>VAPK010889882.1_pt1 | contig 15717 bp, 19 predicted proteins | sample 3395031 | NCBI WGS metagenome assembly VAPK01 (sample SAMN08290443, study PRJNA428436) | hydrothermal vent metagenome | isolation source: Deep-sea hydrothermal vent chimney 1 | place: Pacific Ocean: Juan De Fuca Ridge
AGGGGCAAAAACTAAATAGCCGTCTGAAGACGGGAGATTTACGGATCCCCTATCGGGGACTATAAAGCACCGCTAGCGCAGGAAAAAAAATGAACACAACAAACCCCAAAATTCTTAACCATCTGCTCTGGCTATTGATATTGAGCACCTTACTTTTATCCGCCTGCGGCAACCGCTTTGAAGATCAATTACGCGAAACCCAGAAAGTCGTTCAGTCCAACCTTCAATATTTGAAAAACCAGCTGGATACAAAACAGCTGAGTAATGCATTATTAATCGAAAAATATGCCAACGCCCTGGTCAGACAGAAACCCGATTATAATGATATTGCAAGCCTGTTGAAAAAGGAGGCGACCTCACAGGGTAAAGCCTACACCACGCTGAGCAAACGGCTGGCTGCGGTCAATCTCAGCCCCACCAGCAACGAGCAGGCCTCGTCCAGTTTGCAGGAATTGCAGTTAATCAATTCTGCAGCCGATGTATTTGAATTCAACAACAGCCTGGCGGATGTGGTAAACACTCTGGCCTCTTTGTCCGATGGAAAGTTAGCTCTTATTAATGTTCCCGCTTCTCAAAAAGCCTCAGCCCAGCAGGCTAATGCCCTGATTGGCAACCCTTCCTACGGCAATTGGCGGCAGGATAGTAACGGTCGTTCTTTCTGGGAATGGTACGGCATGTATTCCATGTTTAACAATGTCTTTGGCCGGCATACCTACTACGACTCATGGTCATCACGGCCTCATTATAGCTATTACAATAATTATGGCCGCAGTCGTTGGGGTTCCAATGTTGATATCAATCGAAATCATAATTTAAGTCGCCGCTACCCCAGCAGATATAATAAACCCAGTGCCGCCGCCAGAACACGTTATGCTACCAGCCCCAGCCGTTCCTCCAGTTACGGCAATTATAAATCATCATCTTCGCGCTATAATACATATGGGTCCAGTAGCCGAACTTCATCATTCACCAGTTCTCGTGGCTTTCGCGGCGGTAAATAAGGACATAGAAAATGTTTACAGACTTTATTAATGTTGATGTGGACCTGGGGCTGTATTACCTGGTGGATTTTTTAATTGCCCTGGCCCTGCTGACCGGCATACGTTTTCTTTCCGGTCTGGTTGGCAATGTCTCGGCCACGCACGAACTGTCAAGCAAGGATAACAAGGCCTTCGGCATTTCCCTGGCCGGTGCCATGATTGCAGTCAGCCTGATGTTGATCGGCGTCATTTCAGGTGATGCCGGTTACAGTCTGGTCAACGAAGCGCTAACGGTTATTTTATTCGGCATCATTGGCATTGTATTAATGTGGCTGACGCGTATAGCTTTTGATCGGCTGTCATTCCCAGGTTTATCGATTCATGAGCAAATCATGAAAGGCAATATGGCAGCCAGCATCATTGATGCCTGCAATATGATTGCCACCGCGATTATTATCAAGGGTGCGATGACCTGGGTGGATGGCAATATGGCTATAGCAATTATCGCGGTGGTTGTCAGTTTTATTGCCTCACAGGTCATTATGGCTCTGGCTACTTTATATCGAGTAAAAGTATTCGAGAAGCGCCATCAGGGACGCCCGTTACATTCTGCGATTGAAGACAATAATATTGCCCTGGCTCTTCGTTTTAGCGCCTATCGAATCGGCATTGCTATTGCGGTAAGCGCCGCCTTCACTGCCGTAGAATATGACCCCGATGCCTTCATCAACGTCTTTATAGTGTGGTTTGCGGTAGCACTGGCCCTGTTTATTCTGCTGACCCTGATTGCCATTATCATACGTCTTGGGGTATTACATCGGGTAAATATCGCGGAAGAGGTCGGTCAACAGGCCAATATTGCCATTGGTGCCATTGAGGGCAGTATCTATATTGTAGTTGGTTTATTGCTGGCGGGTCTGATTGGCGCTTAAACAATATCGTCCCCAGGCTCTGTTTCGCCTGATTTTTTCTGGCGCTCAAGAATGACCCTGACCTCACAGCAACGACTGCTCGTTTTCATTGTCGTGGCCTTTGTTATTGATTATATTCCATTAATCAATTTGCCGTTTTTATGGAGCCAAACATTCTTCCATGAAATCAGTCATGGCCTGATGGCATTATTAACCGGCGGTGCCATCCATAATATCAGATTGAATTTTAACGGCTCGGGCGTATGCACCAGCAACGGCGGCATTCGTTTTTTAGTCAGTTTTTCCGGCTATGCCGGCAGCGCCCTGTGGGGTTTCCTGATATACAGTGTCACCAACAACCTGTCCAGAAGCAGGGCAAAATTTATTGTTGCTGCTATCACGATAATGCTGGCTGTAACATTACTCTTATGGGCGCGCAATTTATCGACCATCGTCATCCTGATAGTTTTATTGCTGATGTACATCATCCCACTTTATAAGCCACGCTGGATTAGCATAAAATTTTTCATCCAGCTGGTCGGTGTATTCGTACTGCTCGATGCCATACGCAGCCCGTTGTATTTACTCGATGGCCGTGATCTTGGCGATGGAGCCAGCCTGGCACAGTTAACCTGGTTACCGGAAATTTTCTGGGTGGGACTGTGGTTTACGATAGCCGTGGGCTGTTTATATTTTCTGTGGCGGCAAGCAGGCAGAAATCGTTAAGACAAAACCGGGATAACGCGCTTTTGCTTCAGCGGATGGGTCTCCCGTAGGTTGGTGTTGAGCAACGCGAAACCCAACAAACGTGACTTTATAAAACGCTTACTTGTTGGGCTTCGCCATAAAGATCATGGCTCAGCACCAACCTGCATATAAGATCCTTGCATTATCAGGTTAACAATTATGCTGAATCGTTACGTTTAGGAAAGATACGCCTGTAAGCGTCTGACGCCTTCTTCGAGGCGTTGCAGCGACGTGGTATAAGAAAACCGCAGAAACTTCTGCGGCTGATTATCGCCAAAGTCCCGCCCCGGCGTTACTGCGACGCCGGCTTCATGCAGCAGGCTTTGCGCAAAAACAAAACTGTCGTCACAAAATTTCTCACAGTTGGCATACAGATAAAAAGCGCCCTGCGGGGTTAACGGCAATTCAAATCCCAACTTGCGTAACGCCGCCAGCAGGTAATCGCGACGCTGCTGGAATTGCCGACGACGCTGTTCCAGTATGGCTAAATTATCAGGCTCAAAAGCGGCCAGCGCCGCATATTGCGCCGGCGTAGGCGCAGCCAGAAAAAGATTCTGCGCCAGTTTGTCGATATCCTTAATCGCATTTTCGGGCGCTACTAGCCAGCCCAGGCGCCAACCGGTCATGCCAAAATATTTTGAAAAACTGTTGATAACAAAGATCTGCTCACTAAATGAGAGCGCGCTGGGTGGTTCGCAGTCATAGACCAGACCGTGATAGATCTCATCGACTATCAGTTGACCATTATTCTGCGCGACGATCCGGCTAATAGCAGCCAGTTCCTGTTCATCGATCAGGGTGCCGGTAGGATTCGAAGGCGTGGCCAGCATCAGGGCGCGGGTTTCTGCGCTCCAATGCTGTTCAACCAGGGCGGCAGTCAGTTGATAATCGCTGCTCGCATCGACATTGACCGTCTGCGGCACACCGCCGAGAAAACGCACAAAGTTGCGGTTACAGGGATAACCGGGATCCGCCAGCATGATCTGCTGGCCCGCATCCAGTAACAGGCCCAGCGCCAGCAACAAGGCACCCGAGGCGCCCGGAGTAACCACGATACGCTGCGAAGAAACACTCAGCCCATAACGCTGCTGATAGAAAGCTGCGATGCGCTCACGCAACAGGGGCAGGCCCAGGGCAGGGGTATAATGCACGTCTCCTTTTTCAATCGCGCGAATGGCGGCACGCGTGACCGGTTCCGGCGTTGGGAAATCCGGCTCGCCAATTTCCATATGCACGATGTCCTTTCCCGCCGCTTCCAGCGCCCGTGCCTGGGCCAGCAACTGCATAACGCGGAAAGGCTCAATCTCTTCGATGCGTCGAGAATAACGGCCCCGGGAATTGTCGCTCATACCGGTGAAGAACTATTCGCCAGACGTTGTATCAGATCCAGATCCAGGCAGGCGACATGATTGACGATCTCTTGATCGCCCTGCAACACGGTAAAGGGCTGCTCCGGTTCGCCCATATTGTCCAACACCAGTATGGCGCTGGAAAAATCATGCTCGCAGGTATAATCATTCACCGTGATAATGGTTCGCAGATTAGCCGCAACAGAGGATTTGATACCGTTTTCCGAGTCTTCGAAGGCCATACACTGTTCCGCCCTCAGACCCATTTTGTCCATCGCCCAGAGATAAATATCAGCCGCCGGCTTTTTCGCCGGCACCACGTCACCAGCGGCAATAACTTCAAACCAGCTCTCTGAATCCACTCCCAGGGTCTGAGACAGCAAGGCCTGTACGTTGGCTGGCGTGGTGGTGGTGGCAATCCCCATCCGCATACCCTTCTCCCGTGCTTCTCTCAGCAGCCGTTCTACCCCCGGACGCAGGGGAATCCGGCCCTCGGCCAGCAATGCTGTGTAATGCATGGTTTTTGAGCGATGTAGTTCGGCAATAAAATCATCGATATCGGTCGGGCATATAAAATGGGTATTGAAGTGCTCCAGATAGTACTTCATCCGCTCCTTGCCGCCGGTGATCACCAGCAATTTGCCGTAAAGCTCGATAGACCAGTTCCAGTCCAGTCCGGCCTCTGCAAAGGCCAGGTTAAAGGCCACCCTGTGGCCATCCCGCTCGGTATCCGCCAGGGTACCGTCTACATCGAATAATAATGCCTGTAGTGTTTTCTGCATGCCTGATAACCTTACATTTTAAAATTAAATACACAAATGTCTTCGCTGATATCAAGAGACAACAAAATAATGAGAAAGTTACTTTACCGTAGACCATTGCAGAAAATCGAGTTATTTAGGTATGGGTTCAGGAATGGCTGTCGTTTCTCAGAATGCCCGGCAATCAAAAATAGAGCAGAAAACCAGCAACAAGTGTAACCTCAATATCAATACCTTAGAGGCAAAAAATGACATTTTGTGCTAATATTTAAGTTTTATCTTCATTCATTTATTGCACTGTTTTGAATATTCTGGTATTTAATCGCGTTCATTTTGGATTCCGGTATCGGTAGGAGACAGTTAAAGATGCCCGCAAAGAAAACGACTACGGTAAAGAAAAAAACCGTCGCCAAGAAAAAAACGGCAGTCAGTAAGAAAAAGCCTGCCGCTAAAAAAACCGCAGCCAAAAAAGTAGTTGCGAAGAAAACCACGACCCAAAAAACCACAGGTAAAAAAACAGCCAGTAAAAAAAGCATGTCAAAAAAGGCCGCAGTCAGCCGGGGAAAAACTGCAACAAACTCTGATCCAAAATCCTTTGAACCCTACAAGATTGTCAAGGGTGAGGAATACATGAATGATGCGCATATTGTTCATTTCAACCAGCTTCTGCTGAACTGGAAGCATGAATTAATGGAAGAAGTGGATCGCACCGTACATCATATGCAGGATGAAGCAGCCAACTTCCCCGACCCCAATGATCGTGCCACCCAGGAGTCTGAATTTACCATTGAGCTACGCACCCGCGATCGCGAGCGCAAACTGATTAAGAAAATTGATGAGGCGCTGGATCACCTGGAGTCGGGTGATTATGGTTATTGCGAACAATGTGGTATGGAAATCGGCATTCGCCGTCTTGAAGCACGTCCAACGGCAACCCTGTGTATCGACTGCAAGAGCCTGGACGAAATTCGCGAACGTCAACGAGGCTGATATAACCTCATCCAGAAGCCTGGTCGAAGGACTCACTCAGAACCTTGCGGCCAGGCTTATAACTGAAATAGCGACTCTGCAGTAAATCAGTGGAACACAAAAGCAGTTACTTGTATTTTGTCAGCCCGAAATTACTTCAAAAACGTCTTCAGCTCCCGCAAGTTCATTCTTGCCCGAATCAATTCTTTTTCATCTGAAAAATCAACTATCTCGGGTAATGCATTCACGGCCTTTTTTATTCTCTTAAATTCCTGCCGTTCATTCGCCAACCAGCTGCGCGCTTTGCCGATGACTTCATGATTAACGTTTCGATCTTCAGGTTCTTCTCTTAAATCCAGTTTTGAAATCCGCGCAAGAATCCTGCGCAACTGGTTAACAATGCGCCTGACATAGGCCCGCCAGATCACATCAGCCACCCACAGAGCTGCCAGGTTCACCAGGAGAATAACGGGGATAACGGTAAACAGGGTTGCCAGAAAAGGCGATAACCCTTCTGTATCTGCGTAATGAATCCGATAGAGATGGCCTTCTATGATCTTGCTTAAATCTAGATATAACCAGACCATAGCTCCGGCAAACAAAATCAGTTCAAGCCCAACAAGCGCCGCCAGCAGGCGACCCTGAATGGTAGCATCAATAAAATGCCGACGACGCCGATGTCCGGGATTTGACGATTCACTCTTCGTATTCATATATCGTGACACTCAAAACACAGCTTTGAACCCTGATTGGACACCACCAGTTTGCCGTGTTTCTGCGTATAACCCTGGTGACATGAAATACAACTTAAGCGCCCATCCGGCAACATAATGCTTTTCGGCAGGCGCGCCCGAGTGCGATAACCGCCATAACGTGAGGCCTTGTCATAATTCGCCCCGACCGGATGATTTACCGCACCATCCGCATGGCGTACCAGTCCCTGTGAGTCGATCTCCACCGCAGGACCACCATCGGCATTGGCACTATGACAGCCTAAACACTGAATGGAAAACGCATCCAGACCGCTCAGATCCTTGTTACTTCTGGCATCCAGATGGCCATTACTAATAATCGAGGCACCGGAATCAGGCATCGCAGCAAAAAACGCGCTGTCGTGACAGGACATGCATAGCTCCCTGCCTCGCTTCTTACCCCGCATCAGTCCCGGCTTGCCTGAGTGAATGTCGTGGCAGGTGCTACAGGTCAGATCGCCCTTCCAGTCAACCGGGTATTCGGCAGGTAAAATACGGTTAGGCGTAAACCCGGTAGCATGACTTAGACGCAGAGCGTCTTCATGACAGGCACCGCATATTTTTTCCTGACTGCTGAGCAACTGATGGGCATTGCCGGCGGTAGTACGCGCCCCCGCCAGATGACAGCCGGCACAATTTGCATCATGTGCTGGTTGACTAATTGCCGTTACCTTTCCCAGCATCAGCAATCCTGATGCCAAAAATAAAATAACCAGAACAAAGGACAGCCTGCCTCCGATCATACAATATGCACTCCATCAAGCTTCGCCTTCAGCTGCTTGATTAACGCAGCATACTCCGCAACCGTACTTTCATCGGGAGCCTGTAAACAGGCCTCTGCTTTTTCAAGCATTTCATGAATATCCTGCTTATACGCATCCAGGCTGCGAATACTGTCCAGCAGCTGCTGGGACACATCCTGCAGACAGTCACCCTGACGAATACCGATGATAGAATGTTTTTCCGAGACACTCAGGTTGCGAGCAAACCGGTACAATGGACCGGCGACCCGGAAACTGCTATAAAGGGCGATGATTCCCGTTATCAGCGCCACCAGCGAAAGTAGAAACAAACCGGCAACCCACAGGGCCGGAACGAGATGGGACTGGCTTAATCTGTGCGCATTGATCATTTCTATATAGCTAGTGCCGCCGTCAGTACTCAGAAAATAGATCAATCCTCCCAGTACAACAGCCGCCGCCAATCCGACCAACAGAGCGATCCAGCCGAGCTGCTTCAACCGCTCATGCCGATCCCTGTCCGTTGCGCAAATTTCAATATTCTCCACATGATTCATGGTTTTTTTTATCGGCAGTGACGAAGCCGACTTTAGTCACAAAATTAAATTTGAACTGACATATCTGCCCTTTAAATCTGAGCTGGCCCCCGACTATTAACTACTGCTATCCTTAAATAATTTTATACAATAAAATTTATAATCTGTACGGATATCAAAACACTGGCTCATGCATGACCGCTAATTCAAGTCTCCCCACCAGCAAAGGGCTGGAAATTCGCAATTTAAGTTGCACCCGTGAAGACCGCACGCTGTTTTCCGGGCTAAACTTTCATCTCACCGCCGGTCACGCCATCCAGATAGAGGGTCCCAACGGCAGCGGCAAAACAACGCTGTTGCGCATGCTCTGCGGCCTGCGCCTGGCGGATGAGGGAGAAATCTACTGGAACGGGTGTGATATCAGCGAGGAACGGGGGGCTTTTTTAAGTAACCTGAACTATATCGGCCACGCTCACGGGGTTAAGGGTGAACTCACACCGCTGGAAAATCTGCGCGTTTCCCAGGCTATGGCGGCTCGAAGCAATAGCTTGCCACTGGATGATGCGCTGGAAAAAGTCGGCCTGCTTGGTTTCGAAGACGTGCCTTCGCGGACACTTTCTGCCGGCCAACGTCGCCGCGTTGCGCTGGCCCGATTATTAATCAACCCAGCACCGCTCTGGATTCTGGATGAACCCTTTACGGCTATAGATATTCAGGGGCAAAAACAAATCGAGAATATGATTACCCAACATGTCCTTGACGGTGGCATGGCCATCCTTACATCTCATCATCCGCTGGATCTGTCAGAAGACCATCTATCAAGTGTAAATCTCGCCACATGACAAATTCTTCACTATCCAAAGCCTTTATTGCGATTATCAAACGCGACCTGACGCTAGCTCTGCGAACGCGCTCAGAAATTGCCAACCCATTGATATTTTTCATTATTATCGTCAGTCTGTTTCCCCTGGCGGTCAGTCCCGAGTCTGAGCTTCTAAAAACGATGGCACCGGGCGTGATCTGGGTTGCGGCTCTGCTCTCCACCATGTTGTCGCTGGACAGTATTTTCCGCTCGGATTTTGAAGACGGCTCACTGGAACAAATGCTGCTGAGTCCGCACCCTATGCCCATCCTCGTGCTGGCCAAGGTTATTGCCCACTGGCTGGCCAGCGGCCTGCCGTTGATTTTCCTGGCGCCCCTGCTGGGTGTATTGCTGTTCTTACCCAATGAAGCCATGCCGGCATTACTGGCAACCATGGCCCTGGGCACACCGGTTCTCAGTCTGGTAGGCGCCATCGGCGTAGCCCTGACCGTGGGTCTGCGGCGCGGCGGTGTTTTGCTTTCCTTGCTGGTTCTGCCCCTGTATATTCCAGTACTGATTTTTGCCAGTAACGCCATTGCCACGGCGGCAGCCGATCTAAGCATAAAAGGTCAACTGTATTTCCTGGCTGCCATGTTTGCCCTGGCTCTGACTCTGGCACCCCTGGCTACGGCGGCGGCATTACGCATTAGCCTGCGGTAAACGCAGGTTTTTATTGTGATTTTAATTCTTTAGCGCAAGAAATAAGGCGCGACGCATGTTAGAATATTTCCACCGCCTGGCTTAGTATTCAGGGAAATTGTTTATCCATTAAGCTCGCCTTCAGGCGAAAAAATAGCCTATCTGGAACCTTAGAAAAATATGTGGTCATTTTTTCATAGACTCGCCTCTCCCAAGCATTTTTATCAGTTTGCCAACCGACTGATCCCCTGGCTGGGCTGGAGTACCCTGATTACGTTTATTATTGGTGCTTATCTGGGACTGTTCGTCGCCCCCACCGATTACCAGCAAGGTGAAAGCTACCGCATCATATATATTCATGTGCCCGCCGCCTGGATGTCCATGTTTGTGTATATGGTCATGGCGGTCGCGGGTGGCATCGGTCTCGTCTGGAAAATGAAAATGGCGGATATCATCGCCTCCAGTGCGGCCCCGCTGGGCGCCGCCTTTACCATTCTGGCCCTGGTTACCGGCTCACTCTGGGGCAAACCTATGTGGGGTACCTGGTGGATCTGGGACGCACGTCTGACCTCTGAACTCATTCTGCTGTTTCTCTATCTGGGATTTATTGCCCTGCAATCTGCAATTGAAGACCGCCGCACAGCCGCCAATGCCTGTGCCGTACTGGCTCTGGTCGGCGTGGTCAATATTCCTATCATTCATTATTCGGTAGAGTGGTGGAACACCCTGCATCAGGGCGCAACGGTAACCCGTTTCGACAAACCCGCGATGGCAACCAGCATGCTGATACCCCTGCTGACCATGTTCCTGGCCTTCAAACTGTATTTCGGCACTACCCTGCTGATGCGCGCAAGGGTTGAAATTCTGGAACGTGAACGAGACACCACCTGGATGAAAGAGATGATAATGGGTTCTGATAAATGAAAGATTTTTTTTACATGGGCGGCTATGCCCTGTATGTCTGGCCGTCCTATGGGCTGGCACTGGTAATTTTACTATGGAATGTCATTCTGCCCATGCAACGCAAAAAGCGGCATATCGCCAGTATCAAACGCCGCCTGCGACGCGCGCAAAGCGAAAAATAACTGGAATAATTTTAAACTTTTTCGTTTTTTAAATGACAAAACCTTAACTATTTTGAAGTTACCCCTGAACGAGACTAGATCATGCGATTTCTCCCCAAACATCCCAAGCGCCGTAAACGTCTGGCCCTGATTGCCCTGATGATCACCGGTATCGGCAGCGCCGTAGCCCTGGCCACCATTGCACTCAAAGAAAATATCAACCTATTCTACGGCCCCACCCAGATCCTCGCCGGAGACGCACCGAAAAACCATGCCTTCCGTATCGGCGGCATGGTTGTAAAGGGTTCGGTTAAACGCAACAAGGATAATCTTGAAATTTATTTCGAAGTGACCGATACCGTCAACAAGGTACCGGTCATCTATACCGGTATTCTGCCGGATCTATTCCGCGAAGGTCAGGGCATTGTCGCCCAGGGCAAACTACGTGACGATGGCGTTTTTATCGCCGATACAGTACTCGCCAAACATGATGAAAACTACATGCCTCCTGAAGCCGCCCAGGCTATCAATGACGCCCAAAAATTACAGTCCACAATGACAGGAAACTAGCCACATGATCCCTGAGCTCGGCCATTTTGCTCTGATACTTGCCCTTTGCCTTGCCGTAGTGCAGGGCATCGTTCCACTGCTTGGCGCCAGCTGGGGTAAACCCGGCTGGATGGCGCTGGCAAGGCGCGCCGCCTGGGGACAATTTTTCTTCATTTCCCTTGCCTTTGCCGCCTTGTTGAATGCCTTTATCAATAACGATTTCAGTCTGGTCTATGTGGCTTCAAACTCTAATTCAGCCCTGCCTTTGCCTTATAGAATTTCTGCTATCTGGGGCGCGCATGAAGGTTCGCTATTACTCTGGACCCTGCTCTTGTCACTCTGGACGGTGGCCGTAGCCAGCTTCAGCAAGAGTTTGCCTCAGGACACCATCGCTCGAGTCATTGCGGTCATGGGCCTGATTGGCATCGGTTTTCTGTTGTTTATGCTGCTAACCTCGAATCCTTTTGATCGTATTCCGATCGAAGCTATTCCCGCCAATGGCCGCGATCTCAACCCATTGCTTCAGGATCCGGGACTGGTCGTGCATCCACCCATGCTATATATGGGTTATGTTGGATTTTCCGTCGCCTTCGCCTTTGCCGTTGCCGCCCTTCTCGGCGGCCACCTTGATGCCGCCTGGGCGCGCTGGTCCCGGCCCTGGACAGCGATTGCCTGGGTTTTTCTCACTATCGGCATCGCTCTGGGAAGCTGGTGGGCCTACTATGAACTGGGCTGGGGCGGCTGGTGGTTCTGGGACCCGGTCGAAAACGCATCCTTCATGCCCTGGCTGGTAGGCACCGCCCTGATGCATTCATTGGCCGTTACCGAAAAACGCAACAGTTTCAAAAGCTGGACCGTGTTGCTGGCCATTTTCGCTTTCTCCCTGAGCCTGCTGGGTACGTTCCTGGTGCGTTCCGGCGTTCTGACTTCGGTACACGCCTTTGCCACTGATCCAGCCCGCGGTGTATTTATCCTGATTTTCCTTGCCATCGTGGTCGGCGGTTCCCTGACCCTCTATGCCTGGCAAGCACCTAAAGTTAAAGGCGTTGGCGGTTTTCAGCTGCTCTCCCGCGAAACCCTGCTGCTCAGCAACAACGTACTGCTGGTGGTGGCCACATCGTCGGTTTTGCTCGGCACAGTATATCCCCTGGTGCTTGACGCACTGGATATGGGCAAGATCTCGGTCGGCCCGCCCTACTTCAATCGCGTCTTCGTCCCCATCATGCTGGTATTACTGGTATTAATGGGTATTGGTCCTCACGCCCGCTGGAGAAAAGATAATGCCGCTCGCCTGTTCAAACGCCTGGGCGGGCTAGCGTTGGCCAGCGTTGTGCTCAGCCTGATCTTCGCCTACGTGCTTTATAATGAAATTTCACTCGGCGTCACTGTCAGCATCAGTCTGTCCTTCTGGATTGTGTTGTCAATTCTCAGCGATCTGAAAAACAGACTAAAAAACAAATCTGGATTGCTCGCCGGCATGAAAAGTTTGCCGCGTGAATTTTACAGCATGAGCTTTGGTCATCTGGGCATAGCCATATTTACCATTGGCGTTACCCTGACCAGCGTTTACAGCATCGAACACGATATTCGCCTGGCACCAGGCGAGAATATCAAGCTGGCTGGCATGACATTCGACTTTCTCAGCATGGAACAAAGCCAGGGTCCCAACTACGAAGTAAACACGGGACATATTCGCGTCAGCCGTAATGGCAAAGAAATAACCACATTACACCCGGAAAAACGTTTCTACTTCGTTCAAAATCGTCCTATGACCGAAGCAGCTATCGATGCCGGCCTGTTCCGCGATATTTATATTTCTCTTGGAGAACCTCTGCCAAACAGTAAGGCCTGGGCGGTGCGAATTTATTACAAACCGTTCATTCGCTGGATCTGGCTCGGCGCGCTGGTAATGGCCTTTGGCGGTCTGCTTTCAGCTACCGACAAACGTTATCGTTTGCCGATAAAAAAATTGAAAACCCCGGCAGCCGGCAAGTTGAAACAAGCAACAGCAAATAGTCAGGCTTGAATGAATCGCCCTGCAGCAAGCTGAGGAGGCATTATTCCTGTAGGTTGGGCCGAATAATTTCTATCAAGCCCAACCAAAATACATTCATTGCATCAGGAATATTTTTTGTGCCTCGCAAGGAATAGAAGGAAATTTAACCCTAGAAAATTAAAATTCGGCACAGTTATTCTGTGCTGCATTTAAGTATCTAAATTCAGGAATAATCATGGCACGCTTTTTAATACCTTTAGCCCTATTTATTGCTCTTGCCGTTTTTCTAGGCATTGGTCTTACCAAAGATCCAAAACTGGTCCCATCGCCATTGATCAACAAGCTCGCCCCACCCTTTGAATTACCCCGACTTTTCCAACCTCAACAGAAAGTCTCGGAAAAAGAGTTTATCGGCAAGGTTTCCATTTTTAACGTCTGGGCCAGCTGGTGCGGTGCTTGTCGGCAGGAACATCCTTTTCTAATGAGACTGGCACAGGAAAACGTAGTGAACATCTTTGGTCTAAATTACAAAGATACCCGAGAGGATGCCCAGCGCTGGCTGGCTGAATATGGTGGTAATCCCTATACGGCAATCGGCTTCGATAAAAGCGGTCGTGTGGGAATAGACTGGGGCGTATATGGTGTACCGGAAACCTTTATTATCGACAAGAAAGGACGCGTACGCTACAAACAGGTCGGCCCCTTGTATCCACAGATCTGGGAAGAAAAACTCCTTCCCATCATTAAAAAATTACAGGCAGAACAATGAAATCATCAACCTTATCCAGGCGTCTGCTGAGCGGCATATTGTTGCTTATTTTTGTACTCTCAGCACAGGCAGCCATCGTCGCTTTCAAATTTACCGATCCTGCCAAGGAAGCCCGCTTCAGAAAATTTGGCGAAGAACTGCGCTGCCTGGTTTGTCAAAATGAATCACTGGCGGATTCCAATGCTGAACTGGCGCTGGATCTACGCCGCGTGCTTTACAAAATGATTCAGAACAATGCCAGCGATGAAGAAATTGTTTCTTTTATGGTTGACCGCTATGGTGACTTTGTTCTTTACAAACCACCCGTCAAACCCACCACCTGGCTGCTCTGGTTTGGCCCCTTTGCCCTGGTCATATTTGGACTCATCATTCTGTTACGCGTTATTCTCAATACCAGAAAACAGGTAGATAGCAGTCTCAGCACAGAAGAACAGAAACAACTGGATTCACTCCTTAAAAATGAGAAAGAGGAACCCCGAGTATGATTAGTTTTATTATTCTCATTTTTTGCCTGATAGGTATCGCACTATTTTTTGTGTTACCGCCCTTACTTGGTCGTTACAAGGTATCAGAAACCCTGCATAACGAACTCAACCTGGCTATTTATAAACAACGGTTAAAGGAACTTGAAGAAGAAACCGAGGATGATCTTTCAGAGGAACAAAAAGACAACATGCGTCAGGAGCTGAAGAAAAGCCTGCTCCAGGATATAGAAGAAAATGAAAAAATAGAAGATAACAATAGTCCGAAACAGCGTTCCGGCATTCTTGCAACATTCATCGGTGTCAGTATTCCACTACTGGCTCTGGCACTGTATAGCCTGCTCGGTCCTGCCGAACTGCCAGAAATACTCGCCGGCGAAGCCACTGTACCCACTCAAACCCAGAATCCACATAACGGCAAACAGGGACCTGATGTTGCTAAAATGGTTGCTAAACTGGAACAACGCCTGGAAAACGATCCTGAAAATGCCGAAGGCTGGCTAATGCTGGGACGCAGTTACATGTACATGCAGCGCTTTAGCGATGCCCGCGAAGCATACAAAAAGTCGCTGAAATTAGATAAGAATAATCCCCAAACATTGACAGATTATGCCGAAGCGCTCGCCATGCTGCATCAGGGTGACATGCAAGGCAAGCCTACTGAATATGTCCTTCAGGCGCTGAAACTTGACGCCAACCTGCCCAAGGCTTTATGGCTGGCCGGCGCCGCAAAAATGCAAAGTCAGGATTATCAGGGCGCTATCGACTACTGGCAACGTCTAATGAAAAAACACGAACCCGGCAGCCAGGGCGCGATTGAATTACAAAAACGTATCGACATGGCAGCCCAGGCACTGCGCGACAGCGGCAAACAGCCACAGCTGGAGAAGAACAGTGCAACAATTGAAAACAAAACGACTATTACTGTCACAGTGACACTGGATCCGGCACTGGCCAGTAAAGCCAAACCTGAGGATATCCTCTTTGTGTATGCCAAAGCCGTTGGTGGCCCACCCATGCCCCTGGCCATCGTCAGAAAGCAGGTAAAAGACTTACCATTGAAGGTGATACTGGATGACACAATGGCAATGACACCCCGCGCACGCCTGTCCGGCTTTGAACGAGTATATGTCGGTGCCCGAATATCCAAATCCGGTAACGCCTCAGCCGAAGCAGGTGATTTACAGGGACGCAGCGCCATTCTCACCACAGGTGGCAAAGAAAAGACCCAGGTTTTGATTGAACAAGAAATTGACTAGGGGATGAGCTACTGGTTAATGAAATCCGAACCTGACGTCTTCGGCATTGATCATTTGATCGCCATGCCCTGGAAAACCGAACACTGGGACGGGGTAAGAAACTACCAGTCCCGCAACATGATGCGCGATCAGATGAAAAAAGGCGACCTGGTTTTTTTCTATCACTCCAACTGCAAAGAACCCGGCATTGTCGGTATCGCCAAAGTTGTCAAAGAAGGCTATCCGGATCACACCGCTTTTGACCCGGAAACAAAATATTACGATCCCAAAAGTGATCCGGATCAGCCACGTTGGTATATGGTAGACATCCAGCATAAACGAAAACTAAAACGGCCCATTACGCTGCAGGAAC
>VAPK010036196.1_pt1 | contig 15705 bp, 15 predicted proteins | sample 3395031 | NCBI WGS metagenome assembly VAPK01 (sample SAMN08290443, study PRJNA428436) | hydrothermal vent metagenome | isolation source: Deep-sea hydrothermal vent chimney 1 | place: Pacific Ocean: Juan De Fuca Ridge
ATCTTCGATACCGCCGTCTCATCAGCCCAGACGGCGTGGGTAACGAGCGTGCGCACCCCTTCGAAAAGATCCAGATACGCAAGAGGGGCGATCATCGGCCGGGCCGTCGGCAGAAAATCCCGAAAAAATGCGGCGAACTCCCCGCTTCCTTTCTCCAACCACTCCCGCTCCGCCGCACTTTCCATAAAGTGGGTCGAGACCGCACATCCGCTCTCTTTCGCGAGCGCAATCGCCTTTGCGGCCAAAACCGGATGGGTCGAATAGGGAGAGTGGACCGACACGGCGGGGACGAACCGATCGCTTTCGTATCTTTCGCTCGCCCTGAAGCGCTGGAGAAAATCTCCATAGAGCGCATCCGCGGCCGCCGGATTGGAGCCGAGCACTTCGTTGAAAAAAACGACCCGTATCTTCGAAGCGGCACACGCCTCCAGATCGTCCCCGAAGCTACTGACGGCCCCGATCGCGGTGGTACCGCCGCGAATCATCCCCAAAAGTGCCTTTTGGATACACCCCTCCCGCAAACAGCGCTCTCGAAGCAAGTCTCGGTGGGCGATCACGCTTTTTAGCCACGCAACGAATACTCCCAGCTTCAGCGTCGTCGTATTGGCCGAAAACTCCAGATGTACGTGCGGATTGACAAGGCCCGGCATCACGACACATTCGCTTCCAGCCTCCACCTCTTCGGCTTCGGGATAACGGCTTCGAAGCGTCCGAAAGTCGCCGATGTCGAGGATGCGATCGTCGAAACAGACCGCCCCCTCTTTCAAGACACTCCACCCCTCTCCTGCGCCCAGCAGATACCCCGCATGCAATATCTTCACTTTTCTTGCCTTAATCACAAAATTGATACAATATTATGACATTTTTTGATTAAAGGAGAGAGATGAAAATAGCCGTCATTCAGGGCCCCAACCTCAATATGCTGGGTCTTAGGGAACAGAATATCTACGGACCGATGAAGCTGGAAGATATCCATACGCAGATGGAGGCGTTCGCCAAGCAAAACAACATCGAAGTCGAATTCTTCCAGTCCAATCTGGAGGGTGAGATCGTCGACAAGATCCAGGAGTGTCTGGGAGACGCGGACGGCATCATCATCAATCCCGCCGCCTACAGCCACACCTCCATCGCGATCAGAGACGCGATCAAAGCGGTCTCCCTTCCGACTGTCGAGGTGCATATCTCCAACATCCACGCCAGGGAGGAGTTTCGACACAAGAGTATGATCACACCCGTCTGCGCCGGCGTGATCGCGGGATTCGGGCCTTTCAGCTACCATCTGGCGATGGTCGCGATGGCGCAGATCCTGAGCGAACTCAAGGCGATGCGCGAAGCGCAGCAGCAACAGCAGGCACAATGAGAGACTACCTGCTCAAAAACGAGAACGCCGTCTACTACGAGTGCGGCTTCTCGTGCGACAACGAAATCTTTTTCAAATCGGGCGACGAGGCGTGGTTTATCACCGACCCCAGATATACCGAAGAGGCGAAAGCTTCGATCCAAAACGCCGAAGTGGTCGAAGCGCGTGATCTGACGGAAGCGCTGCGAAAGCTTCTGCGCAAAAAAAAGGTTCGCAAACTCTGGTACGATCCCGCTGAGTGGAGCGTCGCCGATTTCAAAAAGATTTCCGAAAAACTCACCCTCTATCTCGCCCCCAAATCCGATCTCTCCCGCAAAAAGAGGATCGTCAAGAGCGAACGGGAGATCACACTGCTCAAAGAGGCGGTCAAGCGGGGGGAAGAGGCGTTCGGGCGTTTTGCCGCCTTTTTGCGCGAAAAGGGAGAGGGGCTCACGGAAGAGCGGCTCTTTTTCGAGTCGTCGGTTCTACTGCAAAACAAGGGAGAAAACGCTCTTAGTTTCGAGCCGATCGTCGCTTTGAACGAAAACGCCTCCAAACCCCACGCTCTTCCCACCTCCAAACCCCTGCAAAGAGGAGATCTTATTCTCTTCGACGCGGGGGTCAAAGCGTCGCGATACTGCTCCGACCGCACCCGTACGGCGGAGTTTTCACCCTATATGGATTTTTCCAAATCGCAGCGTTTTTCCGATCCCAAACGGCAGAAGATCTACGATATCGTTTTGAAAGCGCAGGAGGCGGCGATTATGGCGGTACGCCCCGGCATCGAGGCATCCGAAGTGGACCGCGCCGCCAGGGAGGTGATCGAAAAAGCGGGATACGGCGAAGCGTTCGTCCACTCCACGGGTCATGGCGTGGGGCTTGATATCCACGAGCTTCCCGTCATCTCCAGCAAAAACCGAACGCCGCTGGAGGAGAACATGGTTTTTACGGTCGAACCCGGTATCTACTTACCTGGAGAGTTCGGCGTACGAATCGAAGATATGGTCCGTGTCACCGCGGACGGGGTGGAGGTGCTATGATGAGCGCGGAAAAGATGACACTCTTTTACGACCGCGACTTTCCAAGGCGCTTTGGAAAAAGCGGCGCCTCACATCGTGCGATCCTCGGAATCGGGGGCAATATCGGAAACGTACGCAGACGGTTCGCGAAGCTTGTGCATTATCTGCGTCAGGGCGGACGCGTCGATCCGGTCGAGAGTTCGCCGATTTTGAAAAATCCTCCTTTCGGCTACGTCGACCAGCCCGATTTTTACAACGCGGTTTTGACAATTCGTACCGATCTGGATCCTTTTACGCTGCTGCGCTATCTGCTGTTTGTCGAGAAGCGCTTCAAACGGGTAAGACACTTCAAAAACGGTCCCCGTACCCTCGATATCGATATCCTTTTTTACGACGATCTGCATCTGCACACCCGAAGGCTCACCCTTCCCCACCCCCGCTGGAGAGAGCGTGAAAGTGTGCTGATCCCACTCGCCTTTTTACACAGGGAGGAGAGATGAAGCTCTTTACCTTTACCGCGGAAACCCCCGCCGACGCCCTACGTAAAGCCCAGAAAGCCTGCGGAAGGGACGCCCTGGTCGTCAGTACCAAACAGATCAAGAAGCGGTCACTGGGTAGCGGCGGCCTGTACGAAGTGGTCGTCGCGATCGAAGAAAACCAACTTCCCGGGAAAAAAAGCACACCCCGAAAAGGTGTATCACGCAATCCGATAGATGAAGAGATCCTGGTCGACATCTCCGAAGCCGCCAAACAGATCTCCACGATCGACAAACTCACCCGCCAACAGATCGTACCAAACGATACGGAGACGAAAGAGAAAAAGGAGAAAACTTCGAAAAAGCGCAAAGAGATCGCCGAACTCGAACCCAAAGAGGTGAAACAGATCAGGGAAAATCTCGCTCAGCTCAACGACAAACTCAAACTCCTCCAAGAGATGCTCTGGGAAGAGAGTGCGCCACGGCGCGAAGGACTCGTCATCCCTCCCGAATTCGCCGAAATCTACAAGATCGCCAAACGCAGCGGTATGGACAGCCTGCATCTGCACACGATCATGGAGGAGACGCTGACCCATATGCCTGCCTATATGAAAAACAGCACCACCACCATCCGCCGCTATTTTCAGGTACTACTCAAAAAGATGATCCCCATAAGAGTCGAATCCGAGCCACCCAAAGGCGAGAAGCGGATCATGATGTTCGTCGGCCCCACCGGCGTGGGCAAAACCACCACGCTCGCCAAACTCGCCGCACGCTACTCCTTCATCTCCTATCGGCAGAAGGTGGGGATTCTCACACTCGACACCTACCGTATCGGCGCCCTCGAACAACTCTTCCAGTATGCGAAGATGATGAAGCTTCCGATCGAAGATGTCGTCGACACGGGAGATTTCGAACGCTCTCTCAACGCTCTCGCCTATTGCGACATGATCTTGATCGATACCGTGGGAAGCTCCCCCAAAGACCGCGAAAAAATCCGAAAGCTTTCGGAATTCATCAAAAGTACCGACCGCACGATCGACGTCAATCTCGTCCTCTCCGCCTCGACGAAGCTCGAAGATCTGAAAGAGGCATACAACGCCTTCTCGTTTCTGGATATCGATACGACGATCTTCACCAAACTCGACGAGACCAGGGGATACGGCAATATCTTCTCCCTCACCTACGAATACCAAAAACCCATCAGTTATTTTTCTACCGGACAGGAGGTTCCAGACGACATCATGGAAGCCTCCGCCAGCTATCTGATCGACTGTATGCTGGAGGGATTTTCCAAGGAGCGGACATCATGAAAACACAGGCAGACAAACTACAGCAGATGGTGGAAGGAAGCGACCTCCACTCCCAAGAGAGCGGTATGAAGATCATCGCGATCACCAGCGGCAAAGGGGGCGTGGGCAAGAGTACCATCGGAGCCAACATCGCCAGCTTGCTCGCCGATCAGGGTTACAAAGTGGCGATCTTCGACGCCGACATCGGCCTGGCGAATCTCGACATCATCTTCAACGTCAAAACCAAATACGACCTGCTCAACGTACTGGAGGGGGAGTGTTCGATTCGGGATATCGTCATCCCGATCAAAAAGAACCTTCTGCTTATCCCCGGTGAAAGCGGCGACGAAATTCTCCGTTTCGAAGATCGGACGATACTGGAGCGACTGCAGGAAGAGGCGGAGTTTCTGGATGCGTTGGACTATCTGATCATCGATACGGGAGCCGGTATCGGGGAGAACGTTCAGCTTTTCCTCAAGGCGGCCGACGAGATCGTCGTCGTCACGGTTCCAGACCCCTCCGCCATCACCGACGCCTACGCCACGATCAAAGTCGCTTCCCGTTTCAATCCCCACATCTCCATGATCGTCAACCAGGTCAAAAACGCTTCGGAAGGAGAAATGATCTACCAAAACATCAAAAAAGTCGCCGACGAAAACCTCGAAAACCGTCCCGACCTCACTTTTCTGGGCTCTATCACCCAAGAGAGCGTCATCACAAAAAGTACCAAATACCGCAAACTCTTCTCACAGGAGTATCCCAACAGTGTCGCCACTTTCGAACTGGGCGAAATCATCCAGAATCTGATCTACAAACTGGAACATAAAGTGCTTACCCTAAGCTCAGGAAAAAGTTTCACTGTTTTTGTAAGGCGTTTAATAGACAACTTTTAGTAAAATTTAAATATTTTGAATTTTACAAGGAAAAAGTTTGAGAAGTGAAAATTTCGTATCATTCTTCACGATATGCGGTTTTTTCGTCGGCCTCATCTTCTCCCTTGTCAAATTCGAAGATCCGGCTGAGTTTGTCTATTATACACTTGCAATCACACTCTTTTTCTATCTGTTTATCCACATGGTGCTGATTTTCTTTCTCAAGAGCCAGGACATCACGGCGCAAGTCCTGGACAAGGAGCAGTATGAAGCGTTCGTCAATACGCAGATCGCTGAAATCCAGGAGAGAGAAGAGAGGATCACGGCGATCATCAGAAGCATTCATGAGATAAACACTAACCAAAAAGAAGGAGTTTAGTGTTGAGTAGTGTTAAAGAAAGAGAGAGTTCGGCCGAGGAGCGTCATGAGATCGTATTGCAGTTTATGCCCGCTGTCAGGGCGATGTCGTTCAGGCTCAAGGAGCGCCTTCCCTCTTCGATCGACGTCAACGATCTGATTTCGATCGGAATCGAAGAGATGGTCAAACTCTCCAAGAGGTACAACCAGGAGATCAACGATTCGTTCTGGGGATACGCCAAAAAACGGGTTTACGGCGCGATGTTGGATTATCTCAGGAGTCTTGATGTCATCAGCCGAAACAACCGTCGCCTGATCAAGGCGATCGACACGGAGATCGGCAAATATCTGACCGAATACAACAAAGAGCCGGACGATCACTATCTGGCCAAGAAACTCGGAGAGAGCGTAAACAAAATCAGGGAGGCGAAGGCGGCCGGAGAGATCTCCACCAGCGTTCCGCTGAACGAACAGCTCATCTCCAAATCGGAAAAGAGCGTCGAAGATTGTGTGGAGACCGACCAGATGATCGAAGCGGTCAAGGGAATCCTCACCACATTGAGCGAAAGGGAGCAGACGATTATCGAGCTTTACTACTTCGAAGAGCTGAATCTCAAAGAGATCAGCCAGATTCTCGATATCAGCGAGTCACGTATCTCGCAACTGCATAAAAAACTGATGATACAACTGAGGAAAAGACTGGTAGAGTAGATGGCAGACATACTGAGTCAGGACGAGATCGATGCACTGTTGGAAGTCGTGGACGACACCCATGAGGCTCCCGCGGACGAAGTCGCACTCCCCGCACAGAGTGCACCGGAGCGGCACATCATGCTCTACGATTTCAAGCGCCCCAACCGTGTCTCCAAAGAGCAGCTTCGCGCCATCAAGGGTATTCACGACAAGATGGCCCGAAACCTCTCCTCCCACATCTCGGCCACCCTCCGCTCGATCATAGAGATCACCCTTCAGTCGGTCGATCAGATGACCTACGGTGAATTTCTGATGTCACTTCCCAGCCCGACCAGTTTCAACATCTTTTCGATCAAACCGCTTGATGGAAACGCGGTACTGGAGATCAACCCCTCCATCGCCTTCGCGATGCTCGACAAACTTTTGGGAGGGAAGGGAGAGGGATACGAATACGAACGAGAGCTGACCGATATCGAACTCAACCTGCTCGACACGATACTACGTGTGATGATGTCCAAGCTCAAGGAGGCTTGGGCTCCGGTCATCGAGATGATCCCCATCGTCGAATCCAAAGAATCCAGTCCCAACGTCGTCCAGATCGTCGCGCAGAACGAAATCGTCATCATGATCGTCATGGAGATCACCATCGGCGAAACCAGCGGTATGATCAACATCGCCTACCCGGTGATCTTCCTCGAATCGATCCTCTCCAAACTCGCCAGCAAAAACATCATGGTAGGTGAAACCAATGCCAAAAAAAGCCGAAACCAGGAGCTCAGGGAGTTGATCAAGCGCGCCGACATCCTCACCGAAGCGATCCTCGGCGAAACCGACCTAAGTATCCGCGAGATTCTCGATCTGGAGGTGGGAAGCGTCATCCGGCTCGACCGCCCCGCCACAAACAAAGCGATCATCACCATCGACAAGAAAGAGGTTTTCGAAGCCAAGATGGGTATCCACAACCACCGCAAAACACTCCGGATCAGCCGGGTGATCGAATCCGACAGAGACGAAATCAAAGAGATTCTCAGAAAATACGAAGAGGATCGTATCCAAAAACTCCAGCGCATCAAACAAGAGGTCATCAATGAATAGATTTATCCAACTGTTACAAAAAGAGATCGTCTCCACGATCGAGGGGCTTACCGGACAATCCCCCCTACTCACACTCGAAAGCGAACAGGAGATCGATGCTTCCACCCATGTCGAACCTCCCCTCGCTCTTATCAAAATCGATGCGGACGAAGGGGATAAAGGGACGCTCGAGATCGCTTTCGCCGTCCCGCTCGCGACCGTTCTGAGCGATCTGATGCTCGGCGGAGAGGGCGAAGAGCAAGAGCGTATGACCGAAGACGACCTCGATGCGACCAAGGAGATCGTCTCCAACATCTTCGGTGCTCTCTCCACGACACTTAGCGCCCAAAAGGAGCTTCCACCGCTCGGTTTTACGATCAAAGAGGCGGCGATCGTCGAAAACGAAACGAGCGACTTCGCACAGATGGCGCGTCTGTACACCTACCAGTTCAACATCGCCAACACCTCCGCCCATATGGTGATCGCCGTAGACAACCGTTTTCTGGAAAATTTCGGCACACCCGCCGAATCGGGAAAAGAGGCCCATCCCGCCCCCTCCCACGCCGCACCCAGCGGCCTCTCGGAAGAGGAGCTCAAAAATATCTCCCTTATCATGGACGTACAACTGCCCATCAGAGTACGTATCGGCACCAAAACCGTCCTACTCAAAGATGTCCTGGGTATGGATATCGGATCGGTCGTCGAACTCGACCAGCTCGCCAACGAACCCCTCGACGTTCTCGTCGGCGACAAGGTGATCGCCAAAGGCGAAGTGGTCATCGTGGATGGGAACTTCGGTGTGCAGATCATCGAAATCGGCTCCCCCAAAGAGCGGCTGAGCCAGCTGCAATAAATTTTGTTATAATATCCCCAAAAAAGAGGGGAAAAGCGTGAAAAGAGTATTGGTCGCCATGAGCGGCGGCGTGGATTCTACCGTCGTCGCATGGCTACTGCAGCGGCAGGGATACGAAATCGAGGGGGTCTACTTCAAACTCCACGACAATCCCGCCTACCATGCCGAAAATATCGAACATGTCAAACGCGTCGCCGACTATTTGAATATCCCCTATCGCATCCTCGATCTGCAAGAGCGTTTCACGCAGGCGGTCTATCGCCCCTTCGTCGAAACCTACAGACAAGGACGCACTCCCAACCCCTGCGTACTCTGCAACCGCACCATCAAGCTGGGAGCCGTGGTCGAATACGCGAAAAAAGAGGGATTCGACGCACTCGCCACCGGCCACTACGCCCGCATCGACGGAGGATTCATCGCCCAGGCGGCGGATCGTACCAAGGATCAGAGTTATTTTCTGGCAAACGTCGAAAAAGAGGCACTCGATTTCGTGCGCTTTCCCCTGGGAGATATGCTCAAGGAGGATGTCAAGAAGCTCGCCTCCTCCATCGAAGTCCTCGAATCTTTCGCGACCAAAAAGGAGAGCAGCGAAATCTGTTTCGTAGAAACCACCTATCTGGACATCCTCAAAAAACACACCCCGATCGACCGTCCCGGAGAGGTGGTCGACAGCGGGGGGAAGGTGATCGGCACGCACAAAGGCTATATGCACTACACCATCGGCAAACGGCGCGGCTTCTCCCTCTTTAAGGCGCACGAACCCCACTACGTCACCGCCATCGACGCCGATCGCAACCGCATCGTCGTCGGCAAACGGGAAGAGCTCGATATCACGGAGTTTTGCGTACGGGATCTGAACCTCTTCATCGATGCGAAAACCCTCGCATGCGATGTCAAGATCCGTTATCGGAGTCCGCAGGTCCCCTGTACCTTGCAAATCGACGGCACCGAAGCGACCGTCAGACTCCAAAACCCCGTCCAGGGACTCGCCCCCGGACAAGCGGCGGTCTTTTACGTAGACGAACGCGTCGTCGCATCGGGATGGATCGTCTGAGTTTTGACCGTCCAGATAAAGACGGCAGGGATGAACACCAGCGTCATAAAGGTTCCGACGATCAAACCGCCGATCGCCACCGCACCCAGCGGCGCGAGCCTCTCAAGACCGATCGCGGCCCCCTGTGCTACCGGCAACATACCCACGGATACCGCAAAAGCCGTCATCAATACCGGACGCGTACGGATTTTGATCGACTCGAGCATCGCGGTTTTTTTATCCGCCCCTTTTCGAATCTGCTCGATCGCGAAGTGGATCAACAAAATGGCGTTGTTGACGATCACGCCCGAAAGCAGCATAAAGCCCATCATCGCCGGCATCGAAACATGATAATCCATCGCCAACATCGTCCATGAAGCCCCGATGATCGTCAGTGGAATCGAAAAGAGAATCATCGCCGAAATTTTGATATTGCCGAACATCACGATCAGCGTCAGAAAAATCAGCACCACCGCCATGATTATCGCACCTATCATTCTTTCGGCGGACGATTTGAACTGTTTGATATCGCCGATCTGCTCCAGTTCCACCCCTTTGGGCAGCTCCACCTTCTCAAGCTGCGCTTCGAAACTTTTCATGATATGCGATATCGCCGCTTTCTCCCTGTTTCCATAGACTTCCAGCGTATATTGCAACCCCTCTCTCGTAATCAGGCTCGGCTCCTTGGCGAAAGTGATCTTCGCCACTTTCTGGAGCGGTATCTTTCCTTTTTGGGTGTCGATGAGCGTCTGCTTCAGGGTTTCGAAATCGTCCCTCTGTTCGCTTGGCAGCCACACCCTCACCGTATAATCCATACTGTTCGTTTTGGCGAACGTACCGACCGGCGCACCACGAAGCACCGTCCGCAGTTGCGCGACGATGTCGGAACGATGCAATCCGTAACGAAGCGCTTCGGCTTCGTTTACCTCCAGGTTGTAGACGGTTTTATCCATATCCCACGTTTTGGCGACGGAAACCACCCCTTTGGTATGCGCCAGCGCCTTTTGCACCTTCGCGCCCGCCGCCTGAAGCCTGGTGATATCGTCGCTGCTGAGTTTCGCATCGACGTTCGCACGGATACTCGCGAGTGCGGTCGCACCGTACGGCGTGACTTCCAGATATTTGATATGCGGAATTTTGGCGATACGTTCGCGTAACGCCCGTGCGATCTGCCAGATATCTTTCTCTCGTTTGTACCTGTCGACGTAAGTGGCGACGATCGAGAGGTGATCGATCCCGCTGCCGCTACCGATACTCAATACGCCCGGTTCGCTACCGATACTCGCGGAGACCCGCAGCAGCTTGCCTTCCTCTTCGAGTATCCCGTTGACCTCTTTCATGATCGCTTCGCTCTTTTGGATGGGTAGATTCGCATCGGTCGTGATTTTGACATTGACCGCACCCGTATCCATCGGCGGCATCAGCTCCTGCCCCACGACCGGCATCACCAGTTTGACCGAGGTGACAAACAGCGCCAGCAATACGACGATGGAAACGACTCCCAACAGTTTCGATCCCGTGATGGCTCGTACGATCGTGGCGAAAAAACTCTGAATCAGATCGTTCGCCCGGCCGATCACGGCATGAAACCACCCTTCGACTTTCAACAAAAGAGGATGCCGGATCGCCAGAATATGAAGCGACAACAGCGGCACGGCGACGATCGAAATGATATACGAAGCCAAAAGCGCCAGCAGCAGCGTCCCCACCAGAGGCGCGAAAACGGTTTGGGGATAGCCCCCCACGAAAAGCATCGGCGCGAGTGCGATCATCGTCGTGATCGTACCGCTGAGATCGGCGAACATGATCTCTTTGGTGCCCTCGAATACCGCCGCATGAATCTCTTTACCGAGTTCCCGGTAGTGACGTTCGATATTCTCCATCACCACGACCGTATCGTCCAGCAACAACCCGAGCGCCAGAATGATCGCCGTCAGCGTCACGACGTTGAAATCGATCCCCACGAGCCACATCAGCGCGATCGTGGAGGCATACACCAGGGGAATCGTCACCAAAACGACCAGAATCTGCCTGAAACTCGCCAAAAACAAAAACACCACGATCGTCGACATCACGATCGCGTCACGCAGCGATTCGAACATATTGATCGTACTCTGTTCGATCGTCTCCTTTTGGGTGTCGCTTATCTGAAAGTCGATATTTTGATATTTGGCTCTGAAATCTTCGAGTCTTTTTTCCACCCTTTCGATCGTCCCGATCACGTCCGCGGTGACGGAACGCTGCACCGAAAGCGCGATCGCCGGTTTGCCGTTACCAAAATACGCGGCACTGTTTTCGTAGTGGCCGAAATAGACCTCGGCCACATCCGAAAGCTTCACATTCGGCGAAAGCGCCATATTTTTCAAAGCCTCCACCTTCTCCCGCTTGCCCTGCGATTTCAAAAGATATCGGTGTTCTTCGTTGGTGACGAAACCGACGGCGTATTCGTTGTCGTTCTTTCGAAGGGTGGCGATCACCTGTCCCAACGAGAGGCGGTAGCTATCCAGCTTCCTCTTGTCGATGATGATCTGCAGCTCTTTTTCGTACCCCCCGAAAAGATCGACATTGGCGACCCCTTTCGTCTTGAGCAGCGTATGTTTGATCTCTCCCGTGGCCAGATCGCGGATATCTTCCAGCGTCAGCGACGATCCCTCCTTGGCCGACATCGCTATCACCACGACCGGGGCGGTCGCCTCGGTGATCTTGATGATTTGGGGCTCTTTGATATCTTGGGGGAGTTTCGCGCGAATTTTGGAGAGCGCGTTTGTGACGTCATTGACCGCGGTATCGATATCCTTGCTGTATTCAAACTCCGCACGGATCACCGTCACTTCGTCGATCGTCGTCGAATAGGCGCGCCTGATTTCGTCCAGGGCGTAGAGTTCCTCTTCGACGGGAACGGCGATATTGCTCGCCATCGTCTTGGCCGAAGCGCCCGGCTCCACGATCACCAACGCCACTTCGGGATAGTTGGAATTGGGAAAGAGGTTTCTGTGGATTTTGTTGTAGCCCGTCGCACCCGCTAGAATGAAAAGCGCCAGAAAGGAGATGATGATGTGCGGTTTGGCGAGTACCCTTTCGATCCAGCTGCCAGATCCGGAAGACATCACTCCGCCTCCGTCGTTTCGACATGTCCGAATGCGGGCAACGAAGCGAGTTTCACCTCCGTCCCCTTCGCGATCGCTTTATCGGGACATGGAGAGATGATCGCGCTGTTTCCTACCTGTAGCTTCACCGAAACCCTTCTGGGTTCGAAACTCTTCGCGTCGTATACCATCACGAACACACCCTCCTTTTTGTGCAAAAGCGTATCGGAAGGAACGACACACCCTTTGGCTTCGTCGATTTTCACTTCGATATCGAGACTGGTTCCGATCGGCCTGTCTATCTCTCTTTCCAACGCCACTTCGGCGTCGCTAAGACCGTTTTGGGAGGTGTTGTAGAGCGTTTTGATTTTGCCTACGTATCGACCGTTCCAAAATACCTCTTTGCCGGCTACGATCGTATCCTGCAAAGCGGGCGCATACGAAAAGAGCAGTTTTTTCTCCCGACTGCTCATCGCCAAAATCGGTTTTCCGGCCGCGGCCAAATCCCCTTCATGCAAGATCAGCGTATCGACGACGCCGTCAAAAGGCGCCAAGATTTTCAGATAGGAGAGTTGATGGGTAAGCTGGGCGATTTTCTGCCTGGTATTTTCCACCACCGAAATTTTGGCGCGCATCGCCGCCCGCGAAAGATCCAATTTCTCTTTCGCCAATCCGCCCGCTTCATAGAGTTTCTCGTTTCTGCGGTAGATGCTTCGAGCAACGGCCAGATCGTTTCTCTGCGCCCGCAACGCCGACTCCAGAGCGGCGATCGACGAACGAATCTCCGCCGCGTCGATTTCGACCAGAGGATCGCCTTTATGCACGAACTGGGACTCCTGTACATAGACTTTTCTCACGTAGCCGGCCAGTTTCGTAGAGAGTTTGATACTTTTTTGCGCCAGAAGTCGGCCCAAAAAACGCTCCTTTCGCGCGATCGTCCCCTCTTTCGCCCGCACCACCGGCATCGTGAGTTTCGCCGCTTCCGCTATCGGCGCGTCGGCTACCTGCGCTCTTCGCTTCTGCAAAAGGCCTCTGCCTTTTATCCCCAGTATGACGATACCGATCACCGCGATCAGCGTCACGACCCTCTTTTTAGTCATTTTCATCTTTCACACCCTTTTCCAGTAAATAATCCAGATAGTACAGACTCTTCTGGTAGTCGTATCTGCTTTGTATCACTTTCGCGCGTGCCCGTTGCGTTTTGCTTTTTGCGAGCAAAAGATCGTTCAACGTCGCCGCGCCATGGCGATAACGTATGTTTTCTATCTTTTCACTCTCTTCGCTTAGCCGCTGCGTCGCTTCGCCGCCCCGATAAAGCGCCTGGTTTCGTTCTATCTTGGCGATCGCCTCCGCAAGCTCTTTTTTCAGATCCCACGCGGTTCGCTCCTCCTGAATCGCCGCCTCCATCTGCGCTATTTTCGCCTTTTGGATATCGATCGCGCTCGTACCGAAATCGAACAGATTGTATTTCAGATTCACACCCGCCTGCCATAGCGTTTCGTCGTCCCAGTCACCGCGTTTTCCGTCTTCGCCGTAGTTTTTTCCCCAATAGGCGGAAAACGCTACCTGCGGATAGCGAACGGCTTTGGATTTCGAAACTTTTTTCTTCGCTTTTCGTACCGAAAGCGACGCGATGCGCATCTTCGTCAGATTCGCGATCCTCTTTTCGAGCGCTTCGTAGTCGTACGCCCTCTTTTTGACATCGATAGAGAGGGGAGAGAGTGTTTCGATTTTTTTGCCGACCAGCGAAGAGAGTGTCGCCATCGTGATCTTCAGATTCGAAGCGAGCACTCCCTCTCCCGCCCTGGAATCCTCCAGCGCCGCATCCGCTTTGTAGAGATCGATTTTCGCCTTTTTGCCGAGTTTCACCTCATACGCGATCTGTTTACGCAGCCGGGAGAGTGCTCGGGTATAGCTTTTTTGCGCAAGAAGTGTCTCCTTCAGGCCGAGCGCACTCAGATAGAGCGCACGTACGTTGTAGACGAGTTGTTCCCGGCTCAACCGCACCTTCGCTTCCGCCATCTCTTTCGCCAGACGGCCGATCTCCACCTCTCTCGTGCGTGCGAACCCCGTAAAAAGAGGGACACTGTACGCCAAGCCGGCACTGTAGAGATCCTCGGTCGTGGTGATCGGTCGGCCCGAAGCGATCACATCCGGCGTCAGCGGCGCCAAAGTACGCGGAAGATTGTAGTGGGTGTAGTTTCCCACGATATCAAATTCCCCGTAACGTCCGGCTTTGCTCTTTTCGTGTTGCAATCTGGCCAGTTCCCGCTCCGCTTTCGCCTGTTTGACGAGCGTACTCTCCTTCATCGCATAGGCGACCACTTGATCGAGCGTCTCCGATTGGAGCGAAACACTCATCAACAACAGAAGAAAAGGGTATTTCATAAAACGCTCCCTTTATGTAATAGGCTGGATTTTATCCTTTTTGTATGAACTCAGCGTGAACCCCGCTCCATCCGCCGCAGGATCCTTTTAACAGAAACTTAACGGTTTTGGACTATAATCATGCGATTCATTACAAAAGAGAGAGTATGCCGGTAGAAGAGTTGAAACATATCGTCGATTACGGCGTTTTGGGTTTGTTGGGGTTTTTGAGTTTCGTCACCTTCTGGTTCGCGATAGAGAGACTTCTGTTCTATCGCGGTGTCAAGCTTGAGTCGTACACCCACCAAAAGGAGTTGGAGCTGGATCTTTTCAAACACCTCCCCACCCTCGCCTCCATCGGATCCACGGCCCCCTACATCGGGCTACTGGGAACGGTACTGGCGATCATCCTGACATTCTACATCATCGGTGAGCAACAAGAGAACATCAATCCGGGAGAAATCATGAAACACCTCGCGCTGGCGCTCAAAGCCACGGCCGCGGGACTCGTGGTCGCCATCCCCGCCACCGTCATCTACAACGCCCTCCTCAACAGAGTCGACAGGCTCATAGCGAAATGGGAAGTACTCCGAGAGAAAGCCGCCGAGGCATGAGACGCGAACGTTTCGACAAAATGAACGTCATTCCGTTCATCGATATCGTTCTGGTACTGCTGGTGATCGTTCTCGCCACCGCCAGCTTCGTCGCCAACAAAGCGATCCGGGTGGATCTTCCCCAAGCGACCAGCCAAAAGCCCAAAGACCAAAAAAGCGTCTCGATCACCATCACCCGGGAAGGAGAGTACTTTTTCGACAAAAAACCCCTCTCTCCGGAGGCGCTCAAACACGCCATACTCGAACTCGACCCCCAAAGCGCCGTCGTCTCCATCCATACGGACAGGCAGACCCCTTTTCAATATTTCGTGGACGTCATCGACTTTATGAAAGCGCACCATTTCACCCAAATCTCCATCATCACCAGACGCTAAAGGCTGTTTGTGAGAGAAAACCACACCCGCCGCGCCTTTTTTATCACTTCGCTTTTGTATCTGGGAATTTTCGGCGCCTATTTCTATCTCACCGACCGCCATCCCCTCACCACTCCCGACACAAAACCCGAAGTGGTCAAACTCTCCCTCGAAGCTTTCGTTCCACCGCCGCAGATTTCACCTCCGCAACTTCCACAAGAGTTGGAACTGCCCGATTTTTCCGATGCTCCCAAACCGCCGCAGATCGAAACATCCC
>VAPK010043170.1_pt1 | contig 15702 bp, 14 predicted proteins | sample 3395031 | NCBI WGS metagenome assembly VAPK01 (sample SAMN08290443, study PRJNA428436) | hydrothermal vent metagenome | isolation source: Deep-sea hydrothermal vent chimney 1 | place: Pacific Ocean: Juan De Fuca Ridge
CCGCGCAGCCGACATTTCATCAAACCCATTCCAACCCGCTGTATCAAGCCAGGCATGACACCCGCAAAGGATAGCACAGGTCCAATCAATAGCGCTGAATACCGAGTATGCCTGCAATCACCTCAATTCATCTTCAAACCCGACCACTTTCCCCCGCCAAACCCCCATTTTCCCCACATCCCCCCTAGCTAAAACCGCTGCGATTCGTTACACTTATCCACAGACCCGGAAAACGGGCGTTGTTTGAGGCAGTATTAGGCGAAAATCCATGACGGAAATGGTCTATGGGACGGTCCCGCGCAGTGATGGCGAACCGATCCTTCCCCGTTGGTGGCGTACAATTGATCGTTGGTCATTGGCGTGCATCCTTACTCTTTTTGGCATCGGCCTGTTGCTGGGGCTTGCGGCCTCACCGCCTTTGGCTGAACGAAACGGTCTGGACGCGTTTTATTACGTTCAGCGTCAGGCAATGTTTGGCGGCATGGCGATGGTGGTGCTTTTCGCCACTACAATGATGTCGCCGCAACTGGTGCGTCGCCTTGGGGTGATCGGGTTCATTCTGGCGTTTATCGCCGTTGCGTTCCTGCCGTTATTTGGCACCGATTATGGCAAAGGTGCGGTGCGCTGGTATTCCCTTGGCTTTGGCAGCTTCCAGCCCTCGGAATTTCTCAAACCCGGCTTTATCATTGTGACAGCGTGGTTGTTGTCTTCTTCGCAAGACATCAACGGACCACCGGGCAAAAGCTATTCGCTGGCGATCACGCTGGCCATAGTGGCGATGCTGGCCTTACAGCCTGATTTTGGTCAGGCGGCGTTGATCCTGTTTGGCTGGGGCGTGATGTATTTCGTGGTCGGCGCGCCGATATTCCTGCTTATCGCGCTGGCAGGTTTGGTAATACTTGGCGGCACATTCGCCTATGAAAAGTCGGAACATTTTGCCAGTCGGATTGATGGGTTTTTGTCGGCGGAACTGGACCCAAACACCCAACTTGGCTACGCAACGAATGCCATCCAGGAAGGCGGATTTTTTGGGGTTGGCGTGGGTGAAGGCCAGGTGAAATGGTCTCTGCCTGATGCGCATACCGATTTCATCATCGCTGTGGCGGCGGAAGAATACGGGTTGATACTGGTTCTGTTCATCCTGTTCCTGTTTGCGGTGATCACCGTGCGTTCGCTACTTCGCCTTATACGCGAACGTGATCCGTTTATCCGTCTGGCAGGCTCTGGCCTGACCTGCATTTTCGCCGTTCAGGCGCTGATCAATACCGGCGTTGCGGTGCGGTTACTGCCCGCCAAGGGCATGACGTTGCCGTTTGTCAGCTATGGCGGTTCATCGCTGATTGCGGGCGGTATCATGCTGGGCATGTTGCTGGCCTTCACGCGGGTGCGCCCACAGGGCGAAATTGGTGATCTGCTGCTCGGGCGGGGGAGCTAGGGCGATGGCCAAAGCACCGCTTCTGATCATCGCGGCGGGTGGCACTGGTGGGCATATGTTCCCCGCGCAAGCACTGGCAGAGGCGATGTTGCGCAAAGGCTGGCGGGTAAAACTGTCCACCGATGAACGCGGCGCCCGTTACACGGGTGGGTTTCCACATGTGGTTGAGATTGAGCAGGTGGCCAGTGCGACATTCGCCCGTGGCACGGCGCTCCAGAAACTTTCGGTGCCGTTTCGCATCGCCAGCGGAACGCTTAGGGCGACTTGGAAAATGCTGATAGACCGCCCGAAAATGGTGGTCGGTTTTGGGGGCTACCCTTCAATCCCGGCGCTGGCAGCGGCGTGGATACTGCGTTGCAACCGGATGATCCACGAACAAAACGGTGTGCTGGGCCGGGTGAACCAGATATTTGCCAAGCGGGTGCAGGCCGTTGCATGTGGTACCTGGCCGACCGCGTTACCAAAGGGTGTGCAGGGCCACTATACCGGCAATCCGGTGCGCTCGGCGGTGATGAAACGCGAAGGCGCGCCCTATATTCCGCCCGGCGACTACCCGATGACATTGCTGGTGATAGGTGGTTCTCAGGGCGCAAATATCCTGTCGGATATTGTGCCCCAAGCGGTGGCGAAGCTGCCTGAAAACATTCTGCTGAATCTGCGCGTCTCGCATCAGGCCCGCCCGGAAGACCACGATGAAGTCTCAGAATATTACGCCGAACACGCTGTAAACGCCGATGTGCAGGCGTTTTTTCAGGATGTGCCGCGGCGCATGTCAGAAGCACAATTGGTGATCAGCCGGGCCGGGGCATCATCCATTGCGGATATTTCGGTGATAGGCCGCCCGTCAATTCTGGTGCCATATGCCGCCGCTGCCGCTGACCACCAAACCGCCAATGCCCGCGGGCTGGTAGACGCCCAAGCCGCCATTCTGATCCCGGAATCCTTGCTGAAAGTCGACGCGCTCGCCGAAAATATCCTTGCCGTTTTGTCCAACCCTGAGGCAGCCGTTAAAATGGCCCACGCCGCATTGGCCAAGGGCCGCCCCGACGCGACGGAATATTTGGTCGATATAGTTGAAGGTCTCGCAATCTTAGGAAACCCAACATGAACGCCGCCGCCACCAAACTGCCCACCGAAATGGGCGCAATCCACTTTGTCGGCATCGGCGGTATCGGCATGTCCGGCATCGCCGAGGTGCTGTTGAACCACGGCTATGTCGTGCAGGGCTCAGACCTGAAAGCCACCAAGATCACCAACCGGCTGGAACGCCTTGGTGCTACGATATTTGAAGGTCAGCGCGCCGAAAATCTGGAAACCGCCGAAGTGGTGGTGATCTCCTCGGCCATCAAACCCGGCAACGCCGAACTGGATGCTGCCCGCGCCCAGGGCCTGCCAGTGGTCCGGCGCGCAGAAATGCTGGCCGAACTGATGCGCCTGAAATCCAACGTTGCCGTCGGTGGCACCCACGGCAAAACCACCACCACCACGATGGTTGCAACCCTGCTGGACGCCGGGGGTCTGGACCCCACTGTGATCAATGGCGGTATCATTCATGCATACGATAGCAACGCCCGGATGGGGCAGGGCGAATGGATGGTGGTTGAAGCCGACGAAAGCGACGGTACCTTTAACCGCCTGCCAGCCACCATTGCCATTGTCACCAACATCGACCCGGAACATATGGAACACTGGGGCACGATCGAAAACCTGCGGCAGGGATTTCTGGATTTTGTCTCAAACATCCCGTTTTACGGGCTGGCGGTGTGCTGCACCGATCACCCGGAAGTGCAGGCTTTGGTTGGCAAGCTCACTGACCGGCGCGTCGTGACCTATGGCTTCAACGCTCAGGCCGACGTGCGGGCGGAAAATCTGACCTACAATAATGGCATCGCGCATTTTGATATAGCCCTGCAAAACGACGACATGGTGATCAAAGACTGCACCCTGCCAATGCCCGGTGATCACAATGTTTCCAACGCGCTGGCCGCTGTCGCGGTTGCCCGGCATCTGGGTATGAAAGCCAGCGAAATCCGCGACGCTTTGGCCAGTTTCAAAGGCGTCAACCGCCGCTTTACCAAAGTCGGCGAAATCAACGGCGTCACCATCATTGATGACTACGCCCACCACCCGGTTGAGATTGCCGCCGTATTAAAAGCCGCGCGTCAATCCAGCGATGGCAAAGTCATCGCTGTGCATCAACCGCACCGATATTCGCGCCTTGCCTCCTTGTTCGAAGACTTCTGCGCCTGCTTCAATGATGCCGATGTGGTTGGCATATCCGATGTATTTTCGGCAGGCGAAGACCCGATACCCGGCGCCTCGCGCGATGATCTGGTGGAAGGGCTGATTGCGCATGGTCACCGAAAAGCCCTGGCGATCAAATCTGAGGATGATCTTGCGAAACTTGTGCTGGATCAAACCGAACCCGGCGACATCGTCGTATGCCTTGGCGCAGGTACAATATCGGCTTGGGCGAACGAATTACCGGAACGCTTAAAGGCAAAATAAAATGGCTGAAACGCTGAAAAGACGCATCGGACTGGGGCTGTTAACCGCCTACGGCGTTGGTGTCATGGTCGGGGCAGGCATTTACGTGATTGTTGGCGCTGTGGCCGGTGCGGCAGGGGTCTGGGCGCCGCTCGCATTTTTGCTGGCTGGTTTGGTGGCGCTACCTTCTGCCCTTTCATATTCAGAATTCACAACCCGGTTGCCCCAGGCAGCGGGTGAAGCCGTATTCATCGAAGCAGGTTTCAACAGCCGCTGGCTCGCGGTGGTTGTCGGACTGGCTATTGTAACCGCCGGAACGGTTTCGGCGGCCACAGTCCTGCGCGGTGGTGTCGGATATTTGCACGATATCCTGCCAATTTCACACGTAACACTGACACTGGTTCTGGGGGTGTCACTGATATCGGTGGCAATGATCGGCGTACTGGAAAGCATGTGGCTGGTGGCAATCTTTACCGTCGCCGAAGTCCTTGGCCTGGCCGTCGTGGTCTGGGCCGGTTTCAATGCCGCCCCGGTGGAAGCCATACTTACCCCGCCGCCACCTCACTGGGCCGGTATCGCCAGTGCCATCGCGCTTTGCTTTTTTGCGTTCATCGGCTTTGAAGACATCGTGAACATGGCCGAAGAGGTCCGCAATCCCGAACGCACAATGCCCCGCGCGATCCTGTTGTCACTGGCCATTACCGCCACATTATATGCGCTGGTTTCCTACGCTGCCGTGCGATCCGTCCCGGCTGATGTGCTTAGGGCCAGCGAACAACCCCTGACACTGGTCTGGGAAACCAGTCAGGGCAGCAGCGCCAAATTCCTGTCCGCCATCGCGGTCGCCGCAGCCGTAAACGGCGTTTTGGCGCAAATTATCATGGCGTCACGGGTACTGTTCGGGCTGGGTCGGCGCAGCCCTGCTCTGGCCATATTCACCCACGCCCACCCACGTTTCGGCACCCCGATCCGGGCCACGTTACTGGTCGGATCACTGGTGGTTCTGGGCGCCATTACCTTGCCGATTGTATCACTGGCAAAACTCACCTCCGGCATATTGCTCGGGGTTTTCCTGATGGTGAACATCGCGCTGATCCTGCTGAAACGAAAATCCCCCGAGGCCCCGTTTCGTGTGGCAATCTGGGTTCCATGGCTCGGAATTCTGGTAACTCTCGCCGCGCTGGCGGCCACTTTAGGAAACGTGATATGAGCCCGTCCCTGATATCCGCCGCCATATGGGCTATACTCGCAACAATCGTCGCACTTTTGCCGATGCGCCGCCAATTTATCCCCGGTGTGATCCTGCTGTTCGCCGCCCCGGTTTTACTGATATTCATCGGCTACCAACACAGTTTCTGGATTGCCGGACTTGGCCTGCTTGGTTTCCTGTCAATGTTCCGTAACCCGTTGATTTATTTGACCCGAAAAGCCCTGGGGCGCCCAGCACCCCTGCCCAAAGAACTGCAAGAGAAGAAACCATGAGTATTTCTTTAATCATCGGACTTTTGTGGCTGGTTCTGGCCAATGTAATTGGCATGTTCCCGTCAAAGCACAAGCATTGGCCCGCCGCCTATTTCCTGATCGCAATCGGTGTGCCGATACTGGGTTACGTCACTTATGAAAACGGCCCCATTATCGGCTTGCTGACACTGGTCGCCGGGGCATCGATCCTGCGCTGGCCGCTGATATATCTGTGGCGCTGGATAAGACGGGGTAGGGGTAATAGTGACGCCTGAATTGCAGGCTTGATCGGATCACCGTGTGCAGGCAAAGTGCCGTTATGGTTGGGATTTCAGACATTAAAGACCGCGACAGCCTGAAGGCATGGCTGGAAGAACTACCGTTTGAAGAAGATGAAAATCGGCGAATAGCGTTGAAAATTTCTAACCGTATCGCTATGCGGGCTTTGCCAGTTTTTTGGAGATGGGTATTAGTTAATCAGGAAGATTCCAAATTCGATTTTAAAGTGTTGCCGTTATTACGTAGTTGTTTGCTATCTGGTGTTGCCGGAAGTTTACCAAACCCAGAGATAAAAATTGCCCCCGACGCTATTAGGTCCTGTGCACGTGCCGCATATGCAAATCAAATTACGCAGGACAGCAAAGCAATTGGTGCGATCTATTCTATTTATTCGGCCCTTGCACTAGCGGACGCCCGCGAACGCCGAGCTTCAAAATTGCTGTCAGCCTCAATGCCGAAGACCTGATCGTCAATGATGAAGGGCTTTTCGAAGTCATCCCACGTTCAGACCTGCCTGCGCAAACACTGAATGATGTACAGGACCGCCTGCGTGATGTGATTGCCGATATCCGCCGTGCGCAGCAGCAAGAAAACAATCAATATTTACCGTTGGTTGCCGAGGCTGACCTGTTGGAAAGCGTGCTGGCACGCTACCGCGACAACGCTTTGCGCGTCTCAGCGATGACCAGAAAGCGGCGATTGTTCAATTAACCGAGGCAGTGGCCCAAAATTCCGTAGAACCGCTGGCAGAAGAGCTTCGGGAAGATGTTCAAGTTGTTGAAGGTGAACTGGTTCCCAGTGAGGAAACAGCGTCGGAACGGTACCGGTTGGGTAGTCGCTTGCTGAAAGTGGTCGGGATTGGTGGGGCCGGACTTGTGACCATTGTAGGTCTTTTGGCTGGCGCAGAACCTGCGGTTTCCGGCGCACAATTTTTGTGGCGGGTCGTTGCGCCGCTTTTGGGCTTCTAATATCTGAAAACACAAAGGGCAGCGCCCTCCCATGGGGAGGGTCAGGCGCGGCCCGGCGAGCCGGTCCAGTATTCAGTTCCATCTTTTTGTGCCATTGGCTAAACCTTAATAATGACCAACCAACTCCCCCCCGTGCGCGGCACCCTTACCGCTGACAAAGACCTGTCCGATCTCACATGGCTGCGGGTCGGTGGTCCGGCGGATTATTTGTTCCAACCGGCTGATCTGGATGACCTCGCGCAGTTTCTCGCCGCCCTTGACCCTAAATGGGCGGTTTTCCCCATCGGGGTTGGATCAAACCTGATCGTACGTGACGGCGGAATTCGCGCTGTGGTGATCCGTTTGGGGCGAGGTTTCAACGATATTGAAATCGACGGCAACCGGGTAACGGCGGGGGCCGCGGCGCTGGATGCCCACGTAGCACGCAAAGCCGCGAGCGCCGGGATTAATCTGACCTTTCTGCGCACCATCCCCGGCGCCATTGGCGGTGCAGTGCGGATGAATGCCGGGTGTTACGGGTCTTATATCGCTGATCACCTGGTCTCGGTCCAAGCCGTTACGCGCGCGGGTAAAGTCGTGACCCTGACCCCGGATGATCTGAATTTTAGCTACCGTTCCAGTAACTTACCGCAAGGTTGGGTGTTGACGCAGGCGACATTCAAAGCCCCATTAGACGACCCGGAAACGCTTGAAACCCGTATGACTGAACAGATTGCCAAACGTGATGCCAGCCAGCCGACCAAAGACCGCACCGCCGGGTCAACATTTCGCAATCCGGCCGGTTTTTCCAGCACCGGGCGCGCCGATGACACCCATGAACTGAAGGCCTGGAAGGTAATCGAAGACGCCGGAATGCGTGGAGCGACGCGCGGCGGCGCGCAGATGTCACCCAAACATCCGAATTTTCTGGTGAACACCGGCGGGGCAAGCGCGAAAGATTTGGAAGAATTAGGTGAAGAAGTGCGAAAAAAGGTATTCCAAAACAGCGCTATATCGTTAGAATGGGAAATCATGAGGGTCGGCGAACCGGCCCCGGAATAAATCAATAAGGGCCAACACATAATGGCCCCGGTAAAAAGGCACCAAAGGTGGGTAAGTCGAGCAGACAACCCCCAAAAGTGGCGGTACTGATGGGCGGCCCTTCGGTTGAACGCGAAGTGTCACTGTCAAGCGGGCGCGAATGCGCAACCGCCCTGCGGGACGCGGGATTTAACGTGGTGGAACTGGACGCAGGTCCGGACCTTGCCGCACGTCTTGCTGACATCTCCCCTGATGTTGTTTTCAACGCGCTGCATGGCCGATATGGCGAAGATGGCTGCGTGCAGGGCATGCTGGAATGGCTGCAAATCCCCTACACCCACTCCGGGGTGCTGGCGTCTTCACTGGCGATGGATAAGCAGCGCACCAAAGACACCTATTTGGCCGCCGGTTTACCGTTTGTTTCCAGCGTGATAGCGCCGCGTGTGGATGTGGAAGCCAAACACATTATGGCCCCGCCTTATGTGGTGAAGCCGAACAACGAAGGCTCCTCGGTTGGCATCTACATCGTCAATAAAAACGCCAACTCCCCGCCGAAACTGTCGGCTGACATGCCCGATCAGGTGATGGTGGAAACCTATGCGCCGGGGCGCGAACTGACCGTGACGGTGATGGGCGAGCGCGCGCTGACCGTGACCGACATTATCACCGAAGGTTGGTACGACTATCACGCCAAATATGATGAAGGCGGCTCCAGCCACATCATCCCGGCTGAGTTGCCGGACGAGATTTTCAACGCCTGCATGGATTACGCCGAACGCGCCCATGTCGCCCTTGGCTGTCGCAGTTTCAGCCGCACCGATTTCAGATGGGATGAAAGCCGAGGCCTTGCGGGCCTGATCTTGCTGGAAACCAACACCCAGCCCGGCATGACCCCAACATCGCTTTCGCCAGAACAGGCCGCCCACGCCGGTTACGCCTTCCCCGAATTCTGCCGATGGATCGTAGAGGACGCATCATGCAATCGCTGAACCCGCGCCGTGATCCGGCCCCTTCGCGTCTGGCCTACCGTTTGCGCCGTATGTGGCTGCGCCCACTAATACGCAAATTCGTCATTGTTGGCATTCCGGTGGCCTTTGTCGCTTACGCTTTCGGCTGGTTCGTAACTCAGGAAAGCAATATTGAGGCAATGCGCGACAAGGTCGCCGAAATTCGCCGCTCAATCGAAGAGCGCCCGGAATTCATGGTCAAACTGATGGCCATTGATGGTGCATCCGATTCAATCGCCGACGACATTCGTGAAATTGTACCGGTGGATTTTCCGATCAGTTCATTCGATCTGGACCTGACAGGGATGCAAGACCGCATCGCAGAACTTGACGCGGTGGAACAGGTCGGTGTGCGGGTACGCTCGGGGGGTGTTTTACAGGTCCAGATTACAGAACGCACCCCGGCAGCCGTTTGGCGCTCTGGGGGCAATATCGAATTACTGGACGCCCTTGGACATCGGGTTGCGGTAATAAAATCCCGCTCCGCCCGCCCGGACTTGCCGTTGCTGGCCGGCGCCGGGGCCGAATTGTACGTGGCCGAAGCGCTGGAATTGCTGGCCGTCGCCGGTCCGGTTTCAACACGCATCCGCGGACTGGTCCGCATGGGTGAACGGCGCTGGGATCTGGTACTGGACCGTGATCAACGCATCATGTTGCCTGAAATTGAGCCATTGCAGGCACTTCTACAGGTGATGGCGTTGCAACAGGCACAGGACCTGTTGGCGCGCGATATTGTCGCCGTTGACATGCGAAACAAAAACCGACCAACGCTGCGCATGGCCCCAGAAGCCATGGAAGAATTGCAGCGTATCAAGGATTTAGGGCAGGGAGCCGGAAACTGATGACAGACCTCTATTCCACGCAAAGGGCGATGCGAAACATGCGTAATGCCGCGATGCAACGGGGCGTGATTGCCATTCTGGACATCGGCAGTTCCAAGATCGCCTGTCTCGTGTTGCGCTTTGACGGACCCGACCGGTTCAGCGCCTCGGACGGCGTCGGCTCCATGGCCGGGCAGTCGTCATTCCGGGTCATCGGTGCCGCCACCACCCGGTCGCGCGGAGTGCGTTTTGGCGAAATCCATGTGATGCAGGAAACCGAACGCGCCATTCGCACGGCTGTTCAGGCGGCGCAAAAGATGGCCGCGACCCGAGTGGATCATGTGATTGCCTGTTTTTCCGGTGCCAGCCCGCGTTCTTACGGTCTGGCGGGGGACATTGCCCTGCAGGAAGCCGTGGTCAGCGACGCTGACGTTGGTCATGTCCTTGCGTCTTGCGATGTGCCGGATTACGGCGATGGGCGCGAAGCTCTGCACGCGCAACCGGTTAACTTTTCGTTGGATCACCGCTCGGGCCTGGGCGATCCACGCGGCCAGAACGGCAACCGGCTGGCGGTGGATATGCACCTGCTGACTGTGGATGCCGGCGTTGTTGAAAACCTGCTCTATTGTATCAAACGCTGCGACCTCGAGGTCGCAGGTCTGGCGTCCAGCGCCTATGTGTCCGGGGTGTCTTCACTGGTGGAAGACGAACAGGAACTGGGTGCTGCCTGTATTGATATGGGCGGCGGCACCACCGGCCTGTCGATTTTTATCAAGAAACACATGATATATGCAGACTGCGTTCGCATGGGCGGTGACCATATCACATCTGATATTTCCAAGGGCTTACAGGTATCTCTGGCAACGGCTGAGCGGATCAAGACATTCTATGGTGGCGTTGTCGCCACCGGGATGGATGATCGTGAAATGATTGAAATCGGCGGCGACACCGGCGATTGGGAACATGACCGGCGTACTGTCAGCCGGGCAGAGCTGATCGGCATCATGCGTCCAAGGGTTGAGGAAATTCTGGAAGAGGTCCGCATCCGTCTGGACGCCGCCGGGTTCGAACATCTGCCCAGCCAGCAAATTGTGCTGACCGGTGGCACCAGCCAGATACCGGGTCTCGACAGTCTCGCCCCGAAAATCCTTGGCCAACAGGTGCGCATTGGCCGCCCGCTGCGGGTGCAGGGCTTACCGCAAGCCGCGACCGGTTCAGCCTTTGCGTCATCAGTCGGGCTTTGCCTGTTTGCAGCACACCCTCAGGATGAGTGGTGGGACTTTGAGATTCCTTCTGCGCGATATCCAGCGCGCTCACTTAAGAGAGCGGTGAAATGGTTCAAAGAGAACTGGTAACCGCAACATATCGGGATATAGGCAAAATCCCGCCGTTGGACGCAAAATAGACCCCATATTTTGTGTCATTTATGTGTTTTTGGGGTGACTGAACCCGCGACTCCCTTTAGGTATGGGCGCGAACAGGTGTTAACGGCCAGAATTCAGGCCCAGAAAAAGTAACAGGCGGACTGACATGACATTGAATCTGATGATGCCCCAACAGGACGATTTGAAACCCCGTATCACGGTGTTTGGTGTTGGTGGTGCAGGTGGTAACGCCGTCAACAATATGATCGAAAAGCAGCTTGAAGGCGTTGAATTCGTTGTTGCGAATACCGACGCACAGGCGCTGTCGCAGATCAATGCGCCGCATAAAATTCAGATGGGTGTCAAAGTCACCGAAGGTCTGGGTGCCGGTGCGCGCCCGGCCGTAGGTGCTGCCGCCGCAGAAGAAACCATCGAAGAAATTGTCGACCAGCTTGCTGGTGCGCATATGTGCTTTATCACGGCCGGAATGGGTGGGGGCACCGGGACCGGCGCGGCACCGATCATTGCACAGGCTGCGCGTGAACTTGGCGTTCTGACGGTTGGTGTTGTCACCAAGCCGTTCCAGTTCGAAGGCGCGAAACGTATGCAACAGGCCGAGGACGGCGTTGATGCACTGCAAAAGATGGTCGATACGCTGATCATCATTCCAAACCAGAACCTGTTCCGTCTGGCCAATGAAAAAACCACCTTCACCGAAGCGTTTTCGATGGCAGATGATGTGCTGTATCAGGGCGTTAAGGGCGTAACTGACCTGATGGTCCGCCCCGGCCTGATCAACCTCGATTTTGCCGATGTGCGCGCCGTGATGGACGAAATGGGCAAAGCAATGATGGGAACCGGCGAAGGCACCGGCGAAGATCGCGCCATTCAGGCCGCTGAAAAAGCCATCGCCAACCCACTGCTGGATGAAATCAGCCTCAAGGGTGCGCGCGGTGTGTTGATCAACATCACCGGTGGTTATGATCTGACCTTGTTCGAGCTGGACGAAGCCGCCAACCGCATCCGCGAAGAAGTGGACGCCGAGGCAAACATCATCGTCGGTTCCACGCTCGATGCCGACATGGAAGGCGGCATGCGGGTCAGCGTTGTTGCAACCGGCATTGACGCAAATACGAATGTGTCTGAAGTCCCGGTACCACGTCGCCGGATGGCCGAACCGCTGCCAGCCGAAGAAGCTGAAGAAGCCCCTAAAGTGGCCGCAAAGGCAACATTCGTTGCGACTTCACCAGTTGTAGAAACCGAAGAATCAGCCCCAGCCCCAGCCGGACCCGCCAGCGAGCCCGGCTTGTTTCAGGGTTTCGAATCGCGGCGCACAGACGATAGTCAGGCCGCCGCAGTTGAAGAAACCGATGATGTACCCCCACCGGCCTATCAACCAGAACCAAACGCCTTTGTGCCAGAACCCGAAGAAGCAGAATTCGTCGCCCCAAAGGCACCGCTGGCCGGAACGCCAACACCGGGGGCGATGTCACGCTTGCAAGCCGCGGTTGAAAAGGTGCCAGGTCGAAAAGGTCTGGGCGCACCCGTTGTGCCAGAAATCGCAGAGCAACCAGCCGACAAGACCCGATTTGGTATCAATTCGCTGATTAACCGGATGACCGGGCAGGCTGGCGAAGCCGCGGCACCTGCGCCACGCGGCAACGCACCGGTGACCCGACAGCAACAAACAGCGGTGGCCCAGCCTCAGGAAGAACCAGAGCTGAACCCAGAACAGGAACGCATCGAAATTCCCGCGTTTCTGCGTCGCCAAGCCAACTGATACAGGAAACCTATCAATTGAAAAGGATCGGCCAGCGCCGGTCCTTTTGTTTGTTTTCAGCAAGATAGCGCCCAGATTTACCAGATTCGGCAGCATCTCGCGCACATATATTGCCAATGTTTCAGTCCGTTACAAAGTTTGAGTTGAGTGGCGCCCCCCGCTTCGCTAGGGAAAGCATGGCTACTGCTGCCCAATGTAGCAAAACCATTTGGGATGAGCTTGTGCAGACGACTATCAAATCACCAGTTACCTTTCGGGGCGTCGGATTGCATTCCGGCAAACAGATTGAGCTGACAATTCAGCCGGCTTCGGCTGAGTACGGAGTTTGGTTCCGCCGCACAGACATAGACGTAGGTGATGCACTGATCCCGGCCCATTGGGATGCAGTGACGTCGACCAATCTTAGCACCTTGATTTCAAACAGTTCCGGTGTAGAAGTCTCCACCGTTGAACATATTTTGGCCGCCCTTGCAGGTTGCGGTATTCATAATGCGCTGATCGAACTGAACGGCCCCGAAGTCCCAATTCTTGACGGCAGCGCAGCCGAATTTGTCCGCGGCATCGTTAACCGTGGTATTCGCCAGCTGGATGCCCCGGTGCGGGCAATCAGGATATTGCAGGAAGTCGTTGTTCGTGATGGTGACGCTGTTGCACGTCTGGTGCCAAGCGACGCGTTTGAAATAGAATTTCAGATCGATTTTGCTGATAAAGCCATCGGCAAACAGAAAAAATGCCTCAATATGGCCAATGGCTCGTTTGTGCGCGAACTTTCCGCCAGCCGCACGTTCTGCCGTCTTAGCGACGTAGAAACCATGCAGGCCAATGGTCTGGCACAGGGCGGGTCACTGGATAATGCCATCGTCGTTGACGGTGATGTCATCCTCAGCCCCGGCGGCTTGCGTTATGACGACGAAGCCGTACGCCACAAAATGTTGGATGCTTTGGGCGACTTGTCTTTGGCCGGTGCCGCCATATTTGGCCGCTATATAGGCGAGCGCGCAGGTCACGCGATGACCAACAAGTTACTGCGCGCCCTGTTTGCCCGGCCGGACGCCTACAGAATTGAACTTTGTGACGCAGAATCAGCCCGTCTTTTGCCGGGCGTTGGTGTTATTCACGCCGATATTCCCGCCGTCGCCTAAGCTACCCCTAAAAACCGCTTCAAAGACGTTTTGCACCGGATTTATCTGTGCTAGGACGATGTGAACGAATGTGGGTTTTTATTGCCCATCATGGAATTGGATTGGGGTAGGCGCGGCGATGGCAACAGCCAAGGCAATCAGCAGATGGATCGGCCCTTTGGCTGCTCTGACAGTTCTTGCGTCATGTGGCGGTGGGGCGCCCAGTAATGTTCCATTGGAAAATTTCACTGCCGCCGAGATTTATCAACGCGGCGAAGTTGAGCTGGAAAGGCGCCGCCCCGACGACGCAGCACACTTCTTTAGCGAGATTGAGCGCCTGTACCCTTACTCGGAATGGGCCAAGCGTGCGCTGATCATGCAGGCATTTTCCTATCACAAGGATGCCGATTACGCCAATAGTCGCGCAAGTGCGCAGCGCTATCTGGACTTTTATCCAGCCGACGAAGATGCGGCCTACGCCCAGTATTTGCTGGCCCTTAGCTATTATGACCAGATTGACGATGTTGGCCGCGATCAGGGCCTGACATTTCAGGCGCTACAGGCACTGCGCGTGGTGATAGAGCGTTATCCAAACAGCGATTACGCCCGTTCATCGGTGTTGAAATTTGATCTGGCCTTTGACCATCTGGCCGCCAAGGAAATGGAAATCGGCCGTTTTTATCAAAAACGCAGCAACTTTACCGCCGCCGCCAACCGTTTCCGCGTGGTGGTGGAACAATTCCAGACAACCACCCAAACCGCCGAAGCCCTGCACCGGTTGGTTGAAACCTATCTCGCCCTTGGACTGGAAGCCGAAGCCCAGACAGCGGGCGCAATTCTGGGCCATAACTTCCGCTCAACTGATTGGTACGAAGACAGCTTTGCCCTGCTGACCGGACGCGGCCTGCGTCCCGAAGCCGCTTCTGGAAATGGCTGGCTCGCCAAAATTTATCGGCAGGCAGTTGGCGGCCAGTAACCTGATCCGGGGGTAGGGCCTATGTTGCTCAGTCTCGACATCCACGACATGATGATCATCGACCATCTGGCGCTGGAATTTCAACCCGGTCTGAACGTGCTGACCGGCGAAACTGGTGCTGGTAAATCAATTCTGTTGGATTCCCTGGGTTTTGTTTTGGGCTGGCGTGGCCGCGCCGAACTGGTACGCGCCGGGGCTGACAGCGGTGAAGTCACCGCAGTGTTCGATATATCCGGCGATCACCCGGCGCGCCTGATTCTGAACGATGCCGGGTTTCCCGAATGCGATGAACTGATCCTGCGCCGTACCACAACACCTGAAGGCCGCAAAACCGCCCGGATAAATGATCGTCGCGCCAGCGGCGAAGTGCTGCGTTCCCTGTCGGAATGTTTAGTAGAGCTACACGGGCAGCAGGATGATAAGGGCCTTTTGGATCCAAAATCGCATCTGATATTGCTGGATGAATTCGGGGGCTTAAAACGTGATGTTGATAAACTACATGAATATTGGCGCGCCCTTGGTAAAATCCGAAATCAGCTGGCCGCCGCACAATCCGCGCTAGCGAAAATCCGCGAAGAAGAAGAATTCCTGCGCCACTCGGTAGATGAACTAAACAGTCTCGCCCCCGAACCGGGAGAAGAGGCCAAACTGGACACGCGACGCCGCCTTATGCAAGCCTCCGAAAAGATTGGCGACGATATTGCCAAGGCCTACGGGGCTATCAATGCTGACGGTGCTGAATCCAAACTGACCGACGCCATTCGCTGGCTGGAAGGCGTCGCAGAAAAGGCCGAAGGGCGGCTCGATGCGCCACTGATGGCCCTCGGGCGCACGCTGAATGAACTCGGCGAGGCCCAGCAGGGTGTAGAAGACTGTATGCACGAACTGTCCCACGATCCGGCGGAACTGGAACTGGCCGAAGAACGCCTGTTCGCCATTCGCGCACTGGCCCGCAAACATAATGTCCAACCCGACGATCTGGC
>VAPK010449021.1_pt1 | contig 15683 bp, 19 predicted proteins | sample 3395031 | NCBI WGS metagenome assembly VAPK01 (sample SAMN08290443, study PRJNA428436) | hydrothermal vent metagenome | isolation source: Deep-sea hydrothermal vent chimney 1 | place: Pacific Ocean: Juan De Fuca Ridge
ACCATTTTAACACCTGTACCATCATAGCCAAAGCGAGCACTTTTCCATACAAAAGGATAGCTTAAGTTTGCATTGATAATTTCATCCACAGAAGTGAAATGAGAAAATTCAGCAGTCGGAATATTGTGTTTTACATAAAAAGCTTTTTGAATGGCTTTGTTTTGGATAGTTCGTAATGTTTTTGAAGAAGGATATACACGTACACCTTCTTTTTCTAATTGTTCTAACGCGTCTACATTTACATTTTCTATTTCAAAGGTTAACGTATCTACTTGCTTTCCGAATTTATAAACGGTATCGTAATCTAGTAAACTACCTATATGAAATTCATCGCAAATATTTGCACAAGGAGCATCTTTAGTAGCTTCTAGTACACAGGTGTAAATGTCAAATTTTTGCGTTTCGGTCAATAGCATTTTGCCAAGTTGTCCTCCGCCAAGGATACCTAATTTAAAACCTGAAGAGAAATAATTATTCATTAAAAGTTTGTAATTAGTAAAGAGTTGCCATTTTTAACTACTCTGTATTGCTTTGCAGCATGAGGAGTATCACTTTGTGGAGCTCCGCCAAGAGCCAATGCAAATTTAGAATTGTCGCAAGGGCAAATCATAAATAAGCCATCAACGGTCATTTTATCACATTCATTTACTGCTTTATGCGGACAAGCCAAATCATATGCAAAAAATTGATCGTTACTACTTCTATAAACCACAATTCCTTTTATACCTCCATTAATTTCAACAGCTCCGCCAACAAACAAAAGATTGTTATTTGTAGGGTTATTTAGATATACTGTAATGTTTACAGCTACATCTGGTAGGTTAGAATTGTTGTCATCTGTCGTGTCGCAGGCATATAATCCAACAAAAAGTAAGAGTAAAACTATTTTTTTCATCACTAAAGTAATTTTTTGGCAAGTTACAAATAAATGTAAATATTTTGTATATTTGTTGTTCAATCTCATCTCAAACAAAATAGAGCTGAGATTTTTTTATTTTATTAAAAAAACAAGTGTTATGAGTAAAGTTTCGTATTATACAGCAGAAGGATTGAAAAATCTAAGAGAAGAATTAGAGCAATTAGAACATGTTGAAAGACCAAGAGTGACTAATGATATTGCTGATGCTAGAGATAAAGGTGATTTAAGTGAAAATGCAGAATATCATGCAGCAAAAGAAGAACAGTCATTGTTAGAATTTAAAATTGCACAGTTAAAAAATGTTGTGGCTTCTGCAAGGTTGATAGACGAATCTCAATTAGATACTTCTAAAGTACTGGCATTGTCAAATGTAAAAATTAAAAACACAGCCAATAATGTAGAGTTTGACTATAAGTTAGTAGCCAACTCAGAAGCTGATTTTAAGACTGGAAAAATATCAGTTGATTCTCCTATTGGTAAAGGTTTACTTGGTAAAAAAGTTGGTGATGTGGCTGAGGTGACCGTACCGAATGGTATTATGAAATTCGAAATATTAGAAATAACTAGGTAGGTTAGGAGAATAGGTGGCATTGGTGTATCAGACTTCTAGCTTATAAAGTGGAGAAAAGTAATTTAAGTTAATTTTGAAATTAAAAGAGTATGAGCTCTATATTTACTAAAATAATTAGCGGAGAGATACCTTGTTATAAAGTTGCAGAAAACGATGATTTTTTTGCTTTTTTAGATGTCAATCCGAATGCAAAAGGACATACGTTAGTAGTACCAAAAAAAGAAGAGAATAAACTATTTGATTTAGATAAGGATGCTTACCAAGGTCTAATGGAATTTTCAAGAGAAATAGCTATAGCTTTAGAGAAATCCGTACCCTGTAAAAGAGTAGGTTTGACAGTTATTGGTTTAGAAGTGCCACATGTACACGTACATTTAATTCCGTTAAATTCAATGAAAGATGCTACTTTTCAACAAAAAGCAACTTTGACAGAAGATGAATTTAAACAAATAGCGAAAGATATTTCTAGAAATTGTAAGTGATACTTTTGTTAGACAAGGTATAATCACAGTCTTTGTTCTTGAGTCTAGAAGCAAAGCGGTCTTGCGTCTCCCTTTATCTACAACTCTTTAAGTAAAACACTCATAGTTGTACCCACACCTAATTCAGATTTTTCAACTTGAATTCTACCTTTGTGATAATCTTCAATAATTCTTTTGGTTAGTGATAGACCAAGACCCCATCCTCTTCTTTTTGTAGTATAACCAGGTTCAAATATTTTTTTGTAACTACTTTTAGGAATGCCTTTACCTGTATCAGTAACTTGAATTTGTACATGCTTACTACTTTTAGATTGCACTTTTATTCGTAGAGTGCCTTTACCTTCCATAGCATCAATAGCATTTTTCACTAAATTTTCAATCACCCAAGTAAATAATTGCTGATTGATCATGGCGTAAATTTTATCATTTTCATCAGTATCAAAATGATAATCAATTAATTTTGAACTTCTCGAAGCGTAATAGTCAAAAGATTTTTTTGTTTCGAGTACAATATTATGTCTTGAAAGTTTAGGGATAGAACCTATTTTAGAGAACCTATTGGCAATGGTGTTTAAACGTTCAATATCTTTTTCAATTTCTAGTACCGTTGTCTCATCAGTATTGTCCATTCTCAAAATTTCAACCCATCCTAATAAAGAAGAAAGTGGCGTACCAATTTGATGAGCCGTTTCTTTTGCCATACCAGCCCAAAGTTTGTTTTGTTCGGCAACTTTATTAGATTTAAAGACTAAATAAATAACAATCCCGAAAAGACATAATATCAATAATAATGCTAAAGGATAGTATTTTAATTTGTTTAGAAGGTTGGAGTTTGTATAATAAATATAGTCAGTAGTTGGTCCTTTTTTTGCTTCGCGGTTTATGGCTAAAGGTTCATTGTCTTGTTTCATTTTTGACAACTGATTCGTAAGGTACATTCTGTCTTTTGCTGTCAAGTCACCATAAGTAAGCACCCCTTTTTCAACATCTAAATTGAACCATGCCTTGATAAGACCATCCTTATATGTAATAATCATAGGGATATTCTTATTGTTTTCGAAAATTTTTAATTCTAGATTTATTTCTTCATCTAAATTAGGAGAATTCATGTTTTTGAATGCCTCAGCTAAAATTTCCATTTTTGTATGCTCTTCTTGCTTAAAACTTTTAAAGAAAGTATTGGTGTTCCATAAAATAAGAGCAACCAGCAGAAAAGCTGCAATTACTATTATCCATCGAAGTGCATTCTTGTTTAGGGGGAGAATCATTGATGACAAATATAAAATTATCTCTCGATATAACTAAAAAAAATAGTTGTTATTGTATTTTAATATTCAGTATTATTGTATCTTATTAACAATTTATGATAACAATAGACGCAAAACAGGTTACAACACAGAAAATACATGCTTATTTGTTAAGTGCGATTTCACCTAGACCTATTGCTTTTGCTAGTACTATAGATGTGAATGGGTGTCCGAATTTATCGCCATTTAGTTTTTTTAATGTGTTTAGTGCTAACCCACCAATACTTATTTTTTCTCCCGCAAGACGCGTTAGAGACAATACAACAAAACATACATTAGAGAATGTACTTGAAACTAAAGAAGTAGTTATTAATGTTGTCAATTACAATATTGTACAACAAATGTCTTTGTCAAGTACAGAATATGCGAAAGATATTAATGAGTTTGATAAAGCAGGTTTTACCATGTTACCATCAGAGACTATAAAACCTTTTAGAGTGGCAGAATCGCCCATACAATTTGAATGTAAAGTGAATGAGATTGTTTCTTTAGGTGATGAAGGTGGTGCAGGGAATTTGATTATTTGTGAAGTGTTAAAAATTCATATTAGTAAAAAAGTCTTGGATGAAAACGATATGATAGATCAAGAAAAATTGGATTTAGTAGCTAGGGCAGGAGGGAGTTATTATTCAAGAGCAAAAAGCGGATTTTTCGAAATACCTAAACCTTTGACTAGTTTGGGAATTGGTGTAGATCAGATTCCGACAGAAATTAAAAACAGCTCTACACTTACTGGAAACAATTTAGGGATGTTGGCAAATGTTGAAAAACTACCTAATCAACAAGATGTTGATAACTTTGCTAAGGATAATCAGCAATATATAGGTTTAAAAACGCAAGAAAAACATAAATTTGCACAAGAATTTTTAGAAAACAACAATGTGAATAGTGCTTGGAAAGTACTTTTAATTAAATAAATACGATGGAAATTACAGGAAAAATAAAAAAAATTGATGAAACTAAAACTTACGGAACAAGTGGTTTTAGAAAACGCGAAATGGTAGTAACCACTGAAGAGCAGTATCCTCAAATGTTACAAGTTGAATTTGTTCAAGACAAATGTGATTTGTTAAATGACTATAAAGTAGGTGAAGATGTTAAGGTGAGTATCAATTTACGTGGTAGAGAGTGGATTAACCCTGAAGGAGAAGCAAAATATTTTAATGCGATTCAAGGATGGAGAATTGAAAAGTCTCAAGCAGGAGCAAGTGAAGTTCCGCCAGTAGCAGCTGCAGATGCTTTTGAACCAGCAACTACAGTTTCTGATGCAGAACCAGATGATTTACCGTTTTAGAAATGTTGTAAAAATTTAAAACAAAAACCTTTTAGTATCTTGCTAAAAGGTTTTTTTAGTATATGATATTTCTATCCGACAACTTATGGTTTCCACCAGTAGAAACAGCTTCACCCGAAGGTATCATTGCTTTTGGAGGTGATTTGTCTGTTGAAAGGTTGTTGTTGGCCTATAAAAGTGGAATTTTCCCATGGTACAATCAAGGTGAACCCGTGATTTGGTACAGTCCAGAGCAAAGAATGGTTTTATTTCCGTCAGAGTTGAAAATCTCAAAAAGCACAAAGAAATTGTTGCGAAAAGAGGTCTTTAAAGTGACTTTCAATCAAAATTTCGAAAATGTAATTAAACAGTGTAAAATTATTTCTAGAAAAGGACAAGCTGGAACTTGGATCACTGATGAAATGGAGCAAGCATATTTACAATTACATAAATTAGGGCATGCAACATCGGTTGAAGTTTGGTTAGATGATGAATTGGTGGGTGGATTGTATGGTGTAGATCTAGGAACAGTTTTTTGTGGAGAGAGTATGTTTAGTAAAGTGTCAAATGCTTCTAAAATTGCCTTTATTTATTTGGTGGAAAAATTAAGAAAAGAGCATTATAAAATTGTAGATTGTCAAGTGTATAATGATCATTTGGCAAGTTTAGGAGCAAAAGAAATACCAAGAGCTGAATTTTTAAAGTATCTTTGAATATGAAATTGAAATCAACACTTAAAATTGCCGCTATTTTAACTTTGGTGTTTCTAAATGTAGGATGCGATCAATTGTCAAAAAAAATAGCTAGAGAACACATAACTCCTAATGAAAGTATAGCTGTAATAAAAGATAATTTCATATTGATGAATGTTGAAAATACAGGAGCAGCCTATAGTATAGGTTCTGATTTAAACCCTGTAATAAAAAGGATACTTCTACAGATAATTCCCGCGACAGTATTACTAGTTTTGTTGTGGCTATCCTTAGTGAAATCAAAATATCCTAAAGAAATGGTTTTTGGCTTTTGTTTTATTATTGGTGGAGGCATAGGGAATGTATTTGATAGAATAGCCTATGGTTCAGTAACCGATTTTATGTATATTGACTTAGGTTTTTTTAACACCCAAATATTTAATATGGCAGATGTTTCCATTGTGGTTGGATCTTTAATTATTGTGTCGTATACTTTTGTTGGTAAAAAAGAGAAATTGACAGAAACAGTTTAAAATTATGAGTATAAAAAACGCACAACTACAGGTTGATAATTGGATTAAAGAACACGGGGTTCGTTACTTTAATGAATTGACAAATATGGCTCAATTGACTGAAGAGGTTGGTGAAGTGGCTAGAATTATTGCAAGACGCTACGGTGAGCAAAGTGAAAAAGAAAGCGATAAGGATAAAGATCTAGGTGAGGAATTGGCTGATGTGATGTTTGTTGTATTGTGTTTGGCAAATCAGACAGGTATTGATTTACAAGATTCTTTTGATAAAAAATTAGCAATTAAAACCAAACGTGATCACGATCGTCATCACACTAATGAAAAATTAAAATGACCTTTACAGAAAAATTAAAAACAGCATTCTTTTGGAAAAAAGTAATCCAAATTTCGATACCATTTTTTATTATATTGATAATCGTTTCTTTACTTTTTAATAGCTTCTCATCAATTGTAAATTTTAATCTAGCAGAAATTAAAGCTCAAAATTTTGATGATGGAAAATGGAAAATTTTCTTTTCAACCAAAATTATTACAAGTGTTTTGTATGGGGTTTGGGTGGCTCAAAAGAATATAAATTAGATTGAGCTCGTTATAAATATATACTGATTGTCAGTTGTAGTTATTTTATTTTGAAAAAACACTGTCATTCCTGTCTCGACGCTTCTAGATAAGGAATCTGAAAATGTAAAAAGGTTGAAATATTAAAAATGTTATTTAAGCTTTTGAGGTCAGTAAATAGCTTCTTGCTTTTAGGCTAAATTTTCTTTGTGTACTTTGCGTAAATATCAGTACTACTTGGCTTTGCGGATTTTGCGAGAAATAAAACAAATTTCACGCAAAGCGTACAAAGAAAAAATACGCAAAGAACGCTAAGACCTTTTCGAGATGAATCCGTAAATATTTAGATGAAAAATTAATAAATCAACTCTTCTTATCCTTTAAAAAGGAATACAATACTGATTGAAAAAAGGATAGTAACAAGCTAAAAAGTAAAGCGTATAATAATCCTGAAACTGTAAATCCATCAATTAATTTACTTGCCAATAAAATAATGATAGCGTTAATTACAAAAAGAAATAAGCCCAATGTAATAATAGTAATGGGTAAGGTTAAGATGACTAGTATGGGTTTTACAAAAATTCGTAATAAGCCTAATACGATAGCTACAATAATTGCGGTAGTATAAGATTCTACATAAATACCTGGTAATATATTTGCTAAAACAACAACGGCAATTGCAGTAAGTAGCATTTTTAATATGATTTTCATTTATATGTTTTTAATTATTTTGTCTGTGTAGACACTATATAAAGGTCAATTTGTGTGCCATATTTAATTTTGTATAAAATCAACCACATAATTGTAAAAATCTGTAGGATTCTCGGCATGTAGCCAATGACCTGCGTTTTTGACAGTTTTAATTTCTGCCTTAGGAAAATGAGTCATAATTAAAGCAATATCATCATTAGTTATATATCCAGAATTTTCTCCTTTTAAAAAAAGTACTTTTCCTTCAAATACTTCCAATGTAGGTAAAGCAGTACCTATTTCGTCAATATTTTCAATCAATGACGAGAGATTAAAACGGAAAGCCAATTGTTCTTTGGTTTTCCAATACACATTTTTTAATAAGAATTGTCGAATTCCCCATTCAGGGATAAAGTTTTTTAAGACTTCTTCAACTTCATTTCTTGATTTTTGTATTGAAAAATCAATAGCACTTAATCCTTCTAAAATTAAATCGTGATGTGTTGGATAAAATTTAGGACCTATATCCGCTATGATAATTTTTTTAACTTTTTCAGGATGTGTCACTGCAAATAACATAGTGGTTTTCCCTCCCATAGAATGGCCTAGAATTATTGATTTTCCTAGTTGATGATGATCTATATACTGTAGAAGGTCATTAACCAAAACTTCGTAATTGAATTCATCCTCAAAAAAACTTCTACCGTGATTTCGTTGATCTATCAAATGAACTTCATGATTCTCAGCAAATTTAGTTCCGAGTGTTTTCCAATTGTCACCCATACCTAGAAATCCGTGAATAATTAGTAGGGGCTCACCTTTGCCAATTATTTTAGAATGAAGTATATCCATTACTGTAATTTATGTAAATACATATTAATGACATTTTCTAATCCCAAATACAACGATTCAGAAATTAAGGCATGTCCGATAGAAACCTCTAATAAATTAGGAATATTCTCTGAGAAAAATTTGATATTATCTAAGCTTAAATCATGTCCAGCATTGATACCTAAATCCAATTGATTTGCTAGTTTAGCACTTTTTATATAAGGTTCAATAGCTTTTTGGTTTCCTAAGGCATATTGTGTAGCAAAATATTCAGTATAAAGTTCAATTCTATCACTTCCAGTTTTTGCAGCAGCTTCAATTAATGAAGAGTCTGTGTCAATAAAAATAGAAGTTCTGATATTATTTCTTTTAAACTCAGATATGATGTCTGTTAAAAAACTTTGATGTTTTATGGTGTCCCAACCTGCATTAGAAGTAATGGCGTCAACGGCATCTGGCACTAAAGTTACTTGAGTTGGTTTTATAGCTAAGACTAAATCAATAAATTTTTTAATAGGATTCCCTTCAATATTATATTCAGTAGTAACAATTGGTTTTAAATCGTATGCATCTTGATATTTAACGTGTCTTTCGTCAGGTCTAGGATGTATCGTAATTCCTTGTGCTCCAAATTCTTGTATGTCAGTAGCAACCTGAACTAGATTAGGAGTGTCTCCTCCTCTAGAATTTCTTAAAGTGGCTATTTTATTAATATTTACACTTAATTTAGTCATTTTTTTTGTTTTATGAATCAATTAAAAGAGACAAAAAACAAAATTAGTGTATTGTAGTTTAAATTTAGTTATTTTGCAAGATATTATGCAAACATCAGATTACATAACGAAAGATATACAACCTTTAAAGTCTACAGATAAAATTAGTAAAGCAAAAGAGGTGTTCAAACAGCTTACTTTTTCACACCTTCCTGTAGTTGATAAAGGGTTGTTTATAGGCTTTATTGCTGAAAATGATATCCAGGCGATCGTCGATGATAAAGAGTCGCTTTCTGAATATAATTACCTGTTACAATCTTTTTCTGCCACAGAAAAAACCAATTGGTTTGAGTTGTTAAAGATATTTGCTTTAAATGAGGCGAATATTATTCCGGTACTTACAGAGAAGCATGAATATTTAGGATATTATGAACTGACTGATATTTTACATATTTTTAATAGTACACCTTTTTTAAATGAAAGTGGGGCGATTTTAGTGATTTCTAAAGAGATTTCTGATTATTCTTTTAGTGAAATTTCTCAAATTGTTGAGTCTAATAATGCAAAATTATTAGGAGCATTTATTTCAAATATTGATAAAGAGATGGTAGAAGTGACAGTTAAAATTAGCGATCATGATTTGAATAATACCATGCAGACTTTTAGACGATATAACTATACAATATTGACAGGTTTTCAAGTAGATGAATATTTGAACACACTAAAAGAAAGATCAGATTATCTTCAAAGGTATTTAGACATATAGCAATTAAAAATTAAGTAATGAAAGTAGGCGTTTACGGACAATATTATACAGATGAAGCTATAAGTTATATAGAAATATTATTAAATACACTTGCTGAAAAGAATGTCGAAGTTTTTATTGAAGAGAATTTTTATGATCTGATTAAGGCTAATAATTTTCCTAAAAAAGAATATTTGACTTTTAAGAGTTATAAAGAGTTGGATAGTTCTTTTGATGTAATGCTAACTGTAGGGGGTGATGGTACTTTTTTAAGGGCTGTAACTTATGTGAGAGATTTAAATATTCCGGTGCTGGGAATTAATATTGGGCGTTTAGGGTTTTTAGCTACCGTACAAAAAGAAAACATTCCTGAAGCTATTGATTTGTTGATAGCCAAGCAATATAAAATTGATGAAAGAACCTTGTTGACAGTTAGTACAAATCAACCAAATAAAGATTTATCTGATATAAATTTCGCATTGAATGAAGTTTCTGTAAGTAGAAGAAACACCACTTCAATGATTACTGTAGAAACGTATTTAAATAATGAACATTTGACTTCTTATTGGGCTGATGGGTTAATCATTGCTACTCCAACAGGCTCAACAGGTTATTCTTTAAGTTGTGGCGGCCCAGTGATTGCACCCAGCACAAAAAGTTTTGCTTTAACACCAATAGCACCACATAATTTAAATGCGAGACCTTTAGTAATACCTGACAATACAAAAATAAAATTAAAGGTTGTTGCTAGAGAAAAACAAGCCTTATTATCATTAGATTCTCGTACAATCATCATTGATAATAATACTGAAATTACAATAGAAAAAGCTAGTTTTACACTTAAGACTATCCAATTGAATCAACAAACTTTCTTTAAAACCTTAAGAGAAAAACTACTTTGGGGAGAAGATAAGCGTAATTAAAAGTTGTTTTTTAACATTTTTTTGTTAAAAGTTAATTTACTTTACAACAATATTTTAACTTTAAAACTGTTTATCAAAAAAGAGAAGCCAATCCTTTTAAAACTAATTGATTTAACTATATTTGCAAACATTTTAAAAGATGAAAAAACAGTTTTTATTTTACATATTATTTTTAATTACAAGTATCTCTTCCGCACAGTTGTATGAAGCTGGTGTTTTTTTAGGCGGAAGTAATTATATTGGTGACGTTGGTTCTGAATACTATCTTAATCCTAATAAAATAGCTGTTGGTGGTATTGCTAAATTCAACTTTTCACCTAGAATTACATTTAGAGGTACGGCAATTTATTCTAAAATTCAAGCTAGTGATGTACATGCTCAAAGCAATTTCAGAAGAAATAGAAGTCCGGGACAAGCATTTGCAAATACTTTAATAGAAGGTGCACTTGGTATAGAGTTTAGTTTTTTTAAATACAGTCTTTCAAAAACAGGCTTTACACAAACGCCATATATTATTGCAGAAATAGGAGCAGTAAATTACACTTTAATATCAGTTGGAGGAAAAGCTAAAAGAGCATCTTCTTTGGTTTTTCCTGTAGGAGTTGGTTATAAAATGAAATTGGCTGAAAATATAGGCATTGCTTTAGAAACTTCTTTTAGATATACTTTTAAAGATGTTATTGATTATAATAATCATGCCATAGTTGGAGACCCTAGATATACTTTTGGCAATCCTAAAAGTAATGATTGGTATGTGTTTACAGGTATTACAGTTGTTTATGCATTTGGCAGACCTGGCTGTTATACTCGTGCATTTTAATAAATAATGAATTTACTAAGTCAAATAGACTCACATAGAATCCCCAAGCATGTTGCCATAATTATGGACGGTAATGGTCGTTGGGCAAAGCAAAAAGGCTTGATGAGAGTTTTGGGTCATCGAAGTGGTGTGAAAGCAGTAAAACAAACCATTGATGCCGCTTCTGAAATTGGTATAGAAGTACTTACTTTATACGCTTTTTCTACAGAAAATTGGAGTAGACCTAAAACAGAAGTAAAGGCTTTAATGAATTTATTAGTAAGCTCATTAAAAGATGAATTGGAGACCTTCCAACAGAATAATATTAAACTACAAACTATTGGTCAAATTGAAAATTTGCCAAAAAAAGCTCAAAAACAGTTAAGAGAAGTTATAGAGTTGACTAAAAATAATACTTCAATGGTGTTAAATTTAGCTTTGAGTTATGGCTCAAGGGAAGAAATTGTTAATACTATCAAAAATATTTCTAAAAAAGTTGTTAATAAGCAACTTTTGATCGAAGAAATTGATGAAAAAACTATAAATAATCATTTATATACATTTACTTTGCCCGACGTTGATTTTTTGATACGTACTAGCGGTGAAAAACGCATCAGTAATTTTTTATTATGGCAGATAGCATATGCCGAATTTTACTTTACAGATGTGTTATGGCCAGATTTTAGAAAAGAAGATTTTTTCAAAGCAATTATTGAATATCAAAACAGAGATAGACGCTTTGGGAAAATTAGTGAACAAATTAAAAAGAAGAATGATTAAAATTAAGGTCAACCTATTACTCTTAGTCTTTACTTTCACAGCATTATTGAGTAATGCACAAGACATACCTACTGATACCATAAAAAAAATTGACTCAATTCCTGAAAAAAAGATAACATTGAAAGATGTTAATTTTAGAAAAGTGAACACCTATATTTTAGGTGGTATTTCTGTTAAAGGTAATCAACAATTTACAGAGCAATCTATTACTATTTTTTCTGAATTAGTTGTGGGCCAACCTATAAAGATTCCTGGAGATAAATTAACTTCTGCAATTAAAAAATTATGGAATTCTAAACTGTTTAGTGATGTAGAGGTTTTTGTGATTAAAATTGATGATAATACTATTTATCTTGAATTTGAAGTGCAAGAACTATCAAAGTTAAGTAATGTTAAAATAGAAGGTGTTAAGAAGAGTAAAGGAGAAGAGCTGATTAAAGATACTGAGTTTAAAAAAGGAGCAATGCTCACAGAAAACTTAATAACTACCACAAAGAATTACATCAAGAAGAAATATGTAGATAAAGGATTCTTAAAAACTAAAGTTACCATCAATACCAAAATTGATACTACAGGTAATAATGCACAAAAAGCATTGATAGTAGTTGATAAAGGAAGTAAGGTTAAAATTAAAAACTTACGTTTTCATGGTAATGATAAGTTTAGTGACAAACGATTGAAAAAAGCATTAAAAAAGACCAAGCAAAAAAATGTAGTACGTTTTTATAAAGCTTCAAAATATATAGAAGAAGAATACGAAAAAGATTTAGAAAAGTTGGTTGAGAAATATCGTGAAAAAGGATTTCGTGATGCTCAAGTGTTGAAAGATTCTATTTCTTGGAATGATGACAATACCATTAATTTAGACATTACTGTAAATGAGGGTAGAAAATATTACTTTGGTGATATTGAATATTTAGGAAATACAGTGTATTCAGATACCATATTAAAACAATTTTTAGGATTAAGTAAAGGAGAGGTGTATAATGGGAAATTACTAAATGAGCGTATAAAAGGTGACGGTACTCCAGATTCTCAAGATATTTCTAATTTTTATTTAAATAATGGTTATTTGTTCTCTACTGTGATACCTGTAGAGACCAAGGTAGAAAATGATACTATTGATATACAAATACGGATTAGAGAAGACGAACCAGCGACCATTAGAAAAATAACATTGGTTGGTAATGAAGTGACTAATGATCACGTGCTTTTAAGAGAAATGCGTACCATGCCAGGTAGTTTGTTTAGTAGACAAGATATCATACGTACCATTAGAGAAGTTGGCCAAATGCCCTTTATTGATGCTGAAAGTATAGTGCCAGATGTACAACCAAATTATGCAGATAAAACGGTAGATATTGAATACAGTGTGGTTGAAAAAGGAGCCAGTCAAATTGAATTGCAAGGTGGTTTTGGTGGAAGTACATTTATAGGAACACTAGGTTTATCTTTTAGTAATTTTTCTATAAAGAATATTTTTAAAGCGAAAGAATACAGGCCAGTGCCAAGAGGAGATGGACAAAGTGTTTCGTTAAGAGCACAAGCCAGTCGTTTTTCAAATTCTTATAGTGTGTCATTTACAGAACCTTGGTTTGGTGGTAAAAAACCAAAGTCATTGTCTTTTTCTGTGTATAGTTCTACTCAATTTGGCTATGATTTTACAAGTAGAAGAAGTAAGGTAGACAAAGATCAAAAATTAAATATTATAGGTGCTAGTTTAGGATTAAGCCAACGTTTAAAATGGCCAGATGATTATTTTACCTTGTCAACCTCTCTAAGTTATCAGCGATATACCTTAAAGAATTATAATATTGGTGGTGCTTTTAGATTTGCTAATGGAAACGGAACTTCTAATAATTTATCATTAAATGTGAATTTTGGTAGAAGTTCTGCAGGGCATAACCCTGTATTTCCAACCTTAGGTTCTACATTTAATGTTGGAGCAAAATTAACAGCTCCATACTCTTTATTTAATAATAAAGATTATTCAACTATAGAGTCAGAGGAAAGGTTTAAATGGTTAGAATACTATAAGTTTAATTTTACTGGTAAATGGTACACGGCATTGATGGGTAAACCCCAGCATGAATTGGTATTAATGTCTAATGTGGAGTTTGGACTTTTAGGAGCTTATAATAAAGAAGTAGGAATATCACCCTTTGAGCGTTTTCACTTAGGTGGTGATGGCTTGTCTACTGGACGATTTGACGGAAGTCAAACCGTAGGTTTGCGTGGTTATGAAAATAATACCTTATCTTCTCGAGAAGGAGGTACCATTTACAATAAGGTTGCATTAGAACTAAGATATCCTATTACCTTGAAGCCATCAGCATCAATATATGTATTAGGCTTTTTAGAAGGAGGGAATGCTTATGATGGGTTTGAAAATTATGAACCTTTTAAACTCAAACGTTCTGCAGGTTTAGGTTTACGGATATTTATGCCAGCATTTGGTCTGCTAGGTATTGACTTTGGTCATGGTTTTGATGATATTCCTGGTTTACTAGGAGAAAAGTCAGGATGGCAAACACATTTTATCATTGGTCAACAGTTCTAACAAAATGAGTACATTTGCAATATAATTTTACTTTGGCACGGTTTTTTCTAAATACACATTGTACTATGATACGTAAAGCACTATTTATTTTCACATTATTTATAAGTACTATACTCATGGCTCAAAAGCCACAAAAGATAGCTTATATAGATATGCAATACATTTTAGAAAATGTACCTGAATATAATGAAGCAGAATCTAGATTGAAAGCTAAAGTAATTACTTGGCAACAAAAGTTAGATGCTATTAAAAGAGATGTTGAGGTGTTGAAAACTGATCTAAGTAATGAAAAAGCATTATTGACCAATGAGTTGATTAATGAACGTGAAGAAGATATCGAAATTAAAGAATTAGATTTAAAAAAGTTGCAAGCAGCTTATTTTGGACCATCAGGAGATTTATTTATGCTGCGTAAACAATTGGTAAAACCTGTTCAAGATCAGATATATAATGCCATACAAAAAATAGCAGTTACTAAAAAATACGACATCGTTTTTGATAAATCTAGCGATTTGATTATGTTGTACTCCAATAGAAAATATGATATTAGTGAGCTAGTCTTGAGTAAAATTGTAAAAGGAAGAAAAGTGAAAGTTGTTGCAGAGAAAAGAGAGGAAAGGAGCGAGGCTAAAGTTGAAGCTGCTGTAAAAGCAAAAACGAAGGCTGAAGAAAGAAAAGTAGCGAAAGATGCTTTAAAAGAAAAAATAAGGTTGCAGAATGAAGCTAGAACAAATAAGAGAGCTGAGCAAAGAAAAGTTGCTGATGAAAAACGTAAGAAACGTTTAGAGGAAATAGCAAAACGTAAAAAGGCGAAAGAAGATAAAGTTAAAAAAGAAAAAGAGAGTAAAAAAGAGAATAATAACAATAATTAATAAATACTAAAACAAATGAAACTATTTAAAAATCTACTATTAACAAGTGTACTATTTATAGGAGCGATGACGGTAAACGCACAGTCAAAAGTAGCTCATATCAATACTGATGAATTGGTCGCTTCAATGCCAGAAACAAAATTAATGCAAGAAGAGCTTAAAAAAGTTGTTCAAGCGTATGATGCTGATTTTAAAACTCAAAATACTGCCATGCAGACAAAATATCAAAAGTATGAAAAAGAGGCTGCTACGCAAACGGATGCTGAAAATCAAAAACGTGGAGCTGAAATGCAAGAGTTGCAAAGAAAGTTGCAAATGTACAGACAAACTGCTCAAGAAGAATTACAAAAAAAAGAACGTGATTTATACATGCCAATTGCTGAAAAAGCTCAAAATGCTATCAATGCTGTAGCAAAGGCTAAAGGTTTTGAATATGTA
>VAPK010278793.1_pt1 | contig 15658 bp, 11 predicted proteins | sample 3395031 | NCBI WGS metagenome assembly VAPK01 (sample SAMN08290443, study PRJNA428436) | hydrothermal vent metagenome | isolation source: Deep-sea hydrothermal vent chimney 1 | place: Pacific Ocean: Juan De Fuca Ridge
AAACCTTAAATAATATAGGGGTGGTTTACAAAAATAAGAATGAGTATAAAGAGTCTATTAACTATTATCAACAAGCATTAAATGAAAAAGATTTAAAAGAAAATGATATTAAGACTTATGCTATGTTATTTGATAATTTAGCATATAGCAAGTACAAGCTAAAAGACACGGTTGAGGTAGAAAATTTATTTTATACAGCATTAAAAATTAGAGATAGTATTCATGATGTTTCAGGGGTTATTGTAAATAAATTGCACTTGGCAGAATTTAAATTCACTTATAATGATACTATTGCGGCACTACAATTGGCAAATGAGGCTAAAGACTTGGCAGTGCAATCAAAGAATCATAAAAACACACTAACAGCCTTATTATTACTCTCTAAATTAGATAAAAAAAATGGCTATACTTATACAAATCAGTATATAATACTGAACGATAGTTTGCAAGATCAAGAAAGAGTCATTCGGAATAAATTTGCACGTATTCGTTTTGAAACGGATGAATTTATAGAAGAAAACGAGCTATTAAGTGAGCGAAATAAACGTATTCTCCTTTATACAGGTGTATTGGCATCGTTATTGGTTTTGTTATATATTGTTATAAGTCAACGTTTTAAAAATACTAAATTAAAATTAAAACAAGAGCAACAATTAGCGAATGAAGAGATTTATAATTTAATGCTCAATCAGCAAAACAAAGTTGATGAAGGTAGAAGAAATGAAAAAATGAGAATTTCTCAAGAATTACACGATGGGGTTTTGGGCAGAATTTTAGGAACGAGGATAGTTCTAGGGGTCTTAAATGATAAAACAGACGAAACCGCTGTTCTGAAAAGAGAAGAATGTATTGATAACTTGAAAGAGATTGAAGAAGAGTTAAGAGATGTTTCACACAGATTGCATGAAAAATCTTTAGATGCTGATATTGGTTATATAAAATTGGTGGAAAATTTATTAGAAAAACAATGCTTAGTTTCTGAATTCAGCTATGAATTTAAATGTGATAAAAATATAAATTGGGAATTGGTAAAAGGAGATTTAAAAATGAACTTGTACCGTATCATTCAAGAGTCTGTTCAGAATATAAATAAGTATGCCAACGCAAAACATGTAAAGGTCTTGTTTAGAAGTGAAGAAAATTTATTATATTTAACCATTAGAGATAATGGAAAAGGCTTTGACGTTGATGCCAAGAGTAAAGGTATTGGCTTAAAGAATATAAAATCTAGAGTTAAAAGCTTTAATGGTATCGTGAATATTGAGTCAAAACCAAACCAGGGTACGGCTATATTTATTGAAACTCCTTTAAAAAAACCTAATTTTAAAACAACCTAAATCTGCTTTTATTAAAATGAAAGAACCAATTCATGTATTGATTGTTGATGATCACCCAGTTATTGTAGAAGCATTTATTATTATGTTTACGATAAGAGGGTTAGAGCATTATGAATTTACTATTGATACTGCAATTGACTGCGATAGTGGTCAAAAAAAAATTGATGAATCATTGAAGAAAAAACTTTATGATGTTATCTTTTTTGATGTGCGTATGCCTCCATCATCAGATGGTAAAATTGTATCAGGTGAAGATTTAGCTATCTATGCAAAAGGCGTGTCGCCTAGTACTAGAATAGTAATTTACACGATGTTTAATCAAGATTCTCGTATTCATAATATCCTAAAAAATGTCAATCCTGATGGTTTTATGTCAAAAACTGATTTAAGTTCAAAAGATTTTGCACTTGCATTTGATACAATTATGAAAAAACCTCCATATTATAGTGCCACTATAATAAAATATTTTAGAAATCAATCCGTAAAAACAGAAGATCCGATATTAGACGATGTAAATAGAAAAATAATCTTCCATCTTTCTGTTGGGGTAAAAACCAAAGACCTTCCTAGTTATGTAAATTTGTCCTTAAGTACTGTTGAAAAAAGAAAACTACATATTAAAACTATTTTAAATATTGATAAGGCCAATGATGATGAGATGATTGAAGAGGCTAGAAGAAGAGGTCTGGTGTAGCAGCTATTCTCGTCCAATGTACATGTAGAGCTAACTTCCAAAATATCAACTCTAGTGTCCCGAATTTTCTTAGCGTTCTTAGTGTATTTTTTCTTAGCACACTTTGCGTGAAACCTTTTTTTATTTCTTTAAAGAGTTCAGTAAGTAAAATGTATTTTTGCAGAATAATTTAGAAAAAATTATTTTTTCAAAGACCAAAGACCATTCTATGCGTACAAAATCTACAAAGCAAAATAAAATTAATGTTGTTACTTTAGGTTGCTCTAAAAATATTTACGATTCTGAAGTGCTGATGGGGCAATTAAAAGCTAATGGAAAAGAAGTGGTTCATGAAGATACAGAAGACGAAGGTAATATTGTAGTTATCAATACTTGCGGATTTATAGGCAAGGCAAAAGAAGAGTCTATCAATACCATTTTACATTATGCTCATAAGAAAGAAAGAGGTGAAGTTGATAAAGTTTTTGTTACTGGTTGTTTGAGTGAGCGATATAAGCCAGATTTAGAAAAAGAAATTCCAGATGTTGATGCCTATTTTGGCACTCATGATTTGCCTAATTTATTAAAAGTTTTAGAAGCAGATTATAAGCATGAGCTTATCGGAGAACGTTTAACAACAACCCCAAAACATTTTGCATATTTAAAAATTGCAGAAGGTTGTGATAGACCATGTTCTTTTTGTGCCATACCTTTAATGAGAGGTAAGCATAAATCTACACCTATCGAAAATATTGTAAAAGAAGCTCAAACATTAGCAGAGAGTGGTGTAAAAGAGCTTATTTTGATAGCACAAGATCTTACCTATTACGGATTAGATATTTATAAAAAACGTGCTCTAGCAGATTTGTTAAAGGAATTGGCTAAAGTTGATGGTGTAGAATGGATTCGTTTGCATTATGCATTTCCGTCTGGCTTTCCTTTAGATGTGCTAGAAGTTATGAAAAATGAACCTAAGGTTTGTAATTATTTAGACATTCCGTTACAACATATCAATACAGAGATTTTAACTTCTATGCGTCGTGGTACAACGCATGATAAAACAGTAAAACTTATAAAAGAATTTAGAAAAGCTGTACCTAATATGGCAATCAGAACTACATTAATTGTTGGCTACCCAGGTGAAACTGAGACTATTTTTGATGAGTTGAAAAAATGGGTAATTGACACTCGTTTTGATAGATTGGGTGCTTTTGCGTATTCTCATGAAGAAAACACACATGCTTATACATTGATTGATGATGTGCCAGAGGATGTAAAAGAACAACGTGTTGCTGAAATTATGGACATTCAAAGTCAAATTTCTTTTGAACTCAATCAAGAAAAAATTGAACAAACTTTTAAATGTATATTTGATAGAAAAGAAGGGAATTATTTTATTGGAAGAACAGAATTTGATTCACCTGATGTTGATAATGATGTTATTATTGATGCCACCAAACATTATGTTCAATTAGGACAGTTTGTAAATGTTAAGATTCTTGAAGCAGGCGATTTTGATCTGCAAGGTGAACCAGTATAATTTCCGTATCGGTTTTATCCTGAATTTTTAGGGATAGAAATCAGGGTAAAAACTTATGCTTTTGACAAAAGCCACGAATACACTAATTTTCACCCTCTATTATTGAGGTAAACAAAGAATTGGCACTAATTTTAAAATCCTATAGGATTTTTTATTCGTAAAAATTATTATTTACATTGTTATGGTATAATTCGTGTATTCGTGGCGAAAAAAACAAAAGTAAAGTATGATGTTGTTTTGGGATAGAAATTCAGTTATTTTCATAAAGCTAAAATTCTTTGTAAATTTCCAAATAAAAAAACGTCAATACATTAATTGTATTTATTGATGATAAGATTATGAAAATTTGTGTAGCACAAACAAAACCTATTAAAGGAGATATTCAGAAGAATATTGAAAATCATATTGGAATGATAAAACTTGCTGTTTCTGAAGAAGCAGATGTAATTATTTTTCCTGAATTATCATTGACTGGTTATGAGCCTGAGTTAGCACAAAAATTAGCAGTGAATAAAGATGATATTCGATTTGATGATTTTCAAAAAATAAGTAGTGTTGATCAAATTATAATAGGCGTTGGTTTACCTATAAAAAATGGTTCAGGTGTAAGTATTAGTATGCTTATTTTTCATCCTGATAAAGAAAGACAAATTTATTTTAAGCAGTATTTATATTCAGGTGAAGAAGAGTTTTTTATAAGCGGGAATAATTTAACGAACCTTATTTATGGCGAATCAATCGCTCCAGCAATTTGTTATGAATTATCAGTACCCATGCATTCTGAAAGAGCTTTTAAGAGAGGAGCAGCTTTTTACATTGCAAGTGTTGTAGAGTCTGTTGAAGGTGTAGATACGTCTATTGAGAAATTAACCATGATTGCTAAAAAATATTCAATGACCGTTTTTATGTCAAATTGTATTGGTAAAACGGGAGTGTATAATACTGCAGGAAAAACATCAATTTGGAATAAAAAAGGAGAGCTTTTAAAGCAATTGAGTGATAATGAAGAGGGAGTATTAGTACTTGACACCTCATCAAATAAAACAATATTTAAAAAATATAATATGTCGTCTTGTAACACCAGTAAAAAAGAAACAACATCATGTAGTATTACTGATAATGGTTGTAAAACAAGTGACTCAAAAGAACATTTAGGTGAATATTGGTGCTCAATGTATACCGATGTTGATGTTACTAAATTAGGGTGGTATGAAGAAAAATCAAGTCCTAGTCTAAAGCTGATTAAAAAGACCAAGTTAGCTAAAGATGCCAAACAGTTTCATGTGGGTGCAGGTTCAACTACATTGATTGATAGTTTGGTAGAAGATACTTATACCAATTTAATAGTCAATGACATTAGCAGTTGTGCCTTGAATAAAATCAAGAATAGAATAGGAGAGAAGCAAGAGGCTGTAGAATGGATAGTTGACGATTTGGTGAATCCGACTGCCTTAGAAAATATGCCTAAAGTAGATTTGTGGAATGACAGAGCGGTACTTCATTTTTTTACTGAAGAGAAAGATCAAGAAACCTATTTTAAACTATTAAATGCAAAGGTTAAGAAAAACGGATTTGTAATTCTTTCTGTTTTTAACCTTGAAGGAGCAACCAAGTGCAGCGGTTTGGATGTGAAGCGATACAATGCAATCATGCTTCAAGAAAAACTAGGTGAAGATTATCGATTGTTAGAAAGTTTCAATCATATCTACTCCATGCCAAATGGTGAAGACAGACCTTATGTTTACACCTTGTTTCAAAGAATCTCTTAGTAGAATATAATTCATCATATAAAAGCCTAAATTTGTTGACTGACGATTAAGACACATGCAAACAATTCCTTTCCATAAAACAGGATATTTTTCTAAGACAATATGCGATTATTTAGATGAGCATAAGGCTGTTGAACCTTTTTATAATAACTTTCCTAGCCTTAAAGGATTTAAAAAACAGCTAGAAGAAAAACGTCAATTTGCTCCGAATCGAAAAATTCTTGTTGATGCTCTAGAAAAACAATATCAAAATATAAAGACATCAAAGGATACTAAACAGCATATTCAATCACTTTTAAAAGAAAATACATTTACTGTAACTACTGGTCATCAATTAAATTTATTCACAGGGCCTTTGTATTTTTTATATAAAATAGTGTCAGCCATAAACTTAGCAAAACAACTAAAGTCAGAATTTCCTAAAGATAATTTTGTACCTGTCTATTGGATGGCTACTGAAGACCATGATTTTGATGAAATCAATTATTTCAATTTTAAAGAAAGAAAAATAAGATGGAATAAAGAAAGTAATAGTGCTGTTGGAAGATTGTCAACTAAAGGTTTGGATGCCGTTGCTCAAGTTTTTGAACTGTTGTTAGGTACATTAAAAAATGCAGATTTTTTAGCAGAATTATTTAAGGATGCCTATCTCAAGCATGAAACGTTGACGGAAGCCACACGGTATTTGGTCAATGAATTATTTGGAGATTATGGGTTGGTAATTATCGATGGAGATGATGAGCGTTTGAAAAAACAATTTGCCCCTTTTGTAGCAGATGAACTAACGAATCAAACTAGTTTTAAGAAGGTTTCAGAAACGATTCAAGAGCTAGGAAAAGAATACAAGATTCAAGTAAACCCACGTGAGATTAATTTATTTTATTTAACGAATAAAATTAGAGCACGTATTGTTTATGAAAAAGGAACTTATAAAGTTGTAGATACTGACATTTCATGGACAAAAGATGAAATACTAAAAGAACTTGATGAGGTGCCTGAAAGATTTAGTCCGAATGTGATTATGCGTCCACTATACCAAGAAGTTATTTTACCTAATCTCTGTTATATTGGTGGTGGAGGTGAATTGGCATATTGGTTTGAATTGAAGTCTTATTTTGAAGCAGTTAAAGTACCTTTCCCAATATTATTATTGCGTAATTCAGTATTGCTGATTACAGAGAAGCAGTTGAAAAAAGTAGAAAAATTAAATATTTCTTTGGATGAATTATTTTTAAATCAAGATGCTTTAATCAATAAGAAGATTAAAGAAATCTCTGAAATTGAGATTGATTTTTCTAAACAAAAGGCTTTTTTACAAGAACAGTTCAAAGCTTTAGAAAGTTTGGCAGAAAAAACGGACAAGTCTTTTGTTGGTGCTGTAAAAGCACAAGAGTCAAAACAGTTAAAAGGCTTAGAAGTACTAGAAAAACGCTTGTTAAAAGCCCAAAAAAGGAAATTGAAAGATGTGGTTGACCGAATAAGGTTACTGCAAGATGAATTGTTCCCTAATCAGAGTTTAGAAGAACGACAACGAAATTTTTCAGAAGTTTATGAGCAATATGGGCTTACATTAATTCCTAAATTAATAAAAACACTTGATCCTTTAAAAGGCGAGTTTTATTGTGTTACTATTTAATATGAAGAAGAGAATTTTATCAATTTTATTTGTGGGAATTAGTTTATTGTTACTCTCAGTATTTATCCCTAATTATATCATTAAAAAGAATGCATCCGATAAGATATATACAGATGTTAAAAGCATAAAAAAGAATAAAGTTGGGTTACTGTTGGGTACTTCAAAATTACTAGCTAGCGGAAGAATAAATCTATATTATCAATTTAGAGTAGATGCTGCAGTTGCTTTATACAAAGCAGGTAAAATCGATTTTATATTAGTAAGCGGTGATAATAGTACGGTTGATAATGATGAACCAACCGATTTTAAAAATGATTTGATGAAGAATGGTGTGCCAGAAGAAAAAATATTTTTAGACTATGCAGGTTTTAGAACCTTAGATTCTGTGGTGAGAGCTAAAGAAATTTTTGGTCAAAGTAAGATTACAATTATTTCACAGAAATTTCATAATGAAAGAGCCATTTATTTGGCTGAAAAATATGATATTTCAGCGGTTGGGTTTAATGCAAAAGATGTTTCTGGACGTTACGGATTTAAAGTTCAACTTCGTGAGTATTTGGCAAGAACAAAAGTGTTTGTTGATTTGGTTTTTGGTGTTAAGCCTAAATTTTTAGGAAAAAAAATAGTAATTGACTAAATTTTCATATGAACTTAAGGTAATATGTAGTGATAAAGTTAGGCATATTTTTATTCGGTATTAAATTTCATTATCAATAAAGAATACTGGTTCTTTGTAATTGGGATTTGGATTGAGGATTTTATTATTTTCTATAATTATATTGGTTACCTTATGTACTCCAGATTTATCTTTAATCTGAGAAATAAATATTTCAGGTTGATTTTTTGCAATATAGTCACCCCCAAGCCGAACAGATCTAACGTCTAGCACATTATCTTTAATAACCACACCATCAGTATCTTGGTTTGCCCAAATATGATGTCTATACCATTTAACAAGGTATGAGCCTCTGTGTGCAATATGCTTTACCGTTTCATCCCAAGCAGGTTCAACAGCAATACAAGCTCTATGATAGGTTCCAATAAACTTATTGTTAATTGCCTTATTGCCATCTGCATGAATGGCGAAATAGAGCATCCATCTTGTTCCTCTTTCTCCTGTTGACTCTACAGTATTGCCCTCAAAGAGATTGTTTTTTGACCCCACATAAGCTTGTAGCAACCCTTCACCTAATGCAACAGATGTTGATATGTCATTATTTATAATGGTATTATCAGAAGAGCCGTAAGCAAGATGAATACTTGAGGAGGTAGAATTGCGTAGTGTATTGTTAGCGATTCTATTTTTGTTTGATCCGTGCTGTATCGAAATGTTACGTGCATTATTTAGCACATCATTATCTTCAATAGTAGAATCACTAGCACCAGTTAAACCAATACCATAATAGCCACCTTCAATCTTATTATGACTGATAGTAGTTCTTAATGTAGCATAGTATGGTTTTGCATAGGTTTTGTCTTTTATCCATAACCATGTGGCACGAGCCCACTTTTTTGTTTTTCCATCCGTTGGATCCGTATATTCCTCAGGAGGATACACATAATCAAGACTGCTAGCAATATAAATAGAAATCCCTCTAGAATGGTTAGATGATTTAATGGTATTGTAAGATATGATATTATCTACAGCTTCCTCCATTCCATTTTTATGGGCAATAAGGAGGATATAACTAACGCCATTTTTATTTTCTATTTTATTATGATCAATACTAACTCTAGAAACATTATAACCAATAATTGCTGCAGAATAGGGAATGCCTTTCATTTCAATATCCATGTGATGAATACGTAAATCTTTTACATTTTCTAGTTGTTGCTGAGTTTGTCCTAAGAGGTAAATACCATTGTCTTTTGGATTTACAAACTTAAGTTTGCCTCCAAAAATTTGAGTAATACCGTTAATAATGACAAGTTTCTTTTTTAGTAAGCAGATTCCATCTCCAAATTTAACTGCTTTTTTCTCTTCAGCAGCTACTGTTAGAGCTTTATTAATTGCATCGCTATCATCTGTAATGCCATCACATACAGCTCCGTAATCTCTAATGTCAATACTTTGATCACCAACTGTAAAATTATCTTCAGCTAACAAAGTATCGTAAGTGTCATCACTAAATAACCGAACTTCATATGTGCCAGCTTCTTTAATGAATTCTTTTTTCGTCAATTTAAGTATGCCATTTTCATCAATCATAGTTATATATTCCCATGAAATGAGTTCTTTTGCAGTATTGGTTGCTGTTGTTTTAAAGACTCCAACCCAAGCTTTTTCTTCATAAATAGACGGATTATAAATTTCTACAGATATTGACTCACCTACATAATATATTTTGCGTTGCACCTTGATGAGTTTATCATTATTGACATCATCAGAATTGCAAGAAAAAAGTGATATTAATAAAATGAGAGTAGCTGAAAAAATATTGGCTAAAAAAAAGTTAGATGTTTTCATATAGAAATCATTTTATTTCGATAATTATAAACTTATAATAATCCGCAAATCTCTAATGCTTTTTTATAGGCATCAGCTCTAAAATAGGTGTTGTAATTTTTTAATTCTGACGGATGAATCCAGTGTAATTTATCAAACTCATCATCTTGAGGTTTTAAACGCATATTATGTGCTTGATATTGTATTTTTACAATGTTTAATTCTTGATGTTTAAAAATATATTGATCTTCATCAGGGTAGGTATAGCTAACTTTTTCAGTATAGCTTTGTAGAATGTCATTCTCTGTAATGTCAAGGTCTAATTCTTCTTTTAATTCGCGAATTATTCCACTAATGAAATCCTCACCAGCTTCTAAACCTCCTTGCGGGAATTTATAACCGCCGTCTCTTGGTGAAGAACCTATTAAAATTGTATCACCTTTGACAATTACAGCCATTACTGCCTTTCTAATTTCTTGTTTCATTGTAATTTCTATGCAATTTAACTAGAAAAGATGTTTTTCACTTTCTTTTGGTAATAAATTTCAGGTTTTTCTGTATGTGTTTTTGTAAGCTTTACAACATCATCAATAAGTAAATTGATAGCAAAGCTGAGTTTTTGTTGTAAGGATAAGGCATCTTCAGTCGATAAATAAGTGTTTACTAAAAAAGGAAAATAGTTATTTAAACTTTTTAAATAGCTAGGGTTTAATAAATTGTCATTAAGAACTACTTCATTATTTATCTTTGTGTATACCTTAAATTTGGCGGCGTTAATGGAAGACATATGTACCAAGTCGCAAAACAGATTTACTTTCTGGCTAAACTTGAATTTACCTAAATCAATAAGAGAGTTGATTATTTTTATTTCTTTTTTACCTAATTTTTTAATAAAAAAGGTAGAGATCATTTTGTCAATAATCTCTGTAGATTTCACAACTTGTTTTTCTAATTCGGTAACCATAAGCATAGCAATTTATGAGTAAAAAATACTCAGATTAATATAGATTGTAGAAAATAGTTGATAGAGAAAAAGTTGGCAATTTGCCTTATTATGCCCAAATATAGTACTTATATAGATGTGAAATAAAAGAAATTAACGGTTTGCAGAGTTTTACCAATAAATGGTGTGATTTTTCTATTATTTGGTTATTTACTTAGGTGTGTGAGAATGCTAATTTACCCTCTTATTAAATAATGTGTAAACATAATCTAAAAAATTTTCAGATGACTTTGCTTAGAGCCTATCTGCCGCAGGCAGGGTTTCAATTAACCTTTCCCTTCGCCGGCAGACAGGTTCGGAGAGGTCAGAACTGTCGTTTTCGACAGTTCTGGGTGAGGTAAAATACAAAATTTAGATTTTTGAATCATAAGTAAAAATGAAACTATCGAAAATATTTCTATGGTTCTGTTTCTAGGATAGTTAGTTTTAAGAAATTTTTATTAAAACGACTATAAATTCTAAGAATTTAATTTTATTTTTGCGGATGCAAGAAAAGGTACTTATTTTAGATTTTGGTTCGCAGTTTACACAATTAATTGCTCGTCGTATTAGAGAGCTTAATATTTATTGTGAAATTCATCCTTACAACAGTGATAAATTTAATGCAGATGATTATAAGGCAGTAATTCTGTCTGGCAGTCCGTGTTCTGTGAATGCAGAGGATGCTCCTCAGCCAGATTTATCAAAAATTAAAGGGGTAAAACCATTATTAGGTGTTTGTTATGGTGCTCAATACTTAGTCCACTTTTTTGGTGGTAAAGTAGGGGCTTCGAGTACCAGAGAATACGGACGGGCTAAACTTTCTCATATAAATAATCACAGAGGGTTGTTTAATAATATTAATGAAGGGAGTCAAGTTTGGATGAGCCATTCAGATACTATTTTAGAATTGCCAAATCATTATAGAAGTATTGCTAGTACAGAAGATGTTACTCATGCTGCTTTTAAAATTGAAGGAGAGCATACATATGCGATTCAGTTTCACCCTGAAGTATATCATACAACAGATGGTAAACAATTGTTAGAAAATTTTTTAGTAAATATAGCTAAGGTTGAACAAAGTTGGACACCAGATTCATTTGTGGAATCTACTGTACAAATACTACAACAAAAATTAGGGAATGATAAAGTGGTGTTAGGTTTGTCTGGAGGTGTTGATTCTACAGTAGCAGCGGTGTTATTAGATAAAGCAATTGGGAAGAACTTATACTGTATATTTGTTAATAATGGATTGTTAAGAAAAAACGAGTTTGAAGATGTATTAGATCAATATGAGCATATGGGACTTAATGTAAAAGGCGTAGATGCTTCGGCACGTTTTTTGAAAGCTTTAAAAGGAATTTCAGATCCTGAATTAAAACGTAAAGCAATTGGCGGTACGTTTATTGAAGTTTTTGATGATGAAGCTCATTTAATTAGTGGTGTAAAATGGTTGGCTCAAGGCACTATTTATCCAGATGTAATTGAATCGGTTTCAGTAACTGGAGGACCTTCAGCTACAATTAAAAGTCATCATAATGTGGGTGGTTTACCAGACTTTATGAAATTAAAGATTGTAGAGCCTTTACGGATGATTTTTAAGGATGAAGTGAGAAGAGTAGGGAAGTCATTAGAAATTGATAGTAGTTTGTTAGGCAGGCACCCTTTTCCAGGACCAGGATTAGGAATTCGTATTTTGGGAGATGTAACGGCAGAAAAAGTAAGAATATTACAAGAAGTAGATGCTGTTTTTGTAAACGGATTAAAAAAATGGAATTTATATGATGAGGTGTGGCAAGCAGGAGCAATGTTATTACCTGTAAATTCAGTAGGTGTTATGGGAGATGAGCGGACTTATGAAAAAGTTGTAGCTTTACGAGCTGTATCATCAACAGACGGAATGACTGCTGATTGGGTAAATTTACCCTATGAGTTTTTACAAGAAACATCAAATAAAATTATAAATAGAGTAAAAGGTGTGAATAGAGTAGTGTATGATATTAGTTCTAAACCACCAGCAACTATTGAATGGGAATGATTTATTCCGATGAGTATCGGAATCTACCTGAAAATTGATTAAGGTATAATTGATAAATAGAATTACAAAATGAATAAATTAAAATTAACGGTATTATTATTTTTTCTGATAATTGTAAGTGTTTTTTCACAAGAGAAGCCTTATATAACTTATCAGGTTAAAAAAGGAGAAACTGTTTTTAGTGTTTCAAAACAGTTTCAAACTACCACTCAGAATATATTAAAATTGAATCCTGATATTAAAGGGAATGCTATTTCTGAAGATCAGATTTTGATTGTACCTAATAAAAAATTTAGTACTGAGCCTAATATTGATGATGGAGATTATGTAAAAGGAGGTTTCTTATATCATAAAGTTTTAGTTAAAGAGAATTATTTTAGACTAAAAAAGGAATATGGAGTGTCTAAACGTACACTGAAAAAGTATAATTCAGTGTTGAAAAGAGGAGGTTTAGTTGCAGGGCAGGTAATTAAAATTCCTGTGAAAAAAGGACGAAAAATTGAAACAAGATCAGCAACGGTAGAAGATAAAAGTACAAAACCTTATTTAGTTAAAGTAAGCGAAACCAAGTATATGATAGCTAGACGTTATGGTATTAAGGTTAAGGAATTAGAAGCATTAAATCCTGAAATAAAAGAAAGTTTAAATGAAAACTCTATAATTAAAGTCCCAAATAGAAGAGAAATACCTGATTTGGTAGAAGAAGGTATAATTATGTATCAAGTTGAGAAAAAGGAAACGCTATTTAGCTTAAGTCAAAAGTTTGCTATTTCTCAAGCTCAATTGTTAGAGCATAATCCTGAATTGAGTAAGGGTGTAAAAGAGGGTGTAATTATTAAAGTACCAAAATCGGTAACCTTTACAAATAATCAAATTTTTAGACCAAGTTCACTTTCTAATAAGCAACTAAAAGTAGCGATACTCTTGCCTTTTATGGGAGGTAAAACAATTGATTTTAATGAGAAAACGACAAGTTCTAAAAAATTAACTAGAACGTTAAATATTGTTACTGATTTTTATTTAGGAGCTGAAATGGCTTTAGACTCATTGAAAAAACAAGGTTTGTCAATATCAGTTAAAGTATTTGATACCAAGAATAGTCTAACAACCACTTCTACAATTTTAAAAACAAATCAATTTAATAATGTCGATGTTGTTATAGGCCCAATGTTTTTACAGAATGTTAAATTTGTAAGTAGAAGTTTAGAGAATGAAAAGGCTGCAATTATTTCACCTGTTTCATCAAAGAATCATGCCGTTTTTGCATCTAAGAACACAGTACAAGACTCTCCTTCTAATGAAGCATTATCTGAGAAAGTCTTAACGTATATTGCAAAAAATTATGACAATCAAAATTTAATAGTAATTACTGATGATGTTAAAGGTAATAAAGCAAAATATGATAGAATTATTGCTTCATTAAATAAATTAGATTCTACCCAAAAGGTTCGAATATTAACACCTATTAAAGGTTATATCAAGCCTGAGTTATTTAGAAGAAATTTATTAAATGGAAAAGAAAATTGGATTGTTTTATTAACTGCCGATCATTCAATAACAAATGATGTGGTTCAGAACCTTGGTGTTTTACCTGAAAAAATGAAAGCAACACTTTTTGCGTTGCATTATAAGGGTAATTTTGATAAAGTTCAAAATCAACACTTGGCAAGAGTAAATTTCCATTTCCCTACTGCTAGTTTTATTGACTATGAAGATGTAAAGGTTAAGCAATTTGTAAATAAATACAATAGAAAGAACCACACTGACCCTTCTGAATATGCTTTTAAAGGCTTTGATGTTACTTATGATGCATTGATACGTTTAGCAACAGCTACTATGGTGAATAGTGCTTTTTCTGGTGGTATTTCTGAAAGAACTTCAAGTAAATTTCAATACATTAACAATTCAGGTAAAGGCTTTAAAAATAAAGGTATTTATTTAGTTAAGTATGATGGGCTTAACCTGGTAAATGTAGAGAAATAGGCTTTTATATATATAATGAAGAAATATAAAATCATCCATATACTTTTCTTAATAATCTTTAGTTCAATAGTATTCACATCTTGTACTGTTGTACAATTTCAAACAGCAAGTCCAAAACAAGGTGATAAGTTAGATGTTTTTCCTGATGAATTAATTGGGGAATATGTTAATGTTGAAAAATTAAATGACACCTTGATTATTAGCCAAAAAGAATATAAAATTGGAAGGGTAAAGTATGCCAAAAATATAATATTTGAACATGGAGATTTATCTGACAAAAGTTTTTTATTAAAAAAAGTAGATGACTTTTACATTTTAAATATAAGAAAACATGAAGATGAAGGTTTTTGGTTGGCACTTCCTATCAAATTGAAAGATAATATACTTAAGGTGTATTATTTAAATATGGAATCAGAGATTAAAGATAAAGAAAGACAAGCAGCTTACAAAAAAGAGAAACTAAAGCTTTTAAAATCTATGACTGAAGTAAAGCTAATCTCTAAAGAGAATAGTAAAGATGATACCTATTTAATTAATCCTACAGATAAAGAGCTGAATAGAATGTTGAATTCTGATTTGTTTGATAAAATTTTAGAATTTAAAAGAATAGTAGAGTAATTATTTTGCATAAAAAAACCATTGCATTTACAATGGTTTTTTTGATTTCATTTGAGTCATAAATTTACACCAACATCGTCACAGGGTTCTCAATATATTCTTTTAAAGTCAATAAAAATTGAGATCCTGTTGCTCCATCAACCGTTCTATGGTCACAAGCCAAGGTTAGTTTCATTGTATTACCTACAACAATTTGTCCTTCTTTAACTATTGGTTTTTGTACAATAGCACCCACCGATAAAATAGCTGAATTTGGCTGATTGATAATAGATGTGAAATCAGTAATACCAAACATTCCTAAATTTGAAATGGTAAACGTACTGCCTTCCATTTCTTGAGGTGTTAGTTTTTTATTTCTTGCTCTTCCTGCATAATCTTTTACTTTAGCACCAATTTGTTGAAGACTTTGTTCGTCTGCAAATTGTAAAACTGGCACTAACAGTCCGTCTTCAACAGCAACAGCAACACCAATATGGACATGATGATTGATACGTATTTTATCATCAAACCATTGTGAATTCACAGCAGGATGTTCTTTTAATGCCAAAGCAGTTGCTTTAACCACAATGTCATTATAAGAAATTTTAGTATCAGGTACAGAGTTGAATTGTTGTCTAAAAGCTATGGCGTTATCCA
>VAPK010345996.1_pt1 | contig 15648 bp, 15 predicted proteins | sample 3395031 | NCBI WGS metagenome assembly VAPK01 (sample SAMN08290443, study PRJNA428436) | hydrothermal vent metagenome | isolation source: Deep-sea hydrothermal vent chimney 1 | place: Pacific Ocean: Juan De Fuca Ridge
AAAACCGACATCGAGGGAATGGGGTTCGTCGATGGAGCGCACACAACAGATACCGATACACATGCGAACCAAACGGAAATAGAGGGGCTCGGGTTCGTAACGGGGGCGCATACAGCCGATACAAAACTATCCAAAACCGACATCGAGGGAATGGGATTTGTCGATGGCGCGCACACAACGGATACCGATACACACGCAGACCAGACCGAAATAGAAGGACTTGGTTTCGTTACCGGAGCACACACCGCTGACACAAAACTATCAAAAACAGAGATCGAGGGAATGGGATTCGTAGACGGAGCGCACACGACCGATACAGATACACACGCAGATCAAACAGAAATAGAAGGACTTGGTTTCGTTACCGGAGCGCACACCGCCGATACAAAACTCACTAAGACCGACATCGAGGGAATGGGGTTCGTTGATGGTGCGCATACGACCGACACCGATACACACGCAGACCAGACCGAAATAGAAGGACTTGGTTTCGTGACAGGAGCGCACACAGCGGACACAAAACTTACTAAAACCGATATTGAAGGAATGGGCTTTGTCGATGGGGCACATACCGTCGAGTCAGTAACCACTTTAGTCCAAAATACATCGTCAGGCGTTATTACCTATTCCAATGAAACTTCTTCCGCACAAACAGCCAATGTGGTAGGTGCAGAAACGAACAACAACTTATCTGTTGGGGCAAATGGCGGAGCTTTCTTTAAAAGCATGGTCAGAGGTATTGGAAAAATCGCTTCAAACGGAAGTGTTACAAAAGCTACATCGGGCATTACCGTAACCAAACTATCAGGAAATGGTCGTTATAGGGTAAACCTTCCGTCAGGAATGGTTTCCGACACAAATTACATCATACAGCTTACTCAACCAGGAAGAGGAGGAGCTGGCAACGATGATCCCGGCATTTCATATACCAACCAAACAAGTAGCAGCTTTGAGGTTATTGTGGGCGATAACGACAACGGAAGCGGTGATAGATCTAGGTTTAACTCCGAATTCATGTTCATGATCTTAGATCTATAATAGAACGGGCTATGAAAAAAATCAAGACATTAACGTTATTGATTGTTTTAATTGCTTATACAATTAAAGCAACATCCCAGGTTCCGACCGCAGGAGAACTTTTAGGCCTCCATAGCGTTACGGAAGCGCAGATGACTTCAATCGCCGATCCGATCGTTGGGACATTGCTGTTCAATTCAGACAACAATAGCGTCTATAAATATAATGGCACTTCTTGGGAAAGTCTGAGACCACAAGGTGATGAAACCAAAATAATCGCCGATGACAACATAACCATTACTGGCTCAGGAACCGCCGCAGATCCGTATATAGTCCGCTCTATAAAACCCACTTTGACCGAGAATGCCAATGGCACCTATACTTTTTCCAATGGAATCGACCCCGATGTTATAATTTCCGCTAGCGGAAACGTGCCACTTGTAACCCAATCGGATGCACATGGTGGTTGTGCCAATCAATTTCAGGCCAATGAGACTAGAGACGTTGTTATTCAAGGTGATTACTACGACGGAGGTACTACAGTTGCTATTTCAGGACAAACTGTAAACTCGATTACCGTAAACAGCGCAACGCAGATTACGGCCAATGTAACCGCCGGAAGCGCTACGGGCGATTTTGACATACAAGTGACCACCAATGGCGGCACAGGAATTTTGGCAAATGGTTTTAGCATAAAAAGTGCCTTAATTACCAATACATATGCCAGTGGGGAAATTACACTTTCCAGTCAAATGACCTACGCCTCCGGAATCCTGCAAAGAACAACCGGGGCGGGTTGGAACAGGCAAGGGTATTCTACACTTTATGGAATACCTGCAGGCAAAGAAGGGCATCTTAACTTCACTTCCGGGGCCAATAACAGGTACCGTATGATCGGGTTGAACAGTGACCCGGCTACAAATGCCTCTTACGCTTCAATTGACTACGCCCTATATTTAGTTGGCAATAAAAGGATCTATATCTATGAGAATGGCAGTAATAGAGGGAATAAAACAAATTATGTCTCGGGAGATCAATTTAAAATCAATGTAGATTGTGATGGCACGGTAACCTATCTAAAGAATGGAAGTGTTATTTACACCTCTGCAACAAAGGCCAATAGCATTTTATATTTTGATTCTTCTTTTTATAATACTCCGGGCAACGGAATCTCAAACATTTCAATAACGTACTAACATTTATGATAAAACAAATCGTACATACCATAATTTTTTGCTTTATCGTTTTAACAACGAGCTTTTCCTTGACCGCCCAAATCAATAGTGAGCTGTTGTTGGGAGTCACTAGTGCAACGACTGCCGAGATAAACGGTCTGGATATTTCTTCAATAAATGAAGGAACGCTAGTCTATGATATAAACAAGAAAAAAGTAATGGGGTTCATAGATTCTCAATGGAAAGAAATAATGACATCTTCTCTAACACCAAAGGTTTCTGCCAAAATCACTGACTATACTTTGGTCATTGATGACAATGACAGTATACTCACTTTTAATAGCAGTACAAACATCACATTAACCATTCCTGCTGGGTTTCCTATTGGCTATAACATTAGTATTTATCAAATAGGAGCGGGAAAAGTCACTATAGTAGGAACGAATGGGGTAACTGTGAAAAATAGATTATCTCGATTTAAAACTGCAGGAAAAGATTCAGGGGCTGGCATAATATGTACTGCAATCAATGTATTTCATGTAACAGGTGATTTAAAAATATAATATGAGAAGCATCTTACTTTACATATGTGTTCTTTATTCATCCCTTTGTATTGGGCAAAAAGATGAATACAATCAATTTCCCATGAAAAGACCATCTCATATTCTAGATGATAAATTGATCAATATCAGTTTTGCGCTTTCAATGCGTGTTTTAGAATCAGATTACACGGGTTCTTTAGTTCGGTTGCGAAGAGATAGTGATAATCAAGAAAAGGACTTTGGCTGGGGAGATAATGATATCGTAGATGTTGAAGCCATCAATACTTGGAAGGGTGCTGCAAGTGTTTATATCACCATTTGGTACGATCAGAGCGGGCTTGGCAGAAATGCAGTACAACCAATAACAAACAGGCAACCCCGGTTCTTTTCAGATATCTCCCATCCTTACTTCAAAGGAAATGGCTCCACCCACCGTTTGGATATTAATACCAGTATACAACTGTTGACCAATTCAGGAGCCAATGGTACGGTTTTAGGAATTATTAGTGCCACAAAAAAAAGTCAGCATTGTTTTGGTGTATTATCTGGCAAAAACAGATGGTCTACCCATATAAACTGGGGCAACAACAACGCTTACTTTGACCCAGGTCTTTGTTGTAATAATCCGAGAAAATTCAACAATTCGGCTAGTGTTGGCAAATGGAACCAATATACATTTATTAGGGGCAACACAACCGTTGCCGTGCGGCAAAAAGCAAGTATTATGTTTTCTGGAAATCATACTAAAGGAAGATGTACACTAAACAATAATTTTGGCGTACTGTATGCTAATGGTACCGGTTCCGGTCATTCCAATATTAAAATTAGCGAGCTCATAATGTTTAGTACGGATATTTCGGAATCTCTTTATAAGAAGATAGAAGAAAATGAAATAACATTCTGGAAACTATGATAAACAAAACACTTTTGGTTCTGATTCTTTTGTTAATTGGTGCTTCAGTCGAAGCCCAAATCAATAGTGAACTATTGTTGGCACTCACTAGGGCAACTACATCAGAGATGAACGCGGTTTCAAATGCTAGAGAAGGGTCGTTATTGTACAATACCACCGAGAAAAGTGTTTTTCAATATAATGGTACTGTATGGGAAAAGTTAAATACTTCTTCAGCTGATGAGAAATGGACCATCTCTGGCAATGACCTATACTCATCGGTCTCTGGCAATGTCGGTATTGGCACAACAGACCCAAGTGCAAAATTGGATGTGAACGGAACTATACAAGTAGGCAATACCGGCGCTACAACCGGTACTGTACAAATGATAGGTAAATATAGCGGAATAAACCACTTGAATACCTACGGTAGTGAAAGAGGTACTGGGGCAACGGTTATTGGTTATGCCGTTCAACCCAAATCGGGAGCTGCAGGGTATGTTTCTTCCTCACAAAACGTTGCTTTCCCAAGAGGCCTTTTAAAAAATAATGGTGATCTACAATTTTTAACCGCTCCTTCTGCCGTAGTGAATGTAGGTGCCGATATACCCTTGACAACTAGGTTTACCGTGAAAAACGGAGGCAATGTTGGTATTGGCACAACAGACCCAAGTGCAAAATTGGATGTGAATGGCAGGATCAGGATCAGGAGTATTCCCACGGGTACCGACACCGATAAAATACTAACGACCGATGCCAACGGAAACATTAGAAAAACCAACGCTCCCATAACAAACAAATCCTATGTGCAAACATTTAAGGGAAGTAAAACATTTGGAAGTGGAAATGCAGTAGTGTTGAACTTATTTCCTCAAGTTACCATTCAAGCTGGCAAAAAAGTAAAAATTGATATTTATGTACCAACCAGAGACACTTCAAATAGTTGGGGCGGTCTATATGTCAACATCAATGCAAGAGTAAACGGAACCTGGTACAATCTGGGAAATACAGGATATGACGGTGGGGTCATGCACTATAGCGCCCAATCAATACATGCCTTAAACCATGAGATGTTATTGGACTTTATCACCAATCTCAACCTGCCCGAAGACCAGCCTTATACCTTACAATTTGAGTTAAGGGCAAGATCATACAATGGTACGACTTACGTTAACCGATCTCATGATATCAATAGAACAGCTAACAACTTAGGTAATAGAGGGGCTTTACAAACCTGGGCCTCGAATCAAAACTATTGCCACATCATAATTGAAGAAAAAGATAGATAACAATGAAAAAGTTCGGCCTTTTATTTTTATTCACAAACATGTTGATAGCCCAAGATGCAGTCCATAACTTTGGCAACGTCCAAATTCATGATGAAACATCGGTCGGCTTTCATATTGATTTTGTAAACGATGGCACTTTTGAACAAAATTCTGGTTTGACAGGGTTTTATAATGATGGAATCCTAACAGTTTCAGGTGCGTTCAGTCCTTTATTTTATGATATAGAGATTGTGGTAGATGACGAATTGCTCTTGTATACCACCATGAACATAATCAATAATAGCAATTTAATTACGGGCAACATCGTGACGCCAAGAAATCAGACCGATATCTTCCCCAATTTTATGGATACCGCTTTTTACACAGGTGAAAACGACGCTACCATGGTAGATGGATATGCGGGCATAGCCAATAAAGATACTTTTACGTTTCCCGTTGGTGATGATAACAGGTTAAGGCCTCTAACGATGACATCTACGGCTATAAATGCATTGGCAAAATGTGCCTATTTTTATGAAAACCCCAATACACCTTCCGTTTTTGGCAAAAATTTCAGGACGAATAAAAAAGCATCGGAATTTCTTTCAGTAAGCGAAAAAGAATTTTGGCACTTGCAAGGTGATATGCCCACCATAGCAACCCTTACTTGGGATTCATTTAGCGATATACCCGCCTTGGTCGAGTTTACAAGTGATCTCAAGGTAGTAGGGTGGAGCAAGACAGAAAGCCATTGGGTAAATCTAGGAAATACAGCTATTGAAGGTAGCCGAGCCCAGGGTTCGGTTACTTCAGAACAGTTCGTTCCCGATGAATATGAAATCTTGACCATTGGCGGAAATGATGATGCTTTAGAGACATTCAAGACAATCGAACTCGGCAATTACTTTATGTCGCCCAATGGTGACGGTCAAAACGATGTACTGGTCATAGAAGGTATAGAGAAGTCTCCAAATAACTTCCTACAAATTTTTAATAGATATGGCGTTTTGGTTTACTCAAAGGAGAATTACACTGATGAGTTCAATGGTCGGTCAAATAGAAATATGGTAATAGACAAAGGCTCTGGCTTAGATTCGGGTGTTTATTTCTATATTATAACCATGCATGATCTAAAGTGGAAACATCAAGGATATCTCTATCTTTCCAATTAAACATTCGTATGCTAAATACTATGCCAGAACACTAGAAATACACTAAAAATAACTTCGCCCCGTTTAGTTTAAGAGTTCAGGGGTATTTAATGGCATGTTTTTAAAATGGTAAAATCGAAGTATACCAAATGATATTGATGTTCTCATGAGCAACAGCAGAAAGAAGTTTGAAAAAATACTTCCTATCTTTGAGACTGGCAATACCAGCATATTCTAAATAAAACAAGAACATCACATTGTTGGCAGTATTTTTGCTGAATTTAAAAGAAAAACCAATATTGATATAACAAAACAAACATCATGCAAAGAAGATCGTTCATAAAGAAAAGTAGTTTTGCTGGACTTGCGCTTTCAACCATGCCAAGTATGGCGTTTTCCAAAGAATTAGAATTCTCCATCTTAGAGCTTATGGGAAAAGCCGATATTGAGCTGTTCGGAGATGGTTTTAAATTAAGGGGAGAAGCCCACGACGCTTTCGTCGAAATGAAAAAAACCGCCTACAGCGACGGTATTGATCTAAAAGTGGTCTCAAGCTATCGAGATTTCAATCGCCAGTCACTGATCTGGGAGCGAAAATATTCTAAGTATACCGAAGAAAATGACATGAAGCCTATTGATGCCATTGACAAAATCATAGAATACTCAACTATACCTGGTACCAGCAGGCACCATTGGGGCACTGATATCGATATTGTAGATGGGTATAGAAAGGTTGAGGGCGATGTCTTGGATCCCTCAAAATTTGGGGCAGGCGGGCCTTACGAGGATTTCAAAAAATGGATGGACGAAAACGCTAAAGTATTCGATTTTCATCTTGTTTATACAAATGACAAAAAACGAAAAGGTTTTAAATACGAGCCATGGCATTACAGTTTCGCCCCAATATCAATACCCATGCTGACTGCATTTAGGCGTAAAAACATTCTTCAATTATTACAAGAAGAAACGTTCTTGGGCAGTGAGCACTTCACAAACGGGTTTATCAAAAACTACGTTCAGAACAATATTTTGGATATCAATAAAGAACTTTTATAAAAACCCGACATTTTTAGTATCTTCCATCCGTAACAGAACACATCTAAAATGAGAAGAGGAAGTTGGAAAATTCGTATATTCATTGGTTTGGCCATAGTTGCCTTTGCTTTTATAAAACGTTGTAACAGCAAAGAAGAGAACCCCTATACAGGGCGCACTCAAACCATAAACATGTCGGCTGAGCAAGAGATTGCCATCGGTCTTCAGAGTGCTCCCGAAATCGCGCAACAGTATGGCGGACTATATCCTGACGAACGCATGCAGGCCTTTGTAGATGCCGTAGGCAATAAATTGGTACAGAACAGTATTGCACGGGAAACCCCCTATAAATATGAATTTCACCTATTGGCAGATGATCAAACGATAAATGCGTTTGCATTGCCCGGAGGACCTGTTTTTATTACCCATGCCCTTTTTAAGCAATTGAACGAGGCACAGTTGGCAGGTGTACTTGGCCATGAAATAGGCCATGTGATCGGTAGGCATTCCGCCGAACGTATTGCTGAGGGTGATTTTTGGAAAACGATTTCAATGGGAGCCTCTGTAGGTGGTGATATGGGCGGCCTTGTAGGAGGTATTGGCCAATCTACCTTATTGAAAAATGGTCGTGGTGATGAGCTTGAAAGTGATGATCTTGGCGTTCTTTTTATGATTCAATCGGGTTATGATCCGTACGAAATGATAAAAGTTATGGAGATTTTAAAAGCCGCCGGAGGGCCAAATCGCGCCCCTGAATTTCAAAGCACACACCCAGATCCAGAGAACCGTATCGAAAGAATAAAGGAAGCCATAGTAAAATACCAAGGCCAACAATAGAATTCATCTTGAGTTCTTGTGTTAATTGTTACCAAACACTTGTGAATCAAGTAGATTTTTGTATCTTAGCCTTTCCCAATAAATCTTATTACCACCTCCAATTTAACCCTTATAGCTTTGATTTAATCAATAAATGAAACTATATGGGAACATTATTACACTTTAGAAACCTTTATTCAGAAGCATTTGAAAACTGCAAACCTGAATTGATTGTGATTTTGCTAAAGGCATATTCTGTCTTTTCAGCTATCTTGATTTTTTTGGCGATCTATGCTTTATCCGATAGAGTTTTCAATGGATGGGACTTCTAAGTGACTGTTATGAAATATATGATTAGAATTTTTATAGGTTATTTTTGGGCAGGATGAAGCAAAATTTTCAAGGATAGCAGGGTTATCGTTTAAAATTTTAACGAAATAATGCTCAAAAAGAAGCATAAAAAATAATTGATATGTTTTTAACAGTCTCTAAGTAAGTCAACGAAATTTCGCTCTTTTACTTGAACACTATATTGAGTGAGTACTTTGAAAAAAACCGTACGCCTATTGGTGAACGGTTTTTTTGATTGAAGAACTAACAACTGGCTCTCGGTATCAAACATTGTCTCTAAGCACCTGCAGCACCTCATTGGCATTAGAGAGTTTAGCATACTTCGCTATCGCCCAACCCCTGTTACTTTTAATGGTAAGGTCGGCACCATGGGCTATCAACACTTCTAAAATCTCAGCCTTGTTATAACGTGCAGCAAATATTGCCGGTGTCATGCCCAATGATTTTTGGTTTACATCTTCGCCTAGGTCTATTAACCGTTTAACGGTATCGATATCTCCCTGCATAATCGCTTTACAAAAAGAACTGATTTCTGATTTTACGATCAATGTCGTTGAAATCAAATGATCGTTACTTGTTCTTGTTTTGGCCATAATGCCTGTAACCATTAGCATACAAGCTGCTACAGTTAAAATTGTTTTTTTCATGATGAGTGAATTTAGCGCTGAAATGAGTCCAGCATGATTGATGAATAAATTATGTCTATATAAATATAGACCATCATTGTAGATTTTTGTTTCATGATTAACAGTTAAATAACTAAACTTTAACATCTTACAAAATTTGATACCAAAAACACCACAGCTCGAAATAGATTGGTAATTCTTAAAAAAGCGCACCAAAATACTAGCGATAACAACTAGATCATATTACTTTTACCTTCTCAATAAAGATTTTTAAAACATGAACAAAAAGGTACTTTTGATAATCTTGGATGGTTGGGGGAAATCTCCTGACCCAAAAATTTCTGCCATTGACAACGCGAACACCCCTTTTGTAGATTCGCTCTATAAAAAATACCCCAACTCCGATCTTTTGACCGACGGCATGAACGTTGGCCTACCTGAAGGACAAATGGGAAATAGCGAAGTCGGGCATATGAATTTAGGTGCAGGCAGAATCGTATACCAAGACTTGGCAAAAATCAATCTTGCAGTAAAAGAAGACACCTTGAAAGATGAAAAAACCTTACAAGACGCCTTTTCCCACGCAAAAGAAAATAACAAACCCATTCATTTTCTAGGTTTGTTAAGCAATGGAGGCGTTCATAGTCATACATCGCACCTAAAAGGACTCATCAACGCAGGTAATAATGCTGGCCTGACCAATATGTTCGTACATGCTTTTACCGATGGTCGTGATGTAGACCCTAAAAGTGGCAAAGGGTATCTTGAAGATCTTGAAAACTTCTGTTCCGATAAGAATACAAAGCTGGCAACGGTAATTGGTCGATATTATGCCATGGATCGCGATAAACGCTGGGAACGAGTTAAATTAGCCTATGATTTATTAGTGAATGGCCAAGGCGAAAAATCGACCAATATTTCAAAGTCAGTTCAAAAAAGCTATGATGAAAATATTACCGATGAGTTTATCAAACCCATTGTAATAACCGATGACAATGGTATACCTTTCGCCAATATCAACGAAGACGATGTCATCATCTTTTTCAATTTCAGAACAGACAGGGGAAGGGAATTGACCCAAATGTTGAACCAAGAAGATTTTCACGAGTACAATACCCATAAATTAGAATTGTATTACGTCACCATGACTAACTACGATGATTCGTTCAAAGGTGTTCATGTTATTTTTAACAAGGATAATATTAAGGACACTTTGGGGGAAGTACTTGCTAATGCTGGTAAAAAACAAATACGTATTGCGGAGACCGAAAAATATCCGCACGTGACTTTTTTCTTCAACGGAGGAAGGGAAACGCCCTTTGAAGGTGAAAAACGCATTTTATGTCCCTCACCAAAAGTAGCTACGTATGACTTGCAACCCGAAATGAGCGCATACGAAATAAGGGATGCTATCATTCCTGAATTGGAAAAAGGGGAAGTGGACTTTGTTTGTTTGAATTTTGCCAACCCTGATATGGTAGGACATACGGGGGACATGAACGCTGCTATAAAAGCCTGTGAAGTTGTTGATAGCTGTGCGAAAGACGTTGTTTCAACAGCACTTCAAAACGATTATACAACCATCGTAATTGCGGACCACGGCAATTGTGAGACCATGGTCAACCCTGATGGTAGTCCGAATACGGCACATACTACGAATCCGGTTCCTTTGATTTTAGTAGACAACGATATAAAAGAAATAAAAGATGGGGTTTTGGGTGATATCGCCCCTACCATTCTTAAACTAATGGGTATTCAACAACCCCAATTAATGACCCAAAAACCATTGGTTTAAAAAAAATGCTCAAATGTTTTACCTTTGCCAGCTATGATTATAGCAAAAACAGCTGAAGAAATCGAACTGATGCGAGAAAGCGCATTGATCGTTTCAAAAACCTTGGGTATACTCGCCAAAGAGGTAAAACCGGGCGTGACCACCTTAGAATTAGATACCCTCGCCGAGACCTTTATTCGTGACCACGGGGCAGTACCCGGTTTTTTAGGTTTGTATGATTTTCCGAACTCGCTTTGTATGAGTCCGAATGCACAAGTCGTACACGGTATTCCGAATAATACCCCTTTGGTCGAAGGCGATATTATCTCTATTGATTGCGGCGCTTTAAAAAACGATTTCTATGGTGACCATGCCTATACCTTTGCCGTAGGCGAAATAGCTGAAGAAACCAAAAAATTGCTTGAGGTTACTAAAGAATCACTGTATGTGGGAATTCGAGAATTCAAAAAAGGCAATCGCGTTGGTGATGTTGGCTATGCCATTCAAAAATATACCGAAGACCACGGGTATGGTGTTGTACGTGAATTGGTAGGACACGGACTAGGCCGTAAAATGCACGAAGATCCTGAAATGCCGAATTATGGAAAAAGAGGTAGGGGCAAGAAATTTATAGAAGGCATGGTGGTCGCAATTGAACCCATGATAAATTTGGGCACACGCCGAATAAAACAATTAAAAGATGGTTGGACGATACTCACCGCAGACGGCCAACCAAGTGCACACTTCGAACACGATGTAGCATTAGTAAATGGCAAACCTGAACTATTATCGACCTTCAAATATGTGCACGATGCTTTGGGTATAGAAAGTGATGAGGAAAAACCCTTTCGACAAGACTTGTGATTCTGATAGATTATTACACAGAGTTACACTGAAATTATGCGTGATGCTCGAATTACTAATCCGATAATGGATTTAGCCTTCTCTATGAATTGAAAAGCAAAAAACCCAACGTAAAAAGGAATCAAACCTCTGTGAACCTCCTTTTTCTCAGTGAAACTCTGTGAAACAACAAATCATGAAACGTATCTTCAAATTCATTCTCAATATTGTACCAAGACCACTTCTTATTAAATTGAGTTATCTGGCAAGACCAATCTTGGCGTTTTCAATGCGTGGCGACAAATACACAGATCCCATTGACGGCAAACAGTTCAAAAGTTTTCTACCCTATGGCTATGAGAACCCCAGAGAGAATGTATTGTCTCCCTCTACCCTATCTTTAGAGCGGCATAGATTGTTATGGCTTTACCTAAAAAATGAGACCGATTTTTTCACCTCGTCACTTAAAGTGCTTCACTTTGCCCCTGAACAAGCTTTTTATAAACGCTTTCGGACACTAAAAAATCTTGAATATACCACCACAGATCTTAATTCGCCCTTGGCAGATGTAAAAGCCGATATATGCAACCTTCCCTTTGAAGACAATTCTTTTGATGTTATTCTCTGCAACCACGTTTTAGAACACATACCCGATGACACCAAAGCCATGCAAGAAATGTATCGCATACTCAAACCAAGAGGATGGGGAATATTTCAGATTCCACAAGATCTGAAAAGGGAAAAAACCTTTGAGGACGATTCTATCACCAACAAAAAAGAACGAGCGAAAATATTTGGCCAGTACGATCATGTACGTATTTATGGCAGGGACTATTTTGACAAACTCCGCAGTTTTGGGTTTACCGTAGAAGAAGTAGATTACACGGCTACCTTAAGCGCACAGGAAATCGAAAAATATCGTTTGGCGAAGGGGGAAATTATTCCTTTGGTGAAAAAGTAATCACTCAACGATAAAGTTTTTAAACCCTTCGGTCATAAATTCTTGTGATTTGCCTTCTTTGTCAAGATAGACCACATAGCCCTCCAAACTTTTTTGTTTGCTCAATAGTATCAAGGCCTCATCAAGATCCATGGCCATAAAGGCAGTTGCATAGGCATCGGCCTCGGCACAGGTGTCGGCCAAAATAGTGACCCCTAAGGTATTGGCGTTCTTGGTAAAGCCCGTTTTAGGGTCTACGGTATGCACATATTTTTTGCCCGTAATCGAATCAATACGGTACTTTCTATAATTACCGGAAGATGCCATGGCTTTGTCTTTCAATTGAATCTTGATTTTCAATTGCCGTGTAAAATCGATTTGGGGGTCTTCGATACCCACCGACCACGGTTTTTGCTTAACCTGATTTTCGCCTTTTGCGACCAGCTCTCCCCCTACCTCCAACAAATAATCTTGAATTCCTTTTTCGTCGAGCATCTTTGCCAATCGGTCTATGGCATACCCCTTTGCAATTGCATTAAAATCAAAACGAATATTGGAATCTGTCTTTACAATGATATTCGACTCGGTGATCGTCACCTTCTCAAAACCTACAAAGGCCAGTAAACTATCAACCCGGGTACTATCCATCTCAATTTGCCTTCCGGGGCCAAAACCCCAAGCGTTGACCAAGACACCCACTGTAGGGTCAAAATAACCATTGGTCTGCTTATATACCGCTTTAGACAGTTCAAATACTTCACGGAACATGGCATCTACTACAACCCGAGAATCTCCCTTATTTATTCTTGAAATATCGGACTCAGGAATATAGGTGGACAACGACCTATTGACCGCCGTGAAAACAGAATCGATATCATTTTGAAAATCAAGGGGTTTTTCAGATAAATAGATAAGATAATACGAAGTGCCCAACGCCCCACCAACATTCCTGTTTTCAATAATCGAAGGTTTCTCATCACCACAGGAAAGAACAATCATTCCTAAAAGGAACCATAAAAACCCACGTACCTTATATCTCAATGAGTCCGTCATAATCAACAACATAGTCTTCATTTAAATAAACAGGTGATTTTTGATCGGTCGCATTTGAAAGACCTACACCTGCGTAATATGCCTTGGCCTCAAACTTCTCAGCATTCTCTTTCATTTTTTTCATAAAAGCGGTATCATACTTCCTAGGGTTGTTCGGGTATACCACATTTCGAACAACAATAAAATACAACTTCTTTTCTTTTAGGCACACGAACTGCGGATTTTTTTTAGGCTTACTATTGACCGCCATAAACTCAAAACCTTTAGCCTTTAATACACGGCCTACAATATTCATGGCCAAATTGTGTAGTTCTTGTACGGTTAATGGTTTCACCTAATTGGCTTTGTTACTTCCTAAAAAAACCGATACCCTAAGATACCGGTTTTTATGCTTTATTAAACTTATCTTGAGATTAATTAAACAGATTCCCGCCCTAGTGGGAATGACAGTATTTTATTATCCTCCGAAATCATCAAAACGTATATGCTCATCGGGTATTCCGAAATCCTCACCCATTTTCTGAACGGCTTTGTTCATCAATGGCGGGCCACAAAAATACAGTTCAATATCTTCTGGCGACTCGTGCAAACTCAAATAGTTGTCGATTACACAGTTGTGGATAAACCCAACAAAACCATCTCCGGGGGCATCAATATTTTCTTTTACCTGCCAATTATCCTCATCGGCAGGTTCTGAGAGCGCCAAATAAAATTTGAAGTTCGGGAAGTCTTTTTCTAACTTATAAAAGTGATCCAGATAAAAAAGTTCTCTTTTAGAACGGCCACCGTACCAATAGGTTACCTTTCTACCGGTCTTTAATGTTCTGAACAAATGGTAAAGATGCGAGCGCATTGGGGCCATACCAGCTCCACCACCTACATATAACATTTCAGAATCTGATTCATTTATAAAAAATTCACCGTAAGGGCCTGAAATAATAACCTTATCGCCTGGTTTTTGTGCAAAAATATATGAAGACGCTATACCAGGGTTGACGTTCATCCATCCATTATTAGCTCTGTCCCACGGTGGAGTAGCAATACGTACATTGAGCATAATTTCTCTGCCTTCAGCAGGGTATGAGGCCATTGAATAGGCCCTTTCAACAGTTTCTGAATTCTTCATTACCAAAGGCCAAAGGTTGAACTTGTCCCATTCCGCTTGAAATTTATCAGGTGTTTCATGTTCTTCAGGGTGGGCAGTAATATCAATATCAGCGAATTTAACTTCACATTGCGGAATTTCTATTTGAATATAGCCCCCTGCCTTATACCCCATATCTTCCGGTATCTCTACCACAAATTCTTTGATAAAGGAAGCCACATTATAATTGCGGACAACGGTACCTTCCCATTTTTTGATTCCGAAAACCTCTTCGGGTATGGTAATCTCCATATCTTGGTTCACCTTCACTTGACAGGCCAATCGAACACCCTCGTTCAGTTCTCTTTTAGAAAAGTGTGGGGTTTCAGTAGGCAAGGCTTCCCCTCCTCCAGAAATCACATGGCATTCACATTGAATACAGGTACCACCGCCCCCACAAGCGGACGGAAGGAATATCTTTTGGTTTCCCAAAGTGGTCAGTAATGAACTGCCTGAGCCCACTTCAATTTTCTTTTCTCCATTTATGGTCAAGGTAACCGGACCTGATGGTGATAATTTTTCTTTGGTGAACAGCAAGAGCGCGACCAATAGCAACAGCAAAATCATAAAAGCAGTTACCGTAATCAGAATTGTACCAAGAGTGCTTGTAGCTAAAATCATTTTACTCCTTTATAATATTAGTGTAAGAGACTGATTTTTCATCAATTTCTTTCTTTGTTTCACCTTCTTTAACAACAGGTTCATTTTCTTCTATCTTCTCTATCCTTATTTCTTCGACCGCGGTCTTTTCTACACTTTCAGAAGCCTCGTCACCACCAGTAAGCATTCCTCCAAAACTTTGAAAACCTATGCCCATTAATCCTGTAATAATAAAAGTGATTCCCAAACCTCTTAATGGTGGCGGTACATTTGAATATCTTATTTTCTCACGGATTGCCGCAATGGCCAAAATAGCCAAGAACCAACCTATACCGGAACTCACCCCATAATTGAACGCCAGACCCAAGGTTTCGATATCTCTTGCCTGCATAAATAAAGAACCTCCTAAAATGGCACAGTT
>VAPK010318136.1_pt1 | contig 15646 bp, 15 predicted proteins | sample 3395031 | NCBI WGS metagenome assembly VAPK01 (sample SAMN08290443, study PRJNA428436) | hydrothermal vent metagenome | isolation source: Deep-sea hydrothermal vent chimney 1 | place: Pacific Ocean: Juan De Fuca Ridge
ATAGCCTAATCCTTTGTTGTAACAACGTTTGTTCGCACCTACATTGTAACAACTTTGGATCAGGCTTTTCTTTTTATCTCAACTGTGGGACAGCAGTGAGCAAAAGCTTTCTTTTTTGTATTTATAGCGAATAAAGTTTAAGACATCGATTTTTCACGAATCTCACTTAAGCTCTTGCAATCAATACATTGGCTTGCTGTTGGACGGGCTTCAAGACGGCGAATACCAATCTCAATACCGCAATCATCACAGTAACCGTAATCACCTGAATCAAGAAGATCAATCGATTCGTCAATTTTTTTGATGAGTTTACGTTCACGGTCTCGTGTACGTAATTCCATGGTGAAGTCCGATTCCTGTGAAGCTCGATCATTAGGATCAGGAAAATTAGCGGCTTCGTCTTGCATGTGATGCACAGTCTTATCAACTTCTTCCATGAGTTCCATTTTCCATGAACCAAGAATATGATGAAAATGCTCGACTTGAGCTTCATTCATATATTCTTCGCCTCTCTTAATTTTGTAAGGCTCGAACTGTTTAAATTCCTGAGAAATGCTTGAGGGTATTCTTCTCTTAGGCGCAGTTTTCTTTTTGGTAGCGGTCTTTTTAGTTGCTGCTTTTTTAGCCACAACCTTCTTTTTCGCTACTGTTTTTTTCTTAGTAACGGTCTTTTTCGCTACTGTTTTTTTCTTAGTAACTTTCTTTTTTGCTACTGTTTTTTTCTTTGCAGGCATTGTTAAAATCTCTCCAGCCGTGGAATTAACTATAAATAAAAAAATACGACGCGACTTAATACCAGAATGCTAACAAATACGCAAGAATTACGAAAATTATTTGAAGTGGTATAATAGCGCTCTCTAATAATAGAGCACCATAGTATGAGATTAATCCATTATAAATCAAGTGGTTAATGTTGCAAGATTAAAATTTATAGATTTTGGAGTAGTAAATGCCTAAGTTACAAGCACTAATATTTGATGTTGATGGAACATTAGCCGACACCGAGCGAGATGGTCATCGAGTGGCCTTTAATCTGGCTTTTGCCGATGCAGGTTTAAACTGGGATTGGACTGTTGATATTTATGAAGATTTATTAACGGTCACGGGTGGCAAGGAGCGAATGAAATTTTTTCTGGATAAATACAAGCCAGAATTTGATCAGCCAGAAGATTTAACGGCGTATATCGCGGACATGCATAAAGCAAAAACAGCACATTACACCGGTTTGTTGGCAAAAGGTGCCATTCCATTACGTCCGGGAGTTGAGCGAATTCTTAATGAAGCTCGAGAAAGAGGGTATCGTTTAGCTATATCGACAACAACAACTCCCGCAAATGTTGAAGCGTTACTGACACACACGTTAGGCAAAGAATCGATGGATTGGTTTGAGGTTATTGCAGCAGGAGATATTGTGCCCGCTAAAAAACCTGCTCCAGATATCTATGACTGGGCTTTAGATAAAATGAATTTAAAAGCAGAAGACTGTATTGCCTTTGAAGATTCACGTAACGGTGTTTTATCTTCACTCGGTGCTAACTTAAAAACGATAATCACAATAAATGACTACACTAAAGATCATGATTTTACGGGTGCGGCCATTGTATTGGATCAATATGGAGAGCCGGGTTCACCCTTTAAAGTTATAGACGGCGATGCACATGGATTTGATTATCTGAATATCAATATGATTGAAGCACTTCATTCTGCATAATTATTTATAATGAAGATATCTTCACGTATCAATGACATTCAACCTTTCCATGTGATGGCGTTACTTGCTCGTGCAAAAGAATTAGAAGCTGAAGGTAAAGACATCATACACATGGAAATTGGTGAACCTGATTTCCCTACACCACAACCCATTATTGATGCTAGTATAGCAGCAATAAAAGAGGGTGATATTCATTACACTGCGGCATTAGGTTTGCCTGCATTACGTCAAGCCATTGCCAAATTTTATAAGACGCGTTATGAATTAAGTATTTCTTCTAACCGTGTAGTCATTACCCCCGGAGCGTCGGGTGCTTTGATGTTAGCACTTGGTGTCATCATGCAGGAAGGTGATGAGGTATTACTTGCTGATCCAGGTTATCCCTGCAATAAAAACTTCGTACGTTTTTTATCGGGCAAAGCACGTTCTATTTCTGTTGATGCAACGTCAGGATATCAACTGACATTAAAACATCTGCAGGATAACTGGACAGATAAAACGACTGCAGTAATGGTGGCTTCACCGTCCAATCCAACAGGAACTTTGTTAGCTAAATCAGAACTTATCAAAATGGCCAGGTTTGTAAAAGAACAGGGCGCTTATCTTATTGTGGATGAGATTTATCATGGGCTTGTTTATGATGATGAAGTGGATACCGCGATTAATATAGATGAACACCACAAAATTGATGAAAATATTATTGTAATAAATAGTTTTTCAAAATATTTTAATATGACAGGCTGGCGTTTAGGTTGGCTTGTTGCACCTGAATCTCTGGTTAATGACATGGATAAACTGGCGCAAAATATTTTTCTTGCTGCACCCACTCCCGCACAATATGCTGCTTTAGCTGCATTTAATCCAGCAACAACCGCTATACTTGAATCTCACAAGGAAGAATTTAAACAACGCCGTGATTTTTTATTACCTGCATTGAAAAAGCTTGGCTTTAAAATTGAAGTTGAGCCACAAGGTGCTTTTTATATTTATGCGAACTGTGAAAATTTTACCAAAGACAGCTACCAGTTTGCTTATGACTTATTAGAAAATATCGGGGTTGCAATAACGCCAGGAAAAGATTTTGGTGAAAATAAAGCGAACACGTTTTTACGCTTCGCTTACACAATATCGATTGAACAACTTAAAGAAGGTGTTCAGCGACTAACCACCTACCTGGCTTAACAGGGAACGTTATTATGGTTAAAGTTTTTACTGCAAAAAATAGTATCGAAGCAAATATTGTCAAAGGCATGTTAGAAGCAAATGATATTCCCGCATATATCGAAGGTGAATATCTGCAAGGTGCAATAGGTGAACTTGCGGCGATCGATTTTGCCTTTGTTAGTGTTGATGAGGTTAATGAATTAAAAGCATTAAACTTGGTAAATGAGTATGAAACGGGGAGTTATTCAATTTCTGTTTGATTCGGGTATTAAAAAATATCGTCCAATCTTTTTAACTCGCTTTAAGAAAAATTTTGTTCTGCTGTTTGGATTATGCTTTACTGGAGCAGGTAAGGTTGCTGCCAATTCAATAGACTGGTTTACTGATAACTGTGATGCAGGAATTCCCCAGTAGTATTGAGCTGCTGCATTTACGCCATAAATCCCACGACCAAACTCAACAATATTTAAGTATAAGGCAAGAATACGTTTTTTACTTAGGTTGCGTTCCATCCCCATTGTTAAAACAAATTCATGCCATTTGCGTAACGGGTTTCTTGATGGGCTGAGGAATATGTTTTTAATGGTTTGTTGGGAAATAGTACTGCCACCATATATGAAGCGTTTTTTTGATAAGTTGTATTCCATCACTTCTTTTAACGCATCGGTATCAATGCCACTGTGAGAATAAAAACGTGCGTCTTCTGCAACAATAAGTGCGCGTATCATATGCTTTGGAATTTTATTGATTGATACGGGCCGCCACTGTAACCGGGGCCAGTCCCGATGACGATAATGTTCGGAGATATAGTTTCGTATAAAACTTGATTGTTGTACGGGGCCTTCGGCATAAATTTTCCAATTTGGCCATATACCGATCAAGTAACCTGTATCCATAACGAAAATTAATAATAATATTTTCCAACTCCACTTTAATGTTGTTACAACACTGGGTAATTTAAAAAACGTTTTTGCTTTTATTCTTTTTCTGGGAAACATACGAGTTAATTTTTAAATTCCTGTACATACATTTTAGCAGCGCCAGCAACAGCAATCGGCATCACTAAAAAATTTACAAACGGTATTAAAGTAGCGATCATCACCATAGAACCGAAACCTAAAGATAGAAATCTTTTTTCGGCTAGTTTTTCACGTATTTGGGGAAATATCATGCCATGGTTTGCCATAGGGAAGTCAGCATACTCTAACGTTAATATCCAAACAGTATAGACCATCCATAACACGGCAACGAAAGGTGAAATTAATGGAAAGGCAAATGATATTAACGATAAAAAAGCTAATGGCATCATTAGATATAATGAATGTTTAAGTTTGATTAATTCATTCGTTAAAGCATCTTTAACTTCTTGAGAAAATGTTTTGTTGCTGTTTATATTCTGGTTGTTTGTAATATGACGTTCAACCGCTGCGGCTAGTGGGCCATTAAACGGTGCAGATAAAATATTGGCAATAATAGAAAATCCAAAAAAGACCAGACCATAAAAAGTTAATGCAAATAATGGCCACATAATCCATTCCAGCCAACTTAACCAACTGGGTAGATCGGCTAAAGCCCAGGTAATAAATATATCAAACTGCTCAATAGCAAACCATAGTCCTATGCTGAAAACAGTAATATTGATGAGTAGGGGGATTAAAACAAAACGACGAATTCCGTTTGTGTTTATTAAACTAATACCATTAATAAAATAAGTTGCGCCAGTGAAAGGGTTACTAATCATTTGTTTTCTCTTTATTTGAGGAATAATTTTTTGCAGCAAGCTTTGCTGCACCATAAGCTGCCGCAGTGTATGTTGCGGTAGTCACGGGAACACCAAGTTTATGTTCTCTAATTTGTTGCCATGCGGTATTGATTGCTCCGCCACCTGCAGTTTGAATTGAAGTTGGGTAGGGTGCACCTAACTGTTCTAATAATTTATAACCAGTATGTTCTATTTCTGCGATACCTTCTAATAATCCCTGAAAGAATAAAGCATCATTATCAACCTTTGGTGTTAAACGTGGTGTCAGGTTTGGATCATTAACAGGGAAACGTTCACCGGTTTCAATTAATGGATAGTAATTCAAGTTTGTATGCACGCCTGGTTTGAGTTGTTTTGTTAGTATGAGCATTTGTTCATCATTAAAATAATAATTGAGTACTGCACCACCTGAATTTGATGCGCCACCGACAAGCCAGTGTTGACCATAAGGCTGGCTATATACACCGTGAGCAGGATCATTGATTTCTATGTCGCTTATTACTTTTAAAACCAGGGTGGAACCTAACGATGTTACTGCTTGACCGACTTTATTTTCACCACTGGACATGAATGCTGCGGTACTGTCGGTTGTGCCGGCAATAATTTCAATATCAATAGGCAGTCCAAGATCTCTGGCAACGTGTAGATTGATGTGTGCAACAACTGAACCTGGTGCAACGACTTTGGGTAAACTTGCGGGATTGATTTTAAGTTCTTTAAATAAATCCAATAACCATAATGGCCAGATTTTATTAACAGGATCAAATCCTGTTTTTAACGCATTATTAAAATCACTAAAATTAAAACGGCGACATAGTTGACCTGCGATCCAATCGGCTTGATGCACAATATGAAACGGTTCTTCTGGTTGGTGATGTTCAAGTAACCATAATACTTTGGCTAATCCACTTGTAGGATTTAAAACGACAGAGTTTTTCGGTGCATATTGTTCTAAAAAATTAGCTTGAGGTTTTGCCTGTTGATCATCGTACATCAACGCAGGTGTAACAGGTTGACCTGCATCGTTGCACAACAACACGGTGCTCGACGTTCCATCAACAGCAATGGCTTGTATATGTTGATGATTTACTTTTGAAGTAATAGTTTGTAATACGGCCTGAGTAGCATGCCACCAGTCAGCAGGGGTTTGTTGTTTGTGGTTTTTATCAGGGTATCTGATTTTTGCTTCGGCTTTTATATTACCCAAAGCATCGATGGCAATGGCACGGCAGCCAGAAGTGCCAAGATCAATACCAATAAAAAGAGGGGAAGGTCGAGCCAGTATAGACGGGTAGCTTTTGTCTGACACGATGCCTTCTCTTATTTCACTTTAAGGTAGGGTAACGTACTCAGGTGCTTTCCAGCCTGGGTCACGATGCTCTGCAACGACTTCAGTGTAAAGACCTCCACGTACATTGAATTTACCGGTTAAGCGCATGAAACGAGGTTGAGTCACTGCCACCAGGTCATCAAGAATCATATTAGTGACTTTTTCATGGAAGTGGCCTTCTTCACGAAATGCCCATATATACAGTTTTAAGGCCTTTAATTCGACACACTGTTTATCGGGTACATATTCAAGGTGCAAGGTCGCAAAATCAGGCTGTCCTGTTTTTGGGCATAAACAGGTGAATTCAGGCATATCGATACGAATTGTGTAATCACGTTCTGGCATCGGGTTTTCGAATGTTTCTAGATCTTTAGTAGGCTGGGTAGACATTATGTTCTCTAAATTTACTGAATTGAAATTGGGATTTTGTAATGGTGGATTTTAGCATTGATTTCAGGATGGGGTTTAATTTTGATGAATTGAAATTAATTTGACTAAATTAGTCATGATTGAGCAATTTTTCGCCAGTTTTACTAATTATTTTCATTCTTCACAGCTTGAATGTGAAGTCAATGTTGTATGAGGTATAGGGGATAGATTATCCTTCCGCTCATGCGTTTAAGTAAATTAAAATTAGCGGGATTTAAATCCTTCGTCGACCCAACTACCGTTGAATTCCCAAGCCAGTTAAGTGGTGTTGTGGGACCAAATGGTTGCGGAAAATCCAATATTATTGATGCCGTTCGCTGGGTAATGGGCGAGTCCTCTGCCAAGCATTTGCGTGGTGAGTCCATGGCGGATGTCATTTTCAATGGCTCCACTGGCCGAAAGCCCGTTGGTCAGGCTACTATTGAGCTGATTTTCGATAATACTGAAGGCAAACTCGGTGGCGAATATGCCAATTTTAGTGAAATTGCGATTAAACGAACAGTTACCCGTGATGGTACGTCTGTTTACCACCTAAATGGTACTCGCTGCCGTCGTCGTGATATTACCGATATTTTCCTCGGTACAGGTTTAGGCCCTCGCAGTTACGCCATTATTGAACAAGGTACGATCTCGCGTTTGATTGAAGCCAAGCCAGAAGAACTTCGAACTTTCCTTGAAGAAGCTGCGGGTATTTCAAAATATAAAGAACGTCGTCGCGAAACAGAAAAGCGAATTAAACATACTCGTGAAAATCTGGATCGTTTAAGTGATTTACGTGACGAGTTAGAAAAACAACTGGCGCGTTTAAAACGCCAGGCAAATACCGCTGAAAAATATAAAGTCTTACGTGAAGAAGAACGTTTGTTAAAAGCGCAATTAACCGCATTACGTTGGTTACTTAAACAAGACGAAGCAGAAAAAACTGAAGCACAAATTCGAGAGCAGGAAACAGCACTTGAATCAGCGATTGCACGCCAACGCAGTATAGAAGCTGAAATTGAATCACAACGTGAATCACATACTGAAGCGACAGATAAATTTAACGAAGTGCAAAGTCGTTTTTACAGTGTCGGTACTGATATTGCGAAAATAGAACAGTCTATCCAACATGCAAAAGAACGTCGCCAGCAACAACAACAGGATTTAACCCAGCTTGAGCAAGACTGGCAAGAAGCGCATGCACATCATGAAACAGATCAAAAACGTCTAAGCACTGTAAAAGAAAATCTGGCTGAAGTTGAACCTAAACTTGAACATTTACAAGAAACTGCAGAAATGTCATCAGCTGCTTTATTAGAAGCAGAAAGTGCAATGCAAGCATGGCAAAGTGAATGGGATAGTTTCAGTGAAGCGGCAACTGAACCTGCACGTAATGCAGAAGTTGAACGTACCCATATTCAACATGTTGAAGAACATTTACAGCGTCAAAAACAACGCCTGGAACGTTTGCACGAAGAATTAGGCAAACAATCACATGAACAGTTAATTAGTGAAAGCGGTGAGCTTGAGCAACAACTGCAAAAAGATGAAGCTGAAATTCAACAAACAGAAGCCATTCTGGAAGAAAAGAAAAGCCAGATTGGTCAGTTGCGTGATTCGGTACATTCATTAAATACACAACTCGATGAATCTCGCGGTAAGTTACAGGATTTACGTGGTCGCAGTGCCTCACTTGAAGCATTACAACAAGCGGCCTTAGGCAAAGAAGAAGGTGCGGTTACACAGTGGTTGAATAATCAGGACTTACAAGATGCACCACGTTTAGCCGAAGAGCTTGAAGTTGAAGCCGGTTGGGCGAAAGCGGCAGAATGTGTATTAGGTGAACATCTTGAAGCAGTCTGTGTTGATGGGGTTGATCCCTTAGCTGAAGTTTTAGAAAGTTTTGAAGAAGGTACGTTAACGTTATTTGATACACGTGTAGATTCAAATTCTTCACCTGTACAAGCAGATAGTTTAGAAAGCAAAATTAAAGCACCGTGGAAATTAACCAGTCTTTTGAAAGGTGTGTTAGTTGCCAATAATTTACAGCAAGCTTTATCCATGCGTGGAAACCTGCAAGATGGAGAGTCTGTTGTAACAAGTGATGGTATCTGGTTAGGTAAAAACTGGTTACGTGTCGCACGTGATAAAGATGAAAAAGCTGGTATCTTACAACGCGAGCAAACCTTGAAGACACTGACCTCTGAAACAAATGAATTGCAAGCCATTGTGCAACAGGTTCAGCAACAATTGGAAACTGAACGTGAACAACTCAGTACTGCAGAAATGGATCGTGATGCTAGTCAGATGACTAGCAACCAGTTATCACGTCAACGTGCAAACCGTCAGTCAGATTTAAGTGCGCGCCAGGCACGTTTAGAACAAATGCAAACACGTCAGGAAGAACAACGTGTTGAAGCAGAAGAAGTTCGTTTAGAAGTTGAAAAAGATAATCAGGATCTTGCTATCTCACGCGAAAAACTGGAAGTTGCAGTAGAGGCGATGGCCAGGCTTGAAGAGCAACGTGTTGAATTACAACAACGTCGTGAAACTTGTCAGGATAGTTTACGTTCTAAACGTGAACAAGCACGTGTTGAACGTGATGCTGCGCATGAAATTAAAGTACGCATTGAAACTCTGCGCGCAGAATTGAATTCAACGGAACAAGCTTTAGAACGTATGCAAGAACGTCAACAACAACTTGCAGCTCGACGTGATGAGTTACATAAAGCAGCTGCAGAGAGTGATGCTCCGATTGATGACATGAATAAAGATTTAGCTGTATTACTTGAGACTCGAATTAAAGTTGAAGAAGAGTTAACACAGGCCAGAACTGCGGTAGAAGCTATTGATCATCATATGCGTGAGTTGGAAGAAGCGCGCTCTGGTGCTGAAAACGGTGTTCAGGAAGTACGTGGTGGTCTGGAATCTATTCGTATTGGCTGGCAAGAAGTTAAAGTTCGCCGTCAAACATTAGAAGAAGCAATTAATGAAACGAGTTTTGAACTACAAACATTAATTGATGAAATGCCAGAAGATGCAAATGACTTTGCATGGGAACAACAAGTTGATGATATAGAATCAAAAATTCAGCGTCTTGGCCCTATAAATCTTGCTGCTATTGAAGAATTTGAACAAGAAGCAGAACGTAAAAAATATCTTGATGATCAGGATAAAGATTTAACGGATGCTTTGACCACGTTAGAAAATGCGATTGCAAAAATTGATGCTGAAACGCGTACTCGTTTCAAAGAAACTTTCGACAAAGTAAACAGCGGTGTTAAAGAACTGTTCCCTCGTTTATTTGGTGGTGGACATGCTTACCTTGAATTAACCGATGATAATTTATTAGATGCCGGCGTTACAATTATGGCGCGCCCTCCAGGCAAGCGTAATAGTACGATCCATTTGTTATCAGGTGGTGAAAAAGCATTAACAGCTGTTTCATTGGTATTTTCTATATTCCAATTAAATCCAGCACCATTTTGTATGCTTGATGAAGTGGACGCACCATTAGATGATGCCAATGTTGGACGTTTCTGTGACATGGTGAAATACATGTCAGACAAGACCCAGTTTATTTTCATTACGCATAATAAAATTACCATGGAAATTTCACAGCACTTAACCGGTGTGACTATGCATGAGCCTGGTGTATCTCGTCTTGTTGCGGTTGATGTTGAAGCAGCAGCGGAACTAGCATCAGCGTAATTATTCTTTAATAGGGTTTATTGGTTAGAGGGATAGTGTGGATTCATTACGTTTAACCTTAGTCATTATTGGATTAGTTGTTGTTGTTGGAATTTATATAAAATTCCGTTCGTCCGATGATAATTTAATTTTTTTGTTGAAAAAAATATTTAATCCTGTAAATAAAAAAATCACTTCATCTGAAAATGCATCTTCGGATGAAGATGATCTGATTCCTGTTTTAACCCCAATTGAAGATGAGCCTGACTTTAGTGATTTCGAAGCACTAAGCAAAGTGATTTCCGGGCGTGATCGTGTTGAAGAATATACAAAACAACAGGAAATAACTTTTACAGCGGTTGAAGATACAACTGAAACCGGCCCCGAATCTCTTCTTATCATACTATATATTATGTCACCTAAAGGTCATGTCTTTATCGGAGAAGGTATTCACGCGGTTATGACTTCGGCAGGATTAACGCATGGTGAACATCAGATATATCATTACTTACAAAACAATATTGCAGTTTTTAGTATTGCAAACGCAATTGAACCTGGATTTTTTGACTTAACAAAATTAAAAGATGTGACAACACCCGGGCTTGCAGTATTTTTAGAATTACCTGGTCCAGTTGAATGTCGAAAAGCATTAGATAATTTACTGGGAATAAGTAAGCGACTTGCAGAGGCATTAAGTGGAGAGTTGTGTGATGAAAATCGTAGTGTGCTGACACAACAAACTATTGCTCATTTAAAAGATAAAGTGGAAACATATCGTCTTAAACAACAGACTTCTCAACGTCAAAAACGTCATTAAGTAATGGTTGATACAAAAATTACAAAACGCGTAGATACTCTGCGTGAAGAAATCAGCTCTCATAATTATTCTTATTATGTATTAGATAACCCCGAAATCCCGGATAGTGAATATGATCGATTGCTTAATGAATTAAGTAACATTGAACAACAATACCCTGAATTAATTACAACTGACTCACCAACTCAGCGTGTTGGTGCCACACCACTCGATTCTTTTTCAGAAGTCCAACATGAAGTGCCTATGTTATCTCTGGGTAATGCTTTTTCAGAACAGGATATGAATGATTTTGATCGACGTGTCCGTGAAAGTGTTGAAAAAGAAAATATTGAATATGCAGCAGAACCAAAACTTGATGGTTTAGCTATCAGTCTTCTATATGAGAAGGGTTTGTTAGTTCGTGCCGCAACACGTGGTGATGGGCGTACTGGTGAAGATGTTACTTTAAATATTCGAACAATTGATGCTATTCCTTTAAAACTTCGTGGTAAGAATTTTCCAGAATTAATTGAAGTTCGTGGTGAAGTTGTTATGCCAAAGGCAGGCTTCAATAAATTAAATCGACAACAACTTGAAAAGGGCGAAAAACCTTTTGTTAATCCAAGAAATGCTGCTGCCGGTTCGTTACGTCAACTTGATCCCAGAATAACTGCAACACGACCTTTATCATTTTATAGTTATGGTATTGGCTTGATAGAAGGCATGACACTGCCGAATAAGCACAGTGAAATGATGGAGAAATTAAAGTCCTGGGGTTTAAGAATTAATCCGGAAAGCAAAGTAGTAAAAGGTGTTAAGGGGTGTATTAACTATTACGAAAAATTAGCAAGTAAACGAAACAACTTGCCAGATGAAATTGATGGCATTGTTTACAAAGTTGATAATATTAAATTTCAAAACATTATGGGTTTTGTCTCCCGTGCGCCTCGATGGGCTATTGCCCGTAAATTTCCTGCTCAAGAAGAAATGACCAAACTGAATGATATTGAAATTCAGGTTGGTCGGACTGGTGCATTAACACCTGTTGCACGTTTGGAACCGGTTTTTGTTGGTGGTGTGACAGTTAGTAATGCAACACTGCATAACCAAGATGAAATTGATCGTCTTGATATAGGAATAGGCGATTACGTTATTGTGCGCCGTGCGGGTGATGTTATTCCACAAATTGTCAGCATCGTAAAATCTAAACGAAAGGGTAAGATAAAACGTTATAAACTACCTAAAACTTGCCCGGTTTGTGGTTCAGAAACAGCACGAAATGAAGATGAAGCAGTCACCTTTTGTACCGGTGGTTTGTATTGTGAAGCACAACGTAAAGAAGCGATTAAACATTTTGCTTCGCGTCGTGCAATGAATGTAGATGGTCTTGGTGATAAACTGGTTGAACAACTGGTTGATGAAGGTCTTATTCATACAATTGCAGATCTTTATAAACTTAATGTAGAACAATTAATTCAGCTTGAGCGTTCAGGTGAGAAGTCGGCAAAAAATCTTGTTGCTTCACTGAAAAAAAGTAAGAAAACAACACTCGCTCGTTTTATCTTTTCTTTAGGGATTCATAGTATAGGTGAAACCACCGCACAAACATTGGCCAATCATTTTACGACCTTGGAAAATATAATAGATGCAAATGAAGAAAAATTATTAGCTGTTGCAGATGTAGGGCCGATTGTTGCCGAAAATTTAATGACTTTTTTTAAACAAGAACATAATATTGAAGTTGTTAATCAATTAAGAGCAGCTGGAATTAACTGGCCAAAAATTAAAAAGAAGTCGGTTGATGAACAACCTTTAGCAGGAAAAACGTTTGTTGTTACAGGCACACTCGAGACTATGGGACGAAATGATGCAAAGGCTGCATTACAAGGCTTGGGTGCAAAAGTTTCGGGCAGTGTTTCTAAAAAAACAGATTATGTTGTTGTGGGCGAAAACCCCGGTTCAAAAGCGACTAAAGCTGCAGAATTAGGGGTCACAATTTTAGATGAAAAGGCACTAACTGAGTTATTATCACAGTAATAACTTTTTTAAGATATTGCAAAATACATTGTAAAAAATATGTGTGTTGTGATGAATATAATTGAAGACTATTATGGGGTTAATTAAAAACTTAGTTAATCTTAAACGAGAGTATAATGGGTACTTACAAAGCCAAAATTGTTGGCAACATTATCTGCAGCAAAATTACCGGTGAATTAGATGTTGCACTTGCAGGCGAGTGGGTTGAAAAACTTGAGAAGCAAGAAGCTGGTTCAAATAAAACATTGCATCGATTTCATGATGTTCGTGATATAGATGCGGTACACTTAAGTTTTGACGATCTTTGGGGTGTTGCTCAACGCCGGTTAGGTTCATACGAATCAGGTCAATCAACCTTGTCAGTTTTTTGGGTGAGTACACCACTTAATTATGGTATTTCCAGAATGTATCAGGCCTTAACGGATGGCACCCCTTTTAAAATAGAAGTTTTATATAAAATAGAAGAAGTGGCAGAGTTTCTTGGAGTTGATGAAAAAACATTACTGGATATTACCTATTAAAGGATAAAATTAGTTGGCAACAAACTTATTGCAAGTAAAAAATCTGGTAAAGCACTATCCCTCCGTAAAAGCAGTCAATGGCATCAACTTGGCACTGCAAACAGGTATTTGTTTTGGTTTGCTGGGTCCTAACGGCGCAGGCAAAACAACCACCATTGAAATACTTGAAGGAATTAATCAGCCTACTTCTGGCGAAATTCTTTATAAAGGAAAACCTTTAGGAAACCAGTTTCGCAATGAAGCGGGCATTATGTTTCAGTCTACCGCTTTGCAAGATTACATCACTGTACGTGAAACATTGGAAATGTTTTCCAGGCTTTACCCTCAACATGTTGATTTAGATAATTTAATTATTCGCTGTAATTTGACTGAATATCTTGATCAGGATAATCGACAGCTATCAGGAGGACAACGGCAGCGTTTATTATTAGCAATCGCCTTAGTTAATAATCCTGATATTATTTTCCTTGATGAACCAACTACTGGCTTGGATCCTCAGGCAAGGAGAAACTTTTGGGATTTAATTAATGATATTAAGGCTGAAGGTAAGACTATTATTCTAACGACTCATTACATGGATGAGGCTTATACGCTTTGTGATGAAATAGCGATTATGGATCACGGTAAGATAATTGCTCAAGGTGCACCCAAAACTTTATTAGCTGAAAATTTTAATGATGTTATTTTACAGTTGCCATCTGCTGAATTAGAAAATTTAGATTTGTCATTATTAACAACACATGAAAAAAACGGCCATATTGAAATCACAACATGTGATGTTAACGAAGTTATTTCAACACTGATAGAAAATAATATTTCACTTTCTCAATTACAGATAAGACATCGAACGTTAGATGATCTTTTTCTTGAATTAACAGGAAAAGAACTAAGGACTTAATCGGAAAAATGATGTCATTTAAACGTTTTTTAGCTTTATTCCTAACGCGTAACAAAGAATTTTTACGTGATCGATCTTCATTAAGCTGGAATATCCTAATGCCTGTTTTAATTGTTGCCGGTTTTTCATTTGCCTTTTCTGGTGATATCGGTAAACAGTTTAAAGTTGGAGTCGTAAATGAATCAACAGCAACAACACAAGCAAAGCAGTTTCTTGAATTAAAGCATATTGAATTTTATAACGTTGATTCTGTTGAAAGTGAAATAACTCGTTCAATTCAAAAAGTTCAACGCCATCAGGTTGATATGTTGTTTGATGCGGAAAAAGAAAAGTATTGGATTAATACAAAATCACCAAGTGGCTATTTAGTTGAAAAAATCCTGTTAGGCTCTGAATTCCGGAAATCTAAACACCACGAATTTGAAAAGCAAACCGTCAGCGGTAAACAAATTAGATATCTTGACTGGGTAATTCCCGGTATTTTATCTATGAATATGATGTTTAGTGCTTTATTTGGCGTTGGTTTTGTCATCGTTCGTTATCGAAAAAATGGAATGCTTAAACGATTAAAAGCAACACCGATTACTGCTTTTGAATATTTATCCGCACAAATTGTCTCACGCATTATATTAATAATGGTTGTGACTGCTTTTGTCTTTTATGGCACACACTTCTTTGTTGGTTTTGTCATGAACGGCTCTCATTTTAATTTGTTCCTGGTATTTGGACTTGGTGCATTAAGTATGATTAGTCTTGGTTTGATTATAGCCGCACGAATAAGTAGTGAAGAAGCTGCAGGGGGCTTACTTAATTTGTTTAGTTGGCCGATGATGTTTTTTTCAGGTGTCTGGTTTTCACTTGAAGGTGCTGCACCTGTTATGCAATCAATTGCAGAAATATTCCCACTTACACATGTAACTGCAGCTGCACGCGCTGTAATGATTGATGGTGCGGACTTAGTTGATATTAGTTACCACTTAATAGTGCTCACTGCTCAAAGTGTCGTTTTTTTATTGTTTGGTGCCTGGTTTTTTAAGTGGGATTAAGTTTCAATTGAATGATTGAAAATTAATCTGGTATTTTAAATATGATATTAACGTAACGGGGTTTACGTATCCTGTGGCAGGCAGCTTACGGCCGATACTGTTGAAAAACTCGAAATTTTAATAACATAAAATTTATGGATAGACTGTATTTTTTGAAAGTGAGATTCAAATATTCCGTATAAGACAGAGAGATGATCTCAGCCAAACTATCAAGAGTTTTTTATGTCCCCACATATATAAATTAATAAAATGCATTACATAAGCTAAAAAAATCAATTTTAAA
>VAPK010299739.1_pt1 | contig 15630 bp, 10 predicted proteins | sample 3395031 | NCBI WGS metagenome assembly VAPK01 (sample SAMN08290443, study PRJNA428436) | hydrothermal vent metagenome | isolation source: Deep-sea hydrothermal vent chimney 1 | place: Pacific Ocean: Juan De Fuca Ridge
AAATAACATTCTCCTTCTGTTTTTTATACTTATTAGTTGCAACCACGCCTTTTTGTTCCTGCAAGGCTAAACGGTGCAAGCGTTGCCGATATTTTTTGTAAGCTTCTGTTAACTGTTGTACATCTTCTTGAGAGAGTACCTTTATTTCTTGGAGTACATTTAATAGGTTAATATTATCTGTAAATCGACATAATTCGGGAAACTTATTTGCCCATGCCAATACAGAAAATTGTACAATAAACTCAATGTCAACCAATCCACCTTTATCTTGCTTAATATCAAAGGTTTCTTTTGTACTACACGACAATGATTGACGCATTTTTTCACGCATTTTGATAACTTCCATTTTTAATCTATCGATATCCCGAGACTGAGTTAGAACACTTTCACGAATTTCATTAAAACGTTGCATAATCAGTGGGTCACCGGTAATCGCTCGTGCACGCACTAACGCCTGATGTTCCCATACCCAAGCTTTAGTCCTTTGATATTTTTCATACGCTTTAATACTGCTGACTAGCATGCCCGATGCACCATTGGGACGTAGACGCATATCGACTTCATATAAAGTACCCGCAGCCGTGCGCGCACTAAGAAGGTGGATAAGCCGTTGCCCCAGTCTTGCAAAAAATACGGAAGTCGCAATGGCACGAGGCGACGTTGTATTCGCCACATTAATATCCGTCAGGGCCTGATCATTGTTAGCACCATGTAAAAAAACCATATCCAAATCTGAGCTATAACCTAGCTCATAACCACCTAATTTTCCGTAACCAATAATGGCGAAACCTTTGTCACAAATATTATTTTCAGAGTCGGATATAAGCGTATTACACGCAGGTTGACCATGGCGTTGTACCATCGTATGCCAGGCCTGCTCTAAGGTTGCCTCTAAAATTACCTCTGCTATCCAACTTAGGTGATCACTAATACGCATTAAAGAAATCGCATTAGCTAGATCTGCTGCGGCAACACGAAGTACATTGGATTGTTTGAAATGACGAATAACATCAGCGATGCGCTCCTCATCATCAGGATCTATTTCTGATCTTTTATTTAAACATTCCTGCTGTAAAACCTGTTTTGTTGCCGGAATATATAAACTGCGTGGGTCAAGCAATTCGTCTAATAACAAAGGATGTAAACTAATATAACGCGTTACCCATATACTCTGACTACACAACTTAATCAACTGCGATAATGCTAATGGATTTTCAATTAGCAGCGACATATAAACACTGCGTTTTGCAATTTGTTCAATTATTTCTGCAACACGCTGCAACGTCACTTCAGCCTTATCTATTAGTGCAACGGCTGCAATGATCATAGGCATTAATTGGTTAAGACGTTTTTGCCCCTGTGTTGTGCGGGTATGAAATGCTTTACTATCATGTAAGTCTGTTAATATTTTTAGAGCTTCTTGTGGTTTGAGATAACCCAACTCTTGTAAAATTTCTATTGCCTGTTCATCACCTAATTGTTGCGTCCAGATCAACGTTATATTTTCATCACCCGAGGCTACCTCTGCCTGTGGTGCATCAAAGACTTGCTCAAAGTAACTTTGTACTTTTTTTCGGTATTCAACTAGTTGAGAAAAAAAGTCCTGCCAGCTATTATAGTTCAGGGCATAAGCTAAACGCCGTTGTTCAATATCTGAATCAGGAAGTTGGTGTGTTTGTTGGTCAAGTCGTTCCTGTAAACGATGCTCAGTATGACGCAAAAAAATATAAGCCTGAATTAACTCATCCACCACATAGTCAGGTAGGCGCTGCTCCTGCTTAATGATCTCCAGCACCATCAATAATTCGCGTCGTTGATAATGCCTATCACGGCCACCGCGAATAAGTTGAAACACCTGAGCGATAAATTCAATCTCACGGATCCCACCAGCACCTAGCTTAACATTCTGTTGCATCCCCTTACGCTTAACCTGTTGCACAATCATGGTTTTTAAATCGCGCATTGACTCGTAAGCCCCATAATCCATATAACGCCGATAGACAAAGGGCCGTAGCATTTGCATCAGCTCTGTTGCGATGGCTTCACTGCCAGCGACTACCCGTGCTTTAATCATGGCATAGCGTTCCCATTCACGACCATGAATTTGATAGTAATTTTCCAATGCATTAAAACTACTAGCCAAAGCACCACCCTCACCAAAGGGACGTAGGCGCATATCAACACGAAATACAAAACCGTCTTCGGTGGTATTATTCAGTGCGGCAATCACTTTTTTACCCAAGCGCACAAAATAATCTGCATGGCTAATCTGCTTCATCCCTCCCTTTGTTTCACCTTCACTTTGGTAAGCAAAAATTAAATCAATATCCGATGAAACATTAAGTTCCCATGCACCTAACTTACCCATCGCAATAACAACCAGTTCTTGCGGCTCATTATCCTGATTAAACGCTTGACCAAATTCCCGACTAAATTCAGAATCGGCTTGCGCATAAAAAGCACGCCCAACTTTAATACAGACTTCGGCTAACGCGGTTAATTCTTGGGTCGTATTTTGCAATTCACTCCAACCGGCTATGTCACGCCAGATAATACGTAACATTTGCTGGTTTCGGAATTGGCGTAAGGCCTTATATAAGTGTTGTTCAGTCCTTGCTTCGGCTTGTGCAAACTCAAGATTTTTTTGCTCCCATAAGGCTAGAAAATCCTGTTGTGATAGATTTTCCTCAGCGATGTTTCTTTTATTCAATGCCAGTAGCCATTGAGGATAGCGGATACACCAACGCGCCACGACTTCACTGCAAGTCCAGACTTTGGCTAAGGACTTTATCAATGACTCATCCCAACTGTCTAAATAATACTCTGGTTCGCTGTTATCAACAAAACTATCCCAAAATAACTGGCACTGCACCGCCAACTCAGCAGGAAGCTCTTTTTTAATAATATTTTTTACTTGATTTACTATCTTATTTTTAATTTTTTCTGACATACAGGCATACTGTCTTTTTAATTAGCGGCTAAATAACAATGACAACCTCGAACATATAAAGAACAAAAAACTGGTTTAAAACCAACCCCAAAAAACCATCGTATTTATTATTATTTTTGGATTTCTTATTACTGATTTTAGTTTAGCAGCTACGCTAAAAATAGTCGGGGTTTTTAATCCTTCTTATGTTACATCTAGTTTTAAAGATGTAGCTCTCTAACCGTTCCATTAAGTTCAAAATACAAGCGTATTCTTTTTATTGGTGATTCCTTTATAGAAGGAATGGGCACGTAGGCCTATTAAGCCATGACCTTAAAAAGTCCAATATCGAAATTCTAAATGCTGCCGCCAGCTCCTATTCACCTATCATTTATTATCAAAAAATTAAATACCTTATTGAGACTGTTGGACTTAAATTTGATTCGGTTGTTGTGTTTATTGATTTATCCGATGTCAAAGACAAAGCCCTCGGCTACCGCTTTGACAAAAATGAGAATGTGGTTAGCCAAGGGAGTGCCGCCAATGACCGTAAAAGATTTTTTTACCCAATATACTTATTTTCTGGGCCGGTTACGTAATCTCTCCACCTTCCTCAAAACCAAAATACACTCTTGAGATAAAGGGCTTAAACAACGTCGCGCTATGTGGAAAAAGTTGAATTTACAAATTTGTTTAATGCCTTTATGCTAACGACAGCACCCGAAAAGACTATCTGAAAATATTACATTAATGGCGACGTTCACTGGAATAAGGCCGGACACCAACATGTGTATCAGGTATTAAAAACAAGAATACAACCTTAACAAGGCATTGTTCTACACTTACGATTAAACTGTATCGGTTACTTCAGACCATCCAAGTTCATTGGTAACAAAATTTCTGAAGTTGTTAAGCGCAAACTCGATCGATATATTATTTTCAAGCATAGTCCAGCCGCACTCAGCCCAACCAACATTATCAATACCATCTTTGGCTTCAATCATACACGCATGAAATGGGCAATCTTCTGGCATAACAGGTTCAGGTCGAGTCACAAGGAAAAATGCAAATAGAGGTGTTTTAACCCCTGAGCCAAGGTGCATTAAGCCAGTATCACCAGTAATTAAAATATCACATTTTTCAAGCACAGCCGCTTCTTCAGGAAACTTAAAACCTGTGAGCATAATAGACTTGCCATATACTTTATAGAGCGAGTTAAATTCATGAGCTAAATATTCCTGACCGGGGTTTTCAAACACAACAGGAACAATATTATAATCTTTAGCTATCTCAATGAGTAACGCAACAATATTTTGTACAGACCAGATCTTATCCGGTGTGCTTGCCCCAAGGTTCAGCCCTATATACTTAACATTCTTGTCATTTAGAAGAATTTTTGCCTTCTTCTGATACTTTGGTAGACAATAATAACTGCTTCCACTTCTCACCTGTTCTTTGTTAATCCCTAGTGGAATTAATAATTCTGCCAACACTTTGGTGGCATTTTGACATATTGATGGATGCTCAACTAAAACATTATTTGCCTTGCGTAGTTTTTTGGTGTGGTTAAAACCAATTCGTATTCGGGCGTTAGTCAACCTTGTTATAAGCGCACTCGCTCCACCTGAATATAAATTAATACTAAGATCAAACTTCTTTCTCCGAAGATAGAGAATGCCTTTAATGGAGTTAATTAAATACTTGAATCGAGGTTTCTTTTTTCTGTCGTATATTAAAATACTATCTATATCAGGATGGTTGTCAATGACTTTACATGAATATGAATCAACGACGACCGTAATGCGGCTATCAGGAAATTTTTGTTTCAATGCCTCTATAACCGGAACCCGCACAAAAACATCACCCAGTAAACCCCAACAATAAACACAGATCGTTCTGATATTTTTAGAATCTAAATCAGGAATCATATCATTTGTACGGCAAATATTTTTTACCTTTAAACTCATATCAACTTTATCGTAATTGCATGTTAATGAATTTATTAAACAGACTATTTAGAAACCCGGACTAAACCAATCCCATATCCACATTGTTTGGGATCCTGTATAAATTCTTCTACCTGTTCAGTCTCTTTAAGGCGCTGCCATAAATAATATACCTGATTTCCTGATACAGGTTGATCTTCAACAATATCATGAAATGCAATTAATCCACCTGGCCGTACAAATCGTTTATAATTTTTATAATCAGCTTCAGCTCCTTCTTCACTATGATCACCATCAATAAACAGGAAGTCAACCTGACTACCATTTAGTTCATCTTCCACCCTTTTCATAAATTGAGGTTCATGTGAATCACCTTCTAACGTTGTTAGAACACACTGTGAATCTGGTGATACAAATTTTTTGTAAAGTTCTTTGCGATGTTTATGAATAATCAAATCACATGTTATTACTTTTTGTGACGCCAGATTAGCCCATAAAAACAGAGTTCCACCATTGCAAGTACCTATTTCAAGAATAGTTTTCGGCTTGATGCTGCTAACTTCTTTAACCAACGATAATATTTCTGAGCGTACCTGCATCGAGTTTATTCGAAAGTGCCCCTTGGTTCCCATGTTCATGGCCGTATCAACAAGCTCGTCAAGACTTCGTTTTTTTGAGTAAAATCTTTTTATTTTCTTTATTGCACCCGCACGATTAACCGGGATCCTAACAAAACGACCAATATCTCTAAATAACGTACCCATTTATTCACCATGTGTTTTTATTAATATCACATACATAATTTTATTTTTTCTCTATTTCCATTATTTTCTGCTTGTGCCTCAGACTATTTCCTATATTCGCTGAAAAAATAACAAAGATGAATAATTTAAAATTATCCATATTAAAAAATATTTTCTTGAACAGTCGTAGTAAAAGGATTAAACGAAGTATTTCTGTTCTAAATAATCCGTAGTGTTTACGATACAGATATAAAAATGAAATATAAAATTCTTTTCTAATCATTAAACCCTTTACTGTACTACCACTGCCAACATGAATGTTTTTTGCATATGGGACAATATAGGTATCGAAACCACTTGTATGCATCCTGATTGAAAAATCTTCTTCTTCGCAATAAAGAAAAAAGTTCGTGTCCAACCCACCCAGATCATTGAGGCAGCTACCACGAACAAACATCTGACTACCACTAATGACATCCACCTTGATGGGCTCATTATATATTTTTTTTCTGTACCGGTAGTCTTTACCTTTTATAAACCTGAAAATACCTGTACCTAAAATTTTAGATGATATAATAGGAAAATAATCAAAAGAAGGAACTGGTTCTTTATCAACCGAATACATTTGAGGCGAACACATACCTGTATTTTGATGTTCCTCACAAAATTTATAAAGCTCGGCAACACAATCATTTAAAAATAGACAATCATTATTCAGAAAAAAATAATATTTTGCTCGGGTAAATTGTAGACCAAACATATGACCAGCAGCAAAGCCTAAATTAAACTTACTCCTAACAACATTGACATTTTTTATTTCACCCAGATTGATTATCTTTAAATAATCTTCTGTTACAGAACCATTGTCTACTATGGTGATATTAAAACTAATATTCTTGTTAGTCTTGTCTAAAATTGACTGAACGCATTCCTGTGTATAGCCACTGGAGTTATAATTAATCAGGATAATAGAAACATCATATATCGTTTCGTTAGCTGTCACTATGGTCGTCATTGGAATCAATTAATTTGTTAACATAATGGCAGTTCCGCCTTCAGGATCTGTATTACGTTCAAAATACGCAGCTATTTCTGCAATATCATACTCGGTAAAACCTTCGTTTCCGAAACTGTAGAATTTGTTGAAGATACCACTGACCAGTTCGGAAAAGTCGGCTTTAGTCGTCCCTGATCGTAACATTGCATAAGGCCAAAACTCCATCATAACCGGCACATTTGGATGACTCAGCAAAAATTGTTTTGCCCCCGCAATAAACTTTACTTCATGCCCTTGTATATCCATCCAGATAAGGCGAATATTCAACTGATCGATTTCTGTATGCTCTAGAAGAAAATCATCAAATTTTCGTGCAGGTACAACAATGACTTCCCGAGATTCTTCACCAAAGTGGCCTTTCTCTGAATTGTTCCGGATCCGGTGGTCACCATAATTTTTTTCACTTAATTCAAAATTAAGCTCACCATTTTTATCAGATAGTGCAATATTAAATGCCTGTAAAGAATCAGACAGACTATTATTTTCAATATTTTTCAATAACAGCTTGTAATTAACAGGAGACGGTTCAAACGCTAGCGACTGCTTGAATATTTTCTCCAATAAAAAGGCTGTTGATGACATGCCAATATAACCACCGACATCGATAACGGTCCCTTCACAGTCTTTAGCAAGTACACCTTTGTCTCTCAGGAAGGCCACAATTTCCATCATATCGTCAAATTCATGATTTCTGTATACATGAAGAATTCTTCCGGTCGTCTTGTCTTTACTATCAAATGTCAGCAAACCATTACGGGTCAGTACAGTTGCATCATGGCGCTTAGGCAAATAAACACTAAAAAACCAGCTCGCTTTCCTAAGAAAGCGTTTTAATTTATTTGGTTTAAAGTCGATACATTCGAGTAGATTACGGTCAAAATTTTTCATTTTTTACATTCAATTATTATTAGTTTGGTTCATTAAATTATTGCTATTCGATAGAATAAATCACAATACCATTACCCTGATAGGCTACCGCAGATGTGTCCATTACGCTATCTTTTTCATATCGAAGAAGATATTTCTTTGGCTTCTCAGCTCTCTTCTTTTCAATATAATGTTCATATATAGAGATGTAGTCAGCCTCTGCAACTGCAGAAATTCTTAAACGCTCAGGTGCTTGAGCAATGTATTTATCTATGACCAACTCTATCGGAACATCATCACCTGCATGTTGTTTTATTTTTTCTCTTACTCTTTCCATTTTTTTAAAACTGTTTATAAAAAAGGTATTACCCTCAATCTGGTTAGCCATATGAGTAAAATAAGCAAACGTAAGATAAATACTGAACAGTGACATAAACGGTAGGCTGTAAAGATAAAGCTTTTTTAGTTTACTTCTTCCTGCAAGCTCAATATAAAATGCGGGTAATACAAACAATAACGGAAAGATTAAAATTGTGTAGCGGGTACTGTAATTATGCCCAGTAAAGACAAAGAGTAATAAAGGCAGGAACAATAAAATACCCACAAACGAATAAGTTGGATATTCCTTAAACATCAAAGCTGGACTCTTCCAGTGTGATTTAAGCAAGCTAAAAAAGTATATTGTAAACCGTAATACGATAGCCAAAGCCAATACTATTGAAATAACATTTATCCCGATAAGAATAATTTTGGAAACAAACCATTTATCTCCAAACTCAAACAACCCAACTAAACCATCACCCAACCACCGGCCAGGGTGGTTGGATAATACAGTGACAGGCCCAGAGATCACCTTAAGAACATTAGCGGAAAAATGTTTGCCGCCACTCAATATTAATCGGGTATTCTCCCAGTTGTGTTGCATATCACCAATCAAATACGGTACATAGACCAACAACCCCGCTAAAATACCCACCACTAACCAACCTCGACTTAATCGGCAAGGACTGAGGTATAAAACCAGTAATATGGCAGGATAATAAAAAATACCAATCATATGAAACTGTGGCAGAACCGCACTGACTAAAAGAACCCAGAAAATGGCATGACTTTTTTCTACTTGGGTGACTCGCCAAAGTGAAATAAACAGCAACACACCCAAAAATGCTAGCGGGATAGGGTTCCATAAACCTGACGCGTAATAAACCGGCCAAGGTGAAATAGCAAACAAAAAACAACTAAGCAGCGCATAACCCGGTGTAAGTAACTGACGTGCAAACACATAGACCAGAAACACAACCAGACTATTCAGAAACGTCACATAAAACAGCGCATTATTAACAACGCCTCCTCCCAGTTTAAACAGCGCGACCCAGAATAAGGTCCAGACAGGCCCTGGCGCATGACCTTCGGAAAAATTAGGTTGACCGAGATAAAAAGCTTTATCCTCTCCAGCCAGAAATTGCATGGCCACACGGAAAGCTGAAACTTCGTCATTGATTGCAAAGACATGAAAACTTTCACCTGCCCAGTAGCCATAAAAACGTAGCCAAACCCCTAGCCCTACACAGGCAAACAAGACTAGCAGATGCAATCGGGAAGTAGGACTATCTAGCTGCAAATAAATTCTAGTTTGCATTCATATTCTCATTATTATTCTTAATTTATATCGCTATGTTTATGATCTTCGGCAAAGGTCCACAACTTGTTCGCAGTAAACGTCCATAACAACACGACAGATGATGCAATAACCTGAACCAATAGATAAAATAGCGCAAAGATATCAACCCCAAAATACATTATCAACATATTTATCCCCGCCCCCACTGTCGCCACAACAAAAAATTTTAACATGGTTTCACTGTGAGCTTTATCACTTCGGAATGTGAGGTGATAATTTAAAATATAGTTTATCAACGCCCCAACGATAAAGCCGGCCGTCGTTGCCCATACGGCGGACAAACCGGCAAGTTCCACCAACAAAATAAGGGTAAGGAAATGCCCGGACGTTCCAACTGCACCAATTATCGCAAACAGGATAAACTGTTTCGTGTTTTTTTTATTCAGCACAATTATTGTTTTCTTTTTGTGCGCCTATTTGATTTTGTTTAGCCCGACACTGGCTAAATTTATTAATAAAATAAAGTGGCCGTTGTTTTGTCTCCGTAAATATCCGTCCCACATATTCACCCAAGACACCGATTGACATCAACTGTACACCACCGAGAAAAAGAACAATCACTGCCATCGAAGGGTAACCTTGCACCGGGTCACCGTATAACATAGTGCGAATAACAATGAAAATCCCATAACTGAATGCACCTAATGCGGTCAGTAGCCCAAGGTAACTGGCCAATTTTAACGGTGCGCTGGAATAGGAAGTAATGCCTTCGATGGCAAAATTCCACAGATGCCAGTAGTTCCACTTACTTTCACCCGCATGTCTAGGATCACGATCGTACATAACGGCTTTCTGACGATAACCAATCCAAGTAAATAAACCTTTCATAAAACGATGATGCTCACCTAGCGTATTAAGTGCGTCAACTGCACGCCGGCTGAGCAGCCGATAATCGCCCGTATCTTCGGGTATTTTAATCTGACCAATCATACCCATCAGGCGGTAAAAAAGATGGGCGGTTAATTTCTTGAATGCCGACTCACCCTCACGCTTAGCACGTTTAGCATAAATAACATCATAACCATTTTGCCATTCATCAATCAGCTTGGGGATCAGCTCAGGTGGATCCTGTAAGTCTGCGTCGATAACAATAACCGCATCACCGTCCGCTTTGTGCAAGCCTGCAGTCATGGCAATTTCCTTACCAAAATTACGACTTAGATCCACAATCGCAACACGCACATCTTGCTCACGAATTTTATTCAGAATTGAAAGCGTATCATCCTGACTGCCATCATTGACATAAATGATTTCCGCAGCCAGTGACAGATTATCAAGTACATGGGTTATGCGCTCATGAAAATCAACCAAAACTTCCTTTTCATTGTAAACAGGAACCACAACAGAAAGCGTAGATTCTACTTGCATGTTATTTCCCATTGACACATTAGCAGGTGTTCTCGTTTATTAATCAAGTGCAACTTTGCAGCACCTTTTGTTATTGAAAATAATAATAATAACATTGACTAGAACTTTCAGACAGATTAGATACGGTATTTTGCATCCATAATCCAAGCAAAAAATACACTTAAATAAGTAAGAAAAATTGAGCTGAAATTATCATGAATAAATGGGATTTCGGTTAAAGAAAAAATCATAAAACCACTTGTAAAAATAATACCCAAACTGGCGATACGCCGATCATAATTCTTGTTACGGATAAAAACATACAATGGATAAAACAACATCAATAGCAGTGCAATAAAACCAACCATACCTTGTGTTCCCATAATCTCAAAATAGGCATTATGCACATGTATACCACGAATAGTGGGATCACGGTAAATCGCCTGAGGGGCCATCTTCTTTTCAACTAGCGCATTCATTGCCAACCCCATGTTCCCGGGCCCTACCCCAACCAATGGGTTATTTTTAGTGATAAGCAGTGCAGCACGCCACATTTCAAGCCGCACTCCCACTGAAGTCCCATAAATTTGTTCATCGTTCAGACTCGAATTATGCTGAAAATAACGGCTGAATTCATTTTCGGCTATACCGAATCTTGAAATAATAGAAGAGGGTGTGCTAATAATCATTATTATTATGACAACAAGTGCGGCTATGTACCCGCTACTCATCCGCCAGAATGTCGTTCTTGAACCTATCAAAAAAGGCAGAATTGCCAGGCTGATAATAGCCGCTAACCAAGCATTGCGGGAACCTGAATATATAACCGCAAGCATGGCTAATACTGCGGCCAATAGGTTAACTCCAATCCAGAATTTATTCCGGTTAGTTAGTCCAAAAAGCAGGGAAAACATCCCCAGAAGTACTGCCAGATCACCATAAATTATTGGCCCATAGATGCCCTTTGCATAACCTACCCCAGAAAAATAGGTCTCATAAATGGCCTCTAATCCCAACACAATTCCCCCCAGTGGAATAGCTAAAATTATCCCTCGCCAGGCAGATGGGTATTGTCGTATATACAAATAAAAGGGGAAAAATACCAGGTATTTCATTTCCGTACCCAAACGGTGATAAGAAGAATCACTCCAACCGCTCAGCGTACTAGAAAGTAAAATACTGAAAAAATAGAATCCGAAAATGGCAAACAGGATTTTTTCTTCCCGTCGCAAAGGTTCTTGTGAACGCCAGATAAAAAATAATGACAACAGCGTAATTAGACTAAAAATACCACTGAGCCAATGACGCACACTCAGAGAAAAAAGGGGAAACAGAAAAAGTAGTACGAAAAGTAATTTTTCAGAAAATATACTTTTGTCCAGACAGTAATTTTTTATTTGGGATAAATTAATTCTTACCCCTTTGTTTTGTCTTGCATCCATAGATAACTAATATTTTCAAACAATGGTGACATCTATCTTAACTCAGGGTTTGATAAATTACATATTCCCAATCCCTGACCCAGTAAAAACCCGAAAGCCAAATAAAGAGAAGCCCTCAAACAATTAACAGTATAAATAAAATAACGTGCCCTGTCCGAAAACATTTACACAAAGAATAGCTCAAACATATCAAAATTACAGCAATAGAAGAATGGAAGGTATGCCGTTGCTATTATATTGCTCAGCCATAAGAAACTCAGGTAACAATATCGATTGCGGATAGAAAAAGGCAAAGAGATGTACCGCTAAATCTCTCTAATGTCCTTAATTTATAAGATGCAGCGGTTAAAAGGGGCTTTTAAGTTGCAATCGGGCTCATCAAAATCCACCAAACTGAAAACCCTAAATAAATACAACTTAGCGCAATTAGACGAAATTTAAGTTCTTTTCGGTAGCGGGCACGTTCGGACGTATCCATTTTCTGGTATCGGGAATTTAATCGTAACATGATATTTATCTCGTGGTTATTGGGCAATTAAGAGACATCCGTGTCATTAGTGCTCCGTTCCCCAATATCTAGTTCAGCCGATTAGTAAATAATCTAAGGCATGTACTAGATTAGGAGACATCATAATCAATATCCCGCTTCCATTTCTTGGTAATATTACCATTTTAAAAACTGGATATTTTCAATCAACCATGCTACTGCAAATATTCATCCAATCCATGGGTTAAATACAGGCACAGCAGCACCGCCGCCTATTGATAACCGCACCCTTAAATGTACTGTTATTCAATAAAATGAATGCTACAGGATACCCAAAATAATACGCGGTACTAATAATGCTTAAAAACATGAAATATTGGCATCTTTAGTGGCCGTTGCCCCTATTTTTTTACGGCCACTTATGCAGAATTTGAGATAACAAATTCTGCGTCTTCCAGCAAGGTAAAAAGATACTAAGTCGCGATAATAAGACAACAAAAAAGCCCATAAACATTGAGTCTACGAGCTTATTTGAAACTGCATGGAACAGTTTGGTAAAAGAAATCCCGCTCAGTGGCGGGATCCTAAATTATAGCAATTTGATACGCTTATGCTTTTCGTCTAGCTGTTCCGAATAAACCTAACATGCCGAAAGCTAGAAGATACAAAGATGATGATTCAGGTACATTAACAGCATTAAGAGACCATCGTGATGCATCATATCTGCTACCAGTATCATCAGCCACCCCACCGATGGCGGGAAGGTATGCAAAGGCATCGAAGAGTGAGGTGGATCTTATATAGAAGTATTGGGTATAAGTGTTAACTGTTGGGTAGTTAACGTCAATAAATAATAAATTACTTTGTAGGCCATCGAACGAAGCAACTCCATTACCCGTTGTCCAGTTTGTACCATTCCAACCCGATGCATATAGCGGCGTTGTGTAAGCAGTGCTGTTAAAAAACATACTGATGTTTGAAATTCCTTCGACCAAATTACCGTTTTGTGTTCCGTCGAACGAACCACTAACAACATTTCCATCAAAAAAGTTGTATGCAAAATTGTATGTCGCCGCATTTGCACTTGATACAAAACCTAATAATAAAAGACCTGCTAGTAAACTTTTCATTTATCACCTTAATTAAATTGAATTACAAGTGGATAAATTATAGATGGTTACTGTTTAATCACCTATAACCCAAATAGGTTAACCTATTTTAAGCCCATGAAATCAATACTAATTCTCAATATTTGAGCCGTTGAATTCAGTATTAAGCCGCTTATATTGGCATATATGGATATTTCTGAAATTGCATCGCTTATTATATTAGATATTTCTAACAGACTACTTCTGCTGACAAAGTGTCTATTCAAATATTAGCCATACTTTAGTCCTCTTAACGATGGAGGATTCAATTATGTTCTATTTCACAAAGCAACCTGTTAAAAAAGTACCATGGAATAAAGGTAAATTAATTGGTCAGAAGTCATCCTTAAAACTTCAGGAAGTATGGTCGATTCGAATACGACTACAGTTAGCAAATAACCACAGAGATTTGGCACTGTTTAACCTAGCTATAGATAGTAAGTTGCGTAGCTGTGACTTAGTCAAATTTTAATAGTATTGATCTTAACCCCTCTGATTATGGAACACACTCACTACGGAGAACAAAGCCAACTCTTAATTTATAAACGTACAAAGAATCTTCGAGCTATTCAGATTTTACTTGGACATACGAAACTTGAAAGTACTGTTCGTTATTTTAGGTATAGAAGTTGAAGATGTGTTGGAAATTGCAGAGCAAACTGAAGTTTAAAAAATAGTTGATGGACGATCTAATCAATAGGTCGCTCATCACCAGGCAGTTGCTACCGAGCGAAACAGACTCGATAATTCTGGCTGCTTACGTTTGCACCTTGCAGTGCAAGGATTAACACCATCGGTGAGTAGCTTATGTGAGGGGTATCGGGGGGGTACTAACCTAACGCCAGCTCTATTGTATCGGAAACGAAACCGCCAAAGCTTACTGTCAGTATTTTTAACCAGTATAAACAATCCGTTACCATCGCTTTTCTTGATCTGCTTCTTATCCACAGGACAGATCAATCGCTTCACTTCTAATGCTGTTAATCACCTCAAAGGAGGAGTATCAGAGAGAAAAACACCTTATTTCTGAGTACTGCATTTGCACGATACCCCACTTTAAACCTATGAAAAACTGCTATCTGGTGACTCATAATACACCCATCTGCAACAGCAAGACAACAAAAAAGCCCGTAAACATTGAGCCTACGAGCTTATTTGAAACTGCATGAAACAGTTTTGAAATGGGGGATGATGCTTACATCATACCGCCCATACCTCCCATGCCACCCATATCTGGCATAGCAGGTGCGCCTGCATCATCACTAGGTGCATCAGCAACCATGGCTTCAGTGGTAATCATTAAACCGGCAACCGATGCAGCATTTTGTAATGCAGTACGGGTTACTTTAGTTGGATCTAAAATACCCATCTTAATCATGTCGCCATATTCACCCGTTGCTGCGTTATAACCGTAGTTACCTTTACCGTTTGCAACTTCATTAACAACAACAGAAGCTTCACCACCGGCATTGTTAACAATTTGACGAAGCGGCTCTTCCATTGCACGTTTAGCAATGCTAATACCGACTTCCTGGTCATGGTTAATGGCTTTCAGGTCACCAAGACCTTGTAACGCACGAATTAACGCAACACCACCACCCGGTACAACGCCTTCTTCTACCGCTGCACGAGTTGCATGGAGTGCATCTTCAACACGCGCTTTCTTCTCTTTTAATTCTACTTCAGTCGCCGCACCCACTTTAATGACCGCAACACCGCCAGCCAATTTAGCCACACGTTCCTGAAGTTTTTCTTTATCGTAATCAGATGAAGACTCTTCAATTTGTGCACGAATTTGCTCAACACGCTCAGAGATATCTTTAGTTTGGCCCGCACCATCAATCACGGTTGTTTCTTCTTTGCTGATTGAAATGCGTTTCGCTGTACCTAAATCGTCTAAAGTTACTTTTTCTAATGCCAGACCTACTTCTTCAGAAATAACGGTTGCGCCAGTCAAAATCGCAAGATCTTGTAACATCGCTT
>VAPK010746130.1_pt1 | contig 15622 bp, 9 predicted proteins | sample 3395031 | NCBI WGS metagenome assembly VAPK01 (sample SAMN08290443, study PRJNA428436) | hydrothermal vent metagenome | isolation source: Deep-sea hydrothermal vent chimney 1 | place: Pacific Ocean: Juan De Fuca Ridge
ATATCCTACAAAAGAAGCGTTGAAAATTATCGAATCAATTGAAAAATACGATCGTGAATATTACGGTGGATTTCTTGGTCCGGTGGGTTTGGAAAATACAATATCACTTTTTGTAAATTTACGCTGCATGCAGATTTCAGAATCTTTTTTGTCGCTTTTTACAGGCGCAGGAATTACTTTAGACTCCATCCCCGTTGACGAATGGAAGGAAACAGAGATGAAGGCCGGTACCTTACTTTCAGCAATTAATACTTTGAATTGATTTAATGATTCATTCCTTACAACATATTACGGATTTAGCAGAGATTTTTTATTTACACGGAATTAGAGATGTGTTAATATCTCCGGGGTCGAGGAATGCTCCTTTGATTCGGGCATTTTACAAACGATTTGGCGAAGGCTGCACAAGTATTGTTGATGAACGCAGTGCTGCTTATTTTGCATTGGGACAATCTCTGCTTACAAAAAAACCAAGCGTCTTAATCAGTACTTCCGGAACGGCAGCATTAAATTATGCGCCTGCTGTTGCCGAAGCTTTTTTCCAAGGTGTTCCCTTGTTAATAATAACTGCCGATCGGCCCCCGGAATGGATTGGACAACAGAATAACCAGGCAATTTGGCAAAATAATATTTTTGGGAATAATGTAAAAGCCGAATATACAATACCTGTTGAAAGTTCCAATATCGATAATCTTTGGTATGCCCACCGAATTGTCAATGAAGCTTTTTATAAAACGCTTGCTGATAAACCGGGTCCCGTACATGTTAATGTTCCACTTCGGGAACCTTTGTATGAAAAGTTACCTGAAGTAATTCCGGAAATCAATATCATCAGAAAAGAACAAACTGAAAGTACTCTGAATAATAACGGATTATTAGTTTCCAAATGGAAAGCGGCAAAGTCAATCATGCTTGTTGCTGGGCAACAATTTCCTGATGACAAATTATTTCAGGTTATTAAGAATATTGCAAACGATAGCCGGGTTGTAATTGTTGCAGAGCCTACATCTAATCTACATTCCATCGCAACAATCAGTTCTCCCGAAGTGGTTTTAAACAACAGTTATAAATATCCTGAAATTGGAATTCCAGAACTTGTAATTTATTTTGGAGGGCAGGTTATTTCTCAAAAAATAAAACATTTTCTAACGCAAATAAAAAGGGCAACTTTTATTGCAGTTTTGCCCAATAATGAAATTGTTGATACTTTTCGGAATGTAAATTCATTTATTAAGGCTGACCCTTTTTCCACTTTTAAAAATTTGCCGTTAAAAATCACCAAAGTAAAAAATGAGTTTAAAAAATTCTGGAACAAGGAAATACAAAATACAGAAATAGTAAAAGAAAAATACATCGATCAGGTTGTTTTTTCCGATTTGCAGGTCTTTAAAATCCTTTCGGGTTCACTTCCAAAAAATGCTGTTGTTTTTATCGGAAACAGCAGTGCTGTTCGTTATTTTTCCTATTTCAACCAGAAAAACCGGGTGTTTTATTCCAACCGGGGCACTTCGGGAATCGATGGTTGCCTTTCATCGGCAGCTGGATTGGCATCGAAAATAACAGTTCCTGTTTATGCAGTTGTTGGCGACCTTTCTTTTGGGTACGACTCTAATGCTTTATGGAATCGCGAACTGCCAGGTAATCTCAAAATAATTTTAGTGAATAACCAGGGAGGCGGAATTTTTCATCTTTTAAAAGGACCATCAGAAACCGATACTTTTATGCCGTTTTTTAACGCTCATCATCCCATTGATTTCAAAAAACTAAGTGAAGCATTTGGCTTGAATTATCATCTATATTCGCCAAAAACTAATCTCGATGATTCAATAAAAAGTCTATTTTCTGAAAAAAGGAAAGCTGAAGTTTTGGAAATTCAAACGCCAAATAACGGAGAGCCTCAATTAACAAAAGATTTTTTCAAATTTTTAAATATCAATTATGAAACGCAATTGGACAACAATTAAAGAATACGAAGAAATAAAATTTGATTTTTTTGAAGGGATTGCTAAAATTTCAATCAACCGCCCACGATACTACAATGCATTTACGCCTGACACCACAAAAGAGATGTGCGATGCGATGGTACAATGCCGCGAAAATCAGGATATTTCGGTGGTAATATTAACAGGTGTTGGCGACAAAGCTTTTTGTAGCGGCGGCGATCAAAACGTTAAAAGTTTTGCAGGTTACATTGGTAAAGACGGTGTTCCAAGATTAAACATCCTTGATTTACAAAAGCAGATTCGGTCGCTACCCAAGCCGGTAATCGCCATGGTAAACGGTTATGCAATTGGTGGTGGTCATGTTTTACATGTTGTCTGCGATTTAAGTATTGCATCGGAGAATGCTATTTTCGGACAAACCGGGCCAAAAGTTGGTAGCTTCGATGCTGGTTTTGGTTCATCGTATCTGGCACGGATTGTTGGGCAGAAAAAAGCACGCGAAATCTGGTTTTTGTGCGACCAGTATTCTGCCAGCGATGCGCTTGAAATGGGACTGGTGAACAAAGTTGTTCCGTTGGATGATTTGGAAGATGCCACCGTAGAATGGTGCACGAAAATTATGGAGCGGAGCTCACTGGCACTGCGCATGATTAAAGCGGGATTAAATGCAGAATTAGACGGTCAGGCAGGAATTCAGGAATTGGCGGGAAATGCGACGATGTTGTATTATATGACCGAAGAAGCGCATGAAGGGAAAAATGCTTTCCTTGAAAAGCGGAAGCCAGATTTTAAGAAATATCCAAAACTGCCATAATTATATTTTAATGAATCAATTTTGGGTTTGGATGCAAGCTTTCAGATTTCGGACTCTTCCGTTGTCAATTTCCAGTGCGGTTATTGGAAGTATTTTGGCGTATGCCGATGGTAAATTTGTGTGGCCTGTTTTTATATTAACCCTAACCACAACTATTTTTTTGCAAGTACTTTCGAATCTTGCCAACGATTTTGGCGATTCTGTCCATGGAACTGATAACAGCAATAGAGTGGGGCCTGAACGAACCGTACAGTCGGGAAAAATTTCAAAAACCGAAATGCAAAGATTGATTGTAATCTTTAGTATTTTATCGTTTCTTTCGGGAAGTTTACTTATATATTTCGGATTAAGAAATGCAAAGGTTGGTTTAATCATCTTGTTTTTTATGCTGGGAATTGCCAGTATTGCAGCTGCCATAAAATATACCATTGGAAAAAAACCGTATGGTTATTCAGGCTTGGGTGATTTGTTTGTTTTTATATTTTTTGGATTGGTGGGGGTTTGCGGCACCTATTTTTTATTTACCAATCAGTTTTATCTGAATTTGTTGCTCCCGGCTTCATCAATTGGTTTATTAAGTGCAGGTGTGTTAAATTTAAACAATATGCGTGACATTGCAAACGATGCCACCAGCGGCAAAAAAACACTGGTAGTTCGAATTGGTTCGGAAAAAGCAAAATTATATCATATAAGCTTAATCATTTTGGCAATTATTCTTACGATAATTTACACGATTCAAACCTGGAAGTCTGCTTATCAACTGCTGTTCCTTTTTTCCATTTTACCTCTGGGATATCATCTTTATCAGGTGTTTGTCAATCATATTCCTCAAAAATTGAATAATCAACTTAAAATATTGGCTCTTACAACTTTTTTCTTTTCATTAACTTTCTCATTGGGTATTTTTCTTTCAATATGATAAAAGCAATTTATTCAAAACATACACTCTTTTTCAAACAACCGGCCGGAACATCGCGAGGAATCCTGACCCAAAAAGATGTATTTTATTTGACGCTTTTTGAACCTGAAAATACTTCAAAAAAAGGGATTGGGGAAATTTCAACGATTCCGGGATTAAGTATCGATGCGGTGCCGGAGTTGGAGCAAAAAATAAAATCGCTTGTCAAGAAAATTAATGTCGGCAATAAAATTGAAACGGATGAATTTGTTGGATTTCCCGCTGTTGCTTTTGCATACGAAACAGCCTTGTTGGGAATAAAATCATTGTCCCCGGTCCTGCTTTTTCCTTCGGAATTTACAGACGGTACAAAAGGAATTCCTATTAACGGTTTAATTTGGATGGGAACAAAAGAATTTATGATAAAGCAAGTTGAAGAAAAAATAACTGCTGGGTTTAAATGTTTAAAATTAAAAATTGGAGCCATTAATTTACAGGTTGAATTGGAAATCATTCGTTCTATCCGTGAACGTTTTTCGCATAGCGAACTCGAAATCAGGGTCGATGCCAACGGAGCTTTTACGCCAGGCAATGCACTTCCGATATTGGAACAATTGGCTACATTTGATTTGCACTCAATTGAACAGCCTATAAAAGCGGGTCAATTTAAAGCGATGAAAAAGTTGTGTGCCAATTCGCCACTGCCCATTGTTTTAGATGAAGAGTTGATTGGAATTACCTCTCGGATAGAAAAAGAAAAACTACTGGATATTATTCAACCCCAATATATTATTTTAAAACCTTCATTAATCGGCGGAATAAGAGCTGCGGAAGAATGGATTTTTTTAGCTGGCGAACGGCGAATTGCTTGGTGGGTAACATCGGCGTTGGAATCAAATATCGGCTTGAATGTCATTGCACAGTGGGTTGCAACATTAAATTGTTTAAATTATCAAGGGCTCGGAACCGGTGGATTATTTACCAATAATGTAGAGTGCCCGTTATACATTTCAAACGGAACTATTTTTTACGGTTCTCATACCAATTGGAACCTTAATATAATTTGACATGAACCAGGAAATTAAAGGGCTTAGCTTAAACAGCCATTTTTATACCAGGAGCGAGTTGGTAAAATACTGTGGCAAAGAAATAAAAGCTCAATCTGTACCGGTTTGGCAGCTTGATATTTATCGATTTATCCTCGATTTCTTAAGCGATTCGGAATACATTCTACAGAAAACATCGGGAACAACCGGAACACCCAAAACGATCAGTCTTTCCAAAATAGCAATGGTTGAATCGGCAAAAAGAACCACTTCTTTTTTTCAGTTGAAAGAGCCTGAAGTTGCTGTTCTATGTCTTCCGGTTAACTACATTGCAGGGAAAATGATGGTGGTTCGCGCTATGTATGCCGGATTAAATCTTTTTACCATTGAACCAAGCGGAACACCTGATTTCTCAGGTCTGGGAAAAATTGATTTCTGTGCACTGGTTCCCATGCAGGCGGCCAATTTGATTGAACAAAATTTATGGCCTCCGTTAAAAACCCTTATTCTGGGTGGGGCGGAAACAAATGGGGAACTGAGGAAACGATTACAACAACTCAATACCGAAGTTTTCGAAACCTATGGAATGGCTGAAACGTGTTCGCACATTGCATTAAAACGTTTAACCGGAGATTACCCTGAAGATTATTTTTCAGCCTTGACCGGAGTTAATTTTTCACAAGATGAACGAGGATGTTTGATTATTAATGCCTCAGTGTATACTGAAAAATTGATGACAAATGATTGTGTGGAACTAATTTCTATAAATAAATTTAAATGGCTGGGACGTTTTGATAATGTGATTAATTCAGGTGGAATTAAAATTCAACGAGAAATATTGGAAAAACAAATTCAGCAGATCCTTCAGGTTCCCTGTGCTATTCTTGGGAAACCTGATTTGTTGCTTGGGCAAAAATTAGTATTAATTCTTGAGTCAGAACCTGAAATAGATTCAACTCGTGTGATTTTGCAATTGGCTCCTTATATAGATAAAAAACTTTTACCCAAAACTATTTTTTGCATAAAAAAAATTCCCCGAAATCAATCCTTTAAAATCGACCGGATTAAATTGGAGGAGCTTTTTTTTGGGAATTAACTGACATGAATTTCTTTTGGAAATTTTACAATTTTCAGGTAGTACATCATAGAAAACAATACATTATTCAAATATGTTTTGCTATTTTTAAAGATTCTTAAAATCGCAATTAATTCAAAATTATAACGACATGAAAAAGAGATTCTTAGCCTTATTTATAATGGTTTTATGGTGTTATTCAGTTACATATGCCCAGAATGATGCACGCTTATTAAGATTTCCAACGATTAGCGGGGATAATATTATATTCTCGTACGGAGGAGATTTGTATAATGTGAATGCCGAAGGTGGCATAGCACGAAAATTGACTACCCACAATGGTTACGAAATGTTTCCAAAGTTTTCACCCGATGGGAAAACGCTTGCTTTTACCGGGCAATACGACGGTAATACAGAGGTATTTGTAATTCCTGCCGAAGGTGGCATTCCTGTTCGCTTAACATACACTGCCACTCTCGGGCGCGATGATATTGGTGATCGAATGGGGCCCAACAATATTGTAATGGGATGGACCCCGGATGGAAAAGATATTATCTTCAGATCGCGAAAACAATCATTTAACGCATTTAAAGGCCAGCTTTTTCTTGTTTCGAAAGAAGGAGGTTTGCCATGTGAAATACCGCTTTCCGATGGTGGATTTTGTTCCTACTCGCCCGATGGGACAAAATTGGCCTTTAATTGGGTATTTCGTGAATTCAGGACTTGGAAGTATTATCGGGGAGGAATGGCTGACGATATCAGAATATACGATTTTAAAACCGGTAATGTTGAACAGATAAACAATACTACATCGCAGGAGATAATACCAATGTGGATTGGTAATAAAATATTCTTTCTGTCCGATCGCGACCGTACAATGAACCTTTTTTCTTACGATCGCGAAAGTAAAGAAACCACAAAGCTTACCGATTTCACAGATTATGACATCAAATTTCCTTCCTGCTCGAAAGATTTTATCGTTTTCGAGAAAGGTGGGTATTTATACAAATACAATGTAAGCACTAAAAAAAGCAATAAGATCCCGATAGAAATTGCGGATGATCAGATTTATGCCCGCGATGAGATTAAAGATGCAAGCAAAAGTATTAGAGGTGGAGATGTGTCGCCCAATGGCGAAAGAGTAGTTTTTAGTGCCAGGGGAGATATATTTACCCTTCCTGCAAAAAATGGCATTACACGCAATCTTACCGCTACATCAGGAGTTCATGAGCAAATGGCGGACTATTCTCCGGATGGGAAAAATATTGCATATATTTCTGATGCTACAGGTGAATTTGAATTATATATGGTTAAGTACGATGGGAGCGAACCTCCTGTTCAACTTACAAAAAATAGCACTACTTATATTTTTGGGTTTGAATGGTCGCCAGACAGTAAAAAAATTCTCTTTAACGACAAAAAAATGCGGCTTCGTTATGTTGATGTCGAGACAAAAAAGGTAACTCTTGTGGCACAAGGAAACCGTTCACCCTATTTTGGATTTAACTGGTCGCCTGATAGTAAATGGATTACTTATACCAAGCCGGAAAAAGATTTTACGAAAATACGGCTTTATAATGTTCAATCAAAAAAGGAAATTGATGTAACCAGTGGGTGGTACAACTCCTTTAACCCCAGTTTTAGTGCTGATGGGAAATATCTTATTTTTAGTTCTGCCAGAGATTTTAATCCCATTTACAGTAATGTTGAATGGAACTATGCTTACGTTGATATGAGCAAAATATATTTGGTGACACTTGCCAAAGAAACTCCCTCACCTTTTGCACTCGAAAACGATGAAGTAAAAATTAAGAACGAAGAGAAAACTGGCACGGTTAAAAAGGAAGATCCTAAAAAGGAGAATGAAAATAAGGACATTGTTGTTGACGTTGATGGCATAAATGAGCGGATAATATCTCTGCCAGTATCTCCGGCAAATTATTATAATGTAGTTGGTGTCAATAATAAAATCTATTACATCGAAAGATCTTCCAGTTCAAAAGGAACAAAAGTTAAGATGTACGATTTGGGTGAAAAAAAGGAGACAGAATTGGGAGCTGACTTTAATTATACGATCTCGTCAAACGGGGAAAAGATGTTGGTAACATTGAAAGGCAAATATGAGGTAATTGACCTTCCCAAAAGCCTGATAAAAATTACAAAGCCAATGGATTTGACAGGTATGAAAGTTAAGGTAAACCATAAAAAGGAGTGGGCACAAATATTTGATGAAAGTTGGCGGCAAATGCGCGATTTCTTTTACGCACCAAACATGCACGGCGTAGATTGGAAGGCGATGCACGAAAAATATGGCGTCCTGGTTTCTTATGTTGCCCACCGTTCCGACCTTACTTATATTATTGGTGAAATGGTTGGTGAATTAAATGTTGGTCATTCGTATGTTATTAACGGAGAAAGATCCATGCCAAAAAGGATTTCCATGGGACTGTTGGGTACTAAATTAATGAAGGACAATTCTGGTTATTATAAGATTGAGAAAATACTTGATGGTGCCAACTGGAGCAATACTCTCCGATCGCCACTTAAAGATATCGGTGTTAATGTAAACGAAGGCGATTATATTATTGCAGTTAACGGTAAGTCAACCAAAAATGTAAAAAACATATATTCGCTGTTTATTGGACAGGCAAACCGAGAGGTTCAGCTTTCTGTTAACAGTAAACCTTCAGAAGAGGGCAGCCGCACAACGCTTGTGAAACCGGTTGCCGACGAAGCTCACCTTTACTATTATAATTGGGTGCAGGATAATATTAAATATACAAATGCAAAAACCAATGGAGAAGTGGGCTATATTCATATTCCCGACATGGGAGTTGATGGCTTGAATGAGTTTGTAGAACATTTTTATCCTCAGTTGAACAAAAAAGGCCTTATTATCGACGTAAGGGGAAATGGAGGAGGAAATGTTTCGCCCATGATAATTGAGCGGTTAATGCGAAAACTTACCTATCTTAATTACTCCACTGGTCAAAGTGAGGGATCAACTAGCCCAAGCGGAATGCACCTTGGACCGAAGATTACTTTAATGGATAAATATTCGGCATCAGACGGAGATCTGTTCTCCTATCGTTTTCAACAACTTGAGATAGGAAAAACAATCGGAACCCGTTCGTGGGGAGGAGTTGTTGGATACAGTGGCTCTTTGCCGTTAATCGACGGTGGATCGATTATTACACCTTCGTTTGGCCCATACGACAAGGACGGAAGCAGATTTATTATTGAAGGCAAAGGAGTTACACCGGATATCATTATTGAAAACGATCCGGCAAAACAATATAAGGGAGTGGATGCCCAGTTGGATCGTGCTATCGAAGAAATGCAAAAAGATATAAAAAACTGGAAGGAAAAAATTACTCCAATACCTCCATTCCCTGACAAGAGCGGAAAGAAATAGGACAAAAAAAATTAGGGAGTTTACTTTCGTAAATGACCGTATTCAAACCAAGAGTAACGAAGTATTTGGCGTTTTCTTGCGAAGACTAAATAGCTGGCAGAAATTGAATTCCTGCCAGCTATTTTTTGTTGGCTTATAAAATGAAGCTCAAATTTTTACCATCATTTTACCGATGTTTGTCCCTTCGAACAGACCGAAAAATGCTTTAGGAATATTCTCAAAACCCTCTAAAATAGTCTCTTTATTTTTGAGTTTGCCTTCTACAAACCATTGTGTAAGTTGTTTTATGGCAACGGGGAATTTGTCGGAATAGTCATTCACAATAAATCCCTTCATTAACGCACTGTTCACTAATAAAGCACCTTGTAAACGTGGGCCCATTGGAATTCGGGTTTCGTTATAAAGCGAAATCGCACCGCAAATAATTATCCGGGCAAATTTGTTGATGTTCATAATTACGCCATCGGAGATTTCGCCGCCTACATTGTCGTAATAAATATCGACACCTTTGGGGCAGGCTTTTGCAATGGCTTTATTCATGTTTTTTGTCGTTTTATAATTTATGGCATCATCGAAACCAAACTCCGATTTTAGCAGGTCAACCTTTTCGTCGCTACCAGCAATGCAAACAACGTAACAACCTAAAATTTTACCAATTTGCCCCACAAGCATGCCGACTGCTCCGGCAGCACCAGAAACAACAAGTGTTTCCCCCGATTTTGGTTTTCCAATTTCGGTCGTGCCAAGAAATGCTGTTAACCCGGGCATCCCCAAAATTCCCTGATAGGCAGAAAGGGGAGCAACATCCGGATTTACTTTATAAAGCCCGGTTCCATCAGAAACCTGAAACTCGGACCAGTCGAGCGAACCCGCAATAAAATCACCCACAGTAAAATTTTCATTTTTCGATTCAACCACCTCGGCAACAATCCCCGATTTAATCGCTTCGTTCAAATTAAATGGAGCAGTGTACGATTTTGAATTGTTCATCCGGCCACGTAAATAAGGGTCAACCGAAACATAAACTGCTTTTAGTAAAACTTCGCCATTTTCGGGTTGAGGTGCTGTTTCTTCAATAAATTTAAATACTTTATTTGTTGGTTTTCCAATGGGCCGCTTATCAAATATGATGGTTCTACTTTTCATCATGTCTATTTTAGAATATTTTTGATCTGATTTGAACTTAACTCTGTCTTTGGATCAAACAGATCACCTTTCATATAGTTTAGCAAACTTGCTTTTAATTGAATTGCTTCCAATCGGTTCTCCAAATTATTCACAAGGTCCACACCGCTTACAATAATTTTTCCTTTGCCAACTTTGGCTTCAAAAAGTAAAGCCAGGCGGCGGTTGCTTACCCAGTCGTCGATAATTCGTACAATGGGTTTTAGTTCCACGGGAAACTCATTTAATTTAATCGCATCTGCGTGGCTCATTGCATCCCACCACTGCCAGTTCGAATGGTATTCGCTTGGAAAAAGTTTCAGGGCCGGATGTTGCGGATTACAAAGTATTCCCAAAGTATGCGGTTTTTGTCCGCCGGTCCAGGCTGTGTTCCAGAAAATACTTGAAAAACCAACGCCAACATCTCCGCCCATTTCGGGGGCAACCTTTCCTTTTCCAAGGCTCAGCAACACTTTTCCGCCAGCGTTTAAATATTTTATTGTTGAAGGAGAAAGTTTTTCAACTACTTTAATTTCACTTAGTTCGGTTAAATTGTTTTCAGGATAAACCCAAATATCCCAGGAATTCACGAATTCGCCAACTGCTACTTGCAAAGTAAGTTTTCGCGGTTGGTTTTCATTTTGAAATTGATAAACAACTTTGCCTAATTCAATATTATTTCCAATTGGAATTTTCCGCTGGGCAAGTGTACCTTCGGCAATTGTTTTTTCATCCTGAACAATTTCCCAGGATAGATTTACATTTTTCAAGGGTTCATTTTCAAAATGGGCAACTTCAATGTTCGCTATCATTGTCTCACCTTCTGCGAAAATCCTTTTTTCAAGGCGGGCAAGCGGAACGGTAGTATTACAAAACCTACTGTATTCTGTTGGGGTTACATAACCTTTTTCTTCCCAAAACGGATCGAGCACGCCAACGAGTGCCGTTCCCTGTCCCGGAAAATCCTGAAGGCTGAGCAGTTGGAAACCAGCAAATCCGGGAGTTCGGAGCGCGGCTTCAATATCAGCTTTGTAACAAAGTGTTTGTAATTTCCCCGATGCCAAAAGAAAACTGTCGGCCAGGTTTCCCATGTGATTGGCAATTAAACTTTCCTCAAAAATCTCGAAGTTTTTAGCTTTTAGCGGACCGGTATATTTTTTAATTTCCTTAAAATTTGGGTAAACGCACCACTGTCCAATTTCGTGGCTGACAACCGGAATCCCATCGCCGGGCATTTTCCCCGACCAATCGAAATCTGTTTTTGGAGGTTCAGCATTAATTATACTTTTCAATTGTTCTCCCCAACCTTGAATACGTGGTTGTGGGAGGTTGTGGTAATCGTTAACTTCGAGTACCGGCCAACCAGCTGCACCGGTGTAAACACGCCGCGAATCGTTCTTTTTCCAATACGAAACAAATTCAGTAAGAAACTCTTTGTATTTTGGCCCGCCCGGTTCGTTTCCGTAAGCCATCATTACAAACGACGGGTGGTTTCCATACGCTTTTATAATGCGTTTGCTTTCGTCCCAAATGTATTGATCTATGGGTTCGCCGCTGCCCAGCCGGGTTGTACTGTTTGCCCACGACGAACATTCAACTTGCAGGTAAACGCCCAGTTTGTCGGCAGCTTCGAAAGCGGCTTCCGGCGGGCACCACGAATGAAAACGAACGTGGTTTAATCCAAAAGATTTTACCGCTGTAAATTCTTTTTCCCAACCTTCGGTTTGTGTGGGTGGATAACCGGATAAGGGGGAAATGGCACAATCCAATGTTCCGCGCAAAAAAACCGGGCGCCCGTTTATGGCAAAGCGCGTACCAGCAACTTTAAATTCGCGTAAGCCAAAATCAAGCTGTTTTTTATCTTGGCTATTTTTTGATTTTAAACTTAGGGAAAGGGTGTAAACATTCGGGTTAAATTCGTCCCAAAGCAAAGCGTTCTCACCCAATCCATAATTCATTTTTATGATATTTTCGCCGGGTACAAGGGTAAAATCAAAGGTCTTTTTTTTCACTCCAATATCTGTGTTTTTTAGTTCAGCCTCAGCTGTCACTTTTAGGGCTTCCACTTTGCTGGTTGAATTAACAATTGTGGCTTTTATTTTTGCGGTTTTAGACTTAATATCAGGAAAGACCTGAATATTTTTGAAATAAATTTTTCCGGTAGATTGCAACGAAAGTTCGCCAACAATTCCGTTCCAGTTCGATTGAGTGTGATCCGAAATACTGTGCGAATCTTGACCCACGTCAATGTTTTTCGTGCGATTGTCAACACAAACGGTGATTGTGTTATTGCCTTCTTTTAGCCAAAGAGTAATATCGCGGCGGTGCGGAGTTGCCAAACTATTTTGCATTCCCGCATTTTTACCATTTATCCAAACCCGGGTCTCCCAGTGTGGACGTTCCAGGTTCAACCAAACAATATTGTTTTTCCAGTTTTTAGGGACAGTTATTTTTTTACTGTACCACGCAGCACCTGTGTATTTTTTATCGGGTTGCAACCAATATGGAAACCGGATATTATTTGGGTCGAGATACGGTGCGTAATTGGGATCGTTGTACCACTTCGGATTTCTCACCCCACCGGTCCACTGGGTTTCAAGTGTAATATCAAATCCTTTCCCGTTTTCTACCATCGACCCCGGGAGTTGAACGGTTTCCTGCAAATCGGCATCAAACCATTTTTCAGAAATCCCAATATCTTTAGGATCCATTTGAAATTGCCACTCACCGGAGAGATCGATGTTGTTTTGTTGTTGTTCACACGAAACAAAAAGAAGCGTTAGCATAAAAAGAAAAAAGGAAGGTAGTTTCATAATCGAAAGGTTTAATAAAATGTAGTTTCAGCGAAAATACTTAAAATAGTTATTCTGATTGATAAAATTTTTTAGAAACTTTGACAACTCGAAATAATTGCATGATCTTGTAGAAATAAGCAGTAACATACAATCTGAAAAAGAGATTGCTGCAAGAAAATTTTACTGTAATTTATAAAAAGAACAACAGTTTAGTCGCCCACTTTTATGTAGCAGAAAGATCTGAACTAAAATAAAAGCGTATTTTAGTTGAATATAGTTTGATAAAAACGGAGAGAGAAACCAAAATATGAGCCTGTTCCAAAAATGGGTAGAAAAGAAATATTTGAATGACCTTGATTCAGAATTAATCGACAAAAAATACGCTGATTTTCAAGACTATTTTGGCAATCCTGAAAGACAGGAAAATATAAGAAACTCGAAAGAAGAACAATTTCAGGAAGGATTTTTAAGGGAACTGTTTGTAAAGATTTTGGGCTACACTTTAAACCCGGAACCTAATTTCAACCTGACTACCGAGCTAAAAAATATTTCTAACAGTAAAAAAGCAGATGGGGCAATTCTTGGTCTGCCAAGGGGGCATGCCCCCTTGGCAGACCTCTTGGCAGTAGCCGTGATTGAATTAAAATCGACAAATACAACCGACCTCGATTCCGTAGAAACACAAGCATTCGGATATAAAAACCATCATCCGAAATGCAAATATGTAATCACGTCTAATTTCGAGAAACTACGTTTTTACATACAAAATGCCGTTGACCACATCGACTTTGATTTATTCAAACTAACAAAAGAACAGTTTTCGCTACTTTGGCTTTGTTTGGCAAAAGATAACCTGTTAAACGATTTACCGTTAAAAATCAAAGAATCATCGGTTCTGCAAGAGGAGAATATTACTCAAAAATTATATGCCGATTACTCGAAGTTTAGAACAGCAATTTACAATAATCTGTTAAAAAACAATCCTGAAACCGACAAACTTCTACTGTTTAAAAAAACTCAAAAATTGCTCGACCGTTTTCTGTTTATCTTTTTTGCTGAAGACAGGTTGTTGGTTCCGCCAAATTCAATATCACAAATTATTGAAAAGTGGAAAGATGATGTTGATTTTGGCGATGCCAAACCGCTCTACTATACTTTCAAAAAATATTTTCATGTATTGAATGTAGGCAGACCTAAAAGTGGAAACAGACAAGAAATTTACGCATACAACGGTGGACTTTTCAAGCCCGATAAAATTTTAGACAATATTACAATTGACGATGATATTTTGCATGAACACACATTGCGTTTAAGCAATTACGATTTTGAAACCGACATTGACGTAAATATTCTCGGGCATATTTTTGAACATTCGTTGGGCGAAATAGAGAGTATCGCTGCCGATATTTCGGCAGCGATGGGGCGTGCCACCGTTCGGAAGCGGGATGGCATTTTTTACACCCCGAAATACATTACCAAATATATTGTAGGAAACACGCTTGGCAAACTTTGCAAAGAAAAGCGGGTTGAACTGCAAATTGTTGACGAAGAATATGCCAGAGGAAGGAAGAACCGTAAAAAGGATATTGTTAGAACGCTCGATAAAAAACTGGATGAATACCGAAACTGGCTTTTAAATCTAACAATTCTCGACCCTGCCTGTGGTTCTGGCGCATTTCTAAATCAGGCGTTAGAATTTTTAATAAACGAACACTTAAAGATTGATGAATTGCGTGCGCAGCTTTTTGGTGGTGCAATTCTGTTTTCCGATATTACAACCGACATTCTCGAAAAAAATATTTTTGGTGTTGACCTGAACGAAGAATCGGTTGATATTGCCAAACTCTCGCTGTGGTTGCGAACCGCACAAAAAGGCTGGAAATTAAACACCCTTAGCAACAATATTAAATGTGGAAACTCGCTGATTGACGACCCCGAAATTGCAGGCGAGAAAGCCTTTAACTGGCAAAATGAAGTTCAGTTTTTAAAATACATTGATTTTACCGAAGTTCAGATATTTGAAGGTGCAACTACTTATCCTGTAATAATTACTGCTCAAAATAAGAAAGAAATTAACGATACATTTGAATACATAAAGATTCCAAAAACAAGCCAAGCCCGTGTAATTGATATTGATTTACATACATCAGTTCAAGTTGCGTAAAATTCACTTGATAAAGAAAATTGGAGCTTTAAAAGTAAGTTAGCTGTTAAACTTTTTGATAAACTCAAAAAGAACAAATCGGTTAGAGAAATTTATGGGAAATCATTTAGAGGTCTTTTAACTGGACTTAATGAAGCATTTATAATTTCAAAAACCTACGAAGTTGGAGAACATATAAAACCAATATTTGAAGGTAAAGAACTTTCGAAATGGGTAAGTTCAGAAAGTGTTCAACAACTAATACTTTTTGAAAGCAAATGGACAAAAAGAGAATATGGCAATGATATTACAGAGGAATTAGCTCTTTC
>VAPK010329554.1_pt1 | contig 15618 bp, 11 predicted proteins | sample 3395031 | NCBI WGS metagenome assembly VAPK01 (sample SAMN08290443, study PRJNA428436) | hydrothermal vent metagenome | isolation source: Deep-sea hydrothermal vent chimney 1 | place: Pacific Ocean: Juan De Fuca Ridge
CCGACGCGCCCACGCAGGTAGTAGAGCTTGGCCCTGCGCACGTCGCCGCGTCGCATGACCTCTATTTCCTGGATGATCGGTGAGTGCAGCGGGAAGATCCTCTCGACGCCGACACCGAAACTCAGCTTGCGGACGGTGAACGTCGCGCGTGCGCCGTTGCCTCCGCTACGGCCGATGACGACACCCTCGAACACCTGGACGCGCTCACGGTTTCCTTCGATGACGCGTGCATGCACACGAACGGTATCGCCGGGACCGAAGTCCGGGATGTTGTCGCGCAGCTGCGCCGCTTCGATCTCCTCGATCGTATTCACGGGATCCTCCGAACAAAGAACTATGCGGTGGTAGAAACCAGGATTCTACACGAGCGGTGGATCTAACCGCCTGAGCCTTCGTCCTCGATCAGATCCGGCCGTCTCTCGAGCGTTCTGGCCCGGCGTTGCTCGGCCCTCCATCGTTCGATCGCCCCGTGATCGCCCGACAGCAGGATATCGGGCACCTTCCATCCCCGGTACTCAGAAGGTCTCGTGTACTGGGGTTCCTCGAGCAGTCCCGAACGGAAGCTCTCGCTCTCGGTGGACGCCGGATTGCCGATCGCACCAGGAAGAAGGCGCACGACACCTTCGATGATCGCTGCGGCGGCGACCTCCCCTCCAAGCAGGACGAAGTCGCCGAGCGAGACCTCCTCGTCGATGAAGTGATCCACGATCCGCTCGTCGATGCCTTCGTACCGCCCGCACACCAACGTGATCTCGGGCATGGTGGCGAATCGGTCGAGCGTCGCCTGATCCAATGGGGCACCGGAAGGCGTCAGGAACACACGGTGAGTGTCGGCGAGCGGTTCGAGCGTCTTTGCGAGCGGATCGATCATCATCACCATCCCCGCTCCGCCCCCGAACGGTGCATCGTCGATCTGGCGATGCACCCCTCTTGCGTGTACACGTGGATCGTGGGTGACGACCTCGAGAAGGCCGTCTGCAACGGCCCTCCCAACGAAGGAGACTTCGAGCGGTGAGGTGAAGTACTCGGGGAACAGCGTGACGATGTTCACGCGCATCGTCACGACTCCGGGTCGGTTCGTAACGAAGCGACGAGCATCCGTGCGGTCTCTCTTGCGATCTCGTCGACGTCTTTCGTTGGATTCTCCGACTCCATGACCGCCTTGCCTCCGGCCATGATGATCTGGTCCATCATCCGCCCGACGAGCCGGGGCGGGATCGAGCGGAACACACCCGAGGCCACACCCTGGCGGTAGACACCAGAGAACTCTGATGCGATCCCCTGGTGCGCTTCGGCGATCCCTCGTTGTGCCTCGGGACTCAGCAGCGGTACTTCGGTGTGGAGGATCAAGCCGACATGGTCCGTGCCCACGAACTCGACCATCCGATAGGTCAACGCCTCCAACCGTTCAGCGGGCGGCAGATCCGCATCGACCGCATCGACGACGGCCTCAGACAACGGCGGCAGGTCCCTTATGACGAGCTCGACGAGGACGTCCTCCTTCGAACTGAAGTGCTCGTAGAAGGTCGTACGACCGATGCCGACCTCCGCGGTGATGTCCGCGTGGGACATGTTCGCATAGCCGATCTCGGCGATCAGCTCCCGCGCTGCGTCGAGAAGCGCTGTGCGAACTTCGGTGGTTGCCTGTCGTGAACCCATGCGGACAAGGCTACTTCACCTGCGCGTATCAAAGTGACGACCCGACGGGGTTTCATCACTCGATGGTGAGACCCACCTCGATGGGCTCGTACACCGTCGATCTGCGCACCGGGCGCCTATCGACGTCCGAGATCACGTTCTGCAGATCGGCAACAGACACCTCGGTGCCGTGCGACGCTCCGGCGGCGCGAGATATCGACTCATCCATGAGCGTCCCACCCATGTCGTTGCAGCCGGAACGCAGGAGCGCTTCGGCACCCTCGAGCCCGAGCTTGACCCATGAAGCCTGGATGTTGTCGATCAGGCCGATGAACGAGATCCTCGGCACGGCATGCATCAGGATGACCTCATCCCACGTGGGTCCGGGACGCGCTCGTCCTCGCAGCCAGATCGGTGATCCCATGTGGACGAACGGGAGTGGCACGAACTCCGTGAAGCCACCGGTCCGGCGCTGGATCTCACGCAGTATCTCGATGTGGTTCGCCCAGGACCGCGGCCCATCGATATGTCCGAACATGATGGTCGACGTGGTGCGTAGTCCGACCTCGTGCGCCGTCATCATCACTTCGACCCACTGCGCGGTGCGGATCTTGTCGGGGCACAGCGTCAGGCGCACATCGTCGTCGAGGATCTCGGCCGCGGTACCCGGGAGAGTTCCGAGGCCCGCGTCCTGGAGCTCCACGAGAAAATCCCGGATGGTCGAACCCGCGGTATGGGCACCCTGCCACACCTCCAACGGCGTGAATCCGTGGATGTGGATCTCGGGGAGTTCCGCCTTGATGGCACTCACCAGATCGATGTAGAACCGGCCGGTGAAGTCGGGGTGGATACCTCCCTGGAGGCACACCTCCGTCGCACCGAGCTGCCACGCCTCCCTGGACCGCTCGACAACGTCTCCGATGGACATCAGATACGGTTCGCCTCGCAGTTCGAGGGATCGCGGGCCTTTGCTGAATGCACAGAAGCCACATTTGTAGGTGCACAGGTTCGTGTAGTTGATGTTGCGGTTCACGACGAACGTCACATCGTCACCGACGATCCGTTGCCGCAGCACGTCGGCGACCTCAGCGATCGCCTCGACGTCCCGCCCGTGGGCTGTGAAGAGGATCTCGATCTCGTCGCGTTCTGGTGGAACCCCATCGAGGGCGCGCTCGAGGATCGCCTTGATGCCGGGTGACGCATCATCGATGCCGTCCGATGGACGGCATCTCCATGCTTCATCGGGCCAGGCAGATGAGACGCGTGTCTCGGGCTGCGGCACAGCGACGTCCTTCCCGGGTGCCCACAGCGAACGGGGCCGGGCTCGTCCGGCGCCATCGACCTGATTCAGGTACGTGCTGAACGCGCCGGGGTCGAGGCTCGACGCGAGTTCGTCGTACTCCATCCCGATGGGGAACGCCGGACGCTCGATGAGCACTCCTCGTCCGAGGGCGTCGCGCAACTCACCGATGCTCTCTGTGTCCCAGCCACGCAGCAAGAGATCGGTCGCTCCGCTGTCGATGGCCTTCGCTGCGTCTTCGACCGTATCGACGAACACCGACACGGCCGTTTCACAGCCGGGAAGACCGACGATCTGTGCTGCCCGGGCAACCCGACTCCGGGTCGTTCGCAGATACGCCGCTCGGGAAACGGCGACAGCTTCGAGCACCTCCATGCGGTCACCGTTGTCGATAACCGTGATCCGCCAACCGGCTACTCCCATTGCAACGACCGAAGGCACCGAGGCGGGATACACGATGTACGCCGGTGCCTCGAGGTCCAAGGAGCCACTTGCGACGAGGAGACCTCCGCGCTGGGCATCCTCGATGTCGCTCAAAGCCGGAGTGTCGACCTCGACGACGAGTGTCCCTTCGTTCCTACGCGTCGACGCCCAGATCTCGTTGACGTGTGAAGCCGGGCGAATCTGAAGGAATGTCACAGCGGTCATCAGGTGTTCCGGTCGATAGAGATGTCAGCGTACCCGTCACTGGTTGCACGCCCGACGACGACTCCGAGGAGATCGGCGTCGATCCATTCACTCCCGATGTACTCGGGGTACACGGGGAGCCGGGGACGCAAGGCGAACCCTGCTTCGCCAGTCACTGCCTCGAGACGAGCGAGATCCGGCCACGGTGCCTCAGGGTTGACCCAGTCGATGGTCAGCGGACTCACCCCTCCCCAGTCGTTGATCCCGGCGTCGAGGTACACGGAGAAATCTTCCGTGAGGTTCGGCGGGACCTGCACGTTGGCCTGCGCACCGAGGATGACCCGTGCAAGAGCAACGACCCGCACGAAGTAGGAGGTCTCTGGCTCGGGGGCGTTTCGCATCCGGGTGTTGGCCTTCGCTCGAAAGTTCTGGATGATGAACTCCTGAATGTGGCCGAACTCGCGCTGCATCTCTGCGAGGGCGATGAGACTGTCGACGACCTCGACAGGGTGTTCGCCGATCCCGACGAGGATCCCGCTCGTGAACGGCACCTTCTGGCGTCCGGCCTCGCGGATCGTCTCGACCCGCAGTGAGGGCACCTTGTCCGGACAGTCGTGGTGAGGCATTCCCGGCTCGGTGAGGCGGTCCGAGATGTTCTCGAGCATGAGACCCATCGTCACGTTGCTTGGACGGAGCTTCGCGATATCGCTCGCGCTCATGATCCCCGGATTCGCGTGCGGGAGGAGCCGCGTCTCGCTACGGATGAGGTCCGACATCTGTACGACGTAGTCGATCGTCGTCGCGCAACCGTGCGCCTCGAGGAACTCGCGTGCCTGGAGCCACTTCGCCTCCGGCCTGTCCCCGAGGGTCAAGAGTGCTTCGGTGCAATCGAGTTCGTCGCCGGCCGCAGCGATCGCCAGCACATCTTCGGGAGTGAGATACTGACCACCGGCGCCGGGTGGCTTGACGAAGGTGCAGTAGGTGCATGTGTCGCGACACATGGTCGTGATCGGAATGAACACCTTGCGTGAGTAGGTGATCGTCCGGCCGTGGCCTTCGTCTCGGAGCCTCGAGGCCATTGAGAGCAGCTCAGCGGAGCGTTCCGGCTCCGTGAGGTACGCGAGCGCCTGGTCACGGTCGATCACTGTCATCTGCATCAAGCGACAGTATCACCGCTGCGCGATCTCACCGACGCCACTCAGCCAACACCTATCTCACCGATGGCATCTGGATCGACCATCGTGGGAAGACCTTCGACGTCCGGGATCTCTGCTTCGAGGAACCGAAGCGGACGGTACAGCCACCCTGCGACGGAGAGCAGGACGGTGAACGTGCCGACGGCGATGAAGAACAGCCCGTATCCACTACCTTCGCCGGTACCGAGCCATCCCTGAAGCGTTCCGCCGAGCGTCGAGTCACCGGTCATCAACGGCACGAACACCTTGTCGGCGAGCGGGCCGGCCAGAGCAAGAGCCAGTGGCTGTGAGCCCCCAGCGATCATGGATCGAACAGCGAACACCTTCCCCTGTACGTCGGGCTCCACCTTTGCGAGCCAGATTGACTGACTCATGGCCGCGGCGACCGGCCCGACGAACATCCCGGCCCACGCTGCGATGACGATCACCACGAGCGACGTCGTCGCGCCGATTCCGATGACCATGATCCCAAGGATCACGGTCGAAGTGAGAATGCCGAGTACCCGATGCGTCGCTCCTCGCCACGTCGATGCGACGATCGATCCTGCGAGCATGCCGGTAGCAGCGAGAGACAGTGCCGCTCCCATCGTCGCCGGGGACGCGAACGACAACATGTACGCAACGAAGATCGGAGAGATGAAGCCGAAGGCGAGGTTGACACCCGCAAGGAAGATCAGCAGTGCAAAGAGGCCGTGGCGCCTCCACACGTATCGGAACCCGAACAGCGACTCCTGCCACAGCGAGCCGCGTGCTGCCTCACCGACCTCAGATCGGGGCGGTTTGGGGAACCGCACGTACAACAACGTGGCTATCGCGAACGTGAAGGTGACCGCATCGACCAACAAGAGCGTCGCGACTCCCCCAACGGCAACGAGTAGGCCACCAAGGAAGGGGGAGACGAGCTGCCCAGCAGCTTCGGCCATCTGGACCATCCCCGACGCCTGGGAGTACCGCTCCTTGGGGACGAGCATCGTCGTCGCAGCCTGATACGCGGGCCACTGGAACGCGTTGAACGCCGAGGAGATGGCGCCGACCACGATCAAGAGACCGAGCGACATCGAGTCGGTGAGGAACGCTATCGCTATCACCACGGTGCCGACGCCTGCCGCACCGTCGGAGATGATCATGGCCCACCGCCTGTCCCAGCGATCGACGAAGGCGCCCGCAACCGGAGACAACAGGATGCGGGGTAGCTGTGATGCCAGGAGCATCAGGGAGAGGTCGGTGACCGACCCGGATTCGAGGAACACCCACACGCTGAGCCCGAACCAGGTGAGCCCACTGCCCACGAGCGAGATGAGTTGCCCGAACCACACGATCAGGAACGTTCGGAAGCGCCGGGAGATCTCTTGTGCTTCGAGGGGCCCGCTCGTCGGCACGGCCGGCTGCTCATCGGACATCAAATGATTGTCGGGATTTCCCGACCATTTGTCAAGTCTGGCTTTACCCCCCTCACGGGTATCGTCGAGCCATGCTTCGAATGACAGGCCCCATCGTGATCATGTTCGCCCTCGTCGCATGCTCACCGTCGTCGAGCACACCCACGACGATTCCTCCGCCTCCTTCTTCGACGACCGAACCGGCCACAACGACATCGCAAGGCGAGGTGGACCTCGATGTGTGCGTGCAGGGGGACCTTGCGTTCAGCAGCGAAGGACTGATCGCTGCCGTCGGTGAGGATGTGGGTGATGCAACCCAGATCGCCCGGATACGGTGGGACGGCGCAGGGACCTGTGAACGGATAACGATCGCTTTCAGCAACGACAACGGTGCACCCGCAACGACGCTGGGTCCCACCGCAGTATCGGTGCTCGAGTTCGCCGGAGTCGTACGCGTCACCCTGCCCGACAAGACCCTTGCGACTGCAGTCGCCGACACGCTGTTCGAAGGCAATCTCATCGAGCGTGCCTACGTCGTACGGAACCTGTCCGATGGATTGACGATCGATCTGCGTTCCAGCGAGGGTGTCTCCATCGAAGCGCGGGCATTCACGACGACGTCGCCTTCGACGCTCGTCATCGATGTGATTCGAGGTCGCGACGGCTCTCAGTCGGTGGGTGCGGCACAGTCCCAGGCAGCCGTCGTCGTGACACCCGTCCCCGGCCCGAACCTGTATCCGCTCACCGTCGAGGGTTATGCGACCCCTGGATTGCGATCAGTTCACCTGACCCTGGGCGTTCAAGACAACGATGCTCTCGACCTCGCTGTGGCGCTCGACGGATACACAGACGCGTGGCAGGGGTTCCGGGTCGACCTTCCGGATGGGCCTTCGGGGCACGCAACACTCTTCGTCGGAACGGTCGATGCCAACGGTCGGCCACTCGACGGTGCCAGTGTCTCGCTCGATATGCCCTGATCCGATGGGAACACGATCGGCGTTCGCCGTGTTCACCAGATCGGGAGCACAGCGCGGAGAGGGAGGCCGACATGACCGGTGAGTTGTCGTGGTTCGACGTCGGACGGACCGACATGATCGACGTCGACGAGGTCACCGTCGTCCAGGCAGGACATCACGCAATCGCCCTCTCGCGAACCGCTGTGGGTTGGGGCGCGATCACCAACCGCTGCCCACACCAGGGTGGTCCGCTCGGTGAGGGACTCGTCGAAGATTGCTGGCTGATATGCCCGTGGCACGGATGGGAGTACGACCCCGTGTCCGGTGAAACACCGGGTCCCTTCGATGACAAGGTCGACGCCTATGCGGTCGATATCCGCGGTGACCGCGTCTTCGTCGGCGTTTCCGAACCCGAGCACCATGAAGTGACGTTCATGACACAACTCGTCGGCCGCCTGACCGACGCCGGTGTCACGGCCGTCTTCGGCATGGTCGGGCACTCCAATCTCGGTTTCGCCGACGCGTTGCGTGGGGCGGAACGCAACGGCGATCTCCGCTACGTCGGTATCCGCCATGAGGGTGCGGCCGCGTTCGCCGCGTCGGCATATGGAAAACTCACCGGCGATCCTGCTGTGTGTTTCGCGATCGCAGGGCCCGGCGCAACGAACCTGTACACGGGGATGTGGGACGCCAAGCTCTCGTCCACTCCCCTGCTGGCGATAACGGGGCAGATTCCGACACCGAACCTCGGTACGAGAGCGTTCCAGGAGGTTCCTCTGACCGCCGCGCTCGGCCCGGTCGCCGGTTGGTCGAAACGACTATCTGCCAGCGATGGCCCAGACACAGCAACCGCCATGGTCACCTATGCACGATCTCAACGCGACGTAGCGCATCTCGTGATCCCGGACGACGTTCAGTCTCTTCCCGCTACCTCGGACTCTCCGCGGGGACCGAGCCCCACTCCCAACACTCTGCCACTGACACCCACCGATGCGTCGAGCATCGCCCGCCTCCTCTCGGAATCAGCGAGTCCCTTGTTCGTCATTGGACGGGGTGGATCCCGGCATGCAGGCGACATTCTCGCTCTTGCTGAGAAGGTCGATGCGGCTGTGGCCACCACGTTCCCGGCGAAGGGTTCGGTACCCGAACATCACCCGCTCGCCACCGGTGTCCTCGGTCGCTCCGGTACCCCGGTGTCTGCCGCCAGCCAGACACGGTCGGATCTCATCGTCGTGTTCGGCGGCGGTATGGCCCCCCACACCGGGATCACCGAGAAGCGAACGGTCGTGCGCATCGATGTCGATCCGCTGGCCTCGCGGCGCAACACGCACAACGTCGAGGTCTTCGCTCTCGCCGATGCGGGGCAAGCCGCGCGAACGCTCCTCGGCGTCGTCCCGGCCGTCGATCGGCCGGAGCTTCGTTCGTGGCTCGCGAATCGCTGGGAGTGGTGGCGTGAGCGCAAGCGATCTCGACGCGAGATCGATGCCGATGGCCGGCTGACGAGCGCTGCCGTATTCGACGATCTCGGCAAACACATCCCACCACATGCCATCGTCGCCCTCGACGTCGGGAACACGACGTACTCGTTCGGGAGGTACTTCGAAGCGGACGGGCAGCGAGTCGTGATGAGCGGGTGGCTCGGATCGATCGGATACGCCCTCCCTGCAGCGATCGGTGCCGCTGTTGCGTACCCGGATCTCACGATCGTGGCGATCGCAGGTGACGGCGGTTTCGGCCAGTACGCCATGGAACTCAGCACTGTCGCGAAGTACGGCCTGAACGTCAAGGTCGTTCTGCTCTCGAACGACGAACTCGGCAAGATCTCCGCAGAACAGCAGCTTGCCGACACGCACGTGTGGGCAACGTCGCTCGAGAACCCGTCCTGGGCAGGGATGGCAACGTCGCTCGGCCTCTTCGGCCGCCGGGTCGAGACGCCCGATGAGCTCGCTGCGGGAATGGCAGCCCTGTTCTCGCACGAAGGCCCCGGCCTCCTCGAGATCGCAAGCTCGAGACTGCAGTACTGACAACTGGAAGTTCACAGTTCACAGATGACAGTTCACAGACCTTTCCGACTCTCAACTACCATCTGTGAACTGTGAGCCCGTCGCTCGCACTCACCTATTCGCTGATCCTCCAGGATTGGTCCAGGTTTCCGACTGTGAACTGTGAACTGTCAGCTGTGAACTGAACAGTCGCTCAGCTTCGCTCCGCCTACATGTTCCTGCGGTAGCGGCCACCGACGGAGAAGAGGGCTTCAGACATCTGGCCGAGAGACGCGACTTTCGACACATCGATGAGCGCCGCAAAGACGTTCCCTCCCTCGAGAGCGACCTGCTGGAGAGCCTCGAGGGCCTCGTTGGTATCGGTCGGCGCACGCTCGTGAAGCACTCTCAGGTCACTGATGAGGAGATCCTTGTCCTCGTCGGTCGAACGGATCACATGGTCTGGACGCATGAACGGTGAACCCTCCTTGGAGAGGAAGGTGTTCACTCCGATGATCTCGAGCTCTCCTGAGTCCTTTCGTCGCTCGTACTTGAGGCTCTCCTCCTGGATCTTGGATCGCTGGTACATCGTCTCCATCGCACCGAGAACACCACCACGGTCGGTGAGCCTGTCGAACTCGGTGAGCACCGCGTCCTCGACGAGGTCCGTGAGCTCCTCGATGATCGTCGACCCCTGGAGCGGGTTCTCGCTCCGTGCGAGGCCGAGTTCCTTGTTGATGATGAGCTGGATCGCGAGCGCTCTGCGCACGGAGTCCTCGGTCGGCGTCGTGATCGCCTCGTCGTACGCGTTCGTATGCAGCGAGTTGCAGTTGTCGTAGATCGCGTAGAGCGCCTGGAGCGTCGTACGGATGTCGTTGAACTCGATCTCCTGAGCGTGGAGGGACCGGCCCGATGTCTGGATGTGGTACTTGAGCTTCTGTGAGCGTTCGGACGCTCCGTAGAGATCCCGCATCGCCTTTGCCCAGATGCGCCTGGCCACGCGGCCGATGACCGCGTACTCGGGATCGAGACCGTTGGAGAAGAAGAAGCTGAGGTTCGGGGCAAACTCATCGATCTGCATGCCGCGCGACAGGAAGTACTCGACGAAGGTGAAGCCGTTGGCGAGTGTGAAGGCGAGCTGGGTAATCGGGTTCGCCCCCGCCTCGGCCATGTGATATCCCGAGATCGACACCGAGTAGAAGTTCCGCACGCCGTGCTCGACGAAGTACTCCTGGATGTCTCCCTGCATCGAGAGTGCGAACTCGGTAGAGAAGATGCAGGTGTTCTGCGCCTGGTCCTCCTTGAGGATGTCTGCCTGGATCGTTCCACGGACTGTCGCGAGCGTCTCGGTCTTGATCTCCTCGTAGATGTCCGCCGGCAACACATCGGCACCACTCACGCCGAGGAGCATCAATCCCGATCCGTCGTGTCCTGGAGGCAGCTCTCCGTGGTATTTGGGACGCTGTGCGCCGCGGTCCTCGTAGAGGGATGTGATCTTCGACTCGACGTCGGCAATGAGGCCGTTGTCGAGGATGTATCGCTCACATGCCTGATCGATCGCCACGTTGAGGAAGAACGCGAGCATCATCGGAGCAGGGCCGTTGATCGTCATCGACACCGAGGTCGTCGGATCGAGCAAGTCGAAACCCGAGTAGAGCTTCTTGGCGTCGTCGAGGGTCGGAACAGAGACGCCGGAGTTTCCGACCTTGCCGTAGATGTCCGGGCGCAGATCGGGGTCGTGGCCGTAGAGCGTCACGGAGTCGAACGCCGTCGACAGACGCGTGAACGGCGTGTCGGCTGCGAGATAGTGGAACCGGCGGTTCGTCTGTTCAGGTCCGCCTTCTCCTGCGAACATCCGGGTGGGGTCCTCGACCTTCCGCTTGAACGGGAAGACACCCCCGGTAAACGGGAACCTGCCAGGAAGGTTCTCCTTGCGGAGCCAACGGACGCGGTCCGCCCATCCTTCGATGGACGGGTGGATCACCCTGGGAAAGTTGGTTCCCGAGAGGCTCTCGACCGTGTTGTCCACCACGATCTCGCGACCGCGCACTTCGTAGCGGACCTCACCTCCCTGATATCGCTGCACCTCGTCGTGCCAGGACTCCAACGCACCGGTGATGTCCGCGGCGAGCCCTGCGGCTGCATCCTCGATCTGTCCACTCAGGCCGGCTTCTGGCACCAGTTCCTCGACACGCTCGAGGGCCTGAAGGTCACCGGCAAGTCCTGCCATGACCTCGGTGTCGGTGTCGTAGGCACGGATCATCTCTGCGATCTCGCTGAGGTACCGAACACGGCTCCGTGGGATGACGGGGTCGACGCCGGTTCGGCCCTCCCTGTGGGGAACGCTGATGTCGGTCGATGCCTTCGTTGCGACGGACTCCATGATCAGTTCGTAGAGGCGCTGCATGCCGGCATCGTTGAACCGGGAAGCGATCGTGGCAACCACCGGAAGGTCTTCATCAGCGATGTCGAAGTCTGTCCTGTTCCGTCGTACCTGCTTGCGCACGTCACGCAGTGCGTCTTCGGCTCCTCTGCGGTCGGACTTGTTGATCGCTATGACGTCCGCGAAGTCGAGCATGTCGATCTTCTCGAGCTGCGTCGCTGCTCCGAACTCGGGCGTCATCACGTAGACGGAGACATCCGATGAATCCACGATCTCCGTGTCGGACTGCCCGATACCGGACGTCTCGAGGAGGACGAGGTCGAACCCCGCGGCCTTGACCACCGACACGGCGTCTGCAACATAGGGTGACATCGAGAGGTTGGCCTGACGGGTGGCGAGCGATCGCATGAAGACGGTGTCTCCGGAGACGGCGTTCATCCGAATGCGATCTCCGAGAAGCGCCCCACCGGTGCGACGGCGGGATGGATCGACCGAGATCACCGCGATCGACCGGTCGGGATGATCACGCCGGAACCGGAGAACGAGTTCGTCGAGAATCGAGGACTTCCCCGCACCTCCCGTTCCCGTGAATCCTACGACCGGTGCGTGCGATCGAGAAGCATGCTCTCGGATCTCTTCGAGTATCGGGGCTGTGCCCTCCGGGTCGTTCTCGGCGAGGGTGATCGCTCGTGCCATCGACGCGTGATCTGCCTTGAGAATCCTGTCGACCATGCCGTCACCGAGAGCGGGCTGTGGATGCGCCGCCCGCGAAAGCAAGTCGTCGATCATGCCCTGGAGGCCGAGCGTGCGCCCATCGTCCGGCGAGTAGATGCGGGCGGTTCCCTCGGCGAGGAGTTCCTCCCCCTCCTCGGGCAGGATCGTGCCTCCTCCCCCACCGAAGATGACGATGTCTCCACCACCACCCTCGTCGAGGAGCTCTCGCAGGTACCTGAAGAACTCCATGTGCCCGCCTTGATACGACGTGATCGCAACAGCGTGGGCGTCCTCTTCGATCGCCGCCTCTGCAATGTCCGCTGCAGAGCGGTCGTGGCCGAGATGGATCACCTCTGCACCCGAGGCCTGCAGGATCCTCCGCATGATATTGATTGCCGCATCGTGCCCGTCGAAGAGCGCGGTGGCAGTGACGATGCGAACATGATCGGAAGAAGCCATGTGTGCAGGATAGGGAGACACCCCGCACTCGACCACACCCCAGATCCAGGGCGCTCATGAGACCGGTGCCCACAGACGCCCGGTGTCGCCATACTGGACCCATGTTGATGATCACCGACGTCCACAAGCGCTTCGGAGACGTCGTTGCACTCGATGGTGCAGGGTTCTCCGTAGATCGGGGACGCATCCTCGGATTCCTCGGGCCGAACGGCGCAGGCAAGACAACGATGATGCGCATCATCTTCGACCTCGTCCATCCAGATCGTGGCGAAGTCACCTGGAACGGGATGCCGGTGAGCGCAGAGGCCCGCCTCAGATTCGGGTACATGCCCGAGGAGCGAGGTCTGTACCCGAAGATGAAGGTGGGCACGCAACTGGTCCACTTCGCTCGCCTCTCCGGACTCTCGAGCGACGATGCACACGACGCCGTACATCACTGGCTCGATGTGCTCAGCCTCGGTGACCGAACCGATGCCAAGCTCGAGGAACTCAGCCATGGGAACCAGCAACGTGCCCAGCTCGCCGCGGCGCTGGCTCCCAACCCCGAGCTGCTCGTTCTCGACGAGCCGTTCGCAGGCCTCGACCCGACTGGGGTCGATTCTCTGTCCGGGATCCTGCGCGACCTCGCGTCTGAGGGCGTCACCATCGTGTTCTCCAGCCATCAGCTCGACCTTGTCGAGGACGTCTGTCAGGAAGTCGCGATCATCAACGAAGGGCGCGTGGTCCTCAACGGGAACCTGGAGCAGATCAAGATGCGCTCCACACGCCGACGCCTCACCATCGACGTCGATGGACGGCCGTGGATGCCCGACATGGCAAGCATCGAGGTGGTCGACAACCATGGCCAGGGCCACTACGTCGTTCCCGCCGATGCCCCCGTTGCGGAGATCCTGGCTGAAGCGGAAGCCGCAGGAACCGTCACGCGTTTCGCGTTCGAACCGCCGCACCTCACGGACCTGTTCAGAGAGGCGGTACGGCTGTGAAGCCCTGGACCCAGGTGTGGCTGCTCGCCAAGCGAGAGTTCGTCGAGAGAGGGCGCTCGAAGGCGTTCATCGTGACGATGTCGATCATCACTGTTGCGATCGTCGCCATCGGTCCGGTGACCAGCGCCCTTTCGGGAGGTGAGCCCGAGGCAACGATGGTCGGACTCGTCGGCGCGGAGCTACCTGGGATCCAAGACCAACTCGAGATGCAAGCAAGACACGTAGCAGTGGAGATCGACGTCGTGCGATATGTCACACAGGACGAGGCAGACAAGGCGCTCCAAGATGGTGATGTCGATGTCGTACTTGTGGACGGCAGCACCATCGTCTTCTACGACGCCGTGTCGACTCGCCTGATCGCGCTCATCCAACGGGCCGTAGACACCGTCGTCACAGAGTCCACCCTCACCGACCTGGGTCTCTCACAGGACGAGATCGCCATGGTGAAGGACCCTGCACCTGTTTCGGTCACAACGATTGTCGAAACCAACCCCCAGGAGGACGCTCGCAAGGGTGCTGCGTTCGTCGGGGCCATCGTTCTGTATGTCTCGATCATCATGTTCGGGCAGTTCGTCGCGATGGGCACCGTCGAGGAGAAGCAGAACCGTGTCGTGGAGGTTCTGCTGTCGCGTGTACGTCCGTGGCAGGTGCTCGTCGGAAAGGTGGCAGGCATCGGCTTGCTCGGACTGGTACAACTGGCCATCCTCATGGGTGCCGCCTACGTCTCTGCCAGCCTGGCAAACATCGCAGACATCGATATCCGCGCTGTCGGCGTCCCGATCATCGCAAGCGTCCTTTTCTGGTTCATCCTCGGCTACGCGTTCTACGCTTTCCTGTACGCAGCGGTCGGCTCGACGGTGTCCCGCCAGGAGGATCTCCAGGGGGCGATCATGCTGCCGATCGGAGTGATCCTTCCCGGATACCTCCTTGCGTTCGCTGCGGCCGATGACCCGGAAAGCACCGTGGTGACGATCGGCTCACTGTTGCCGATGTGGGCACCGTTCGTGATGCCCGTGCGCATTGCTGCGGGCGCTGCAGCCCCGTGGGAGGTCGTCGTTGCGATCACGGGATCGGTCCTGGGTGCCCTCGCCCTCGTCTGGATCGGTGCCAGGGTCTACCGGGGCGCCCTGCTACGCACGGGAACCAAGATCAAGATCACCGATGCATGGAGAGCCGCAGCCGAGTGATCGCGCTGCCGTGTGTTGTGTTCTGGTGTCTGGAATCTGTTGTCTGAAATCTGTCACAGGTGGTTGGTACGTTGTTCCTATGTTGGATGACGAGCCACGGAAGTGTGCCGGTGAGATCCGGTTTGGGGAGGAGCATCTCTATGAGGTCATAGAGCCGGTGATTCGCATCTATGACCAGGTTCCTCCTGGTCTCGGTGCGGTGGCACCGTGGCCGGTGTTGGCGGGGTGGCTGTCGTCGATCGATGTGTCGTCGATCTCGCCGCATGACCGGATCGTGGTGCTGCAGGCTCATGATCGTCTGGTGTCGCATTTCCAGGCACAGCGGTACCGTGACATGGTTGCGGTTGCCGACGCTGAAGCAGACGAGTGGGGGGATCGTGGCGGGTTGTGCCATGACGCTGATGAGGCTGGCGGTGTCGAGGTTGGGGCGGCGTTGTCGTTGACCCGTCGGGGTGCCGACATCGTCTAACAATGACCAACGCCACCCACTTACACAAACGAACTGACACCCCCTGCAGGGATGCTCGAAGCCGGGATCATCGACGTTGCCCGTGTCAAGGTGATCGAACGGGCTACCGGGCACCTCTCCGATACCGGTGCCCGAGGTGTTGTTGATGCTGTGGCCGATGTGGCTTCCACGTTGACGACCGGCGAGTTGGGTGCCCAGATACGCAGGTTGTGTATCGAGAGCGACCCCGACGACGCCCGAGACCGTTACGAGACGGCTGTTGATGGCCGCAGAGTGGTCATGACACCGACCGATGACGGGGCAGCGAACCTGTCGGGTTTCGATCTTGTGCCCGACCGTGTCCAG
>VAPK010187405.1_pt1 | contig 15616 bp, 5 predicted proteins | sample 3395031 | NCBI WGS metagenome assembly VAPK01 (sample SAMN08290443, study PRJNA428436) | hydrothermal vent metagenome | isolation source: Deep-sea hydrothermal vent chimney 1 | place: Pacific Ocean: Juan De Fuca Ridge
AAAGGACAGACCAGCAATTCCATTCTGGCGGCCTGGAAGATGGGCGGCGCGGCTGGCCGAATTGATACAGCTTATATCAGCGAGTTTGCTATCAGCAGTGACATGCAGACGGCGACTGAAATCATGCGCTCACCGGCACTGCTGGGTGCGGTCAGCCCGCATAGTATGAACTACAGTGACGGTGGTAATTTGCTGGTCGGTACCCGTTTCGGTATGTATGTCACTCGCTGATAAGACAGTGTAGCCTGGGTAGAACGAAGGTGTAGGGTGGCACGTTTTTTGTGCACCACAGGCACTCCCTTCGGTCGCCCACGCGGGAAATTAAACCAGAAACAGGCTGGCGAGGCCAAGGAAAGCGAAAAAAACCATCACATCAGTGATAGTTGTGAGCACAACCGAACCGGCCAGCGCCGGATCGATGCCGAAGCGGCGCAACAGTTACGCCATTTTTTTAAATCGCTGATGCTAGTTGATGGTTGTCATTTATGGTGACTGGTTGTGATATTTCGTTGCTGACTACATTAGGCATTTATTTATAACATTTATTATTACTGAATCTATTTGATCCTTATTTCCAAAAAATTGTCGTGCTCGGTATTATTATATTACGGCTGCTGATTATTGCCGCTGGTTTTGCAGCAATCAGAAACAAGCTGCCCGTTGTCTGGAAATGGGGGCATCGGCTGATGCTTGCTGTTTTTGCACTTAGTTTTGTGCATGGCTATCTCATTGGCAGCGAAGCTAGGGCTGGCGGAATGCTGTATATCTATTATTTCATGGGCGCATTAAGTAATTATTGCTTTGTTATCACGGATCACAACGGATAAAAAAATGGATTACTGAACAATACATAATCGAAACAGGCAAAATAAGTGTTTTACCGAACAATAAATATTTATACCGCGCTGTTATGTTCTGGAATTTTTCGTGTTGTTTTACATTGGCTTATGCATATTGATGAAAACTATAATGAGTCTAACAGACTGATATATTTTGGAATCTATAACTTTAGTTTGTGTCCAGTGCCTACGCAAATTTTGTTTGAAATTTCACCTGCGGTTTGATAAGGTTTTTCTGGCTCAATAATAATTGGCTAAATAAAAATACTGTTTGTCTGTAATGATTTCGCAGAAATATATTATAAGAAGCTAGGGTGGGGATAATGAAAGGCCAGAAGGAGTTGGTGTGTTCACATGATGACATGTGCATTCATGTCTCGCCGCATCATAGGAAATCCATTCAAAATATTTTTTAAGCCGTGCGCATGGCTTGTTGAGTGTGCGTGCGTTGCTGTTTATCCCCATTAAAACAATAACAGTTTTATTGTTGCCAATAGAAAATAGATAACACGCAGTCTGTTATACGGGACGGCTGCTGGTTTACGGTTACGATGCAATCGAGGACAGGGATATGTCAAAAATATTCAATCATGGTTTACCTATGTTGTTGGTTGGGGTGTGGTTATTTTTAACGTCCCTGCAATTAACGGCAGCTCCCTCGAGCTATGAATACTATATTTTAAATCCCCGCATTGAAAACGGTGCACTGAGTGTCATCAGTCTTGTCGACCGTAACACCATTCAAGCTGGCGCCACCACGCTTATCCTCAACCGGTATCAAACCGGCAGCATTCCCGCCGGCCCCGATCTGATTCCGGGCATAGTGATCTCGGCTACGGGCTCCTTCACGCTGGGCAGCCAGGTGGATGCGACGGATTTGCCTGTTCCGGGTCATTTTATTGGTACAAAGTTTGTCATACCGCATTTTCGGAATGATCATACTTACTACATTCTCAGTCCGAAGGCGGATGCGCAGGTCACTATTACTCTTGGCGGTGTCCCTACCTCAATCACGGCCTTGAAAGGACAAGTTCTGATTTTCCCCGCCGGTTCTACCAACAGTATTTCAGGTTTAATCCAGTCGAATCAGCCTATTCTTGTTTCTCATACCGCTAATGGTGGTGTATATGATGTTTACCCGGTTCCGCCTGTTGCCAGAGAATTGTGGGGAATTCGTTCGAATGCAGCCATCGTAGGTGCGATGGAAGATAACACCACCATCACTGTAACGGGCAGTAGTGGTGCAACCGAAAACTTTATCCTCAATGCGGGCGACTATCGTTCATTAACGATCCCAGGCGGTAGCCAGGGCAGTGGTTCCGCTGTGCATATCGTGGCCGACAAGCCAATTGCGGCCATCCAGTCAGCGGATAATGATGGTGCGGAGACAACGGCCTTTCTGGACACGCCCTATCTAGCCACGCACTATGGCCTTCCGATCAATACCCAATATGTGGCCGTGGTCTGTCCGCAGCTTACCAATGTAACGCTGACAAACGGCACGGTCACTGAAACCCAGTCCTGTGTCGGTGATGGCACACAGCCGGGCAAGGCCTACTTTGGCAGTATCACTAACGGTATCAACATCAATGCCGGTGCTTATCTTGAGGCGGATCGCCCGGTATATATTTACTACGAGGCCAGCGTAACGAATGATGAGCACAATATTATTGGGCGCAAGGATAACTATTACAGCCTGAATTCACGCTTTCAGAACGGCCCACTTAGTGTCATGAGTCTAGTCGATGACAACTGGATCACTGCTGGTAACAGCACGCTGTTTTTGAATCAGCATGAACTGGGGACTATTTCAGGCACAGAACTGTTGCCGGGGACGGAAATCTGGGGAACCGGGCCGTTTACCCTGGGCAGTGAAGTGGATGGCACTGACTTGCCGATGCCGGGGAGCTTTGCTGGCACCACATTTATTATCCCGCATGCACGTGATACGCATACCTACTACCTGTCCAGCCCTTATGGTGAGGCAACGGTGAGCGTTGATATTGGCGGTACGGTTTCGAGTTATACGGTTGCCCCGGATCAGGTTATAAATATCAATGCTGGGTCGGATACCACCACTGCGGGTATTATTAAATCTAACCGGCCCATCCTGGTTTCCCACCAGGGGGGTGCATCAGGTGATGCCTATCCCGTGCCGCCGGCTGCGACCGAACTCTGGGGAATACGTTCGACAGGCGCTCATATGGCTGCTGTGGAAAATAACACTACCGTCCGCGTCTATTCTTCCGATGCCCAAACCGCGACTTACACATTGAATGCCGGGGTTCGGCAAAATATCAACATTGGTGCGAATACCAGTCAGGGGCAGGGCGCTGCATTACACTTGATTGCGGACAAACCCATCGCCGCCTACCAGTTGGAGGATTCTGATGGTTATGAAGCCACTGCTTTTTTGCAACGTGCCTATCACGGTACACGTTCTGGCCTCCCGGTTGATACGCAATATGCTTCAGTTGTCTGTCCCCGCCCGAATACAACAGTAACCCTTTATGAATCAACGAAGCCGCCTGATACTCGGCCTTGTTTTGCTATAGGCGAATATCCCGGCAAACTTTATTTTGGCAGTGCCACAAACGGCGCCAACATCGCTGCGGGTTCCTACCTGGATGCCGATCAACCCATCTATGTAATTTATGAGGCCAGCGCCACGAATGATGAGCATAATCTTCTGGGGTATAACTTGCTTACTGCTCCCGATCCGTCTGTGCCTGTTCTGAATGCCCTGCCAGCAACAACCGAAGATAACCCCTTGACGGTCACTGGCACGGCAACGCCTGGCATGGAGGTTCGGTTGTATGTTAATGGTAATCAGCAAGCTACTACAACATCAGCAATTGATGGCAGTTTCAGCTTCAGTGCGGCATTATTTGATGGAGGTAATGAGATTTATGCCACAACCTGGGATGGCAGCCAGGAGAGCCATCACAGTACCCCGGTTACGGTGACTTATACGAATACCACCCTCCGCACCTGGGACAACAGCACTATCTCAACCGACACCGTCTGGACCCCAGGTCTGACCCCCACACCTTACACCATTACAGGGACATTAACTGTTCAAGCTGGAGTAACATTCACAATACAACCGGGTACGACTTTACAGTTTAATTCCGGAGCGGAATTATTTGTTAGGGGCATCATTAATATACAAGGTAAAGCAGATAATCAAGTCATATTGACGGGCCTTACCAAGACTAGAGGGAGTTGGAATGGGGTGTATGTATACAAAAATAGTGTTGGTAATGTTATTAAGAATACGGTAATTGAGTGGGCGGTTGATGCTATTGATATGTACGGTGCGCGCGCAACAATTCAGGATAATATAATTAGAGATTTTTCTTTCCGCGGCATCTACCTGCATTATGGATCGTCCGGGTTTATTTATAATAATATTATTGACAATGGATATGTGACCCTGGGTGCCGGCCTCACAACTACCGGGATATCAGTAAGAGATCCATCAATATCACTGAACATAGAAGGAAACGTAATTCAGAATACAGATATAGGTATCGGTATTTCAAATGGATCAACACCACAAATTACAAATGGTAATCGTATAACCAAAAATAAATATGGGTTGTATTTGACAGGTGGGAGTTCGTCTGGGGTAGACCCTGTGCCAGTAGTGACCGGAAATAGCATCTATGATAATGGTATTAATGAAACAGGTGATCGCTTAGCTGGGCGGGATTATTATGCAAGTTATTGGGAAGATCATAGTATTGTGCTTGATGCCACAGAAAACTGGTGGGGAACAGCCGATTTAAATGATGTTGCGAGTAGAATACGTGAGGCAGGTGATATTTCAACCAGCCCAATTGTTAATTTTGGTAATTATCTGGATGCCGATGGGGGGCAACCTGCATCAGGTAATTACATTTATCGTGAGATTGATGATACTACCTTGCAGTTAATAGCAGGTGAAACATATTTTGCAATTACAACATTAACAGTTCCTGAAGGGAAAATGCTTACAGTTCCAGAAGGCGTTAAATTTAAGTTTAGAAATAATACGGGTATTAATGTTAATGGAACATTATCAATAATGGGTTCAATAGGTTCACCCGTTATTTTTGACTCAGCCAATGGAGAGCTCACAACAGGTAACTGGAGCGGGATCCAGGTTAACGCGGGGGGGATAGTCAGTATAGCTTATGCGGATATTCGACATGCAACCTATGGTGTGCGATTTAATGCTGGTTCGACGGGACTCGTTATCAACAGTACCATCACCTTGAATAACTACGGTATTTATGTTTATGGAGATGATGTTGTTGCCAACAATCCTACCCCGGAAGCAATTAATAATAATATTTTTGACAATGGGATTATAGCGGGTACTCGCTACGTGGGTCGAGATTACTATGCCGCCAACTTCGCAGATGCAGAGAATACCATACTGAATGCGACGGGGAATTGGTGGGGCTATACTGCCCCGGAGGCGATTGTACAATGGATTTACGATCATATTGACTCGACCTCTTCCCCTGTGGTGGACTACAGCGGCTTCCTGGATGATGCAGGTAATCCGGTAGCGATAGCTGATAATTATCTGAATGGTGTCTTTACATCGGATACCACCCTGATTGCGGGCACGGCTTATGATGTTCATGGTGATTTGCATATACTGGCGGGTGTGACCTTGACGATCGAAGCCGGTGCACAATTGCGCTTTGGTGACGCTAGCTGGGATTTGATCGTGGACGGCAGCCTGGTGGTACAGGGTGCAGCCGGGAATGAAGTGGTATTCACTTCAAGTAAAGCCGTCCCAGCGGCGGGGGACTGGGGGAGCATTCAGGTCAACAGCGGAGCAACGGTGTTAATAGATTATGCTGTGATTGAATATGCCAACTATGGTGTGCTTTTTAATGCAGGCTCGGGGGGACAGGTGCGCAATAGCACCATCACTGCGAACACCTATGGGATTTATGTTAGCGGGGACGGGGTACAAGCAAATAACCCGATGCCGGTGGTAACGGGCAACCGGATTTATGACAACGGGATAATCAATAATTATTATCGTAATTCCGGCCGGGATTATTACGCCGTCAATTTTGCGGATACAGAGAATACCGTGCTGGATGCGACAAACAATTGGTGGGGCGATATTGCTCCAGACGTGGTTGCACAACGGATCTACGATCACATAGACTCGATCTACTCTCCTGTGGTGGACTACAGTGGCTTCCTGGATGGTGCGGGCAATCCGGATGCAGGGAATTATCTGAATGGCGCCATTGCATCGGACACCACCCTGATTGCGGGCACATTTTATGATGTGCTGGGTGATTTGCATGTGATGGCAGGCGCCACCCTTACAATAGAAGCTGGCGTGCAACTGCGCTTTGCAGACGTAAGTTGGAATGTGATCGTGGATGGCAGCCTGGTGGTACAAGGCTCAGCAGGGAATGAAGTGGTGTTTACCTCAAGCAAACCGAGTCCAGCGGCGGGAGACTGGGGGGGTATTCAGGTCAACAGCGGGGCGACGACAGTGGCGATAGATTATGCCGTCATCGAATATGCACGATATGGCATTTACTTTAATTCAGCATCGGGCACAGTTAGGAACAGCCTGATTCGATTCAATACAACGGGAATTTATATAACAGGCACATCCAGCCCTGCATTGACAACCAATCGGATTGTATACAGCAGCGACTATGGTATCCAGATTATCGGCACCAATAATGATGACACCAACCCACGGCCGGTGATTACCGGTAATGATATTTATGGCAATCCTTGGGGAGAGCTTTATGTAACTAACTTTGGCTCTAATAGCGCAATTGTTCTTGATGTTACTGGCAACTGGTGGGGGACGGATACGCCGGTTGACGGCCAACAGATTCGTTATGGAGGCGGCACACCGGGTGCGGGTAGCGGGTTTATAAATTACACGGGTTACGCTGCTGCACCACTCTCAAATCCGGTTTTTACCGCATTCACTATCAGTGAAGCATATATTACGCCGAATGCTGATGGTAATAAAGATGCGACTACGATTTCCGCATCAATCAGCGTGCTCGCGAACTGGACACTGACTGTTACTGATAACACGAATACTGTAATTCGCAGCTTTAGTGGAACAGGTACTCTGATTAGCCAGCCATGGGATGGTACGAACGCATCAGGACAAACTGTACCGGATGGTGCTTATCGGGTGGTCATCCAGGCTGCAGATGCAGCAACGGGTACGGAAATCTTTCCCGTAAGCGGAACAGTCGCTGTGTATACTGCAGCGCCGACGGCGATAATTTCGTCTCCGTCAGATACAAATGCCGTTTCGGATATCATCAATATTAGCGGAACGGCAAAAAGTGCAAATAACGGGGGTATAACCTATACCGTCGACTATGCTTCCACTTCATCGCCAGATGTGTGGACCATTTTACGAAATGGCTCGTATTTTGTAAGCGATGGCAGCTTGGCGACCTGGACTATAAACTCCTATCGTGATGAAGTGTTTGTTGCCAATGGTTCCTACCTGATACGTCTGACAGTCAGGGATACATCATCGGGTATGGTTACCAGTGATCAAGTGACCGTTACAGTCGATAATATGATAATCAGCAATGTTGTTCGTACTAATGACGTAATTAATCCCTCCAAAAGTGAAACGGCGACTATAAATTTTGATATCAATCAATCTGCTAATGTCATAGTTCGTATTGTTCCGGAATCTACAGTCCTCAAGTTCTATCCAGATCAAACGCCGGAACCTGATGCTGTGCGGACCATTCTTATGGGGACGCTTGCAGCAGGTACACAATCCATAACATGGGGTGGACGGGATGATGTGGGCAATATTGTAGATGGTGATGCGTACATATATGTTATTGAAGCCATTTCGCCCGCTGGGCGTTTTGATAAGTTTAATACTTATAACTCTTTAACCAGCGTGGTGACTGAACCCGTAATTGATTCAGGTTCAATCACCCCCTACAATCCTTATAAGAATGAATTTATTTCGTTGACATTTGACTCACAAAATACGGCATTCCGCGGTAGCTTTCGCATCCAGTACATAGATAGTTCGGGTCAACGCATTACTTTATGGCCTGTGTATCAAGCCGTATGGCCATCAAGTAGCAGTACCGCTTTCTGGGATGGGCGGGATGACGATGGAAATATCGTAATGGATATTCAATCAATTGAATATAATATGTCAGGGCAAAGTGTGCCGCGTTTTAGTAACCCCTCTGGAATAAAGACCAATTACATTCTCGTCCAGGGTGGTAAACCTGAGGTACCCGGCATAAGCCTCAAGTCCGATCCTTATATCATCTACCTTTCCTATGGGCAGGTCACACAGTTGCAATACACCCTGGCTGATGATGCCAATGTTACGGTAACGGTTAAAGAACCAGTTACGGGTGTTGAAACGGTGTTGCTGAATAACGTAGCGCAGGCCGTGGGCGATTATACGGTGCCGTGGGAAGGGCAGGGCAATGATGGTGACTTGGTACCGAGCGAAGGACACTACACCTTTACCATAACTGCGACCAATCCGGCGACAGGTTTAAGCACAGTACGACGCGGTAACATCTCGGTCTTTCAATAGCATCGCCTGCTCGTGTATTCAATGATTATGCGTATTTAGGAAACAAGCTTGATGTCGAATAAATTGATTTCTGCTATGAAGGCCGTAATTAAACACACCCCATTAATTCTTGTATTATGCATGAGTAGTCCTGTTGTCTTTTCGGTTGAACGTATTTCACCCAACCCTGTTCCGGGCCATTATCCGGTCACCGAAAAAATTGCGTTTCTGCGACTGGTTGACGGATTCTGGCAAGTCTGGATGATGAATACGGATGGGTCGATGCAGGAACAATTGACGACGACACCGGTGGACAAGGTGCATATAGCTTGGGGGCCGGGGAGTCAACAACTGCTTTATCATACCAATCGCGGTGAAACCTGGGTGCTCGATCTGGGTACGCTAAAAGAAGAACAAATATTAAAAGAATACAAAATCATTGATGCGGCGTGGAGTCCGGATGGTGAGACCCTCGCCTATGGGCTTTCATCGAAGAACCTGGCCCGGGGTAAAACCGCATTATGGATCTCGGATCTGAAAGGCGAGCAGCGTAGCAAACTGGCCGGTGATCAAAAAAGCGATGCCCTGGCGCCGATGTGGAGTCAGGATGGAAAACAACTGGTGTTTCGTCAATGCCTGATGGCAAACAACATGCAGGTGTATCATGATTTCTGGGTGGGTGATACAAAAGGTGGCGGGATACGGGTCATTGATGGCGATCATGAAATGCTCAAATTCGATCAGGCGGTATCCCAACAGGGGATGCTGGCCTATTCCTCGGCGCGAACCGGATTTTATGAGATCTGGACACTTCCGGTTAAAGGGGGACAACGCCGTCAGCTTACCCGATTTAAACAGTATGCCGGTAATCCTGCTTGGTCGCCGGATGGCAAGTCCATTGTGTTTGATTCGGACAAGGATGGCCGCCAGCAAATTTATCGCATCAAGGTGAATGGCAAACAATTTATCGCCCTAACACAAGGCAAGCGGCCTGCCCGTAAGCCGGTCTGGAGTGGTGATGTACCAGGTCAAGGTGAACCGCAATGAGCAGTATACGAAACGGAATTACGATCAATCGTGTGTCGATACTGATCTGGGCTATAGCGCTGGGCATGTTGTTAACACTCGCAACAAAGGTCTCTGCGGCACAGCGTTCCTTATCACTCACCCGGGTTGCGGTGGATCGAAACAGCTTTGAACCGAGCAAAGGCGAAGCGGTGGTTCTGCGTTACCGGATTTCACAACCGGCCACGGTCACAATAACCTTTATCGGGCCGGATGGCCATCGAGTTCGTCGTGTACAAAAGAAAATAAGCCGGGCCGGTGAACAACGCTTTCGTTGGGATGGTAAGGACGATCAAGGCAAACAGGTTCCGGCCGAAGCCTATCTTTATACCCTCACAGCCAAATCGGATTCCGGAGAAGACATCACCTATGATCTTAGTTTGCAGACCGGGGGCGAACAAATCTATCCACAAAAATTAGCACTGGATCCAAAAACGGGCGCTATCCACTACCGGCTTACCAAATCCGTCCGAGTGCGATTAATCGTCAGCGGTGAAACGCATTACTGGCCGGTACGCACCTTATTGAACTGGTCGCCGCGTGCAAATGGTGTGCAAACTGAAACCTGGGATGGCTGGGATGCCAACCGTATTGTCCATGCGCTCAAACAGGAAAAAATGATCCCGGTCCTGTATGCCTTTGCCCTGCCTCGTAATACCGTGATTGTTAAAGGCAAGGCCGCCGACACTGCGTCCCCGCTATCGGGTAAGGGGGCATCGGGTAAAGTGAATTCAACGCCTGTCCCCCTTGTTGATGCACGGATGTTGCCACGGACCAAGGGTACGGCACCTATTCATTTTCACGCGGCCCATCCCTGGGTGCGTTGCTATAACCCCAATATAGAGGCCCGTCTGCCGGGAGGGCTGGCAAAAAATAAAAAGGGGTTGCCGCTCATTCAACGTGCCACCCCGCTGAGTTTGGATATTGCAAAACAACAACCACCCGGGCGGCTGCGGCCGATTGAGCGGGTGTCGGTATTTATCTATGTGGATGGCAAAATGGTTGAGCGCCTGCTCTCGGGCTATACGCCGTATCAGTGGATCATCGATCCGGCAGAACTCACGCCGGGCGAACATGTGATCACCGGGTTATTTACCTGGCGGGATGATCATTTTGGCATTGTGCATAAAAAAGTCTGGGTTGAGCGGTCCCAACACAGTGTACTCAAGTCGGGGCGTGCTAACCACACGGCACTCAGTTACAGGGAAGTTCATTAAAATAACAGGTCGAATCAGATGTTAAGGTATTTATTGAAAGAAAGAGAAAAATTAAACCGGTTAGGATTGTTTTTGATCGGGCTGTGTTTGTCCTCCGCGTTATATGCCGGTCATCCACCGACTCCCGGTACACCCCCTCCCGATGCCCCGACCGAGAATGTTCCGGATGATCCGAATGATCCGTGCGAGGGTTCGGGCAGTGGGGCGGGTGGTGGCGGCAATGCGGGCGCCGGTTCTGGTTCAGGCACGGCCGGTAAACCGGTGCGGTTATTTAATGGTGCGGAGCGATTCAGGCGCACGGATTTAACCGTGAACGGCGTGTTCCCCATTCAGATTATCCGCAAGTATGACAGCCAGTCGACCTATGATACCCCGTTGGGTTTTGGTTGGGCCTTTATGCATGACAGGCAGCTTTATGAATTTGCCAATGGTGATGTGGTGATTCGCAACGGCTGTGGCCGCCGGGATAAAATCCTGTACAGTGGCGGCGCCTATGTGCCCCAAATCGGCGGACTGCGCGGAGTATTAAGCAAACAGGGCGACGGTAGCTTTATTTTCAAATACCTCAATGGCGAGCAGGATTTTTATGACACGCAAGGCCGTTTGGTGGCGATTGCCGATCCGCGCGGCAATCGGCACGAGTTTATTTATGATCTGGCAGGTAAACTGCCTCTGATTGGGGCTTCACCCTACGGGGTGGACCCGGGTAAGCCCATCACAGTGGCGTCAAACTATCGGCTTACGCGCATTGAAGAACGTACTGCCGATGGCGTGTTAAGCATGCGTGCGGTGGACTTTGCCTATGATGCGACGACCGGTCGGTTACTGAGTGTTACCGCCGATGATGACCGGGTGGTCAGTTATGTGCATGACCAGACCCCTGACAGCCTAACCCTGGGTAACCTGGAAACCGTGAATGGCCTGGACGGATTGGTGAGCAGTTACCGTTATGACGGGGTCAATGGTGGGGATATCCATAACATTACTTCCATTCAGGAAGGCAGCACAACCCCGTATGTAAACCAGTACGACACCCGGGATCGGGTGTTCCAGCAAACCCGCGGTAATAATAATGACACCCTGGACATCACGTATGATATTGACTACCAACAGACCACGGTGACCCACACTATTACCGATGGTGCGGGTCAAACCCTCAACACGCTGGTCACCCAGTATGAATTTGACACTGAGGGTTATGTGACCCGCGTCAGTGATGATGTAGGCACCATCAAGAGTTATTTTTATGAGCACCCGATGAAGTGGCGCACACGGGATGAAGTGAGCCAACTGGAAGCGGATGGCGTCACGATCACCTTGCTGCGTGAGCGGGATTACACCTACACCGCCTCGGGTAACAAGGAAACCGAAGTGATGACCTTAGCCAGTGGTGAGGTGAACACAAAAACCTGGGCCTATGATAACGACTGGATCAAAAGCGAGCAGACGGTTTCCAGTTCAGAGCCCACGAAAATATTCCGCACCGACTACACTTTTTATTATGATAGTAATGGCTTTCCTACCAACATAAAAGAGAAGAAAGCCCGTAAGAACGACGGTAGTTTCCAAATCACCGCCTATACTTATAATGCTAATGGCCGGTTGGAAACTACCACATTACCGGATGCTCATGTTATCACCAATGTCTACACCGGCGCGTATCTGATCAGGATATTTCAGGATGACGGCACGGGCGGGGAGAGTCCTTACCTGAAAGTGGAATACGGTTATGATGCCCAGGGCAATCGCAACCGCATTACTGATGCCAACGGCAACATCACCTCGATGGTGTATGACGATCAGGGTCGCATCACCCAAATCACCAATGCGTTGAATGAAGAGACCCACTACACCTACACCGACGACAAGCTCACTCAAATTGAAGTGGGTCGCACGGCAGCGGAGGGCGCGGGGCAAATTACACAACTAATTTATACGCAGGAAGGCTGGCTGGAAACTATCCAGCGACAAAATGATAGTGGTGGCTGGCTCACTTTACTCACCTACACCTATGACAGTCGGGGGAAACCATTAAGCTTGATCGAAGCAGATAATGGTAGTGCCCGCATAACATACATGGAACACGATGCCCTCGGTCGCTTGACTAAAGTTACCGATCCGGCCAATAACGTAACCCAATATGCCTATGACGCCATGGGCAATCGCACCTCGCTCATTGACGCCAACACCAATGAAACCCGATATGCCTACGATGCCTTAAGCCGGCTCACGCAAACCACCCAGGTGGGTGTCACGTCCAACCCAACCACGAAATTTACCTATGATGCCGTGGGCAATCTCACCTCGGTAACCGATGCCAAAAATCAGACTACACGCTACGAATACGACACCCTCTCTAACAACACTGCCGTAGTTCAGCCGCTGGGCCAGACCGTGCGCTATGCGTATGACGACCGCAACCGGGTGGACTATCTGGTCAATGCCCGAGGGCAGAAGATTGATTACAATTATTTTAGCTGGGGCCCGGTCAGTATCGTGCGCTATTATGCTGATGAAACGACGACCACAGTAGACCGCACAGTTAACTATACCTATCATAATACAGGTGTATTGAACTCGATCTATGATAATTCCGTTCCTAGTCTGTTTTACTTTAGGTCACTGGACAAGCTGAATCGTGTATTAACTAATTACATGATGGGAGTGGGAACCGGTGTCTGGCGTTATTTTACCTATGCGTATGATCAGTACGGTAACCGAAGTAGAATATCACTGTCACAATACGAGAATGGTATTTACAGGACAAAGTATAGCTACAACTATACGTATAACAAACTCAACCGCTTGCAAAGCGCCGGACTGATTAACCCGACCGGGATGAGTTTCATCTACTACGACAGTGGTGCGCCGAAACAAATCCAGCACGGCAACGGAACCACGACCGATTATACCTATGAAGCAAACGGCCCGGTCAGACAAATCAAGGTCACAGGGGGAAGCGAACAACTCGCATTGAACACCTATGCTTATGATAACAACCGTAATGTCGATACCCTTCAAACTCTCGTTGGCCTGCACGATTACACTTACGATGGCTTAAACCGCCTGACTCAAGCCCTGCACCCGACGGGCAGCGGCCTGATCGCGCAGGAGGATTTTAGTTACGATGATGTGGGCAACCGTGAAGATAGTGGTGATCCCAGCCTGTGGGGTTATGACGCCAATAACCGGATCACAAACAGTATTGGTCTGACCTATAATTTTGATAATGATGGCAACGTGTTAAGCCGCAGTGACGGCGCCACGTTCACCTATGATCATGAAAACCGCCTCACGGATTACAGTGACGGCGCGAGCAATGCAAGCTATATCTACGACCCCTTTGGCCGACGTGTCAAAAAAATAATCGGTGGGGTCAGCACCTGGTACCTCTGGGATGGTGACAAACTCATGGGTGAGTATGGCGACAGTGGGAACCTTCTTAAACGCTATGCTTACCTGCCTGGAAACTATGCGCCATCGCAGATAGCAGATGGCGCAGGAAATGTCTATACTGTCCACAGCGACCACCTGGATACGCCCAAACAAATGACTGACAGTGCTGGGAAGGTGGTTTGGTTAGCCGAACACACGGCGTATGGGGAGAGCACCCCGAATGAAGATGTGGACGGAGATGGGACAACGGTCACATTAAATGTGCGTTATCCGGGACAATACTATGATAGTGAAACCGGGCTGCATTATAACTACTTCAGGTACTATGATCCCAAGATAGGCAGGTACATCACAGCGGATCCGATTGGGTTAAGAGCTGGTCCGAATGTTTATACCTATGCAAGCAATAATCCCATTATCTATATTGATCCTTTTGGGTTGTATTGTTTAACCCCCCAACAGATTGAAGCATTAGCGGCTATGATGGGTGGAGCTGCTGGTGGAGCTGTTTCGGGTATGATGGAAGGTGCAAAGTGGGGGGGGATACCAGGTGCTGTTGCTATGGGAATAGCTGGTTCTGTAAGAGGGGCTGGAGTTGCTATGATGACTACAATTGCTACACAACAAGCTGGTATGGTTGCAGGTGCTGGATCGAATGCAGCTACAGCAAATTCAGGTGCAGGTGGTAAAGCAAGAGCAGGCTTAGGCACTGTAGCAGGTAACATGGCATTAAATGCTGTGGGTGGTGGTGTTGCCGGTGCTGCAGCGGCTGGTGCAGTAGGTGGAGCTGTCTCTAGTGATCCAGTATCTGGGATGGTAGGTGGCGCTGTAGGTGGTGTTGCAGGTGCTGTTGCAGCCAAAATGATTCAAGCTGGAAATGATTGTGGAGGGGATGATGGTTGTTCCCAGTAAAAGGGTGTTTAAATGAAGCCTATTGAAAAATGTCCGGTTTGTCATTCGAAGTTGCCTTTGTACAAGCATATTCTTTTTAATGCTCTTATAGGAGAAGATTGTCCAACATGTGGTTCAATATTAGTTCAAGGGAAAAAAAATAATCTAATATTTTATGGGTTACTAATTATAAGCATCGTATTAGTTGTAAAATTTAGTGAGTCACTTGTAAGCGATAAACCGATAGAGTGGTTATATGCGATTTTGTGGGTTGTTGTATTTTGCGCGTCTATTTATTTAAAATTGACAGGGAAATTTATTAGTTTGACGAAGAACAAACGGAAACAAACGGAGTCAGAACCGGATCAGTCAGAGTCAGAGAACAATAGTTTCTAGTACTAGGTAGTGCTAATAATCGGGGACGTACCACGTTATCTCAGGGAATAATCGGGGACGCAACGAATAATAGGGGACAGACCACGGTTTTTGTATAGTAGTTCGTGAATTAAAAAGGTGACAGATTTATTTTAGCCGCGAAAACCCGGATATTTGGGGTCAGAGTAAAAACTCTTGTTCTTGTATTTAACAAAACTGTTTCATTTTATTTTCAATATTCGTTAATCCATTTTGATAAACGTCCGGGA
>VAPK010620979.1_pt1 | contig 15607 bp, 12 predicted proteins | sample 3395031 | NCBI WGS metagenome assembly VAPK01 (sample SAMN08290443, study PRJNA428436) | hydrothermal vent metagenome | isolation source: Deep-sea hydrothermal vent chimney 1 | place: Pacific Ocean: Juan De Fuca Ridge
ACTGTAGAGGGAAAGAATTTATTTTTTGCGCTGTTTGCCATGTAAGTAGCAAAACCCCATTTTATTATCCCTTGACACACGAATTCTGCGCCAAGTTAAACCTCCAATATTTCAGCAACATACAACGAGTAAACAAATTTATCATAAAAATAAAATCAGGAAACTTCATTTTAATCATGTCCCTTGCGGGGTTGGCCTATAACATCCTGCGATTTGTCGGCCAACTTGGCCTCCTTGGAGACAGTTCTCCTATCCGTCACTCGGCCCAGCGTCGAAGGTTTCGGACAGTTATTCAAGAGCTCATGTACCGGGCGGCAAGACTTATTGCAACCGGTAGAAAACTCAAACTGAGATTCAGCCGTCACTGTGCAGCTTTTAACGCTTTTCAGCGGGTTTATGTTCGCCTTGCCTCTGGTTAGATCACGACCAGAGGCAGAGAGCAAGTCGGCGGCCTGGAGCACGGATGGATAGCTGTGCTCTTTAACAGGCTGTTTTTTGCGTATTTTTCAAAGAACAGGTGCAAATTAACAAGAATATGGCTCTACTGTGTCTACTGTGCGGAAAAAAACTCCTGTTTGGAAAATTTTTTCAAAACCACCTCAATTTTTATGAGAAAGTGCAGTGGGCCTCACGGATTCAGGATAAAATGTACGGCTGCCGGAAGGGTGCCTTTTGATACGCATTGTTGAATTGTTTCTGTATAGCTCCAGCCGTTTTTGGTTTTTCGTTTGAGGAAGCGTGCCATTGATTAAGGACCAATTTTTTTGTTCCACTTTTTTAGAAAAAGATAGCAAGAAAAGATGAAATGCAAGAAGAGACAAAAAAAGGCTTTATCCCGCTGTTACCGGGGATAAAGCCTTTAAACTTAGATGGTGCCGAAGGGGAGAGTCGAACTCCCACGAGCATTCGCCCACTAGACCCTGAACCTAGCGCGTCTACCAGTTCCGCCACTTCGGCAAGAAGTGTTAGCGAATATGATAGTCAAACCGGAATTTGTCAAGTATTTCTTCGTGTGGCAATAAAGAAATTTGCCGGGCCAGTCGGCTTCGTGTCCGGACTATGCACGAACTGTTTGCGAGTTTTGTCCGGCCGTAGTACATATCTCGCTTTGCCCTTGAACAGACAGACATGCAACCGATGGCCCGGTGAAAGAGGTGCCGCTTGCACGCCCTCTCCTTAAGAGATCGAAACCCGGATGGGACCTTGATGGAGCTTTTTACACGTCTTGCCGACATAAAAAAACCGTTTGCTCATGCCTGCGTCACCATCGGCAACTTCGATGGCGTGCATCTCGGGCATCAACTCTTGTTCAGCGAGGTTGTCAGGCTGGCTCACCTGCACCACGGGACCAGCGTCGCCGTGACCTTTGATCCTCATCCCCTGAAGGTCCTGCGGCCGGGGGGAATCAGGTTGATTTCCACGACCCGGCAGAAGATCGAATTGATCGAGACGGCCGGGATCGACGTGCTGGTAGTTATTCCTTTTGATATGGATTTTGCCGCCACCACTGCGGAACAATTTGTCGACGATATTCTGGTTGGCACCATCGGCGTCCGGGAACTGGTGGTCGGCTATGATTATGCCTTTGGCCGGGGCCGCCGGGGCAATATCGATTTTCTGAAAGAACGGGGCCGGGAAGGTGGTTTCCCCGTGACCGTGATTGATGCCCGTTATGAAGGCGGTATGCTGGTCAGCAGCACCAAGATCCGGAAATTGGTCGCTGCGGGGCGGATGCGTGATGTGCGCCGTCTGCTGGGCCGTTATTATCAGATTCGCGGTGAGGTTCAGAGGGGACGGCAGCGGGGCGGACGGGTGGTTGGTTTTCCCACGGCGAACCTGAAAATTTCCGAAGAAGATCTCTGTCCGAAGCGCGGAGTCTATGTGACGCAGGTCGTCTATGACGGCAAGTGCTACGGCGGCGTTTCCAATATTGGCTATAATCCGACCTTTGGCGGGGACCGGCTGGTTGCTGAAACCCATATTTTTGATTTCGACGATGATATTTACGGCCGGCCGATCAAAATTAACCTGTTACGTCATCTGCGGGGCGAAAAGAAATTCAGCGGCCCGGATGAACTTGCCTCGCAGATTCGTCGCGATATCGAAGTCGCGCAGAAGGTACTGGAGTCGGCGCGGAAGGAACAGTTGCTCTGCTGTGAGGAGCGGTTGTATCGGTGATTGAGGGTGTTCAAGTCGGCTGGAAAATCGGGGCCGGAGCGGCAGCCGGACGGCGAATAAGAGTTGTTCTTTACGGTTTAGCACTTGCCTCGAAGTGGTTTATGCCTATATTATAAAAAATTTTTTTGGCAGCCGGAACAAGATAATAAAGATACCTACCCTCTTTTGAAAAAGGAAAAATAATGTCAGATACGCAGAAAAAAATTGATCTCGCTACCGTTATTACAGAGCTTGAGAAGGCCTGCGCTGAGAATCCAGACAATGTCTTTGCTCATCATCAGCTAGGCCTGCTGTACCGTCAGGCTGGCCGGGTTGACGATGCCATCCGTGAGCTGGAGAAGGCGCTTGAGCTGGACGACCAGTCCGTGGAAAGTCTGATTAATCTTGGGGCCATTTTCTTTGACAAGGGTGATGTCGACCGGGCCCTGGAGCTGAATGAGCGGGCATTGAAAATTGCGCCGAACATGGCTGAAGCCCATGTCAATATCGGCCTGATTCAGCAGCGCCAGAACCTGATTGACGAGGCGATTGAGTCTTACACCCGGGCCACGCAGATCATTCCTGACCTGGTGACCGCCTGGATCAATCTGACCTCGGCCCTGACCATGAAGGAAGAGGATGAAAAGGCGGTTGAGGCGGCGCGTCAGGCCGTGACGATTGAACCCGACTCGGCAATGGCCAGAAATAACCTGGCGGTGGCCCTTTATTTCAAGGGTGATTTTGAGGAATCGAAGAAAAACGCGGACCAGGCCCGTGAACTCGGATACCCGGTTGATGACCGGTTTGCGCAAGCACTGGAAGAAAAATTCGGTCACTGTTGAACATGAATAGTCATCGAACAGTTAAACCGTGGTGTCCATTCTGCGGCATGGACGTGGGGCGGGCCACGGACGCCAGAGAGCGAAAAATGACCGAGTTCCCGCGGGGGAGATGTGAATGCGGGGCGGTTTACGTCTGTGACGTCACCGGCTATAATGTGGGCGCCGCCATAGTGGAATGCCTGGTCTATGCCTGTAACAATGACTGGGACCTGGCCTGGGAACTCCTGCCGGAAGATGATTACCTGACCGGCCGGGTCGAGCACTATGACGAACAGACCCACCAAGTCGTCGAGACCGGGAATCTGGACGGCCGCGTGGTTAACGGGGTTCTGTACTTTGTCAGGCTGCACAAGGATGTGGCCGAGATTGCCAATCGGTTCAAGAACAACATCGGTCAGCAGGACGAAGCGGGCCGGAAAACCGCGGCCGAACCTGCTGCCGCTGCCCGGCCGCCAGTCGAAGCGCAACGCGACCCGCAGCGGCAAAAGAAGCGGGCCGATAAGCCCCTGGTGAAAAAACTGGTAGCTGAAGGCGGTGTTGACGCCCTGGTGGATTATTGTTTCGATGACCGGCGGACCCTGCGTTTTTTGCAGCGTCTGCTCTATGATCCGGATGAGGCCGGTCGTTATCATACGGCCTGGGTTATCGGCCAGGTCTGCGCCCGGGTGGCCGATCGCGAGCCCGGACCGGTGGCGGATCTCCTCCATCGGCTTTTCGAGGCCTGCTCCGATTCGGCGGCGACCTCCTGGGGTATGGTCGAGGCGATCGGCGCGATCATTGCCGCGCGTCCCGATATCTATGGCGCCTTTACCCGCCATCTGCTCAATTATATGGGCGATCCCGCCACCCAGGAACAGGTGGTCTGGGCCCTGGGTGAGATCGCGGCAGTGCGGCCCGACCTGGTCAGGAATACACCATTTTACGGCACCTTCCATTTTCTCGGCCATCCGAACCCGGTAGTGAGGGGGCTCATGGCCAGACTGCTCGGTCGTCTTCAGGCTACCGAGGCGGTTTTCCAGGTTATGGGCCTGGAAAATGATCAAAGTGAAATAGTCATCTATGAGCAGGGCCGGCCCGTGCGGTTCACGGTAGCGGAACTGGCAGCCCGGGCCGGAGAATTGATCCATAATCAGGGGGGAAAGACAAGTGAGTGAGCAGCTGCAACCATTGGATTCAATCGGCCCCGTGGAAGGGGCGCAGGCGAAGGAAGACGAGGCGCTCAATGATCCGGCCAAGGCGGATTACAAGGCCGGCCGGGACTTTTTACAACAGGGCGAATATGCCCAGGCGGCCAATGCCTTTCACAATGCCCTGCTGGGCTTTGAAGAGCAGGGCGATGAACAGGGGATAGCCAATGCCGCTGATCGTCTCGGCGATGTCTGCGTCGCCAGGGAAGAGTACGGGATGGCCCTTGAGCATTTCCGCCGCGTTATCGCCATCTGCGAGAAAGAAAAAGATGCTCTGTCCATCCAGGCCCTCAACAAGAAGATGGCCGGCGTCTATAAAAGACTTGGTGAACTGGACAAGGCGCTGGATCTCCTCTTCGATATCATTGATTATTACGCCCTAATCCGGAACCCCAAGGGTACCGTGGAAATTCTCGAGGTCATTGCCGAGGTCTACCTGGAGCAGGGGGAAAAAGAGAAGGCGGCCGATGCCCTGCGCACAGTGGCCTCCATCCATGCCAACTTCAAGCACCGCGACGAGGCCCGTGAATTTGCAGAACGTGCCGCCATGGTCGAACAGGGGTAGTAAGTGTTTACCGGTATTGTCCAGGGCCGGGGGACGGTGGTGCGGCAGCGGCCGGCCGGTGGCGGTATGGTTTTCAGCCTGGAAGCTGATTTCGCTCTGCTCGACCCGGAAGAGGGGGAGTCCATCGCCGTCAACGGTGTCTGCCTGACGGCCCTTGATATTCGGGAGAACCGCTTTACGGTGGATGTGTCGCCGGAGACGCTGTCCCGGACGGGACTCGGTTCCCTGCGGGTGGGCGGCACGGTCAACCTGGAGCGGGCGCTCAGGCTCAGCGACCGGTTGGGCGGCCACCTGGTCAGCGGTCATGTCGATGGGCGGAGCCGGGTTGTCGACCGCCGGGCCGCAGGAGATTTTACCCTGTTTTCCTTTTCTTTGGCTCGCAGTCTGGCAAAATATGTTATTGAAAAGGGATCGGTGGCCATTGACGGGGTCAGCCTCACGGTCAACAGCTGTGAGGCTGAGCGGTTGTCGATCTCCATTATTCCCCACACCCTGGCAATGACGACCCTGGGCGCCTTGAAACCTGGGGATCTGGTGAATGTCGAGGTCGACATCATCGGCAAGTACGTGGAGAAGTTGTTGGCGGAAAAATCAGCGGAGCCCGAAAAGGGCGGCGGTATGAGTTCATCGTTCCTGGCGGAACACGGTTTTTTGAAATAGAACTCCACCTTCGGGTTGGGAGTTGAGGTGTGACATGACAATCAGTGCAATTGAAGATGTGGTAGAGGATATCCGGGCCGGGAAAATGATCATCCTGGTGGATGACGAGGACCGGGAAAATGAGGGTGATCTCTGCATGGCTGCGGAGGCGGTCACGCCCGATGCCATCAATTTTATGGCCACCCATGGCCGCGGTCTGATCTGCCTGGCCATGAGTCCGGATATGATTCAGCAACTGAATCTGCCCATGATGGTGCAGGATAACAAGTCGCCTTATGGTACCGGTTTTACCATCAGTATCGAGGCCCGTACCGGGGTGACGACGGGGATTTCCGCCGCCGACCGGTCCCGGACCATCAGCGCCGCGGTTGCGCCGGATGCCCGGCCGAGTGATATCATCAGTCCCGGCCATGTCTTCCCGCTCAAGGCCCGGCCCGGCGGGGTCCTGGTCCGGACCGGCCAGACCGAAGGCTCGGTGGACCTGGCCCGTCTTGCCGGCATGCGTACCGCCGGGGTCATCTGCGAAGTCATGAAGGAAGACGGTACCATGGCCCGCATGCCGGATCTGCAGAAATTCGCCGCCGAGTATGATATCAAGATCGCCACCATCGCCGACCTGGTTGCTTACCGGTTGCGCATGGACATCCTGGTCCACCGGGCCGCCGAAGCCCGCCTGCCCACCCGTCACGCCGGTGAGTTCCGGGCCGTGGTCTATACGAACGATGTGGACAAATTTGAACATCTCGCCTTGGTGAAGGGCGAGATCGATCCGGCAAAACCGGTCATGGTCCGCGTGCATTCCGAGTGCCTGACCGGCGATGTTTTCGGTTCGGCGCGCTGCGACTGCGGCTCCCAGCTCCATGCCGCCATGCGCATGGTTGATCAGGAGGGCGTCGGGGTGATCCTTTATATGCGTCAGGAGGGGCGGGGCATCGGCCTGGTGAACAAGCTCAAGGCGTACACTCTCCAGGATGAGGAAGGGCTTGATACGGTGGATGCCAACGTGCAACTCGGCTTCAAGCCGGACCTGCGCGATTACGGTATCGGCGCCCAGATCCTCCGTGATCTCGGAGTACGGAAGATGCAGCTTCTGACCAACAATCCCAAAAAGATTGTCGGCCTGGAAGGATACGGCCTTGAGGTGGTGGCCCGCTTCCCCATCGAGATCCTCTGTGAGCCGGAAAACAAGGAATATATGAAATGCAAGCGGGACAAGATGGGGCATATCCTGGAGATCTATGGTGAGGAGCAATCCCTTGAGGACGTATCGGGAGATCCGTGATTGCCGGGAGACGGGGTGGACGGGCGGCGCCTTGCCGCACAATAATTCGGGAGTCGGGACGAAAGCTAGAGGCGGATATGGCACATTATATTGAAGGAAGTCTGCAGGGCACGGGAAGGAAACTTGGAATTGTCGTTGCCAGGTTCAACTCGTTTATTGCGGAAAAATTGCTGGAAGGGGCCATTGATAGTCTGGTCCGCTCCGGGGTGAATGACGATGATATCGACGTGGCCCGGGTACCGGGCGCCTTTGAAATACCGCTCGTCGCCCAGAAGATGGCCAGGTCGGGCCGGTACGATGCCGTAATCGTGCTGGGGGCCGTTATCCGCGGCGCAACTCCCCATTTTGACTATGTGGCCGGGGAAGTGGCCAAGGGCACGGCCCAGGTCATGCTGGATTCCGGCGTGCCGGTGCTTTTCGGGGTGCTGACCACGGAAAGCATTGAGCAGGCCGTTGAACGGGCCGGCACCAAGGCCGGCAACAAGGGCTCGGATGTGGCGGTCGCCGCTCTGGAAATGATCAATCTGCTTGTCAAGCTGGAGGGTTGAAAGTTTTTTTAACAGGTGATGTCCAGCCGGAAACGTTCCTGCACGTTGCCGTTACGCCCGGACCTCTACTCTTCAACTTTTAATTGAAAAATGGGATTACGTCGTAAGTCCAGAGAAATCGCCCTGCAGTTTTTGTTCGGCCATGATTTTCAACATCGTTCCGGTGACCTGGGATCCATTGAAGCGGAACTGGCAGAGTTTGGTGCCAATTTCGATGCCGGCAGGCAAGCGTTGCCCTATGTCCGACAGCTGGTCTGCGGTATCAGTAGCCGCCTGGATGAGATCAATGCCTTGCTCGCCGCTCATTCCCATAACTGGCGCCTTGAGCGGATGTCCCCGGTGGATCGCAATATCCTGCGCATCGCTGTTTTCGAGATGCGTTATTGCGACGATGTCCCGGCCCGGGTTGCCATTAACGAGGCCCTGGAAATTGCCAAGCGCTATTCCATTGCCGATTCCGTCCCCTTTATTAACGGTATTCTGGATTCGTTGCAGGAAGATTCCTGAGATTCTCTCCGCCTCGAAGTCGAAGGGGCTGTCAATTTATTATATGATTTTTGTGCCGATTCCTTTAAGCAAGTGTAAAACGGTGCCGTCAATGACCCCGCCCCTGTCCGCTGATCAGAAAGATTATGCCGCTGCCTAAGAAGAAGAAACCGGGCGCCCGGCAGGAAGTCGTGGCGATGTTCTGCCTGTTCCTCGCCCTTTTTCTCCTGCTCTGCTTTGTCAGTTACGCCCGGCCGTTGCTGCTGGAACATCCGGTCCCCCAGGCGCCGGCGGCGAACTGGTGCGGCTCAATCGGCTACTATGTCGCTCACTATCTGTTCAGTTTTTTCGGCCTGACCGCCTTTTTCCCGGTCCTGATCCTGATCTATACCTCGATGTCCGTCCTGGTGCCCGGCGGGACCGCCAATCGGCTGCCTTTTGTTGTTGCCGGTATCACCGGTATCCTGATCTCCACCAGCGGTCTGCTGGCAACCACGGTGCAGTTTGTCTTTCCGCCGGAGTTTATTGCCCCGGGCGGTTATCTCGGCGGGCTGATCTGGAGGCTTCTCGGCCGCTTTATGGGGGAGGCCGGCTCTGTCCTCTTATTGCTGCTGCTGCTTATTTTTTCTCTCATGGCAGCAGTGCGTTTTTCACCATTCGGCACCGGGAAGTGGCTGTGGCGGACGGGCGGTAAGGTGGGAAAGCGCCTGCCGAAAGCATTGCCCGGGAACCCGGCTGCCAGGAAAAACGGCAGCAGTAAGCAGCAGGTACCGGTGGTCGGCAACACCTCCTCCCCCTCTCTGCAGCCGGCGGCGGTGCCTGCCGTGCATGAGCCGGTGTTGCTAAAACTGGCATCCGGGACGGAAGACGAAGAGTTTACCCCGCGGCCGCCGCGGAGCGGGGATTATCAGTTGCCGCCCGTGACCCTGCTGGCCCGCCACGATCAGCAGGAAATCCGCATTGATAAAGAACATTTTTATCGAGTCAGCAAGGTCCTCGTGGCCAAGCTCGAAGATTTCTGCGTATACGGGAACGTGGAGGGGATTTCGCCCGGCCCGGTCGTGACTACCTATGAGTATGCGCCTGCGCCGGGAGTTAAAATCAACAAGATCGTTTCGCTGGCCGATGATCTGGCCATGGCGCTCAAGGTAGACCGGGTCCGTATTGTCGGTTCCATCCCCGGTAAGGCTGCCCTCGGGATTGAAATTCCCAACCCGGTCCGCAAGACAGTTTTCCTCCGCGATATTCTCCTGACCGAGGAGTACGGGAATTCAAGTTCACGGCTCAGCCTGGCCCTGGGGCTTGATGTCGTCGGCCACCCGGTTGTGGCCGATTTTACGAAAATGCCGCATCTGCTCATTGCCGGGGCCACCGGCGCCGGGAAATCGGTGGCCATCAACGCCTTTATCGCCTCCATCCTCTTCAAGTCGACGCCCGACGAAGTCCGCCTGCTGCTGGTCGATCCAAAGCGGATTGAGCTGTCAGTTTACGAGGACATTCCGCATCTTTTGCATCCGGTGGTGGTGGAACCGAAAATGGCCAGCCGGGCACTCATCTGGGCGGTCAGGGAGATGGAGCGGCGCTATCGTCTGTTGGAGGAAAAAAGGGTAAAATCTTTTCTTTCCTACAACGAGGTTGCCGAGGAAAAACTGCCCTATATTGTTATTATTGTGGATGAGCTGGCAGACCTGATGATGGTGGCTTCCAAAGATGTGGAAAACTCCATCGCCCGTCTGGCCCAGATGGCCCGCGCGGCCGGCATGCACATCATGCTCGCCACCCAGCGGCCCTCGGTTGATGTCCTGACGGGACTGATCAAGGCCAACTTCCCGACACGGATTTCTTTCAAGGTCGCATCCAAGGTTGACTCCAGGACGATCCTGGACGGCAGCGGCGCCGAACACCTGCTCGGCGACGGCGACATGCTCTTCCTGCCGCCCGGAGCGGCCAAGCTGCAACGCATCCACGGCGCCTATATCTCCGAGGAGGAAACCGAGCGGATCGTGACCTTTCTCAAGAAACAGGGCAAGGCCGAGTATGACGAAGCCGTGCTCCGGGTTGTTGAGGACGAGCCGGCAACGGATGATGACGAGGACGCGGAGTATGATGAAAAGTACGACGAGGCCGTGGCCATTGTTACCGAAACGGGCCAGGCTTCAATCTCCATGGTCCAGCGTCGGTTGCGGGTGGGGTATAATCGCGCGGCCCGGATGATTGAAATGATGGAAAAGGAGGGAATCGTCGGCCCGTCCGATGGCTCCAGGCCCCGGGAAGTTTTTGCCCGCGCCGGTTACTCGGAATAAGGGTTGGCGCAAAAAAAAATAAGTCTGTGGAACCGGCGCCTGGATTGTCAGCCTATCCACCTGAGTCATTACGATTTTTCTTGACATTGATTGTGCAACAAATTATATGCTAAAAGTATTCGAAAATGAGTGACTGTTCATTTATTTTTTTGCAGTTATAACTGGAAGGAAAACCCAGCAGAATTAATATGTTGCCCGTTCGGTTGTTATGTCGGATAACCAGGGACGTACGCAGTGGTATTTGCGTTGTTTCTGTTTGTTGGCTGAGAAAATAGATAGAAGAAATGAACAGAGGATATTGTGGTTGCGCAGGCGCGTGGCCAAAATTGAAAATTAAAGTGAGGAGGTAGTTTAATGCCAAGTTACGTAGATCCTGAAAAATGTGATGGGTGCAAGGGCGGCGACAAGACGGCCTGCATGTACATCTGCCCGAACGACCTCATGGTTCTCAATACTGAGGCGATGAAGGCCTACAACCAGGAGCCTGATGCATGCTGGGAGTGCTATTCCTGCGTAAAGATCTGCCCGCAGGGTGCCATCGCCGTTCGCGGTTATGATGACTTCGTGCCCATGGGTGGCTCTGTTGTTCCATTGCGGTCTTCGGATTCCATCATGTGGACCGTCAAGTTCCGTAATGGTAATATCAAACGTTTTAAGTTCCCGATCCGGACCACGGCGGAGGGTTCTGCCAATGAGTATCCCGGACAGAAGGGTGACAGCCTTGATGACTGTAAACTGTTTCTTGAGGGCGAGTTGAAAGCGCCGACCAAGCTGGCGTAAGCTAGTTTGAGTCCTTGACACAACCTGAAAAATTCAATTCTTAACTATATTTATAGGAGATAGGAATATGGCATTACCAAATAAGCCGAGAGGCGAGATCGCCGCGGTTGTCAATCCTGAAGTCGTTGAGCATACCTGTGATGTGCTCATCGTCGGCGGTGGGATGTCCGCCTGCGGAGCAGCATTTGAGATCAAGAAATGGGCTTCCGATGATTTGAAAATTATCCTCTGCGACAAGGCAGCCATGGAGCGTTCCGGTGCTGTTGCTCAGGGTCTGTCCGCTATCAATACCTATATTGGCGAAAACGCTATCGAAGACTACGTCAAGATGGTGCGCAACGACCTGATGGGCATTGTGCGCGAAGATCTGATCTATGACCTCGGCCGTCACGTTGACGAGTCGGTCAAACTGTTTGAGGAATGGGGTCTGCCGATCTGGAAGAAGGCCGCGGACGGCTCCAGCCTGGACGGCGCTGCGCCTGCCGCGACCCTCCGTGAGGGCGGCCAGCCGGTACGGACCGGGAAGTGGCAGGTCATGATCAACGGCGAGTCCTATAAATGCATCGTGGCCGAGCCGGCCAAGAAGGCGCTGGGCGAAGAAGCCATTATGGAGCGTGTTTTCATCGTCAAGATGTTGCTGGACAAGAACCGGCCGAATACCATTGCCGGCGCCGTTGGTTTCTCCAACCGCGAGAACAAGGTTCATGTCTTCACCTGCAAGACCGCCATGGTTGCCTGCGGTGGTGCTGTAAATATTTTCCGTCCCCGGTCCACCGGTGAGGGCAAGGGCCGTGCCTGGTATCCGGTGTGGAATGCTGGCTCCACCTACACCATGTGTGCCCAGGTCGGTGCGACATTGACCATGATGGAAAATCGTTTCACCCCGGCCCGTTTCAAAGATGGTTACGGCCCGGTTGGCGCGTGGTTCCTCCTGTTCAAGGCCAAGGTGCAGAATGCTCTGGGAGAGTTTTATGCCGGCAGCGACGCCGCCAAGGAAGAACTCCAGCATTTTATGCCCTATGGCGCATCAGCCGTAACCCCGACCTGTCTGCGTAATCACCTGATGGTTAATGAGTTCAAGGCCGGCCGCGGTCCGATTTACATGGCTACCGACGTTGCCTTGAACGCCTTTCTTGAGGAGAAGAGAGCCGCTGGTCTGGATGAAAAGGCAGTGAAGAAGTACTGGAAACATCTTGAGTCCGAGGCTTGGGAAGACTTTCTTGATATGTCCGTCGGTCAGGCCGGTCTCTGGGCCGGGGCCAATATCGAGCCCGAGAAGGTCGGCTCCGAGATCATGCCGACCGAGCCTTATATGCTTGGTTCTCACTCCGGCTGTTGCGGCATCTGGACCTCCGGTCCGAACGAGGACTGGGTCCCGACAGTAGACGGTCCCCGGGCTCATCAGTATAAATGGGGCTATAACCGCATGACCACGGTTGATGGCCTGTTCACCGCCGGTGACGGTGTCGGTGCCTCCGGCCATAAGTTTTCCTCCGGTTCTCATACCGAGGGCCGTATTGTTGCCAAGGAGATGGTCAGGTATTGCCGTGACAATACCTATACCACCGAGCTGGCACAGTCTGCCCAGGAACTGGCCGATGAGGTTTACGCACCGGTTAAGCGCTACCATGAATTCGTCGGCGCCACTACCGCCGCCGATGTGAATCCTAATTACGTGAAACCTGCCGGTCTCATGATGCGCCTGATGAAGGCAACCGATGAGTACGGCGGCGGTGTTGCTACCTACTACATGACCTCCGGCAAGATGCTGGGTATCTGCATGGACCTGTTGGAGATGATGCGCGAAGATGCCGCCAAGATGGCTGCCGGTGACCTGCACGAGTTGTTGCGCGCCTGGGAAAACCTCCATCGTATCTGGTGTGTCGAGGCTCACATCCGTCACATTCAGTTCCGTGAAGAGTCACGCTATCCGGGTTTCTACTACCGGTCTGATTTTCCGACCGTTGATGATGAGCACTGGAAGTGTTTTGTCAATTCCACCTACGATCCGAAATCTGCCGAGTGGAAGTGTGAGAAGGTTGAATGTATCAACATTATCGAAACCGAGCCTTGGCTGTAATCATACGGCAATATTGATTGGTTCAATAAGAATCTCCAGGCTCCTCCGGGGCCTGGAGATTTTTCATATTGACTCATCAATGTTTGCTAACTGGATAGTTACAGTTTTTTGTTTGAGTTGATGCGAAGAGTTATCCGTGTTTATTTTTCGCGTCAACTGAACCAGAAATTATTTTTCATCAATACCAGCAGTTATGGAGGATTGTCATGAGTGACACTGCAGGAACTGGTGCGGTACTGGTTGTGGGCGGCGGCATGAGTGGTCTTACGGCTGCTCTGGAGGCTGCGGAAGTCGGTAACGATGTGTATATCATCGACAAGAATACGTACTTCGGCGGACGTGTAGCCCAGCTCAACCGGTATTTCCCGAAACTCTGTCCACCCACCTGTGGCCTGGAAATCAACTTCAGGCGGATCAAGGACAACCGGAAGGTCAGGACCTATACAATGACGACTGTGAAGTCGGTCTCCGGCGGTCCCGGCAATTATGAGGTGCAACTGGAAACGGCACCCAGGTATGTCAACTCGAACTGTACCGCCTGCGGCGCCTGTGCCGAAGCCTGTACCGACGAAATAGATAATGCCTTCAACTTCGGCATGAACCGGACCAAGGCAATATATCTGCCCCATGAAATGGCCTTTCCCCGTCGTTTTGTGCTGGATAAGAGCGCCTGTTCGAGCGCCTGTCTCGAGGCCGTGAAAGCCGCCTGTAAGTATGATGCCATTGATACCGGGATGCAGAGCAAGGCCTTTACGGTCAACGTGGCATCCATTGTCTGGGCAACCGGCTGGAATCCCTATGACCCGACCAAGATGGACAATCTCAAGTTCGGATCATCTCCCGCCATTATCACCAACATGATGATGGAGCGTATGGCCGCCCCCAATGGCCCGACCGGCGGCAAAGTCCTGCGACCCGGCGATGACAAGGAACCTGAATCGTTCGCCTTTGTTCAATGTGCCGGTTCCCGTGACGAGAATCACCTGGAATTTTGTTCCTACGTCTGCTGCATGGCCACTTTTAAGCAGATGACCTATATTCGCGAGCGCTACCCTGAGGCCATGATTTATGTCTTTTACATTGATCTGCGGACACCGGGTAAGTATGAGCATTTCCGCGAGAAACTCATGGGCGACGAAAAGGCGCAGTTCATCAAGGGCAAGGTCGCCGATATCATTGCCGAGGATGACGGCGGGGTGACCGTGGTCGCCGAGAATGCCATGACCGGCGCCAAGATTCAGCAGAAGGTTGATATGTGCGTGCTGGCAACCGGCATGCAGCCGGCCCTTGGCGAGCAGGGAAAAGCTCTTGGCGTCAATATGGACGGGAACGGTTTCGTTGTCTCCGATCCGGATAAGGGAATGATTGCCGCTGGCTGTGCCAAATCACCGGTTGATGTCTATACCAGCGGTCAGTCTTCAACCGCAGCAGCCCTTAAAGCAATTCAGATCGGACGGTAGGAGGAGAGTCAATGGATAATGTATATGGTGCATATCTCTGTACTGGTTGTGGCATTGGCGATGTCCTTGATATAGATGGACTCAAGGCCGCCGCCTCCGAATCGGGTATGGAAATGAAGGATCATTCCTGCCTGTGCGGAGCGGATGGCCGCTCCTTTATTGAAAAAGACATGGCCGACAACGGGATTAATACCCTGGTCATTTGTGCCTGCTCCCCGCGGGTGATGCAGAAAGAATTTAATTTTGGTGAACAGACCATTACTATTCGCGGCAATCTGCGGGAGCATGTGGCCTGGACCGTCAACAAACCGGCGGAGGGCGAAGAGGCCGCTGAAGGCGTGGATGAGTTTCTGCAGGAGATGGGCTGTGACTATGTGCGCATGGCCGTTACCCGCGCGCAGAAGACGAAACTGCCCGAGCCGTATCTGCTGGAGTCGATCAGCAAGAAAATCCTGGTCATGGGCGGTGGTATTGGCGGTTTGACGGCGGCCAGGGAGGCGAGCAAGGCCGGCTACCAGGTCACCCTGGTGGAGAAGAGCAGTGTGCTCGGTGGTAAGGCTCTGAACTGGCGGAAGATGTTTCCGACCAAGTATCCCTATGCCGAACTTGAGACACCGTCTGTAGAGCAAATGGTTGCAGGAGTTACCTCTGATTCCGACATTACCGTTAAAACAGAGACCGAGGTCGCCCGGATTTCAGGCGCTCCCGGTCAATTCGTCGTGACCTTTAAGACGGCAGGGACGAAAAGCGAGTGGAATGCCCCGGTCAAGGTGGGTGTTGATGAGCAGGACCGTATTGACAAGGGCGAGATGGAAGATCCTAATGCGGGGCTGAAGGTCTACACTGAACAGAACCCTGACGGCGATCTGTACGGGGCGGTCGTTCTGGCCACCGGCTGGTCGCCGGCCAATGTTTCAGGATATGAGCATCTTGGCTATGGCACCTTGAAAAACGTGGTAACCAACGTCGAGTTCGAGAAGCTTGCCAAAGAGGGCAAGGTTCCGGCCAACGTGGCCTTTATTCAAAGCCCGGGCGGAAAGGAAGACGACCATGATTTTCCGTATTGCAACTCGGTCACCTCCATGGTCGCTCTGAAGCAGGCGCAGTATGTCCGCGACGACAACCCAGACGGTAAAGCGTATATCCTGTATCAGCACATGCGCACCCCCGGTAACACCGAGTTGTTTTACAAGGCCATGCAGCAGAATGACGGTATTTTTATGACCAAGGCCGCAGTGACCAAGGTTGAGGAAGCGG
>VAPK010773181.1_pt1 | contig 15594 bp, 13 predicted proteins | sample 3395031 | NCBI WGS metagenome assembly VAPK01 (sample SAMN08290443, study PRJNA428436) | hydrothermal vent metagenome | isolation source: Deep-sea hydrothermal vent chimney 1 | place: Pacific Ocean: Juan De Fuca Ridge
AGGGAAGTTTTCAGACCTGCGATTAGAAACTCATGTAGCAAGATTGTGTTAGTTCATAATCATCCGAGTGGAAATCCGAAGCCCAGCGACGAGGATTTGGAGATTACTGAAAAGTTGGTTGATGTTGGGAAGCAATTGGATATTCGGGTTTTGGATCATGTGATTGTCGGGGAAGGGAAATTTTGGAGTTGGGGGGAAAGGGATTTAAAATGAACCCCTAACTTTCTTTTTCAACTAAATCTTTAACAACTAATTCTGCTTGTTCTAAAACCAACTCCGTTGCATGTTTTTGACCAATCGGAGGATAACCATATTTTTTTAATAATTTCTTAACTCTTAATCTTAATTCTGCTCTAACACTTTTCCTTATGGTCCAGTCAATTTTAACATTCTCTCTAATGGATTTTACTAATTTCAATGAAAGAAATTTAAGTTTTTCATTACCTAAAACTTCAACGGCATCTTTGCAATCCGCCAAAGCATCATAAAAAGCAATCTCTGCTTCACTCATTCCCATCTCCTTTTCTCTTTCTTTATTTTCTCTAATCTCTTTAGAAGTTCTTACCAGCTCATCTATGGCCTCAGCAGCTTCTATGCTTCTATTGGTATATCTCTTAATCGTTTTATCCAGCATTTCCATAAAGGACTTTCCCTGAACAATGTTCTTTTTCATCATAATTCTAATTTCATCATTTAATAATTTCCTCAACGCTTCAAATGCTAAGTTTTTTTGTTTGAGCCCTTTAACTTCCATCAAAAATTTATCAGATAAAACGGAAATATCTGGCTTGTTTATACCCGCTGCTTCAAATATATCAATAATTCTATCAGATACAATAGATTTGGACAAAATTTGTTTTATTGCAGAATCCAATTCTTCTTTATACTGTCCACTTATTGTTGTGTTTTTTATTATTGCTGATTTTATCGCCTGAAAAAACCCAATCTCTTCTTTTATTTTCATAGCTCTTGCGTCAGGGACGGATAAAGAAAATGCCTTTAACAAAAATATAGTTTCTCTAACAAATCTTTTTTTCAAATCTTTTTTTCCTTTTAAAATATAATCTATTGCTTGCGGGATTATTGATATTCTTTCTTTTGCTTTTAACTCAAAGAATTTTTTATAATCAAATCCATGAAACATATCCCTAACTATCTCATATTTCTCTAACATCTTTTTTACTGCTTCATTTTGATCAACAACTGGCTTACCTTTTCCTCCACTTTCAGTATACTTCATAACAGCTTCTTTAAGCTCCATACCAAGTCCGATGTAATCAACAATCAGCCCCGCATCTTTATCTTTATATTTTCTATTCGCCCTTGCTATAGCTTGCATTAGCACATGTCCTTTCATCGGTTTATCGATGTACATCGTATGCAAGCATGGAATATCAAAACCGGTAAGCCACATATCTCTAACTATGACTAACTTTAAAGAATCCTTTGAATCTTTGAATCTCTCTCCTATTTCATCCCTCTTTTGTTTATTCCTAATGTGCTCTTGCCACCTTTTAGGATCAGAAGAAGAGCCAGTCATAACAATTTTTATCGTTCCCTTTTTATCGTCTGAATTGTGCCACTTTGGTTTTATTCTTATTATCTCGTCATACAAATCAACACAGATTCTTCTATTCATTGCTACAATCATTGCCTTACCTTCTAAAATAGAATTTCTCTCTTCAAAATGTTGGACAATGTCTTTTGCAATTCTCTTAATCCGATCAGGGCTTCCCACAACGGCTTCAAGTCTCGCCCATTTGCTTTTGGATTTTGTTTTGGCCTCTTCATCCTCTGTGATACCCTCTATTTGAGGGTCAATTTTTAATCTTTCTTCAGGTTTAATATCCAATTTAGCCAAACGGTTCTCATAAAAAAGCCTAACTGTCGCGCCATCATCAACGGCCTTTTTGATATCATAAACATCTACATAATTGCCAAATACGGCAGGCGTGGATTTATCAGATCTCTCTATGGGGGTTCCTGTGAAACCAATAAAAGAAGCGTTTGGTAATGCGTCTCTTAAATATTTTGCATATCCATATCTCAACAACGCTTTTTCATCTTTGATAGAAATTTTTGCTCCAAATCCATATTGGGTTCTATGAGCTTCATCCACAATTACAATTATGTTTTTTCTTTCGGAAAGAACCGGATATTTTTCTTTCTCCTTTTCTGGGAAAAACTTTTGTATTGTTGTAAAAACGATCCCTCCTGAAGATTTTTTTAGCAATTCTTTTATTTGTTTTCTCGATTCAGCTTGTTTTGGTGTTTGTCTCAACAAATCCCTACATCTGCTGAAAGTCTTAAATAATTGATTGTCTAAATCATTCCTATCTGTTAAAACAACTATTGTAGGATTCTCTAACTCTTCAGATAAAGCAAGTTCGCCAGCGTAAAAAACCATTGATAAACTTTTGCCAGAACCTTGAGTGTGCCAAACGATTCCTGCTTTTCTATCTCCTTTAAATTGAGTCTTAACTGAAGATAGCCCGTAATTTTCAGGATTTTCTCTAACGGTGTCCAGAGATTTTGCAGAAGCCCTTATCGTCGAGGTAACCGCTTTATTGACTGCATCGTATTGATGATATGCTGCTATTTTTTTCTTCATTTCTTTTTCTTTTTCAAAAACAATAAAATGCCTAATTAAATTTAGAAGAACCGATTTCTCAAACATTCCTCTCAATAAAACTTCTAATCCTACTGTCTCTTTTTCTGGGGTTTTCCCATCAATAGTCTTCCAAGGCATAAACCTTTCTTTATCGGAAGTTAATGTCCCTGCCTTTGCCAAATGCCAATCACTAATAACTAAAATTTCATTATATCTAAAAAGGGAAGGAATTTGTTCTTTGTAAGTTTGTAATTGATTATAGGCGTCTGTGATCGTCGCTTTTTCATCTGCAATATTTTTCAGCTCCATAACTACCAAGGGCAACCCATTAATAAAAAGAATTATGTCAGGTCTTTTATTGACATTGTTTTCAATAATTGTAAATTGATTTATTGCCAAAAATTCATTTTTATTAGGATTCCCGAAGTCAATCAACCATACTGAATCATGTTTTATTTTCCCATCTTTCCTATATTCTACAGGGACACCCTCTACTAAAAATTTATGGAAGTTTTGATTATCCAAAATTTGCTTTGGGTTAGATGTTCGTAAAACTTTTTTAATTGCCTCATCCCTTGCCCCTTTTGGAATATCTGGATTAATCTTTTGCACAGCATCTCTTAACTTTTCAACAAGCACAACTTCTTGATATGATACTCTTTGAGGAGTTTTCCCATCAGGAGAAATATCGGGTCCGTAGATGTAGTTGTAGCTCAGATCTTCCTGAAGTATTTGGAGGGTTGCTTCCTCTACGTGGTCTTCCGTTATTAGGGATTTCATTTTCCCAATCCCCCTCTTATTAACTCCACAAATTCTTTTACCCCATTCAAAGAAGTTTTAGCCTTGCTTTCCTTGATTTTTTCTGTTGTCCAATATTGAAAACTTGCCCCTTTTGCCTTCAATTGATTAGCCACATTCAGACGCTCTTTCGCATTTCTTAAATAAGTTTCATAAATAACATTGTTAAATCTATTCATCCTTTTCATTTTTCCTTCATCCAAATAATCCTTAAAATTATTCTTTGCTTGTTTTATTCTTTCTTCGCCCATTTTGATATTAAATTATAATAGTTTTCTATTCCGTAAAGTATAATGTTGTTTTTAACTATTTCGTGTCCGAGGTTGTTTTGCATTTTCTTTATCATTGAGACGAATTCACCTGTTGTAAATTCATGAATTTCGAGTTTTAAAGATAGCAAGTTTAATGACTGAATTAGTTTTTTTGCCTTCTCTTTGTTGTCAGAGATTAGGCAGACGTCAATATCTGATTTTCCTGTTTCTGCTTTTTTGGCATAGGAGCCGGATATTAAGACAACCATAAAAGGATATTTTATTTCTTCAATATCTTTTTGGATTAATCTCAGCTTCGGGTTTGCAGATAGGAATTCTTCTGTTCTTTTATCTTCAACATAGTAGATGTCCTGATTGGGAATAATATTCAACTTAATTAAATTTGTATTCCCTATTTTCTCTTTAGATATAAGTTGCGGATAAAGTTCATTAATTATATTGTAAGTGTTTTTGTAGTCTATGAGTGTTGCTTCTGAAATGGCCCTAATTGATTGTTGTTCTTTATGTTCTATGAGGTGCTTAATTAATTTCTCTTTAGGTTTCAACTTAATTATGCTCTTTTTTACTTTCTTGCTTTTTACCATAACGTTATGGTGTTTTTACCATATTTAAGATTTTGGGAGTGGGGGATTTTAGACAAGACTTTTATATACTTTAATTAATAATCCTATCATCTTCTCAATTTGCAATTTATCTAAATCCTCCTTGCTTCCCCAGATAATTATCGAATGAGCACTAGAATTTGCTTTTGGTCTAAATGGTTTTATAAATTTAAAGAATTCGTCTATAATCTCTTCATCTATCCCAAATTCTATTTTTTTCTTTTTCAAATTTTCTAAAAGAATTGCTAAATCATGAAACCTCTTAGCCTTTTTGTTTTCTACCCTACAATATATTTTTAAATTTTCTTCATTTTTGGGGTATTTTTTTCTCAGTATATCTATGATTAAATTTTCAATTAATTTTCTTGATAAGATAAAAGATGCAGTGTATGCTCCAATCTTATAACATCTATTTATTTCTTGATTAAGATTTTTATAAAAAATATCTTCAAATTTTATATCAATTAAATCAGATTTACTAATTATATTTTTAATATTTAAATCTCCCTTAGAAGATACTAACTGCTTTTTTCCCAAATCATACTTAATTCCGCAAAGACCCAAATAATAAATTAAGTTACCATGCCAATCTTTGACATAATCTCCATAATAGTTCCAATTATCTTGGGCCATCCTATTAAAATTTGTATCTGGTAAAAGAGACATTAATAATTGATAAACATCATCCTCAGTAAGAGACTTGAGATATCTAAACAAGAACTCATAGACCTTTCCTTGTCTATCCTCAAGATTCCAAATTATAGATTCTAATTCATGAATAGATTCAGGAGACTCTTTTGTTTTTTCATCAAAATCTTTCCTTTCATCTTCTTTATACTCTTCTAAATTAAATTTCTTAGATAAAGATAGAAAATCCAATATTTCTAAAAGATATTTATACGAAGAATTTCCAACATAAAAATAGCTCTTAAGCAAATATTCAAAAACCTTTGGATGAATTTTTACCATTTTATTTAACCCTCACTTCCCCATTCATTAATTTCGGTAATAATGTGTCTCGGATTTGTGCGAGTTTTCTTTTTTCAATTAAATTTTTAATTTGCATTTTAATTAAAGGAACCATTAATTTACTCATTTTCTCTAATGTTTTTTCATCTGGAACTAAGCATTTTGCGTCATCCAAATTATGTCTTTTTATATGTCCCATTGTTGTGGCTTTTCCTTCTGCAATTCTTTTAAATTCTTGCAAATGATTTAATGTCCAATAATAATAAAACCATTTGGGATATTTTTCAGAGGTTACCTTGAATAAATGTTGGTTTAATGCACCTTTACCATTCCCCCATATAACCACTTCTAAACTTCCAGACCATGAAAACAAAATATCTCCATCTTTGATAATATAATTTTGAGGTAAATTTGAATTTGCCTTATCTGTATTTTCAGTTATCCCATTTTTTAATTCTCTTATTTTAATAACAGGCAAATTATTTTCTCCCTTTGGAGTATATTTTTGCAATGCTAAACCATTCAAATAATTTGCAATTTCTGAGAGGGGTTTGGTTTCCCATCCCTTAGGAATCTTTTTTATTCCAACAAACCACTTCTTAAAAATTGCCTGTCCGATTTCTTCGAGAGTTTTATTCATTTTGTTGTTTAATTCTATTTTAGCGTCTAGGGAAGAAAGAATTGAGGCGATGGTGTGTTGTTCTTTTAAGTTAGGTAATCCCAAAGGAAAATTCTCAAGATGATTCAATCTTAATGACTTGACTGTTGAGCCAACAGCAATATTTTCCAAATAACGTGAATTTTTAATAATCCAGTAATAAATAAATTTAATATCTATCTGTTTACTATCGCTCCAAATCGCATAGGCTCTTTGATGTAAATCAAATTTTCCAGAGTAAAATTTTGGGACAAATGACTTTCCTTCTCCAGGAATAATTACTGCCTTACAGTCAAATAAAAATTTATCACTCTTTTTTATTTGAGTTGATCTATCGAATAAAAGGTATTCTCCTTTTTCAACTGCATCCTGAGTATTGGTTTTTCCATTTTTGATGTGACAGTTATTTCCAATAGTCGTTTCTTCCCAATCTTTAGGAATTTTTCCTATTTCAGTTTGTTTAAATTTTTCAGTTTTCATTTTAGATTATCAATTTAAAAAATAGCAGAATTATAAAAAAGAGATAAATTACAAGAGCAAAAAATATCATTAAAGTTATCCTCTTAGAAATCCATTTTATAATTTTATATATCCCCTCTTTTTTATCTTTTTCTTCAGCGATTGCGACATAAAGAGTAATTATGGTTACAAATAACATTATAATAGTTGCAACTATTAATGCCCATGTAGCATTATCTAAATCTTTTGTGAGCCCAACCAATTTGTCACTTGCTTCATTAGATGCTTCTGCAGCGACTTTTCCTTTCATAAATATTTGATATTTCCATTTAGGCATGGCAGAAAAATAATAAGGAAAACAATTATAAAAATAATAATTAGATGCTTCGTGCGAATAGCTATTTAGGGGGACCTCATAATTTTTAATAAATCTAATATCTTTATTTTGTGAACAAATTTCTAATTTATAATCCCCACTTGTCATAAATGGCCAAATATGAGTATTATTATTTGTGCCCTTTATATAAGGCACTATTGATTTTGTTTCATTAGGTTTTATTGATCTATAATAGAATAAGGCTGGATTTGAAATAGTTTGATTATCCGGAAAAACAATCCTTATAGTAAAAGTGTCATTGATCGTTTCATTAAATCTATTTGTCAATGTTATATTATAAATAAAAATATCTCCAACAACAAAATAATCTTTGGATATTACCCCCCGTGGTTGAATCTTAATATTTATTCCAATGTCCCTATATGCAGAGGCTATAGGAATTATTAGCATTATTAAGAATAATAATAACAAATATTTTCCTATTTCAGTTTCTTTAAATTTTGTTTTTTGTTTCATCCAAAAACTCCAAATATTTTTAATGTTTGAACCAAGACCAAAACCACATTAACAATTGTTAATCCCATAATCCAATAAGTTAATTTTCTTATCTTCTCAGCTAATTCTTCGTTTTTCCGAGAAGAGACTAATGCTAATAAATTTGGACCCAATGAATAATAATATTTTCCTTTTTTATTTGTAAAAAGCGATTCTCGTATTAAAAAAGAATTCTCCACGAGGGAGTCTCTTATGTGTTTCGCTACAATTATCTCTCTTACTTTATCTTCGCTTAATTCTCCATTTGGAAATGTTTTATATAAATAAATAACAAGGTCATTAAAGGTTTTTATTTTTCCTATTTCAGTCTGTTTGAATTTTGTTTTACTTTTCATTTTCTAAATATCTTTTTAATTTTTCTAATTCGTTTTTGTATTTTAAGATATCCTTCCTTATTTTTTTCGCTTCCTCTTGTGAAAAGATTAATTTTTGGTCATTTTTTTTAGATTCTAAAACAATTTTCTTACCCGAATCATCTTCTGATATCTTTTCTATTACATGAGCCAGCAAATCCCTTTTTATTATTATTTCTTCATTAAATTCTTCATGAGTAAAATTACAAATGATATTCCCCCTGCGATTTATCTTATGGACTATGATACTTTTTTTATAAAAATCTAAAAGATCAGATAAATCCTTAAAGGAGGTGCTGCCATTTTTGAACTCAAGTGTTTTTTTTCTTTTATTAGTAGAATCTTGCATATTCAAAATAATATCTTGAGTTACTTTCTCTTTTTTTGAACAATCTATTAAATCATATAAATTGATTATTTCTTCTTCAATACTTTCCAAATCAGCAACCTCTGCCATAACTAACCCCCTTAAATTATTAACATCTTCAATCTTTTTTATATTATTAATAAATAAACCCTCAAACTTTTCCAAAAAATCTTCCCTGTCTGCACAAAATACTCCATCTAAAAATCTATTTGCAACCTCTATTCTTAGACTTTTTTCTCCATTTTGGGAATAAAATAATATCGGGGTAAAGCATTCATGATTCCTAATACTTTTAATTATACTCGCTCCAGTTTTCCCTTCCTTACTCCCTTCAGCCAAACTATAATCCATAAGAATTAAATCATATTCTTTATACTTTCCAGTAAAATCCTCTTCGCTTTTGCATATTGTCGGTAAAATCCACTCAAATTCAAATTCCTCTATTAGCTCCTTTATGGAATCTATTTTGCTCTCTGCCCATTCTTTGTTATCTTCAAACCAAAGCAAATAAAATTTTAATCTCATCTTAAAAAAGAATCCTTATTTTAAATCCTGAAGGTAAATTTTGTGCGCTAATTTTTCCATTAACCTTATTAATAATTTTACGTGCATCATATAACCCTAATCCTGCACCTCCCCTCGTAGTAGAAACATTTCTCTCAAATATTTCGTCTATCTTTTTTATTTTTGGGTTTAATCCCTTTCCATTATCAGTAATTTCAAAAACTATCTTCTCTCCTTCATTAAAGAAATGGAATTTAATTTCAGTAGCATGATTTTTTTTTGAATTACTTATAAAATTATCAATAACATAAGTTAGCTCAAATGGAATAAACTCTTTAATGAATTTGGTTTTAACATCATTTTCAATTTTAATATCTATTCCCCCATAATAATTAATACAAATATTTCTCACAAATTCTTCAATAAACTTTATTAAATCTTGCCTCTCCTTTTCCATTTCTTCAGTGATTCCCCCCCGATATCCAATCTTAGAAATTGTATTTATTATGGAAGATATTTTAGCAATACTTCTAATTTGGGAATATGATTTTTCTGGAATATTCTTAAGATTATTCAAAGACCTAAATAAATTTCCCGCATTGGTCTTAATTGTATCCGAATGAATTCCAATATGATGAAAAAGGCTAATTATTTGATCTTTGTCTTGTAAATTTGTAGACTTTATAAAAATATTTTCTGTTTCAACTTTTTCCAACTCCCCTCTAATCTCCCTAACTTCCTCTTCCTTCTCTCCAAGTTCCTCTTTTTGCCTAACCTTCTCTAATTTTAGACCCATCTTTAAACTTTGGACATGCTGTACCCATAGATCCTTTTTTTCTTTATCTTTTTCCTTTAAGATTATATTCTCAATATTTTTTATTGTTTCAGGTATTTTTTCTATTGTTTTTTTCTCAACTATCTTCAAGAAATCTTCATTATACTTCAAATTCTTATTTTTTAAATTTCCTGTAATTTGTCCAATAATAAATTTTATAGTATCTTTATTTATAGATTGGATATCCTTAGGGTTAGTTTCAGAATCCCAACAAATCGCACCTACAACATATTTTTCTAATTTCTTTAAAATTACCTGCAAAACAAATTCTTTTAGTTCAACAAATGAGGGGGTATTAAGTAATCCATGATTTCTGCTAGCTGACTCCCCAAAATCATTTTCAGAGTCATTGATTTCTATTCTTCCTAAAAGTTCCCTTGTCCCCAAATAACGACTATATCCTTGTGCTTTTCTTATATTTAATTTGAGCCAGTCATCCTCAGTATCTCCATAGGGCAAAACTCTAAATCCATTTCTGAACACAAAAATATTCCCATATCTTAGAGCATCAACCCCCATGAGAATCTTAAAAGTACGTTTTGCTTGAGGATTTAGATATGATACTTTTACTTTAATTCCTTTTAATAATTTGAAATTATTTTCTTCTTTTAATTCAAATATATCAATTCCTTTATCATTTAATTTTGTAAGGATTTCTTCTCCATTATCAGAAATATTACATTCTATTGTTGTAGTTTTGAATTTTAGTTTCTCATATACAACGTTTTTTACCTCTCCATTAACTTTATCATAATCATACTTTTGCTCATTATCACTAATAATAAAATCTTTAGCAATTAACTCTATTTCAAAACTATCTTCATTTGGAACTTGCAAGGGATTAATTAATCTTTGAAGATACCTCTTTAATCTCTGCATTTTCTTCCAATCCCAATCGTTTCTTATATCACTTATTTCTACAATTGTCCCAGAATATCCAATTATCCCATAATCGTCTATTTCAAATTTTTGATTTGTTTTTAAATCCACATCAATTTCTTTAAATTCTTTATATTGGTCTTTTTCAAATCTGCTCCAATCAAGAGATAATAAATTAAAATCTTTATCTGTCCTCACCTTTGTATATATTTTTAATTTGGACCCCAGTCTGTCACAAGAAAATCTTCCTATTCCTTTTGAGCCAGCGAGCAATCTTTTGTTTTTTAGATTAATTTTAATATCTTTTTTATCTGAAAATGCGAGGAATAACCATTTATTTTCTAAATCTTTTTTAGACATCCCGTAACCATTATCAATAATATAAATCTTTTTATTTTCACTTCTCATATCTTTAAAAACAATTTTGACCTTTTTTGCACCAGCATCATAAGAATTCTTTACAAGTTCAAATATGGCGACATTATCATCGGTGATTAATTCTTTCCCTATGTGATCTTTTAGCGCAGAGCTAATTCTAAATTTCATCTCAACATCTCCTTAAGAACTTCTCCAAACTGTTCTCCGCCCAATGGAGGAATTGCATTCCCAATCTGAGTATATCTTGGGACTTCTTTTGTCCTCCTATTTCCGCCAGTAGTATATTTACCCTTAATTTCAAAATCATCATCGAAAGATTGTATCCTTGCATATTCTCTGACGGTTAAAATCCTTGGTTCTTCATAATGAATATAATCATCGGGCAAGGTCGTCAGCGTCGGGCTATTTGATTTTTTGCATAAAGGAATTACACATCTTTTTTTCAAATTGAATTTTTCTTTTGTCTTATTGTCAATAGTCAAATTTCTCGAACACTTATCCAAAATATATTCAAATTTTTTGATTGTTAATTTATTGTGTTTTGGGAATCTATGGCTATCGGGACTCTTTCTTTCTCTTCTCATTAATTTTTGATAAGAACCCTTAATTTTTCCGTAAACGCCTTGCTTAAAATTCTTTGAGTCTTCAGATTCAGCCTCTCCATTTCTTCTCATTAAATCTGAAATTGCATCACTGATAGTATTCCTCTGCTTTATTTTTTTTCTTTTACAAAACTCTTCATTATCCGCATATACTTTTTCAAAGAACTTTTTTGGATTTTTCCCCAAATCTTTTCTAAACCCTACTAAAATAAATCTCTTTCTTCTTTGCGGGATGCTTAATTCAGCAAAATTAACAATTTGTCCTTCAACATCATAACCCAACCTTTCTAATCTCTCTTTTGCTTCTTCCGAGAATGCTTTCCCTCTCCCACTTTTGTTTTTAAATCCTATTGTAAAGCCCCTAACATTCTCAAAAATCAATGCCTTTGGTTTTACTAATTTAATAAATTCCAGATATGCTTCGAACAGATGATTTCTTTTATCACCTTCTTTTCTCCTCCCAGCCATAGAAAAACCCTGGCAAGGTGGCCCACCAACAACTAAATCAATTTTACCCTTTAGCCTCTTTATATTTTTTTCGTAGTCTTTCATAAATTTTAATATATCATAATTCTTCATAGGTAGCCATTTTGGCCATTCGAAATGTCTTCTTTTATCTATTAAATTATATTTTAGAGTTTCAAAAGCCATTTCATCTTTTTCAATTGCAAATAACCCATTCCATTTAGAGTTATGTAAACCCAAAGAAATCCCTCCACACCCTGCAAATAAGTCTATATACATTAATTTTTTATCCATGTTATTCTTAGTTTATCCTGATATTAAAACTTATTGTTATCCTAACACTCCCACTTCCAATTTAATCCAACATCCCTTTTTCCAATCATCACAAAACCTCCCAACTCCCACCCTTAGCAGAACCAACCCTTCTAATCAATCTTTTATTTTGTAAGTTAGAAAGATTTTTCTCAATATTTCTTTTATTTATTCCAATCTCTTTAGACAAATTCTCAGCAGTTATGTAAGGATTCTCCTTTATCTTTTTAAGTATCTCTCTTTGATTTTCAGTCAATTTTACACCGTCTCTTACACCGTCTTTTCCTAAAGTTTTTGGCTGACTTCCTTCTATTTCAGTTTGCTTGAATTTTGTTTTATTTTTCATTATGTTACATCCCGTTACATGGATTTCCCATTTTTAGGTCATTTTAAGCTAATTTCAGAGCTTTTTTCTGTTTTTAGTACATTGTGGGTACATCTTGGTACATCACCTTATGCCCAAAAAGGTACATATCTTTTAGAGGCATCTTGCTTAATTAAATCAACATTAATACAATCCCTAATTACCTTAGAGACTTTAACATATTCATCATCTCTAAGTTTGAATCTTTCTCTCAAGGTCTTATTAGTCATAAAATCTCTTGAAACATATTTCAAAGAACAATGTTGATAACAGGCTCTTATTCTGTCTTCTTTAGTCATGTCTTTAAATTTTTTATGGGCGTAAAGAATAACTTTCATGAAATTCCCCTCAGTAATAAATTCGGGGGCAGGAAGTTGATAAAACTCGACAGCATGAATCACCTTATCTACACCACTACCCCTTTCTTCACAGATATTAATTCTTCTCATAAAAGAGGCTAATTTTTCATTTCTAGATTGGGGGGCATGATCAATAAATCTGGTAGGACTAATGAGGGGTTCTCCAGGATTTGTAAATTCAACCCTATTAGAAAAGAATTCTACCATTGGGCCAGTTCCTTTCTCTATAAAATCTTGATGGATAAGAATATTTGCTAAAAGTTCTCTAATTGCAATTTCAGGATATATCTCTCTTTTTTCTCTAAATACTTTTTCTATAATTTCATTAGAAGGTAATTGATCAAGAATGTATTCTATCAACTCTTTAAATAAAATGCCATATCCTTTATTATGCTGTTTCTCTTTTGTACTCCCAACTCTATCTGGGCTATCATAAAAAATGACCCTCACTTTCTTTCTACTTAATTTAGGAAAATCATTGAGATCTTTAGCAAATAAGATAGCCCCTAAATTAGTTATAGAATACTTTCCTTCAGTTTTTGAAATTAATCCCTCCTCTAAAAATTTTTCAATTATAAATTCCCTATTTTGAGGAAGTTCTAATTTCATTAACGAAAAATAGTTGGGATAATCTAATAACTCTAAAATCTTCCCTTCAGATACCCTATCTAAAGCTGTCCCTTCTTCAAAAACTCCATGGTTAATAATTTCCCAAAGTTTCCTTTCTTTTTCGGGATGTTCTTGCAACTTTTTTTTACACGACCCAACCCTAATAAAGGCAATCCCCTTAAATTTAATAGGACTTAATCTTGCAGAATCAATTTTAAAAACAACAACATTATTATTTGCATAATCCCCTTCAATAATTTCAAAATTTGCCCTTGGATTTAATGAATGACAAAACCAATTCTCTAATTCTTCATTTCCTTTTTTCTTCTTAGGATTAAACTTTGTTCCAATAATTTTCCTTGTCTCGCTATTTATTCCAAAGACTAAATAACCAAATTTTTTCTTATGAAGACACGCAGAATTCGATAGTGCTGAAATATATTCTCCGATTTTTTGAGGATTAGAGTTATCCTTTTTAAATTCAATCCATTCATTTTCACAACCATAAGAAAGAATATCTGAAATTAAATCATTAAAATCTTTTTCTTCCATATTTAAAACCCAACCTTCCCCAAATTCACTTTAATTTCCCCCTCCAACTTTTTCCCCTCGACAAACTGCTCCTTCAACTCTTTTGTAAGTCGTGTCATCTTCTCCTCAAACGGTTCGCCATCTTCTTCTTCGTCGGGAATTCCAACATATCTTCCAGGAGTTAAAATAAAATTATGCTTCTCAACTTCTTCAAGCTTCGCACTTTTGCAAAATCCTTTAACATCCTCATACTTTCCCTTCTCTCCTCTCCAAGCATGATAAGTTTTTGTTATCCCTCCTATATCTTCATCCGTTAATTCTCTATGCCTTCTATCAATCATCGTTCCCATATTTCGTGCATCAATAAATAAAATCTCTCCATTACGTTTTCTTTTTCCGTGGTTTGACTTGTCTCTTGTAACAAACCAAAGACAGGCGGGAATCATTGTATTATAAAAAAGCTGAGAAGGCAAAGCAATCATACAATCAACTAAATCTTCTTTTACTATGTTTTTTCTTATCTCTCCTTCATTGGAAGTATTAGAGGACATAGAACCATTAGCCAAAACAAAACCTGCAATTCCCGTCGGTGCCAAATGATATATGAAGTGTTGAACCCATGCAAAATTTGCATTATTTTTTGGAGGCATCCCGAACTTCCACCGCACATCATCTTTTAATAATTCGCCTTTCCAGTCGCTGTCATTAAACGGAGGGTTTGCTAAAACAAAATCAGCCTTCAAATCCTTGTGTTCATCATTATGAAAACTATCCCCCCACTGAATATTAGATTCTATTGCCCTAATTGCCATATTCATTTTACATAAACGCCAGGTAGTGTAATTTGACTCCTGACCATAAACAGATAAATTTGCTCTTTTCCCACCATGCTCTTCTATAAATTTTTCACTTTGTACGAACATCCCCCCGGAACCACAAGCAGGATCGTAAATCCTTCCTTTATAGGGTTCTATCATTCTTACCAGAAGCCTAACAATGCAACGAGGCGTATAAAATTGTCCTCCCTTTTTCCCTTCTGCGTCTGAGAATTCGCCCAAAAAATATTCATAAACCCTGCCAAGTAAATCTTTACTCCTGCCTTCTTTGTCTCCCAATCCAATTGTTCCAATCAAATCTATTAATTCTCCTAATCTCTGCTTGTCCAATGATTCTCTTCCATAATTCTTCGGCAAGACATTTTTTAAGGAGGGATTATCTCGTTCTATTAAATCCATCGCGTTATCTACAAATTTACCTATGGTCGGTTGCTTGGCGTTCCTTTGTAAATACTCCCACCTTGCTTCAAGTGGAACCCAAAAAATATTTCTTGCGATATATTCATCTACATCTTCGGGATCTCCTTCAGGGTCTTTTTTTATTTCCCCCATAGCTTCCTCGAAGGAATCCGAAATATACTTCAAAAAAATCAAGCCCAAAACTACATGTTTATACTCAGCAGCGTCCATATTACTCCTAAGCTTATCCGCAGTTGCCCAAAGTTTTTTCTCAAAACCAAGGTTTGCGCCGTTACTTTCCATATCAATCCAAAGGCACCCCCAATTTTAAGTCTATCTATTCTCCCCCATCAACTTAAATTTTTTCAGAACTTCTCAACATCCCCCGCCATAATTTTCCCCTGTGCCTTCAACAAATCTGAAGACCCTTGGAGATTATAAATTATTTGACGAGCAAGAATGTTTTGGAAAAATGACAAAAGAGATTCTATATGAGTTAAATCACCCCGAAGAATAATTTTGCAAATATTCTATTTCTGG
>VAPK010162910.1_pt1 | contig 15592 bp, 16 predicted proteins | sample 3395031 | NCBI WGS metagenome assembly VAPK01 (sample SAMN08290443, study PRJNA428436) | hydrothermal vent metagenome | isolation source: Deep-sea hydrothermal vent chimney 1 | place: Pacific Ocean: Juan De Fuca Ridge
TATGAATTTTTTGAAATACTCTATTCTTAGTTTTACTCCATATTTTTTTTACTTCCTTTTTCTAAAAAGGCCAAAACAAAATTCATTTGTGTATCTGTATGCGTTAAAAAATCGCTATAAGTTTGTGTAACATAATGGTCTGGTAGTATTCCTCTATTAATAATTTGATTTTCCTTTAAAGGTACATCTTGCTCTAAATTTACTATTGAAAAATATGTCTTTATTTTAGATTTTGGTAAAATATATGATAAAGGGGTATGTCCATTATGTCCGTAATAACCTCCAGAAGTTTCTTCTCCAATTACAACAGTATTTTTATTACCAGCAACCATAGAGGCAAACAAGCTCCCTGCAGAAGCAACTTCAGGACTTACTAGCAAAAGAACATTACCAGTAAAAGCATTTTTATTTGGCTTCCAAATTTTATGATCAGAACTAGATGAATTTTGATAATATTTTCCGTTTTTATTTTCAGGAAACTCTTTTCGAAAATATTTATTATATTTTATAACTCCTAGTGGTCTTAGAAATATAGGCACTTTAGTATCAACATACCTTAATAAAGGAATTTTCTGAAAACTAATCCATGCTTTTTTGTTTTCTGAAAATTTTCTTGGAGTTAAGTAACTATAAGTAATTAAATCATTTGGGTCAGTTCCTCCACCATTATGACGTGCATCTACTATTAAATTAGAGATGTTGCTTTTCTTGATTTCACTAAAAATACTATCTAAAAACTTTGCATATACAATATGTTCTTTTGATTTTTCATTATCTCCAATAGCAAAAGAGTTAATAGTTAATAGACCTGTTGTTTTGTTAATATTTCTATATGAGTACATCTCATTTATATTCCAATCTTTATAATTTGGTTCGTCAAATGGTTTTGAATATCTATTGTTGAAATTTGTATAGTATTCAGAAAACCCAATACTGTTTAGAGATATTTGTTTGATTTCATTTGAATTATTCTCTCGATATGTAACTGCAAAAATATGTTGCTTTCCATAGTGAAGACGATAATATTTACTAAACCTATAATTTATTCCTATTGCTTTTCCTGATTTATTAATTCCATCTGTTGTATAATATTTATATAAATTTAAAACTATTTCTGTCATCTTGTTATTGTTAATTGATAGAATTTCTGAACCAATTGGTATTTCTTGACTCTTGAAATTGAGAAGCCATTTCCCTTCAATTAGCTTTAAAGGGTAAGGAAAATAACCTTCTTTTTCATCTTTCAATGATTTGTATATTTTTTTAGGTAATTGAGTTCCATTGTGCAGACTGCCTTCAAAATCAGTAAGTGTATTGATGATGTTGTAAAAATCTCTATATGTTTTTGATTTTTCAATTTCTGAATATGCCCATTTATAGATGCTGTCAATTTCTTTTGTAGTACGATATTTATATAACCCAGAGTTTGTCCTGTCTCTAATCTCTTTAAAAATAGATAAGTCTTTTTTCATTTTTTTATTTGAAAAAAATGCATCTATAGATTGAGGAAAAGTAATTTGTGTTGTTAATAGTGCAAATAATAATAAAAATAGTTTATTCATGATAATTGTGTTTATAACACAAAAGTACTTTTATGAATACATACTTACTTGTATAATCTTGGTGTTTATTTTAAAAGGTTTTGATAGTTCTTTGGTGAAAGACCAATAAAACGTTTAAAAGTTTTAGAGTAATGTGCCATATCAGAGAAATCGTAATCAAATGCAATTTGAGTTAGTTCAGAATTTTTAGTTATTAATTGCTTACTTGAAAATATTTTTTTCATTATGATATAATTCATCGGAGACATTCCTGTTGATGTCTTAAATTTTTTAGCAAAACCATATTTATTAATATTTGCAATTTTTGATAATTCTTCAAGATTAAATTTACTTGTCAAGTTATTATCTATGAAGTTGCTTACATTATTCAATGTAGAGAAATTTAATTCTGAATATTCCTCTTTTTTTTCTTGTGAATAATGTTTAATAACATTTACAAATTTGTAGAGTAATAATTCTATTTTTCTAATGTCATTTATATCAATAGCCTTCTTTAGTTCTGTAAAAAGCAAGTTTGCTTTTTGATTATTAATCTTACGATTTAAAAAAGTAATATTTTTTCCATTCAATAAGTATTTCATTAAGTCCTTTGATATGTAAAGAGTGTCAAAACAAAGTTGAATGTTTTTGTCTATTAGAGGGTTTGAATGTATTTCATAAGGATTTGTTATTGTAATACTTCCTGTCTCACTATAAAAATTTTGATTATTTATATTGATGGCTTCAATTCCTTTGTATATGAGTGATATACAGAATGTTTCGTGATAGTGATTAGGGAAATCAGTTTCTTGTTTTTGTATGGTTAGATATTCTAAATTATCAAATATCATAAGCGTTTTTATGAGCTAAATTTGTTGCTATTGAATTTATAGATGAAAACGAATCTAGTCATTTTTTATGAGAAAGTCAATAAGTTTGAAATAGCACTGTAAGAGTTGAATTAAATCAGCAAGAAAAAGCAGTCATCAATTTTAATGAGAAAGTCAATAGAAAAGTATGTTACTTACTAAATTGGTACAAAAAGTATTTATATATTTAACCAATAATTTAATATTAATGGATACTCATACATATAAAGCTTCAAAGGCGGTAAATTTAGCTGCAATTGCTACTAAAGAGGTAGTTAATGACGCCAAACAGAAACTTAAAAAAACTCGAAAACAACTTAGTAAGTTACAAGATGTGATGTACGCTCATGGTAAATATAGTATGCTTATCTGCATACAAGGTATGGATACCTCGGGTAAAGATAGTTTAATTAGAGAGGTTTTTGCAACTGTAAATGCAAGAGGAGTAGTGGTACATAGTTTTAAAGTACCTTCAGAAAAAGAATTGAAGCATGATTTTTTATGGCGACATTATATCGCTTTGCCAGAAAGAGGTAAAATAGGTGTTTTCAATCGTACCTATTATGAAAATGTATTGGTTACACGTGTGCATCCTGAATATATTTTAGGAGAGAATATTCCTTCTGTTAAAAGTATTGACGATTTAGACGATGCTTTTTACCATAAAAGGATGGCCCATATCAATAATTTTGAACAGCAAATTATAGAAAACGGAACCATAATCTTGAAATTTTTTTTACACCTTTCAAAAAAAGAACAAAAAAACAGATTGTTAAGAAGGCTAGATTTGAAAGAAAAAAACTGGAAATTTTCTGCGGGCGATTTAAAAGAGCGTAAATTATGGGATAAATACCAAGCCTGCTATCAAGATGCAATCAATAGAACATCTACAGAGAAAGCTCCTTGGTATATTGTACCAGCAGATGATAAAGCTTCAGCAAGATGTATTGTTGCACAAACTATTTTAAGTACTTTAGCAACTTATAAAGATGTAAAGTATCCTGAATTAGATGAAAAATCAGCCTCGCAAATAGAAGTATTCAAGGCAGAATTAGAAAACGATTAATAAGGCCTATTTCTAAATTATAAATAATGAAATTTAAATAGATAATGATGAAAATAATAGTAAAACTTAGCATATTCCTTTTTTGTGTAATAGCATCTTCACAAAATGAAATAAAAAAAGATTCTACACAACTGAGGTTAATTTATACAGAAGCTTTAACTAAGGGTAGAAGTTATACTTGGTTGAATTATTTATCAAAAAATATCGGAGCTCGTTTGGCAGGTTCTGAAGCGAATAAGAAAGCAGTAACATGGGCAAAAGCCGAATTAGATAAACTAAACTTAACCAAGGTTTGGTTGCAGCCAGTTACAGTTCCTGTTTGGGTAAGAGGAGAGAAAGAAGAGGCTCGTATTGAGACGAGTCATGGTAATTTTAAGGTTGCTATTTGTGCATTAGGAGGTTCAATCGCCACTTCAAAAGACGGATTGTTAGCTGAGGTAATTGAAGTGAAAAGTTTAAAGGAAGTTGAAGAGTTGGGTGATAAAGTAAAAGGTAAAATTGTATTTTTTAATAGAGCGATGCCTGCTGATAAAATTGAAACCTTTAGAGCTTATGGAGCATCGGTAGATCAGCGTTATAGCGGAGCCAGAGTTGCGGGTAAATATGGTGCTGTAGGAGCAATTGTACGTTCTATGAATCTGAAAATAGACAATTTCCCCCATACAGGTTCAATGAGTTATGGTGAGAATGCTGAAAATGAAAAAATACCAACAGCTGCAATTAGTACTAATGGTGCTGAATTGTTGAGTAAACTTTTAGAGCAAAAGGATAAGATGGAACTGAAGTTTTACTTTAAGCAAAGCTGCAAAAATTTACCTGAAGCAGAATCTTTTAATGTAATTGGAGAAATAAAAGGACTCAAATATCCAAATGAAATCATTGTTGTAGGAGGTCATTTAGATTCATGGGATTTAGGGGAAGGTGCACATGATGACGGAGCAGGAATTGTACAGTCTATGGAAGTAATGAGAATGTTTAAGGAGTTGAGAATTAAACCTCAAAGAACTATTAGAGTCGTCTTGTTTGCTAATGAAGAGTTTGGTTTAAGTGGAGGGAAAGCTTATGCGGCCGAAGCTGAGAAAAAGAAAGAAAATCACATTGTAGCTTTAGAGTCTGATTCAGGTGGATTTACACCTCGTGGATTCGGAATCACTAGTAACGATCAAAATTATGAGCAAATAGTACAATGGAAATCCTTATTTGAACCTTATAATATCCATATTTTTTCTAAAGGAGGAGGTGGTGCAGATATCGGCCCTTTAAAAAAGGATACCAATGTGTTGTTGGGCTTACGTCCAGATTCACAGCGTTATTTCGATTATCATCATACTGATGCCGATGTTTTTGAAGCCATTAATAAGCGAGAATTAGAATTGGGTGCGGCAACAATGGCTTCAATCATATATTTATTTGATACGTATGGTATCAAAACTGAGAAATAACAGGCTGTCAATTAGAAATAATGTACTCAAAGAAAGAACTTTCTCAATTGGTTGTGGCATATTGTGTTGCTTATGATGTTGAACATGTAGTTATTTCACCAGGCTCACGAAATGCTCCTTTAACCATTGGTTTTACAAGTCATCCTAAAATTAAAACCTATAGTATTGTTGATGAGCGTTGTGCTGCTTTTTTTGCATTAGGAATTGCACAGCAAACACGAAAACCAACAGCAATTATTTGCACCTCTGGTTCAGCATTGTTAAATTATTATCCAGCTATAGCTGAAGCATTTTATAGTGATATTCCCTTGATAGTAATTTCTGCCGATAGGCCAAAGCATTTGATAGATATTGGCGATGGCCAAGCAATCCGACAAGAAAATGTATTTAAAAACCATAGTCTTTATAATGCCAATTTGGTTGAAGGGAAAGAACATCGAAGTTTAAATTCAGAATTGATTTCTGATGCCATTCAAAATGCAATTGATAAAAAAGGGCCTGTACATATCAATGTTCCTTTTGATGAACCTTTGTATGAAACGACTACTTTGACAATAGAGCATGATAGATTGGTTGATAATAATATCCAACATGAAGAATCTCTACACAATTTTGAATATTTTGGTGAAAAATGGAATGCTTGTTCAAAGAAAATAGTATTAATCGGTGCTAATTATCCAAATCAAAAATTACAAGAGCAATTGATTGAATTGGCTAAAGATGATTCTGTATTGATTTTTACAGAAAGCACTTCAAATGTATTTGATGACAAGTTTATCAATAGTATTGATAAATTAATTGCTCCCTTAGATGAAGCTGAGTTTTTAGATTTAAAACCTGAAATATTATTGAGCCTTGGCGGGATGGTAATTTCGAAAAAAGTAAAGCAATTTTTCAGAAAGTATCAACCAAAATATCATTTACATGTTGATAAAAAAAATGCACCTAGCACTTTTCATTGTTTAAAGTATCATTTTGATATAACTCCTACAGTATTTTTTGATGGTTTCTTACAGCATACTAAACCAGTAATAAGTTCTTATCAAAAAAGATGGCTATCAGTAAAAAAGGATAGAGATACAAATCATATTCAGTTTATAAAAGAAGTAGAATTTTCTGATTTAAAGGTTGTTGATGTACTGTTGAAGAATATACCAAATCATGCTCAATTACAATTGGCAAACAGCTCAATTGTTCGATATACTCAACTATTTGATAATAACCCTACATTGAAAATTTTCTGTAATAGAGGTACAAGTGGTATTGATGGTAGTACATCAACAGCAATAGGTGCAGCACATGCTGTTAAAAACCAAACTGTATTTATTACAGGTGATATTAGTTTTTTTTATGATAGCAATGCCCTGTGGAATAAGTATGTGAAAAATGATTTTAGAATCATCCTTATTAATAATGGAGGAGGCGGTATTTTTAAAATTTTACCAGAGCCATCAAAAACAAATGCGTTAGATTATTTTGAAACGCCACATCATTTAACGGCCAAGCATTTGTGTGAAATGTATCAATTTCAATATGTAAAAGCAGCAAATGAAAAAGAGTTGATTGAACAATTAAATGTGTTTTTTGATAAAGGGGAAACCCCTAAATTATTAGAGATATTTACTCCAAATGAAATAAATGATAAGGTCTTAAAAAGCTATTTTCAGAATTTGTAAACTGATTTGTTAGTTTTTTTCTATATTTAGGAGTTGAAAACACCTTAACTAACCAAAATAACTGAGTCATGAATAAAAGAGAAGAACTAATTGCATTGTATGTTAGTGAGCTTAAAAGTAAGTGTGGAGTTAATGCAGACGTAAGTTTATTGACTAAGGTAACTATAGGTTGTGGTCCGTCAATTTATAATAAAGATGCGGCAACAGTTTCTTGTTCTGATACTTCAGAATTAGCAACGGTTAGAGACAATTACCTAATTAAAAAACTAGGATTAAAAGATAGTCCTAAATTAAATGATGTAATAAAAAAAGTTTGTAATCAGTTAGGGAGTTCTAACAAAAATAAATATAGAGCTATGTTCTATTATTTACTCTGTAAAGAGTTTGGTAAAGCGTCTGTTTACAAATAAAATATCCTTTTGACTTGAGCTGATCTAAAACAGGTGAGTGATACTGATTTCTTAGGGGCAAGTAATCAAAAAAGCTACCGTTTAAAGTAGCTTTTTGGTTTTCATTTACCAGTATCTTCCTCAGAGTTAACTTCTCCGTCAGCCTCAACACCTCCGTTTTTAAAAGTTTTTTGTTTGGCTAATACACGTTCTACATTTTGGTAATATCCGTCTGAATTTGGATCTTCAGATGGAATTTTTGCAAAACCGTTTTTATAATATTTTAATGCTTTTTTATAGTTGTTTCCTGTTTCGTAATATTGACCTATATAATAATCACCTATTGGTGATTCAGGATATAAACGATTGATCATTTTTCCATACTCTTCTAAATAAGCACCATCTTCTTTATCAATAATAATTGATTCTACAGCAAAAATATCACGTTGTCTAATTTTTAGATTAGCACCAAATAGGTATTGAATCTCTACGTATTTCTTTTCAAGATACTCTATAGCTTCTGCAGGATTTAAATCTGCTATGTCATTTTTAAATTCTGTTTTCGAAATAGATGAGTACATGTCAAATATATGAGCTAATGCTCCAGGTATTGACTGGCCTAATGATGAAATCTTGGTTGAGTTTTCAAACTCATCATATTTATACTTAAAATTATCATTTTCAAAATTTTTCAATACATAATAAACTGTCTCAATTGATTTTGATTTTTCTTCGCCATTATGCATGCCATTACTTAAATAATAATAAATATTTGAATTTAATGTAGGTACTTTTCCTCTAAATAAATCTGTAATGTCATGTGAGTAACTAGGATTTATATTGATATATGCATTAAAAACTGGAGTTGGTTCTATCAGAAAGTAATTGCTAAAATTAGCAGTCATAGTATTTCCTACAATGGTTCTAAACGAGGAAATTCTATAGTTATCTTCAATATAACCAATCAATTCATTTTTAATAAATTTATAGAATTTTGAACTAGATTGAGTTAACATGCTATTCATGTCAATTTCACAATCTTTTTTACGTTCGTTTTTTTGATTTTGAAAAATTCCAACCACAATTTGTTCAGGAGCCTTGTCCTTAGCTGCAAAAAGTCTAGAATTAGCGACGTAAATATCAAATAAATATTCAGCATCTAATACAATAGCTAATGGGTATACTCTCTCTGAGTCTTCTTGATATGAATCAGGAACATAAATTTTTAAAGTTCTGTTATTGTGTAATTCTCCACTTAATTCAGAAGATTTAAAAGCTTCCATTTGAATATTCTGTCCAAATACAATGACAGAAGACAATAAAAAGAGGAGATTAATGTACAATTTTTTCATAATTTATGACAATTATTGAGTTTTAAATAAACTAATTTTTTTAGTCTTTTTCTTAATTCTATCTTTACAAACGAATAAAATCGGAAAATATGATACAGATAGACTGGAAAGTTGCAAAAAAATATTCTGACATCACTTATAAAAAGTGTAAAGGAGTAGCTAGAATAGCCTTTAACAGACCAAATGTGCGTAATGCATTTCGTCCCAAAACAACAAGCGAATTGTATGATGCATTGTATGATGCACAAGAAGATACGAGTATTGGAGTGGTGTTACTTTCTGCAGAAGGCCCTTCAACTAAAGATGGAATTTATTCTTTCTGTAGCGGAGGAGATCAAAAAGCTAGAGGGCATCAGGGTTATGTAGGTGATGATGGTATGCACAGGTTAAATATACTTGAAGTGCAACGTTTAATTCGTTTCATGCCTAAGGCTGTTATTGCTGTTGTGCCAGGCTGGGCAGTTGGTGGTGGTCATAGTTTGCATGTGGTTTGCGATTTAACCTTAGCAAGTAAAGAACATGCAATTTTTAAACAAACAGATGCTGATGTAATGAGTTTTGATGGTGGATATGGTTCTGCATATTTGGCTAAAATGGTTGGGCAAAAAAAAGCAAGAGAAATTTTCTTTTTAGGACGTAATTATTCTGCTCAAGAAGCATTTGAGATGGGTATGGTAAATGCAGTAATTCCTCATGATGAATTAGAAGAAACAGCTTTTAAATGGGCACAAGAAATTCTAGAAAAATCACCTACATCAATAAAAATGTTGAAATTTGCAATGAATTTAACTGATGATGGCATGGTTGGGCAGCAAGTTTTTGCTGGTGAGGCAACTCGATTGGCATATATGACAGAGGAAGCTAAAGAAGGCCGTGATGCATTTTTAGAAAAACGTAAACCGAATTTTGAAAAAAAATGGTTGCCGTAATGTTAGTTAGCAGTATTCAGTGGTTTAAGATGAATATGAAGAAAAATGAAGTTTAACTAAAAAAATACCCATTAAAACTCCCTCTTAGAGGGGTGGGGAGAGAATATGAAAATAATATGTATTGGGCGTAATTATGCTAAGCACATAGAAGAATTAGCCAATGAAAGACCAACAGAACCTGTAGTTTTTTTAAAACCTGATTCTGCAATCTTAGCTAATAAAATGCCTTTTTTTATTCCTGAATGGTCTAATGGCATTCATTATGAAGTTGAAGTTTTGGTGAAAATTAACCGTGTTGGTAAATACATTGACACCAAATTTTCTCATAAATATTATGATGAAATAGGCTTGGGGATAGATTTTACGGATAGAGAATTGCAATCTAAACTTAAAGAAAAAGGCTTGCCTTGGGAAAAATCGAAGGCCTTTGATGGAAGTGCTGTAATTGGTCAGTTTTTTCCTAAAGAGCAGTTTAATTTAGAAAATTTACAATTTAAATTGCTAAAAAACGATGATCTTGTACAAGATGGAAATACCAATACAATGTTATGGAGCATTGACGAACTGATAACTTATGTTTCTCAATTTTTCACCTTAAAAAAAGGGGACATTCTGTTTACAGGTACGCCAGCGGGTGTAGGTAAGGTAAATACGAATGATATTCTGATAGGTAGAATCGAAGATAAAGAAGCTTTTAGAGTTAAAATAAAGTAATCATTATCGGTGATGAAATTTTATTATATATCTTAATAATAAAGGCTTTGTTTTTATATAAGCAGAGTTTTAGGAGTGTCCACTTGAGGGGACTTTAGGGGTGTTAATGTGATGTATTATATGATACATCTAAACTAATTTAGTTAATATACAAGGCTAGTTGTAAGAGAGAAATACTATGGCACAAGAAATTGAAAGGAAATTCTTAGTAAAAAGTGATGTTTATAAATCAGCATCCTTTAAAAATACACATATTATACAAGGTTTTTTATCTTCTGTTCCTGAAAGAACGGTACGTATCCGTATTAAAGGAGAGCAAGGTTTTATTACAGTAAAAGGAATAAGTAATGAATCGGGAGTTTCTCGGTATGAATGGGAAAAAGAAATTTTACTAAAAGAAGCAAATGAATTATTGAAAATTTGTGAGCCTGGGAATATCGAAAAAACTCGTTTTGAAGTAGCTTTTGGAAAACATACTTTTGAAGTTGATGAGTTTTATGGAAAAAATGAAGGTTTGGTAGTCGCAGAAGTCGAATTGTCTTCAGAAGATGAAGTTTACGAAAAGCCAGATTGGTTGGGTGAAGAAGTTACAGGTGAATTAAAATATTACAACTCTATGTTGGTTAAACATCCATTTAAAAAATGGAAATAAAATTTAAATAGTGAAAGCAGAAATAATAACGATAGGAGATGAAATTCTCATCGGTCAAATTTTAGATACCAATTCGGCATTTATAGCCAAAGAATTGAATAAAATAGGTGTGTCAGTATATCAAATTACTTCTGTTCAAGACGATAAAAAACATATATTAAAGTCTCTAAAAGAAGCTGAAGAAAATGCAGATATTATTATTTTAACGGGTGGCTTAGGGCCAACTAAAGATGATATTACCAAGCATACACTTTGTGAGTATTTTGATGATGTGTTGAAAATTAATGGAAACATTCAGCAACATATTAAGGAGCTCTTTGCTAAAATCAACTATCAATATACTGATTTAGATTTGCAACAAGCACTATTGCCTGGTAAAGCAAAAATCCTTAAAAATGAGTTGGGTACAGCATCAGGAATGTGGTTTGGTAAAGGTAAAAAAGTATTTGTCTCAATGCCAGGTGTGCCAAATGAAATGGAAGGTTTGATGACCTCTAGTGTTCTACCAAAACTTCAAGAAACATTTGAGTTGCCTTTTATTTTTCATAAAAATATAATCACCTACGGAATGGGTGAAAGTAAAATTGCAAAGCGGTTAGAAACATTTGAAAGTAATTTGCCAAGTGAGATTAAGTTGGCCTATTTGCCATCTTATGGAAAAACACGTTTGCGATTGACCGCAAAAGGGAAAAATAAGAAAGAGTTAGTTACTAATTTAGAAAGAGAAGTAAAAGCACTGACTCGATTAGTTGGTGATATTATAATGGGTTTTGAGGGCGATGAATCTATTGAAGCAAGTATCGGAAAACTTTTAAGGGATAAAAAACTGACGTTGGCTACTGCAGAAAGCTGCACAGGTGGTGCAATTGCTAAAAGTATTACTTCTGTTGCTGGTGCTTCAGAATATTTTATCGGATCAATTGTTAGTTATAATGAACGCATAAAGACAGAAGTTTTGAGCGTTCTACCTGAAACGATAAAAAAATATTCTGTAGTTAGTAAAGCTGTAGCGGAAGAAATGGCAAAAGGAATTCAGCAATTATATGCTACTGATTATGCTATCGCGGTTACAGGAAATGCAGGGCCAACAAAAGATAAAACAGATGCGTCAGTAGGTGTGGTTTTTATAAGTATTGCAACGCCAAACTCAATAATAACAAAAGAGTTTAATTTTGGTCAACCAAGAGAAAAAGTAATAGAGCGTGCTACTATTAAATCTTTAGAATTACTGAGAAATGAACTGTTAAAATAAAGAGGGTAAAAGAGAATTTATCCATTCTTAAAGAAATGAATTAAAAAGACTAACAAATTGTTTGTAAATAGAATTAATTTGTTATTTTTGCACCTCGTTTAGAAATAACAAATTTAAAGTTTAGAAAATGTCAAGAGTTTGTGAGTTAACTGGTAAAAAAGCAATGGTTGGGAATAATGTTTCTCATTCAATGAATAAGACCAAAAGAAGATTTAACGCTAATTTGATGAAAAAGCGTTTTTATATTCCTGAAGAAGATAAGTGGGTTACCTTAAAAATATCTGCATCAGCTTTAAAAAACATCAATAGATTAGGCATTTCTGCTGTAATTAAAAAAGCCAAAGCAAACGGCTTTTTAAAATAACATTATACAATGGCAAAGAGTAAAGGAAATAGAATTCAGGTGATATTAGAATGTACTGAACACAAAGAAAGTGGTAAGCCAGGTACTTCTAGATATATAACAACGAAGAATAAAAAGAATTCTCCTGATAGAATGGAATTGAAAAAATTCAATCCTATCTTAAAGAAAATGACAGTTCATAAAGAAATTAAGTAATTCCTGAATTTATTTCAGGAACTATTGAAAATATAAGTATTAATTAAAAAGATGCTGAAACAAATTCAGCAAAATTTATTATGGCAAAGAAATCAGTAGCATCATTACAAACAGGTTCAAAAAGATTAACGAAAGCAGTTAAAATGGTAAAATCTCCAAAAACAGGAGCTTACTCTTTTGTAGAATCAGTTATGGATCCTTCTAAAGTAAACGACTTTTTTAGTAAATAATCGTTTACCTTACTAAATATATAGAAAAGCTACTTTCATTAATGAAAGTAGCTTTTCTTTTTTATCTTTGTTTCTTAGTATTAAAAAAAAGGCATCTATAAACAAGAACATGAGTTTATTTAAAAGAATATTTTCAAAAGAGAAAAAAGAAACCTTAGACAAAGGATTGGAAAAAAGTAAGACTACATTTTTTTCTAAGCTCTCTAAGGCAGTTGCAGGTAAATCTAAAGTAGATGAAGATGTTTTAGATAATTTAGAAGAAGTGTTGGTTTCTTCTGATGTAGGTGTAGCAACAACCTTAAAAATTATTGATAGAATTGAAGCTAGAGTTGCTAAAGATAAGTATTTAGGAACTGATGAGTTGAATAAAATACTTCGTGAAGAAATTGCAGGATTGTTAGCTGAAACGAATGTGGGTAATGAAACCGAATTTAGTATTCCTACCGATAACAAACCTTATGTGATTATGGTTGTAGGTGTAAACGGAGTGGGGAAAACTACAACTATTGGTAAATTGGCATCACAATTTAAAAAACAAGGATTGAAAGTTGTCTTAGGTTCCGCAGATACGTTTAGAGCAGCAGCAATTGATCAATTAGAAGTTTGGGCAACCAGATCAGATGTGCCTATGATAAAACAGAAAATGGGAAGTGATCCTGCTTCTGTGGCTTTTGATACAATTGAGTCCGCTGTAAACCAAAATGCCGATGTTGTTATTATTGATACTGCTGGGCGTTTACATAATAAAGTGAATTTAATGAATGAGCTTACAAAAATTAAGCGTGTTATGCAAAAGGTAATTGAAACTGCTCCACATGAAGTTTTATTAGTTCTAGATGGTTCTACTGGGCAAAATGCTTTTGAACAGGCCAAACAATTTAGTTTAGCTACAGAAGTTACTTCATTAGCAGTTACTAAATTAGACGGAACCGCAAAAGGTGGAGTTGTCATTGGTATTTCTGACCAGTTTAAAATACCAGTAAAATACATTGGTGTTGGTGAAGGTATTGATGACTTACAAGTATTTAATAAGATAGAATTTGTAGATTCTTTTTTTAAATAAACCTTTCTTCTCAATATAAAGAGTATTTCTATTTGTAAATGATTTAACCTTTGTTAATACCTGTCTACCGCAAGTATAGATACGAGTAAAGCTCTTTTCTTCGGATGAAGAGGGGGGTGAATTCGCTTATTTCTAAAGGGTTAAGTAGTGTGTAAAAGCATGTTGAGCGAAGAAAGGGGAGATTGACAACGCTAATGATTAGTATTAATCTAAAATTCTACAATATAGCCTTTGTTGATGATTGCATGTCTCAGGCTGATTTTTCTCCAACAATTTTTTGCTATCGCCGATGTTTTTTCTGACGAAAGCTAGCTTTCTATAAACAAATAGATGATAAGCTTTTAAGTATTGAAGTGTAGCTTGTGAAAATATAATGGTGTGATAAAATAAAAGAGGCCGAGAGGCCTCTTTTATAGCTTTCCTTCGTTAAAAAAGAGAATTTTCGCAATTCATTTTAACGTCAAATTAATATGTAGGAAAACAAAAATCCGCCAAAAATTTTTTCGAACATGAAGATATAATGGTAATAAGAGAAACATGTAGAGAAGAATATTTTGACATTTGGATTTTTTAATATAATGCTTAGCTAGTATATTATTGTTAACTAATTCTAATGTAAAGATAGTATGATAAATGTGATTTTGCCTTTTGAAAAACCGCATATTTTTTCAAAAAACCCGTAATTATTTTTCAAAAACCCGTAATATTTTTGAAAAAACCCGTAATCGTTTTCAAAAAACCCGTAATGCTGTCCTGATTTTACGATGTAATTTTGTAATTAAATGAATCTGTTATGCAATATAAGTACTCTATTATCGAAGGTGAACAATCAGTAATTAAGGAAATAGATAAATATTTCGAAGAGATTTCTGATTATAAATGTGTAGGTGTGTCAAGTTGTAAAGATCAATCCTTAGATATTATTTTAGAGCATAACCCAAATTTTGTGTTTATAAATGTTGATCAAATTGAAAATAATTTTAGTGGTGCTTTTAACCTTGTAAATGAATTGCATAAGTATTGTGACGAGTTACCTTATTTTATTGCTTTATCAAAAAATACAGATCAGGCTTTTAACTGTATAAAGAATGGCTTTACAGATTACCTACTAAAACCCGTTTCTAGTTTTGAAATGCGTAAGACTATAAAGAAGTTAAAGCTTAAATCTAGAGTGTCATCAAATACCTTAAGTTTAAAAAACTATAAAGACACTCGCTTTATAGATATGGATGATATTTTATTCTTGAAGGCAGATAATAATTATACAGATTTATTTATGACTGATGGTACAACAGTAACCGCATTTAAAAAAATAAAAGATTTTGAAAGTACGTTGCCTGAAGGTTTTACTAGAATACACAATAGTTATATCGTAAATCAAAATTATGTTTCTCAGATTCATTTTGGGAAATCTAAATGTATTATCAGACAAAATAACATTACGATTCCTTTTTCAAAAACATACAAAGAAAATGTGTTGGTTTTAGAAGATGCCTTATCTAAAAAATCATTGGTGTCATTAAACTAAATTTTTAAGCAAAAAAAGTCATCTACCCTCAGAAGTGGGTCATTCACCCTCAGAAGTGGTACATCTACAATATACATCCAAAATCAGAAGTAGTTTAAGACCATCTGTACTACTTTAGCCAAAGAAATTGAAGCTTCACTTTATTTAATGCGTTATAGATTAACGCAACTATTTCACCTAATCATTATTGGGTAACTTTTTTACACTTAAAACTTAATTTAAAACATACAAACCATGAAAAATTTAAAAAACATTTTAGCATTATTCGTACTTACATTGGCTTTCTATCCTGCTAATGCAAATGCAACAACAAGCAATAGTCAAACAGCA
>VAPK011053513.1_pt1 | contig 15588 bp, 15 predicted proteins | sample 3395031 | NCBI WGS metagenome assembly VAPK01 (sample SAMN08290443, study PRJNA428436) | hydrothermal vent metagenome | isolation source: Deep-sea hydrothermal vent chimney 1 | place: Pacific Ocean: Juan De Fuca Ridge
AATAAGATGATGGGCGAACTGGAAGTTGCGGCCTTCACTGCCGATTTCTGAACAGATCAGGGTTTGTACGCCCTCCTCTATATCGGCAAACCAGGCGGCGGCGCGATCCCGCTCGATGATGCTCATGGCTTCATGAAAGACAGCGGTATGCAGGCCGTATCGCCGCCGCAGCACCACTTCGAGATCCAGGGCGGTAGCGGCTGAGGCGCAAATCACCAGCACTTTTTTATTGCGCAGGCTTTTGATGGTCTGGTAAAGCCAGTCAATCCGGGGATCCAGCTCTTCCCAGTCCGGGGCTTTATCTGTTTTGTGTTCCTGATAAATGCGTTCCGGAGTGAGGGCGAAGCGGGCGACGTCTGCATGTTGCTCAGCCTGTTGTGTTGCCTGGATAACGATTTGCAGATACGCGGCGTCGGCTTGCAGTGGAAAGGTTTGCAACTGTCGTTCGGGAAAACCCTTGATGGTATTGCGCGAGTTGCGAAATAGAATGCGACCGGTGCCGTGGCGGTCGCGCAACAGGGTGATCAGGGTTTCTGCCGCGGCGCGGCGATCTTTTTCTTCCGAATCTACAAGCTGGTCAATCAGTTTCAGGCTTGGGGGATTGTCTGCCAGAGCAATTTTCAGGGCCTGTTGATTTGCCTTGTTCAGATAACCGCGTTCCTGTAATTCTTCGACTGCATGGGCGATAGGGGCGTACAGACTTTCTTCGGCAAGAAATTCGTCCAGACTGAAAAAACGATCAGGATCCAGCAATCGCAGGCGGGCGAAGTGGCCCTCGGCACCCAGTTGTTCAGGGGTGGCTGTCAGCAGCAGCACCCCGGGGGTGACTTTGCTTAAGGCTTCCACCAGTTCATATTCCGGGCTGGCCTCGCCGGCGTGCCACTGCAGGTGATGAGCTTCATCGACCACCAGGGTATCCCAGTTAGCGTTCAGAATTTGTTCTCGGCGTAGAGGGTTTTCCTGCAAAAAGTTCTGGTTGCACAGCACCAACTGTTCACTGTGAAACGGATTTTCATTTTCATGTTCAAGTGAGGCGCAGCGTTGTTCATTGAAAATACTGAAACGCAGATTGAAACGGCGCAGCATTTCCACCAGCCACTGGTGCTGCAGGGTTTCCGGCACCATGATCAGGATACGCCGGGCACGACCGTTGAGATATTGCTGATGCAGGATCAGTCCGGCCTCAATGGTTTTTCCGAGTCCTACCTCGTCGGCCAGCAGTGCTCGCGGAGCGCTGCGTGAGGCAAGTTCATGGGCGATGAACAGCTGGTGAGGGACGAGGCTGACGCGGGCGCCGGCGAGTCCGCGCACCGGGGAAGGCAGCAGGCTGTGGAGTTTATTCAAGGTTATGTAACGTAATTCGTAGGCGCTGTTTTTATCCAGTTGCAGATTGAACAGGCGATCACGGGGCTTGTTCAGTTTCATCGCATGGTTGAGACGGCCTTCTTCGATTCGATATTTTTCACCTGCCTCGTTTTCGCCAAAGTAGGTCAGCAGACCATCGACCTCGCTGACTTCGTCTACCCGGATTTTGTTGCCGTCAATATCTTCAATGTTGTCGTGATGGCTGAAATGCACCCGGGTTAGCGGGGAACCCTCGCGGGCATAGGTGCGGTTTTCATCGCTGGCCGGGAAATGCAGGCTGACGGTGCGTGTATCTGCTGCGGCAATCACGCCCAGGCCCAGTTCAGGCTCGGTATCACTAATCCAGCGCTGGCCGGGGATAAAATCGTTATTTGTCATTCTTGGATATTGTGTAAGTGGAAGTATTCTAAATGGAATCTCGGCGGATAGCCGTGTACCCGTGGCGGGAATTCTTTTACACTACGCGCCCATGAGCAACAGCTTTTTTACTTATGGAACTCTAGAAATCCCCCAGGTAGTGCAGATTATAACAGGTCAGGTGTTGACCGGTGCGCCCGCTCGACTTGAGGGCTATGCCCGTTACCAGCTAAAGAATCACGCCTATCCCGGTATTATACAGGAAGCCGGCGCCAGTATTACAGGAACCCTGTATCGGGACCTGGATGAGATGCTGATAGCACGGCTGGACGAATATGAAGATACCTGCTACGAAAAACGCAGATTGCAGATAATTACTGAAGATGGCATGGCCCTGGAAGCCCAGGCCTATGTGATACCTGAAGAAAACCGGGAACTGCTCAGTTCCCGGCCCTGGGATCGGGAACAATTCATTCGAGATGAGCTGGATGTCTTTCTGCGCAGCATTATGAGCTGAGCCTATCTCAGCTGAATGATCTCAACTGAATCGTTATTCGTTTTGGAGGGCTGTTTCAAGCCCGTAACTAACGATTATAAACTCATTTCATAGGCATAATGCATGTAGGCCGGGCGGAAGGTATGAGGCCGGTTATTTTGTTTAATGTCTCGGTTCAGATGGGTTATACAATCGCGGGTGAATTCCCTGATTTCCTTTTCTGTTCCTGAACGAAAACCGTTAATCTCGGTGATGCCGTTGGTAATAACATAACGATACCAGCGCTTTGTTCGCGCGCCGGTGGGAGGCTGGGTTTTTTCCAACATAAGAAGGCGATACTTTGACATTGCGCATATCCTCTGTGTCGAACATACCGAAAATATAGGCAAGGTATGTGTCTGCGATATGACGCGAATGTGTCGGATTTATGAAAATAAAATTTTCAGCCGACGATATCCAGCACCCGGCGCCGAAAATTCAGGCCGCGTTGCTGACAGAGTTTTTCACAGGCAGCAATGTCCACGCCTTCGAGTCCATCGATGGCGGTCAGGTTGACCGTGGCAATATGTTTATTGGCAAGAACCGCAAAATCAAGCATGGCCTCGAAGGCGCCGTTTCGTTTAGGTCGGCAATGCTGTATGTATAAGGCTTCGTTCTGAGCGTTCATCGATATGGACAATTCATCAATCAGTCCTGCAAGACGCGGCGTAACATCCTCCCCGTAAACCAGATTGGCAAGGCCGTCGGTGTTGATGCGGATCTGCGTCGATGGCTGATCGGTTTTCAGTTGGCGGGCGACCTCAAGCAGGGTATCCAGGCGTAGAGTCGGCTCGCCGAGACCACAGAAAACAATTTGTTTATAGGCACTCGGATCGCCAATAGCCTGAATGACCTCCCTGGCATCCGGTTCGCGCAGCAGGCGTAGATCATAGCCCTGTACGACCCACTCACCATGATATTTAGGGCAGAAAGCGCAACGCAGGGTGCAGTGCCAGGTGATGTTGAGGTAGCAGTTGCCATGCAGTTGATAGGCAATAATTTCTTTTGGCGGCTGTTTACCGGCTTTGGCTGTACAGGGAAGGCTCATGAATGATTCTCAGGCAGTAGTGAGTGAAACGAGATACAGCAGTCCCATGAAAACAGGCTGGTGCAGCATGTAGATGAGCAGGCTGTGTCTGCCGCCAAAACTCAATGTTTGCATCAACGGATGCTGGCATTGGCAGTTTTGCAGCCAGGCTTGTGGCTGTTGCTGAAATACCAGTTTGCCAACGAAGATGCCCAGTAACACAACGCCAAACCAGGGCAGCAGGGGCACATAATCTTCGGTAAAGGGTTTATGCGTCATCAGACCGATCCATTGTAGCCAGGGCTGGTTAAAAGCGGCGTGCTGGAACTGAGTACCCAGAACAATCAGCCCCGTTCCAAGTACAAGGTTGAGCCGGTAGAAACGGGTGAAGAGCAGTCCCAGTACGCTGGCCAGCGCAATGAAATGTAAAATACCGAAAAAAATAAAACGATCCGCGAACTGAATATAACTGCCGATGCTGACCAATGCGGCAAAAAAGATCAGCAGTCCCAGGCGGCGAAAATAGGCGCGCGGCCTGAAACCGTGACGGGTAGCCAGGAACAGGCTGACGCCGACCAGGCCGAGAAACAGGCTGACAATGAGGGTGCGGTAATCCAGCCAGAAAGGGTTGCGATAAAAATCCTGCCGGATAAAGCCGAAATAGTTCAGATCAAAACTGAAGTGATAGCTGAACATCATTAGAATAGCCAGTCCGCGCAGCAGGTCGACGATCGGGTAACGCTGTTTTAGCGGATGGGATTTAGCAGGCTGGGGCTTCATCTGTTGGGGATATTCTCATTTGTGGTCTGAGCCGATAGAATTCTATTGTATCAAGCTCCGGCCTGAATCTCAGCCATGAACCTAAGGTCTGTTTTTTACAGGGGCTTTCTTTATCTCAGAAACAGGTAAAACAGACGCTATGTCGCAAACCGGAGAAGCAGCATTAGCTCAGGAAGGCAAAGTACAGACTGATTCCGCCGGCTATGACTGGGGCTATATTCTCACGGTGGCAAAAGAACACCGGCGTGATCTGATCCTCGCCCACCTGGTCGCCATTCTCGCCGTGCTGGCCAGTGTGCCCATCCCGCTGTTGATGCCGCTGCTGGTAGACGAAGTACTGCTGCATAAGCCCGCTACCCTGGTGGGCCTGATGAATGACCTGTTTCCCTCGCCGTGGCAGGGGCCGGTGCTGTATATCAGCGCGGTTCTGCTCCTGACGATATGTCTGCGTCTGATGAGCCTGTTGCTGGGTGTGTGGCAAACCATGCGTTTTACCCTGGTGGCCAAGGATGTGACCTACCGTATGCGCCGAGGGCTGTTGAATCGCCTGCAGACTATTTCTATGGCCGAGTACGAAACTCTGGGCAGTGGTGCGGTGGCCTCGCGTTTCGTCACGGATCTCAATGTTATCGACGAGTTTGTCGGCGCTTCGCTCAGTAAAACCCTGGTTTCCATTCTCAGCCTGGTCGGCATCTCCATTATATTGTTGTGGATGCACTGGCAACTGGCGCTGTTCATCCTGCTCATGAATCCGCTGGTGATTTACTTTACCGTGGTTCTGGGCAAGGGCGTTAAACAGTTAAAGAAAAAGGAAAACAGCGCCTTTGAAGTTTTCCAGCAGGCTCTGGTGGAAACTCTGGACGGAATCCATGAAATCCGTGCCGGTAATCGCGAGCGCCACTATCTTGGCCGGGTCATGCAAAAGGCGAAGGAAATCAAGCAACATTCCGCTGCCTTTTCCTGGAAATCCGATGCGGCCGGTCGATTTTCGTTCGGTGTTTTTCTTATCGGCTTTGATGTTTTTCGTGCTATCAGCATGTTGATGGTGGTGTATTCCAATCTCAGTGTGGGCGAGATGATGGCAGTGTTCGGTTATCTCTGGTTCATGATGGGGCCGGTGCAGGAAGTGTTGAATATTCAGTATGCCTGGTATGCCGCAAGGGCGGCCATGCAGCGCATTAACCAGCTGTTTGAATTGCAGCAGGAGCCGGAATATCCGCATTTGCATAATCCCTTCAGCGGCAAACAAACCGTTGGCATCGAAGTGCGGGATATCTGTTTCAGTTATGGCAGGGACAGCGAGACAGTGCTTCGGCATGTCAATCTGGATATTCGTGCGGCGGAAACCGTGGCTCTGGTGGGTGCCAGCGGCGGCGGTAAATCCACCCTGGTGCAGGTTCTGCTCGGCATGTATCCTGCGCAGCAGGGCATGCTGTATTTTGACGGCGTACCGGTGACGGAAATTGGTCTGGATGTGGTGCGTGATAACGTGGCGACGGTGATGCAGCATCCGGCCATGTTCAATGACTCGGTGCGCCAGAATTTGACTCTGGGATTGGATATTGTCGATGAGACCCTCTGGCAGGCGCTGGAGATGGCTCAGTTGCGCGATGTGGTGATGGCGATGCCCGAGGGGCTGGAGACGATTGTCGGCCGTCAGGGCGTGCGTCTATCGGGCGGGCAGCGCCAGCGTCTGGCGATTGCGCGCATGCTGTTGAGTCAGCCCCGAGTGGTGATTCTGGATGAAGCCACCTCCGCCCTGGATACGGCCACCGAAGCCCGTCTGCATGCCGCTATGCGCCCGTTTTTGCAAGCGCGCACAACCCTGATTATCGCCCACCGGTTAAGTGCGGTAAAACAGGCGGACAGGGTTTATGTATTCGAAGACGGGCATATTATCGAAGAAGGCGTACACGAGGATCTGATTCGCAGTAACGGCCTTTACAGCCGCCTCTACGGTCATCAGCAGGAGGAGAGTGAAGGCTAGCCATTCTCCTCCTGCGGCTCGATGTGTCGTTTTAATCTTTGGGTTTAATTCCCATCCGCTTGCGGCGGGGTTGTTTAATGCTGATGGCCACCAGCGCCATGAACATGGCCGTGCTCCAGCTCTTCTTTGCTGGCTTCGCGGATCTCGACAACCTTGATTTCAAAATTCAGGTTAACGCCAGCCAGCGGGTGGTTGCCATCGACGGTAATTTCCTCGTCAGTAACCTTGATAACCGTGACAGGAAGAGGCTGACCGTCCGGGGCTTCGGCATGAAATTGCATGCCGACTTCAATTTCTTCATCGCTTTCGAACATGTCGCGGGGCACGACCTGGGTCATGCTGTCGTTGCGTTCGCCATAACCCTGGGCCGGTTCGATGCTGATGGAAAACTCATCGCCGGCCGATTTACCCTGCAGAGCCTGTTCCAGGCCGGGGATGATATTGGCGGCGCCATGCAGGTAGGCAAAGCTGCCGTCCTCTGCGCTGTCGATGATATTGTCCTGATCGTCTTTCAGAATGTAATTGAGGGTGGCAACCCGGTTTTCTTCTATTTGCATGATATTTTCCGCTAAAATTTTAATAGTGGCGCAGAATATCATATTATCCGGAATATTCCCTTATGAACGGCGGGAACTTTTTTGTATGACGGGTCTCTATTTCGATTCTGAATCCCCCGGTAACGGCTGAGCTTTTTGCTGTGCTTATTCTGCGGGCCGATATTTTGCAATCACTGCGAGGGAGCAAATATAATGAAATCAAAACTGATGATTCTGCCGGCGACAGAAGCAAATGCTATTCAGCTGCTGCGGGTACCGGATGATTTTGAAGAGCAGGAAGTCTACCGCTATGTTACGGGGGTGATCGCCGGGGTGGAAGAAGATAATCCGGATTATGACTGGGATGATATCGCCGTTGAGCTGGAAGCCTGTGGTTTTGAGATACTTGATTTTATACTCGGCCCGAGTCTGGGCTAGAACGAAAAAGAGGAGTAAACAGCATGCCTACTTATGATTATGCCTGTGAAGAAAATGGACGGGTTGTGGAAGTCCAGCACCGTATGAATGAAGTTATTAGCAACTGGGGCGAATTATGCGAACGCGCCGGTATTGACGTGGGTCATACCGCGAAGAATGCGCCTGTGAAAAAACTGGCCACCGGTGGCCAGGTGGTGCGCAGCAGCAGCCTGGGTGACAGTGCGCCATCCTGCGCCTCCGGTGGTTGTGGTCGAAGTTGTGGTTTGTGATTAAAATTATGCCTTTGTTCAGTCAAGGTCTGCGACCCGCTATGCAGGCTTGAAGGAGGGGTTGAACTCCGGCAACCACTTTCTTCAGTAGTGCTATAAAATCTTTTCTCTGCTGAAAAAAGCGTTAACATTCGTTATCGCTTTTTTCAATCTCCTTGGTGTCTTCCTCCTGCGTCGGTGCCTATAGATCTTTATCTCTTACAGGCGATTGCGTTAACCTGTACCTCGGTTCAGGGGACGAGCCGGTTAAACCGGGAATCCATATGCAGTCAGATATTATCGCCATTGCTATTGCCTATATCCTGGGGCTGGCCGCGCGTGCCGTTGGCTTACCGCCGCTGGTGGGTTATCTGCTGGCCGGGTTTGGACTGTATGCCAGCGGCGGCCAGTTGACTCCCACCCTGAAAGAATTTTCTGAAATAGGCGTCACCCTGTTGCTCTTCAGTATCGGCCTCAAGTTGCGGCTCAGGAGTCTGCTGATGCCCCAGATCTGGGCAGTGGCTTCACTGCATATGCTGATCTCGGTGGTGCTAATGACGGTTTTCATGCTCAGCATAGGTTTTGCGGGCATATCACTATTCAGTCATCTCGATCTGCGGGTGCTGGCGCTGCTGGCCTTTGCTCTAAGTTTTTCCAGTACGGTGTTCGCGGTTAAAATACTGGAAGAAAAGGGCGAAATGAATTCGCTCTATGGCCGCATTTCCATCGGTATTCTAATTGTTCAGGACATCGCTGCAGTTATTTTCCTGGTATTTTCCACGGGCAAGATACCGTCTGTCTGGGCGCTGAGTTTAGTGGCGCTTATTCCTCTGCGGCACCTGTTGTACCGACTGCTGGAACGATCCGGGCATGGCGAGTTGCTGATTCTGTTTGGCTTAAGCCTGGCCCTGGGCGGCGCACAGTTGTTTGAATTATTCAGCATCAAGGGTGATCTGGGCGCTCTGATTCTGGGGGTAATGCTTGCCAGCCACGCCCGCGCACCCGAACTGGCGCGGCAGTTACTGGGTTTCAAGGATTTATTTCTGGTCGGTTTTTTTCTTTCTATTGGCCTGTCCGGGCCGCTTAGCTGGAATGCCGTGGCCATCAGTCTGTTGCTGTTGCTGCTGGTGCCATTTAAAACGTTGCTGTTTTTTGGCCTCTTTAGCGGATTTCGATTACGTGCGCGAACCTCGTTACTGGCCACGCTGAGCCTGGCCAACTATAGCGAATTTGGTTTAATCGTGGTTGCCATCAGTGTCAGCAACGGCTGGCTCGGCAGCGAGTGGCTAATCATTATTGCGCTTGCGCTGTCTCTGTCGTTTATTGTCGCGGCGCCGTTAAATAGTGCAAGTTCCCGCCTCTATCCATCTCTGCGCAGGCTGTTGTCACGTTTTGAAACTGCCCAGCGTATTAGCGAAGAAGAGGATATTAATCCGGGCGACACCGGGGTGATAATTTTTGGCATGGGGCGTGTTGGCAGCGGTACCTATGATGCTATGCGCAAGCACATGGGGGAACAGGTACTGGGGGTAGATATTGATGAGGTTATTGTCAAAAAGCTGAAGGCCAGTGGTCGGCGCGTGATCCGTGGCAGTGCGACCGATCCGGATTTCTGGGATCGTATTTGCCTGGATTTCGATCGTGTCAGTCTGATCCTTCTGGCCATGCCCAATGTCCGGGAAATTCTGCGTGCAGTGCGGCAGTTAAAAAATGCCGGTTATACCGGCAAGGTCGCCGCCGTTGCCAAGTATGCTGATGAAATTGAAGCGCTACAAAAAGCGGGGGTGCATGCCGCGTTTAATCTTTATGCCGAAGCCGGCGCCGGGTTTGCTGAACATGTCTGTCATGAATTGCTGTCAGAATCCGGATAGCTCGTAAGTTAATTCCTTTAGTCTGTTTTATGCCCTGGCTGCAAAATATTTTTTACAAATCAAATGATCCAGCGATAGTTTGCCGGGGCCGTACAAGGTGAGCATCAATAGGGCCATCCCCCAGAGCATGTGCTGACTGAGTCCCAAGGGGCTGATGTCGGGATAGGATGTGGCGGCAACAATATTGAATATGAATAGCGCCAGAGCGGAATAACGACCGCCGAGGCCGATAACGAGCAGGATGGGCAATACCAGTTCGGCTGCGGTGCCCATATAAGCTGCCACAGTGGGGGAGAGCAGCGGCACCTTGTACTCATATTCAAACAGCATAATCGTGCTGTCGAAACTCTGGATTTTGCTGAGTCCCGATTTGAAAAAAGCATTGGCGACCCAGAGTTTCAGTGCCAGTTCAATCAGCGGGGTTGCTGCAGACAGAGCGCGGCCATACAGGGAGTCGAGAGTAAAGAGTTTCTGTGCCAGTGGAGACTTTATTATGCTATCAAAATTGGTCATGGGAATTCCTTGATTTATACATCCTGAAACAGGCAAGAACCGTTCTGGCAGAACATAAGGCAGCAGGGGGGCTAAAAAATAGTCTGTCCCGCTGCCTTATCCAGTAAATGACAGCGTGTGTTTATTTGCCCTTGGTTTTGCCGCCGGCAATTTTCTTGCAGGTGCCTTTGGGTACATAAACCCACTCCGAATCACTCCTGTCCTTAGAGGCCTGTCCGGCACAGGCATGGGCGCTGCTACCGCAGTCATTCATACCGGCCTTGACGATGCCGTAACATTTTTCCATGCCGGGTTTGCCGGCGAAGGCTGCAGTTGCGCCTGTCATAAGAGCAAGAGCAAGCATGCTACTTAGCAGGGTTTTTATGTTTTTCATGGTGTTCTCCATTAGGGGTTAACTGTTTGTTTGCTGTCCACACGTTATTGAATGGCGGACTTTGCAGATGTAACTAGACTTGATCCTGCTTGTCAATCTTTCATGTCTCAAAAAAATATTTATTCAGCGTTAAACCAGGGCAAATTTACATCCGATATTTTATAGGGTTATATGATGTTATTTTTTATGTGCCGGTATAGAGCAGACGTGAGGATGTTATTTTTATAAAAAAGGCCGGTATAACATTATCGCCTTTATTGGCGGGTGTTGTTCATTAATACAGCCGAGTGTATCTGTTAGGCCCCGCTGAACTCGATGCACTGGTTGCCGAGTTATCCTGTGATAAGAGTCAGAGTGATCCGGCGCTGTTGCGGATGCAGTCGATGTTCCCACAGGTATAAGCTTTGCCATGTGCCCAGTGCGGGACGGCCATCGGTGATCGGGATGCTAATACCGGCCTGGGTGAGAACGCTGCGGATATGGGCAGGCATATCGTCGTCACCTTCGTTGATATGGGTAAACATGGGATCGCCATCGGGAACCAGTTTGTTCATAAAGGTTTCCAGATCGTGTCGGACATCCGGATCGGCATTTTCACACAGAATTAGTGAGGCGCTGGTGTGCTGCACAAAACAGTGACAAAGTCCGTGCTTGATTCCTGATTCCTGTACACACTGAGCCAGATCAGCGCTAAGGTCATAGGTACCGCGCCCGCGAGTTTGAATATTAAGTATTTTCTGCATGCTCTTGTGGTTATTTTTTTATTACTGTCGATTGCTCGGCTTGACGCACTAATTTTCATCTTCTATATCCATAGAAGGAGTCTGTTAACGGCTCAACCTTTTCCCTGGAGGGATATATGAATATGGTGCAAGTTTATATTTCGGAAACATTGAATGCCAACCGCCTGCGGGATGTAAAAGACATGATGCTGAATATGCCGCATGTACACAATGTTGAATTCAACGATAAGCTTCCGCATGACATGCTAGTCGAGTTTGACGCCAACCACAACGTGCCGATTTCGATAGTTGAAAAATTCGAAAATGAAGGCCTTCACATGGATATTATTTCAGCCTGATCCGATCGGGTTTCATGTACTGCAGGTTCCTTATCCTGTATTCAACTGTGAGGCGACAGGAGTTCGATGATTTCTGCTGACTTGGCTATGCTGTCCTGGTAGCCAAGTTTAATCAAAGCCTGGCAATAGCCTTTTTCAAACAGCAGATAACTGGCCAGACCGGAGCTGTTGCGGCTGTAGGCACCAATGCTTTTCAATAGAAAACGCAGACTGGTCGGCAGTTCATGCAGGTGTTCCTGTGCCAGTTCGCCCAGATTACGGCTGGGTGAGATGACCAGTACATCTACCTTGCGCAGCTCAATGCCGTGCTGGACACGTTGTTCCTGCGGAATAATTTCTATGGTTTTATTAATCCGTTGCAGGCGCTCAATATCGGCTGAGAGACTGTCAAGGAAGATACTGTCCAGGGCGTGACCGGCAACCTGGGCGATACTGGGCTGCTGCTGGTAGCGGTGACGGGGCAGGCCCGGCAGGATTTCCTGGCGATTGCCAATAATCAGGATTTTATCGGCACCCAGATGCAGAGCTGGACTAATAGGCGCGATTTGACGCATGGAACCGTCACCAAAAAATTCCCGGTTAAGGCGTACCGGGGCGAAAATAAAGGGAATAGCCGAGGAGGCCATCAGGTGGGTAACGGTGATTTTGGTGCGTGCGCCAATGCGGCGTGAACGCACCCAGGGTTGTAGCGAGGCATCGGCATGAAAAAAAGAGACCGACTGCTGGCTGCTGTAACCCGAGGCCGTGATGGAGAGGGCATGCAGGTAACCCTGGTCGATAGAATACTGGATGTCCTGGCTATGGATATATTGTTTTAACAGTTTTTCCAATGGACTTCGGTCAAGCAGCGAAAGGGAACCCCGGCGTTTATTCAGGCCCGCAGAAAGCATCGCCAGAAACCAGTTGGCGCTGGTTTTCAACAAGCTCCAGCTATCTGTTTTAAAAACATGCCGGGCATGAAAATTTGACCAGATCGTGTGAATACGCTGGACTGATTTATTAAAGTTATAGGCATGAGTCGCTAACGCAGCCGCGTTGATAGCCCCCGCTGAGGTGCCGCAGATAATGTCAAAAGGATTACGGGCGTCATCAGGCAGCATTTCCGCAATGGCTTTGAGCACGCCCACCTGATAAGCTGCGCGCGCGCCGCCGCCGGAGAGAATGATGCTGGTTTTCGGTTTTTGTTTACTCATGTGACCTAAAGCATGGATTCCCCGAATTTAGGCCAAGTATAGTGCAGAAACAGTCGTATTTTTCAGGTTGTCTGTTTGTTTCTTTAGACATAGTGCAATATAGTTGAAGCGTTACACTATAATAGTCTGAGTCTCAGCTTTATGGTCGATAGTCTATAATCGGGAGTTATTTTTTGTCTGACAGCATTGCCGCGATTGATCTGGGTTCCAACAGCTTTCACCTGCTGGTTGCCCGGCCCATGAATCAGGGCATACAGGTCATCGATCAGGACAAAGAAATGGTGCGCCTGGCGGCGGGGCTGCAGGCAGACAGAACGATTGACAGCGAAACAAAAGAACGGGCGCTGGAATGTCTGTCGCGCTTCGGTCAGCGCATACGCCACATCAGCCCGGCTGCCATTCGCATCGTTGGCACCAATACCCTGCGTGCCGCACGCAAAAGCAAAAAATTTATCAAACAGGCGCAACTACTGTTAGGCCATGAGATTGAAATCATCTCCGGCATTGAAGAAGCACGTCTTATCTATCTGGGTGTGGCGCATAGTATTGCCAGTGACAAAGGCCGGCGTATGGTGGTGGATATCGGTGGCGGCAGTACCGAGATCATCGTGGGCGAGCGTTTTGATCCCCTGCGTATGGAAAGCCTGTATATGGGCTGCGTAAGTATGACCCGGCGTTATTTTGCCGATGGAAAGGTCAGTACCAGGCAGGTTGCCCGGGCGCGGCTTGCCGCTCTGCAGGAACTGGAACCGCATATCAAGCTGTTTCGAAAATTGGGCTGGACTCATAGCATTGGCGCATCCGGTACCGTACGGGCAGTCGAATCAGTGGCGCGAGCCAATGGCTGGGCCAACGGTGATATTACCGCCGAGGCCCTGACAAATATTATTCAGAGCTATATCAAAGCAGGCAGCCTGGAGGCAATCGGGCTTGCCGGACTGAAAGCAGAGCGCTCACCGGTTTTTCTCGGCGGGGCGATTATTCTCGCTGCGGTTATTGAAGTTTTTGATATCCAGTCGATGATGGTTTCCAGTGGTGCCTTGCGGGAAGGTCTACTCTATGATCTGATTGGTCGCAGTCAGGAAGAGAGTACCCGTCAGCAGGCGGTCGCTGATTTGCTTATGCGTTGCCGACTGGACAAGGCGCATGCCGGTCGGGTTGAAAAAACCGCCACTGCATTGTGGACCCAGGTGGCGGCAGATAATTCCCTGGACGACAGTGATAGCCAAAAAATGCTGGGTTGGGCGGCCCGCTTGCACGAATTGGGATTAAGCATCGCCCATAGCCAGCATCACAAACATGCGGGATATTTTCTTCGCCATGCTGATCTCTCTGGTTTTTCCTGGCAGGAACAGCAAGTGCTGGCGGCTATTGTACAGGCTCACCGGCGTAGTTTTCCGCAAGATCTGTTTGATCGCCTGCCACGAGTCTGGCGGCAAAAGGCTGTGCAACTGGCCCTGCTCCTGCGCCTGGCAGTGATTCTTCATCGCAGTCGCAGCACCGCGAGCGTGTCCGTACCGGAGTGTCAGTTGACAGAAAAAACCATCAGCCTGAGCTTTTCAAACAAGTGGTTGCAACAGCACCCCCTGAGCCTGGCCGACTTTGAAGAAGAAGCCCGACGACTGGGCAAGCGGGATATCGAGTTTAGCTTTAAATCAAAGGATCGCTGATTAAGATCTTTGGCGGTAATTTTCCGCTGTTTGCAGTATTTTCAATGCTCGGCCAGTTCACTCAGTAATTGCTGCTGGGCGGAAAATGCATCTTCATCTTTTGCCTGCAGGCGGGTGTAGCTACCATCGGTATTCAGTACCCAGGCCTGGGTGTTGTCGCGCAGATAGTAATCCAGGTGGCGGATGATTTCGTCGCTGAGTTTTTTGCTGGCGATAGGGAAAGCCAGTTCAACCCGTTGAAAGAAATTGCGTTCCATCCAGTCGGCGCTGGCGCAGTAAATTTCCGGTTTGTCGTTGTTCTGAAAATACATTACCCGGGTGTGTTCCAGAAAGCGGCCGACGATGGAGCGGACGTGAATATTTTTTGAGATGCCCTTGATGCCGGGACGAATACGGCAAATACCGCGAATGATGAGATCGATTTTCACACCGGCCATAGATGCCTTATACAATGCACGCACTACCTTGGGTTCGATCAGGGCGTTCATTTTGACAATGATGCGTGCCGGCAAGCCTTTTTTTGCATGTTCTTCTTCACGCTGGATTTTTTCCAGCACCGCCTGATGCATGGTGAATGGTGAAAGCAGCAGTTTGTTAAGTCGGGAGACCTTGCACAGCCCGGTAAGTTGCATGAAAGCCTTATGTACGTCTTCACCCACTGCTTTGTCGGCAGTAAACAGGCCGTAGTCGGTATAAATGCGCGCATTGCGCGGATGGTAGTTACCCGTACTGAGATGCGCATATTGTTTCAGGCCCGTTTCTTCGCGCCGTATGACCAGGGCCATTTTGACATGGGTTTTATAGCCAACCACACCGTATACCACATGCGCGCCGGCTTCCTGCAGGCGGTTGGCGAGGGTGATGTTGTCGGCTTCGTCAAAACGGGCGCGAATTTCAATTACCACGGTTACTTCTTTGCTGTTACGCGCAGCCTGCACCAGCGCATCGACGACGACCGATTTAGGGCCGGTGCGGTAAAGTGTTTGCTTGATGGCCAGCACCTGGGGATCGGTGGAGGCCTGACGCAGAAAGTCGATGAAAGGCAGAAAGGATTCGAAGGGGTGAAACAGCAGAATATCCTGCTTGCTGATCGCGCTGAAGATATCCGGATTGTTGCGTAGTTTGGCCGGCAGGCCCGGCGTGAAGGGCTGAAAGCGCAAATTGGACTTGTCCGGTAGATCGCATATCTGCAACAGGCGGTTGAGGTTGACCGGGCCATCGACGCGGTAGAGATCATCGTCTTTGAGACGGAAGGTTTTCAGCAGAAAGTAGATCATGTCGTCAGGACAGTCATCGGCGACTTCCAGGCGTACCACATCGCTGTAACGGCGAGACAGGAGTTCACCTTCCAGCGCATGCAGCAAATCGTCAACTTCTTCGGTATCGACAAACAGATCGCTGTTACGCGTGATCCGGAACTGGTAGGTGCCGGTGATTTTCATGCCATGAAACAAATCGCTGACATACTCATGGATGATGGAGGAGAGAAAGACGTAGTCGTTTTCACCGTTGCCGGCTTCGCTGGGTGGAAGCTGAATCAGGCGTGGCAGGGAGCGGGGTGCCTGGACCACGGCCATGCCGCTATCACGACCGAAAGCGTCCTTGCCCTGCAAT
>VAPK010222735.1_pt1 | contig 15578 bp, 6 predicted proteins | sample 3395031 | NCBI WGS metagenome assembly VAPK01 (sample SAMN08290443, study PRJNA428436) | hydrothermal vent metagenome | isolation source: Deep-sea hydrothermal vent chimney 1 | place: Pacific Ocean: Juan De Fuca Ridge
AACCTGTCCATCCCGTTGTCTGAAATTTTTGGTGTTTCTATTCCCATTTGAAAACTATAGTTATTTAAGAAATGTTCAACAAGAACTTTTATATCAGACCGTCTGTTTTTTAATGGAAGAATTGAGATAATTATAACATTAAGTCGATAATAAAGGTCTTCCCTGAATTTACCGGCTTCAACTTCAGCAAGCAGGTTTTTATTAGTAGCTGCTATAATCCTAACATTTACTTTTATGCGGTCAGTTCTTCCAATTTTATCAATTTCACCATCTTGAATTACGCGAAGAAGTTTTACTTGTGAGGACAACGGAAGTTCTGCAATCTCATCCAAAAAGATTGTTCCGTTGTTTGCAATTTCAAAAAGCCCTTTTTTCTTGTTTCCGGCACCGGTAAAAGCTCCTTTTTCATAACCGAAAAGCTCGCTCTCAATTAAATCATTCGGTAAGCTGCCGCAATTTATTGCAATAAATTTTTCGTATTTACGCTTACTCTTATAATGAATATTATATGCGGCAAGTTCTTTGCCGGTTCCGGAAGCACCAACAATCAAAACGGAGGCATTGCTGGATGCAACTTTTAATATCTTATTCTTAATTTTTTCCATTTCCTCCGACTGGGAGATAATTTTTTTATTTTTTAATATTTGACGAATTTGTTCATCAAGAGTTAAATTAGATTTTTTTTGTTCAACCTCTAATTTTTTCCGTTCAAAAGCGTTAAAAATACTTAGTATAAAATCAGTTGGCTGATAAATAAAATCTTCTATGTCATTCGGATATTTAGTGCAATACCAAAAGGCGCCGGCACTCATTAGTTTTCGGGCAAAGTTTAAATCTGTTATGTCAATAGTTAACTTAGTAATTACGATAATTTGAACTGTTTTTTCAATGGATTTAATTTCCCGTATCAACTCTACGCCTTGCAGTGTTCCGGCAATTTGATAATCCATAATTATAACATCACATTCGTTTGGTCTTTGTTTCAAAAGGGTTAAAGCGGCATCTCCGTTTGAAACAGTTTCAACAATTTCAATTTTTTCATTAAAAAAAGAAATTGTTTTTTTAACGCGTTGCGCATCAAATACTTCATCTTCTATTAGTAAAATTTTAATTTTTGTTTCTGTCATCTACGTCTCATTTTTTTATAGTTATTATAAATCGGCATCCGATTTCCAAATTTTCTGCTTTTAATTTCCAGCCACAACTTTTTACTGCCAGTTGATAAGCAATAAAACAACCATAGCCGGCTTGTTTCTCCTCAACATTCTTAGTTGTAACATTTTCAATAAAAATTCTTTGAATTTTTTCTTTACCAATCTTAATTAAATTATCAGATAATCCATTTCCATTATCACTTATAATAATGCGAGATTCTTGTTTTTCCGCATCGAACTCCGTTGCTATTGCAACGATTAATGTTTTATTTGGAGAATGATCAATACTATTCTGAATGAGTGGCTCGATTATTTCCCATACAACAAACTCGTTGATATTTACCAATGGCAAATCTTTACTAAGATTAAGCTCAAAGTTAAGATTTTCCATTTTTGAAGTAACTCTTAAAAAGATGTTCTCAACAATAAAGTTTATTAATTCGTTAATATTGGTTTTGAATAATTGACTTCTGATTGTTTGAATAGGCGGATCATACCATTTCATATCATAAATTGCGTGGGCAACAAAATTTGCATACTTATTAAGTTTGGATTTAATTTCATCAATAGTATTAATGTTTAAATCCTTTAAGTCCTCCTTAATAAAGCCCATTACTTTCTCTGCTTTGTGATGTGTATGATAAATTCTTTTTGTAAATACAGATTCTTTATTGTGTTCAATTTCGGTCTTCAAACGTTCTTGATGTTCATCAAATAATTTTTTTTGGGCTCTGTCTCTTTGGCGAACCGTATATGTCGAAACATAATACATCGTAAGAAGACTTAACAAAATTAAAGAAAGATAAATCATTGCCATCTGATTATAATTTGAAAGAAACTCGGAAGTAAATGTTGAAAAATCCGGATTGCTTTTCATATAAAAAATGCCGGTAAATTCCCCTCGTGGTGCAAAAGGCACCAATATTTCAAACACTGATTTAGGTCTGACAAAACTAACTATTGTTTCTTCTTTGTCCATTACAGCATAGTTTTGAAGGACTAATTTTTTTGCTTGTAAATGTAAATTATAATTGTTCTTTGTTATTTTGTGTTTTGAAAGAAATTCAAATAACTGTTGACCATTATCAATGGCTACAACAGAATCCCCAACTTTAACAAATATGCAAACATCTTTAATATTATTGTCCAAAAGCTGCTGAGTAAGAATAATATTAAATGATTGAATTAACTTTTTCTTATCAGGTTGATAGTTTGAGTAAGTATCATTCATATTCTCTATTAATAGCTCGATTGAGGTTGAGTTGGTATTTGCCAAGATTTCTGCAGAATGACGTTGATACCAATGTTGTGTTTCTGCCAACATATCGTGAACCGAAGCTCGCTGCAGAAACATTAATATCCAAACAAAAAAAATGAGAATTAACGCAAGAACTGTTATGTGTCTAAATTCGAGATTATACTTGCCAATTTGCCTCTTTATTTTGTTTTGCTTATTCATTCAGAGATTACCCTGTCGCTTATTAATGCGGATTGAACTCTTTCCATAGCTTGTTCGGGTGTAAATTTATTTCGAATAGATAGATTTATATATTTTGATAATATATCGGAAACTAATGTGTATTTTTTAATTTGGGGTCTGAAAATGCCTTCGTTTAATATTTGTTTGTCCCAACTAATCATCGGATAATTTTTCACAAAAGAACTATCAATATAAACTTCTTTTATTACCGGCAATAATGTGCTGTATTCATAAAGTATTTTTTGAGATTCTTCACTTAATGTATATTTAATAAATTCCATAGCTTCTTTTTTATGGTTGCTATTTTTTGCCAACATAAAGTTCCAGCCTCCAATAGTCGCACCAATCTTGCCATTTTTAATATGCGGCATTCTTGCTTTTCCAATTTGTATATCTTGCGCCAAATATTCCGGACTTGTTTTATTAAAACTATAATAGGCGTTCCACCCGCGTATAAAGGGTATGTTTTTATTTAAGAAATTTGAATTGATATCAGACTCTCTGTAATTACTTATTTCTTTTGGGGAAATATTATCTTTGTTTGTCAATCCCGACAATAGCTTTACTGCCAACAGTGATGGTGGTTTTGTAAAATCTAATTTAGACTTAAAAAAATCCTTATCTTGCTGAAGAACCAATTCGGAATAGGAACAAATTAGTCCTTCGTATTGATCCGCCGGAAACAAATAAATCCATTTCTTATAGTTCAATCTTTTGCAAAGTGAAATAAATTCAGTCCATGTCATTGAGTTTTCTAACTGCTTTTCAATTGATTCATGGTCTTTAAGTCTATCAAGTAGGTCTTTTCTGTAGAACAAAACGCTTGGGTCCATCATAAAAGGAGATGCAACGAGTTTGCCGTTAACGAAACAGGTGGATAAGGCTTGTTTTGTGAGCCTCTCCAAATCATTCTGTGAAAAATACTTCTCCAGCGGTTCCGCCCATTTAGAGAATCGGGTTACCCAAATAATATCCACGGCGAATATGTCAATTCTATCAGAAGAATTTCGAAGAGAACGGATAAGCAGTTCTTTTCTCTCGTTGGTTGTAAATTTTTCAAAAGGTGTGTTAATAGGAATTACTTCAATTTCCCCTGTATGGAGCGCATTAAAATTTTTTATTATTTGCTTGTGAGCTACGGAAATATTATCAATAAAATATATTTTCTTTGCATGATTCTTACCGAATTTTTGTGAATCCAGCGAGGAAACCAAAAATATGATAAAAATGCTTAAAACAGTTATGGCGGCGATATAATAATATCTTAGATTCATTATTTAAATTTAAGTTTGTTTTACGGAATCAAACTTTGTGCCTAATTAAATTTTGACAATTTAATTGATTTGAAATTAAATCCGTATTGCAAAGTTAGTATTTATTATTATAATGATAATGTTGTTTTGTTGATTGTGAAAAGTATATTTTTACTAATACGTTTTTAAAAAATATTGGTATAGATATTGCTCATTTATTGAATAGATGCTGAAAAACAATTTAAATATTTTTTATATGACAATAATTTTGTTTGCTTTAAGCACTGCCCTGCTTAACGGGCAAAATAAAACTCTTGCCGTAATCGGCGATTCTCAAATTCGTGTCGATGAATTTAAAATGCGATATGAGTTTGTTCCCCAAAAATATGATAATAATGATAGTGCAAAAGTAAATTTTTTATATTCGTTAGTTGCAGAAAAATTGTGGGCAATTGAAGGAGAAAAAAAAGGACTGGGTAATTCCACTTTTGTTAGAAGTTCTGTGATTGATTTGGGCAAAAAACTGGTTCGAGACAAACTTTACAAACTCGAAATAGAGAATAAAATAAATATACCCCAAAGTGAAATTACTGCTGATTTGAGAAAAATTCACCAAAAAAGATTAATGTATTTTATATTTGATTCGAGCCGGAACAAAATAAACTCTATTTATAATCTTCTGAAAAAGGGCACGAATTTTTTTGTTATTCTTAAATCAAGAAAGGAGTTTGAACAGCAAAAAGAGGGCGTTTCTGTTTATTACGGTGATATGAACTCGACATTGGAAAATAGAATGTTTGATTTGAAGTCCGGTGAATATACTTCTCCAATTCATATTGGCAATGGATATGCAATTTACTATTTGAAGAAAATTGACTATGTAAAAACACACCCTAAGTATCCAAATTATTCGGACAATAAACTTGCTAAGGAGATTATTTTTTCAAGAAAAGCAAAAGCACTTTATAATGAATTTTATGATAAGCACATATTAAAAAAGAATGTTCGAGTAGATAAAAATATATTTGAGAAAATATCCGGATTAATTTTCAAAACATTTAAAGAAAAAAAAGAAAAACTGTATAATGAACATAAGGGCAAATATGTTCTCGATTACTACTCGGCTCTATTGATTGAAAATAGTGTGTCCGACACACGGTTGAATACAAAATTCATTAAGTTTTCGAGCAATCCGGTTAATTTACGGCAGTTTTTGAATTTCATGTTGGTGAACAATTTAGAATTTAAAGATATTGATTCACTAAGTCTAAAAAAAACACTCGGTAAAAAGATAAAAAAATACATATTGGATGAACTCATTTTCAGAGAAGGACTAAAAAAAGGGCTGTTAAATTCCAAAGATGTGCAGCATGATTTAAAATTGTGGAAGGAGAGTTTTATCGCCGGTTATTATCGTAATAATTATTTGGATTCAGTGGATGTTAGCAAGCAGGAAATAAAGGATTACTATCAAAGAATCAAAAAAAACATTCCCGATTCAATTCAGTCGAAAGTAGGTTTTATTAATAAAAAATTGAATGAATTGTTGTATTTTAAAAAACTTAGATTTTTGTACGAGAACAAAACCGTCAAGTTAGCCAAGAAATATGGGGTTGAAGTGAATCGTAAATTACTTGCCGATTTACACACAACCAATGTGCAGACTTTGGTTTATAGAAGTCTCGGTTTTGGCGGATCAATAACCGCAGTTCCTTATACAATGCCATTTTATAAATGGAAAAACATGCTCCCCAAAAAAATTAAATACAAATACTTAGAATCAAATAAATAGCAGCGATTCAGAGTCAAATAATACAATTTTCAATATTAAATTGTTGTTGTAGAACAAACCTTCCTCGCAGAGTCCGGTGGACGGTTTGTTCCTGGTTAAATATAGAGAAAACTTAGAAAAACAGCAAAAAAATGCTCTCTGGCTTTTGACGGATAAATATTTTAAGACATTGAAAGATAAACCGATTATTCACAGAACTCTGCGAGGAAAGTCGGTCCTACAATTTTCAGTGTAAAAAAAATTAACCGGAAAATCAGTCGAAAGCCGGATTCGGTCTTTGCCGAAATATTTTTTATCATCGTTATAAATCATTTTTTACATGGTTTTAATTTTGTCCCCGAATTGCTGATAAATAGGACAGCATTATTATTTAGATAACAATTAATTATCACTTTAATAATATTTTTCGACAGAGATATCGTATTCTATTAAAAATTCCTATTCATACAACTCTAAAATTTAAATTTTAAGAAGCTGAAATTATGGCATAATAAATGAAATGTGGCTAACACAGATTTTCTTTTATTTCAATTGAGTGTTAAAATAAGTGATTGCCAATCTAGACATAGCCGATAACATTATTATTGCAATTTATTTTATTATAGTTTTGGTTATCGGTCTGTATTATTCCCGAAATAGTCATCATTCGGCAGAATCATATTTTTTGGCAAATAGAAATATGGGTTGGATTACAATCGGATTTTCTATTTTTGCTACCAACATCTCCAGTGAGCATTTAATCGGTCTTGCAACGTCCGGAGCAAAAACCGGAATTGCAGTTGGTCATTTTGAATGGTTTGCAATATTTTTTATTATAATGCTCGGATGGATTTTTGCCCCAATAATCTTAAAAGATAGAATTAATACAATGCCCGAACTGATAGGCAAAAAGTTCGGACCTCAAGTAAGAAAAATATATTCCGGATTATCCATTTTTACATACATTTTTACCAAAATAACTATTGCGTTGCTTGCCGGTGGAATTTTATTAAACAGCATATTCGGGTGGGACTTTTTAACATCAGTTACGTTGATGATTTTATTTACGGGCATTTATACAATAATCGGCGGACTCAGGTCGGTTATGTACACCCAAATTTTTCAAGCGATAGTTTTTATAATAGGTGGCATTCTCGTTGTGGTTTACGGCATAAACGGAGTTGGTGGAGTAGATAAATTTATCGCCAACATTCCGGCTTCACATTTTGAATTATTTAAACCTCTTTCTGATCCTGACTTCCCGTGGTTGGGAATATTATTAGGTGCCCCAATATTAGCTGCTTGGTATTGGTGGGCGGATCAATATATTGTTCAACGAATTATGGCGGCAAAAAATTTAACTCAAGCAAGAAAGGGAACTTATTTTGCTGCCGGACTTAAATTTTTCCCGTTTCTGTTTTTAATTATTCCGGGTATGATTGCTCTTCAAATTTCAGTTACACAGCCGGGAAATGGTATTTATGAAGTATTATTTACGTCCGGTTTGTTCCCGATTGGCATCAAAGGAATTATTATCAGCGGATTTTTTGCAGCTCTAATGTCTTCTCTTGCAAGTGCTTTTAATTCAACGGCAACACTAATTGCCTACGACTTTTTTAATGCTTCCGAAACAAAGAAAAGTGATGAACAGCTAATTCTTATCGGTCGTTTATCAACAATTTTTATAGTTATTGTGGCAATTGCCGCATTTCCTTTACTGAATCAATTAAATAGCAGCATATACGTTAACTTACAAAAACTGCAGGCTTATATAAGTCCGCCAATACTGGTTGTATTTATTATGGGTGTTTTTGGAAAAAGGAAATTACGGAAAAGTGCTTTTTGGACTTTAATTATAGGCGAAGGAATAGGAATTATAAGAATAGCACTTGATATACTTAATAATAATTCAGTATCAAATATTGGCGTTTTGAAATTCATTGCGGATATTAATTATCTGTACTTCGCTCCTGCATTATTTGTTCTCTCATTTGCAGTATTCTTAATGTGCAGTTATGTATGGGGTGAATCATATGAGGATAGTATTTACAAAGAAAAAAAATATCGTTTAAATTAACGAAATAAATAACACAAGAATATTCATTAATTAAAAAGGAGAAGTAAAATGAAAAAACTACTATTGTTTAGTATTTTTCTGTTATCCGCCAGTTTTATTTGGGCTCAAACCCAAGTTGTTGAAAATTTTGAAGAACCGGCAGATTCGACTTATTGGGGTTATGTTACTGCACCCAGTTCCAGTGCTGATTCAGCTTATACGAATTTGACTTTTCAATCGGCAACAGCTGTGTCCGGAAATGCCGTACAAGTTGATTGGTCAGCTCAAAACTCTGAAGGGTACGGCGGTTTTGTAAAATTTGAACACATTTTGCCTGATAGCCAAGTTTATGATTTTAGTGCTTATGATTCAATTTCATTCTATTATTATAATCAGACACCGCAAACTTTACCGGGTAGGGCACATGTTAGATTTGAATTATATGATGTTTCCGATGTTGCAGATACAAATCTAAACACAGATAACATGGAATTTTATTATTCATTTGAATATAATATTTTAGATGATTCCATCCCGGGTTGGCACAGATATACGTTGCCGCTAAAATCCGATCCAAACTTCTGGAGTGGAGAAGGCTTTAATAGAACCGGTTGGGCAGGTATAGTTGGAAATAATAATTTGGATGCAAATAAAATTAAAGGATTTGGAATTGAATTTTCAATAAGTGGTGCAGGCGAACGCGATGCATCAGGAGGGACTGTTATTTTTGATCAGATTGAACTTTCGGGCTTGGCAGCAAATCCATGGTTAATTTTTAATGGTAAAACTTTAGATGCATCCCTTGAGCAATTTACTTGGGGACAATCAGCACTTGAATTAGTTCAAGGCGGCGGACAAGATCCTGCAACAAATGCAGTATTATGGACACAAGGAGACGAATGGAATAATGGTTGGAGTGGAGCCGGTTGGAATGTAAATCCGCATAAAAATTTAGGTTTCAGATGGGCACTTGATTCATTAAGATTTGCATTAAAAGCTGAATCCGGAACAAACTCACCAATTAGAGTTCAATTTGAGTCACCTAATGGTGCGTGGGGATATCCGGTTGATATCACTGCTGATGATGCATGGCATAATTATGTTGTTGCACTTTCTGATTTTTATAATACAGATGGAGCAAAACCTGAATGGGATTCAACAGATATAGCAGTATTTCAATTTATGGGAGAAGGAAATGCAACCGCCGGTAAAAAAGTATGGTTCGATTTCATTTGGACAGGAAGCCCTGAAATAGATGTTATAAATCCTGAAGAGCCAACCGGTGTTAATGTTGTGCAAGGATCATATCAAAATCTTGTTACATGGATAGATGTTCCTAATGAAGAGAATGAAGTTTATAATGTATATTATAGTTTGGATCCAATAACTGATGCAAACGTAGGTTCCGCCGATGTTGTGCAAATGGGAATAGTTGGCGGTGCTCAATTAGCCACTCATGTTATAACAGCTCCGGTGAATGATCAAGACTTAACTTATTATTATGCAATTGAATGTGTTGACGCAGCGGGTAATGAAAGTGGGTTAGTTTCAACTGATGGCGTAACTAACACAGCTAAAGGCGTAACTACAATAAGCCCTACAGCCCCGACTAATTTTGCAGCTGATGGTGATTTATCGGATTGGTCAGGAATACCTTCATTCCGTATTTATCCATCTGATGGTAGCGGTACTATTGTAAACAACACAGTAATTGATGGCGATGCTGATTTATCAGTAGATGCTTATGTAGCAATTGATAATGATTTCTTATATTTTGCTTATAAGATAACCGATGATATTATTGCTTCTGATACAACTAAATCATCGTGGTTAATTGATTCTCCGGATTTGTTTATCGGTTTATATAATTCGCATGGAGCGTCACATATTGGATTGGAAAGAGGAAGCGAGCCTGACTATCATTTTAGATTTAACAGCAATCAAGCTATAATTGATAATCTCGGCGGTAAAGTTATTTTGCATAGTGGAGATGCTAATTATTATTGGCATACAAACTTGTTGCAAACAGGTTATGTTGTAGAAGGAAAATATTCACTTGACAGCTTAGCTGCTGCCGGTAATGATGAGCGTTTTACACCTGTTGTTGGGCAACGAATTCCAATCGACTTTGAAATAGCTGATGCGGATGCTACCGGGGAAAGAGAAGGTATTTTAACTTATTCAATAAATAATCAAGATCATTCGTATCTCGATGTTTCTCTATGGAGCCATACTTGGATTGGTGACCAAATGACGGATGTTGACGATTCCCCTGCAATTGTTAATAAATATGTTTTAAGTCAAAATTATCCTAATCCGTTTAATCCATCAACTTTAATAAATTACTCGTTGAAAAATTCAGGAAAAGTAACACTTAGTGTATTTAATATACTTGGTCAAAAAGTTGCAACATTAGTAAACAAAGTACAAAATGCAGGACAATACAAGATTTCGTTTGATGCTTCACAATTATCATCGGGCGTGTATATTTATCGTGTACAATCAGGATCATTTATTCAATCTAAAAAAATGGTTTTGCTTAAATAATATTTAAATTTAGCTGTACTCCAAAGTGTCTGCTTGTGATAATGTTAAAATTTGACCAAGCAGACATGATTTTTATGTTTGAAATAGTTATTAAGAAAGGGAGAATGAATTGAAAAGCTACAAAAGAATTTTGGGTTGCCTATTCTTCTTGATGATTTTCACGAATCTATTGTTTGGCGGTCAAAGCGGTAAGTTAGCCGGTAATATCACAGACGGCACTACAGGAGAAGCTCTAATTGGTGCAAATATTCTTATACAAGGAACTTATTACGGCGCTGCTGCGGATGAAAATGGATATTATTATATTATTAATGTTCCGCCGGGAAAGTATAATGTGCGTGTAAGTGCTGTTGGATATCAAACAGTTATCGTAAAAAATTTGCTGATTCAAATCGACAAGACAACAAAAGTGGATGTAACACTTAGAGAGAAGACTCTTGAACTTAGCGAAGATGTGGTAGTAACGGCTGAAAAACCAATGATTATTAAAGATTTAACATCATCATCTTCCACGGTATCATCAGAAGATATTAAAAGACTGCCTGTAGAGAATGTTGGTCAGGTTGTTAATTTGCAAGCGGGAGTTGTTGCCGGTCACTTTAGGGGGAGCCGGAGTGGGGAAGTTGCGTATTTGGTGGATGGAATTCCAATTAATGATGCGTACGACGGTGGCGTTTCACTTCAGGTTGAAAACAATTCTGTGCGGCAGCTCGAAGTAATAAGCGGTACATTCAATGCCGAATATGGAAAAGCTATGGCGGGGATAGTCAATATTGTTACTAAGGATGCAGGACTTAAATATTCCGGTAGTTTAAAGGCATATAGCGGTATGTATTATTCAAGCGACACAAAAATTTTTAGAAATCTCAATACTTTTGGGGCAGGTAATTCAATTGATTTACAAGCCACGTTTGCAGGCCCAACCAAAATAATTCATAATCTCGGATTTTTTCTAAGCAGCAGATATGTTGATGCAAAAGGTTATTTCTACGGGAAAAGAGTATATAACATTACTGATACATCTCCATTTGCACCAACCGGAGATAACAGTAATGTTGCCATGAGTCCGTATAGAAAAATTTCGTTGAATGGTAAATTAACTTATCAAGGTTCAAATTGGAAAATGAGTTACAATGTTTTTTGGGATGATAATAGAAATAATTACTACGATCATTCGTTTTCGTGGGCTCCTGATGGAAGAATGACCCACTACCGTACAAATATTCTTAATACTTTTCAAATGCTCTTTATTCCATCTCAATCTGTTTTCACTTCGTTAAAATTTGCGTTAAGCAGAAATAATTACAAGGGATATTTGTATGCCGACGAATTTGATAGCCGGTATGTGAATCCCAAGTTGGGAATTCCTACCAGTAATTATACTTTTAGGTATGGCGGCGATCAAGGGGATAGATACGAAAGACACACTTATACTTATATCGGACAATATACTTTTGAATCTCAGGTAAGCAAATCGCATAAAATTAAATTTGGGATTGATGGAAATTATTACGATTTGTTCAATCATGGGAAATCATTAGTGAATCTTACCGAAGGTCAGTTGGATGATAACGGCAACGAAATATTTACAATTGGATATAGAAATTTAGGAACCCCGGGAAACCAAAGTTATAACAAAAATCCGTATTCTTTTGATGCATATATTCAAGATAAAATGGAATATGATATAATGATAATCAACCTTGGTGTTAGAGTAGATTACTTCAATGCAAATACAACGGTACCATTTGATCTCAAAAATCCTTCACAAACAAATCCTAATACAGATTTTCCGGGAGCAGGAAAGACAGTTAACGTTGATACAAAATATCAAGTTAGTCCAAGATTGGGATTGTCGTTTCCAATTTCAGATAAAGGAGCAATATATTTTTCTTACGGGCACTTTTTTCAAATTCCAAATTTTCAGTACCTTTATTTGAATAACGAATACATTATCAACCCCGGTCAATCCTTAAGCAGTGTTACCGGAAATCCAAATTTGAAAGCTCAAAAAACCGTGAAATATGAAATTGGTTTACAACAAGTGATTTTTCCAAATGTAGCTCTGAACTTAACAGCTTTTTATAGTGATATTAGAGATTTATTGGGCACGGAAATAATAAATACTTATGAAGGTTTTAAATATGCGAGATTTACCAATAAAGACTATGCAAATGTAACAGGCTTCATACTAAGCCTTGATAAAAGATTTTCTGATCATTTCAGTTTGAAACTTGATTACACCTTTCAAGTAGCGGAAGGAAATTCTTCCGATCCGATGTCAGTATATAATAATAATCAAAGTAATCCTCCTGTAGAATCTGAAAAGAAAGTAGTTCCTCTTAATTGGGATCAGCGTTCAACCTTGATTGTATCGGCAAACTTTGGAACGCCGGGGAACTGGGATGTTGGTTTTATAGGGCGTTTTGGAACCGGAACGCCTTATACTGAGGATATGCAAATAAGTAATGGCGTTAGGTTCGAAAACGGAGGAACAAAACCGGCAACTTATTCATTAGACCTAAAAGCAAGTAAGTTTTTCCGTGTGTTTGGTCTTAATTGGAATGCTTTTGCTCTTATTTATAATGTATTTGATATAAGAAATGAATACGGAGTTTATTCTACTACGGGACGAGCTACTACGGATTTGAACACAAAATTTGCAGGTGATATTGTTGGATTAAATACTATTGATGAATATGTAACTAATCCTTCAATGTATTCGGCTCCGCGTCAAATTAAAGTTGGACTTAATGTTAGTTTTTAAATTTTGCTTAATTGGAGGCAATTAATGTTGTTAAAAAAAACCATAACTATATTAGTATTTTTTTCTGTTGCGGTAGTTGCTCAAGTTTCTTCTCAGATAGAGAAATACAGGGAGGACCCGTACGGGGATATAAAAAATCGTAGAGAAAGTCTTATGGATGGAAATCAAATAAGAACTTTATTTTACAATAACGGAGAAGTCGGACAGTGGCCCTTTTCACCATCGGGTGAATGGCCTCGCGGAAGCGGACATAACTATCTTGATGGTGTTGCAGTTTTAATTGCTACGGAACTTAATACTGCCGGCGGTACCGTTCATACACTTGAAACTTCATATCGTGAATGGATGGATAGAGATCCTGTTACAGGCTTAATCTGGGGGCTTGAACCGGTAGGCGGTTATTTCAATCCCGCTTCCAAAACTGCTGCGATTAGCACAGATGAAAGTTCTTGGCCCGGCAGTTGGCCCAGAGCTTTGCCAAATATTGATGCTAATTGGGATGGCTTTTGGTACGGATATTTTGGTAGAGGCGTTAAAAATGCAGATTTTGAAACTTATTTTGTGATGGATGATTCCAAAGATGGTGAATATGCTCGTCCTCCATATAATTTTTTTCCAATAGAAAGTGACTCGAACAGGCACGGAATGGGAATAAGAGTTGAGACGAGAGGTTTTCAGTGGTCACATGTATTAGCCGAAGATAACATATTTTGGCATTATGATATTGTGAATATATCTGATCATGATTATGAAAAAACATATTTTGGCTTTTACACAGATACCGGTGTTGGAGGGTCGGCAGACAATCAGGATGATAATGCCTCGTTTGATACCAAATTGGATATTGCTTATGCATTTGATAGCGATGGTTTCGGTGCTCCTGGTCATTGGGTAACCGGTTATTATGGATATGCATATTTGGAAAGTCCGGGTAATCCGTACGATGGAATTGATAATGATGAAGACGGTATGATTGATGAAAGAAGAGACGATGGAATAGATAACGATGGTGATTGGGTCGCATATTCTGACTTGAATGGAAATGGACAATGGGACGCAGATGAAAACGAACCTTTAAATAATGATGTTGGACAAGACGGTGTTGGCCCTTTTGATTTGCAATATAATGGTCCGGATACAGGTGAAGGCGATGGAATTCCTACTGATGGAGAGCCTAACTTCGATAAAACAGACAAAGATGAATCTGACCAGATTGGATTGACAGCTTTATCTATTTATCGTCTTGGTGATGGCGGTACCGGTGGCGGGTGGCCTAAAGATGATGAAACGATGTGGATAAAAATGGCAAGTGCAACTTTTGATACCAGTCTTCAGAATGCGAACATTAGTATGGTTTTTTCATCGGGTCCTTTCCCGCTTAAAATAAACGGACGAAATAGGTTCTCTATGGCTTTGGTTTTTGGGGATAATCTTGAAGACCTTATTTTTAATAAAGAAACAGTTCAGCAGATTTATAATGCCAATTACAATTTCGCTAAACCTCCATTAAAAGCACATTTAACAGCTGTAGCGGGTGATAAAAAAGTGTTCCTTTTTTGGGATAAAGTTTCGGAAGACTCGAGAGATCCATTCTTAGGTTTTCAAAATAATGACCCTACGCAGGGTTACAAAAAAGATTTTGAAGGCTACATGGTTTATCGAAGTGAAGAACCCGAATTTAATGATATTAAAATAATTACCGATACACGCGGAAACGCAAAGTATTGGAAACCAATTGCGCAATTTGATTTAATCGATTCAATTAAAGGACCTGATCCTATAGGGATTAATGGTGCTAGCTTTTATCGCGGAGGCGATACAGGACTGCAACATTCGTTTATTGATACTGATGTAGAAAACGGTGTGAGATATTATTATGCTTTGGTTGCATATGATCAAGGAGACCCGAATTTTGGAACGCATGGTTTAGTGCCTTCCGAAACAACAAAAATAATAACGGAAGATTTTTCAGGTACACTAAAATTTGTCGATTATAATTGTGCCGTAGTTATTCCAAATGCACCATCGTTGGGTTATCAACCTTCGCAGATTGATGGAGATTTGTCTCAAGTTACCGAAGGAATAGGGACTGGAAATATTATTATTACAGTATTGGATGAAGCGGCTGTTTTAGACGGAGCAAAATATTCTGTTGAGTTTGCTTCAACCGGACAAGTGCCGTCCTACGAAACCTCAAATTATAAATTGATTAGAGATTTTCAGGGTTCTGTGGATACTTTGCTTTCAGATGTTAGTAGTTCGGAATTTGGAGAAAGTTCATTTTCCGAACCTTTTGATGGCTTGGCTTTATCTGTATTAAATGATACTTCAATTTCAGTCGATTTAAATAATACGGGTTGGTTAACGGGAGAAAGCAATTTAACAATGGCGGTAACTCCTGATTCAACTTCGGTAGCCGTAAGTACTGTTTGGCCTGCTGATTATAAAATTCATTTTTATGATACCAATGTATATGAAACACCGCTGTTTCATTTGCCCGCGAATTTCTTGGTTTTCAACGAGACAACCGGAGATACGGCAGACGCAGAA
>VAPK010710249.1_pt1 | contig 15572 bp, 10 predicted proteins | sample 3395031 | NCBI WGS metagenome assembly VAPK01 (sample SAMN08290443, study PRJNA428436) | hydrothermal vent metagenome | isolation source: Deep-sea hydrothermal vent chimney 1 | place: Pacific Ocean: Juan De Fuca Ridge
CGTCTATTTTATTAAACGACTCTTGATTACGAATAATATGATCATAAAAACCAGCCTGCCATTTAAACGCAAAATCCAATCGATGAGCGTGTTTTGTAACCGCTGATTTATAAGAACCCACAATAGATGAAATAGAATTCTTGCCTTGGTTTTGAAATCGACCAGGCCCTATTTTTTGCCCATGTAGAGACAAGGCATGCCTTGTCTCTACAGATTCGGGGTTATTCAAAATCAACACACCATGAATATGATTAGGCATAACCACAAACTCAGCTAGCTCAATATTTTTAGCATGATTTTTAATTTCATACCACAGCACATCCGCCAGTACACCTAAAGAGCTTAACTGCATGATACCCTCTACAACCTGACCAAAATAACAGACCTTTTTATCAGTACATACAGTAATAAAATAAGCCGCATTCCAGGCATAATCCCAATTTTGCAGCCTTAATGACTGAGTACGGTATTTGCCTTGGTATTTAGAGTTCATTTCAAATCACCATATTCTGTAGAGACAAGGCTTACCTTGTCTCTACAGATTCGGGGTTATTCAAAATCAACAGACCATGAATAAGCGTTAAACCATAGCAAGCATTTTACTGTGAAGAATAGCCAAACTCAACAAATTTTACTTAGCTTACATCACACCCAGTAGAGACAAGGCATGCCTTGTCTCTACATATTTAGGATTACCACTGAACCAGCGACTTTACAACCAGGCAAGAATGAGAACAGCATCACAAAAAAATATTAAAGAAACTTACACCCCACCCGATAACCTCAGTGACTAAAGCAAAAGCCTAATCCATAACGGGCTTGTGTTACTAATATAAACCGCGCATTAATAACAAGATAGATGCTCGGGTTTTAAATCCAAATAGGAGAACTATCATGGCTATGAGTATTCAAACCAATGTTGCATCGATTAACGCTCAACGCAACTTAAACAAATCACAAGGCGGCTTAGCCACCTCATTACAACGTTTATCATCGGGTTTGCGTATTAATAGTGCCAAAGATGATGCAGCGGGGTTATCTATTTCAGATCGTATGACCGCACAAGTTAGAGGGCAGAAACAAGCCAGCCGAAATGCCAATGATGGTATTTCTTTAACCCAAACTGCTGAGGGTGCATTACAAGAAAGCACCAATATTTTACAACGGGTTAGAGAGCTATCAGTACAATCAGCTAACTCCACTAACTCTGCAACCGACCGCTTAAGCTTACAATCAGAGGTTAATCAACTGGTTTCAGAGCTAGATAGAATCTCTGACACCACCTCATTTAACGGTATCAAATTATTAGATGGTTCATTTCAGGCTCAACAATTTCAAGTCGGTGCCGATGCGGGGCAAACCATCCAAGTTAGTGTCACCAAGGCAACCTCAGATTCATTAGGCATTGAAAAACTAAATACTAAAAATAATGTTAAGGGAATAGAAGTTGCTGTTAATACCCAGGCAGTAGATGTCACTGGGACAATTTCTGCCTCAGGAAGAAATGCAAAAGGTGCGGATATTGCTACCTCACTTAATACCCTTATTGCTGACCAAACCTTAACGGTTACCGATGCATCAACAGGCGCAGTAAATGCAGTATCCGTTGGTTCAAATAAAACAGCAAAAGATGCTTCAGAAATAGCAAAAGCATTAAATGCCATTACAGGCGTTTCCGCCTCCGCAACAAATACTGCAAAATTTGATCTTGGTGGTACAAATTTAGGTGCTGTTAATGACGGTGATAAAATCACTTTTAATTTAACAACGGGTGACCCAAGTGCCGCAAGCTCTCAAACACAAGCTGTTTCATTAGTGTATAACGCATCCTCTTTTAGCGGCGATTTTAATACAGCCATTAATTCAGCAGTAGACACCATTAACACCACTAACGGTAATACTGATTTAAGCTATGATGTTGTTACCAAGGGAATAACCAGTGCCAGCGGTGTAAACTTAGGCATACAAAACTTTGATATTGCAGATAATGCCAGTATTAAGCTTAATGACTTCAATTCTTTAGAAGGGGAAAATATTACTCTTAAAATTGCATCAGCCGCTGCAAACACTACCTTTGTCTCAAAAGGTAACGTTGACCAGGCTGGCAACGCCTCTGCATTACTCACAAAATTACAATCTGATGCCAATTATGACGTTAACTTCAGTGCAAAACTTGATGATGCAGGAACAGGCGTTATTGTATCCTCAATTGCACCTACTGATGATATTGCTGTTAGTGGCTTTACAAATTCAGGATCAGGAGTCGCCACTCTTGATGTGTCTTCAGCGAATAGCGTAGGTACTTTCGTAACAACCCCCACATTAAAGTCAGATACTAAAGTCGCCTTAGCCACTGAAAAGACAACAGCAGGAACGGGTAATACAGCTGGCATGGACTTAAGCGATTTACAATTCCAGGCAGGAGAAACCGTTAAATTTGACTTAAATGTAACACTTGCTGACGGCTCAACTACGCAGAATCAAGCTAATGTCAGCTTTACGGCAACAGGAGACAAACAGTCGGATGCAACAGCCTTTGCCAAGGCAATCAATGATGCAGTAGGAACCGATACTGTCAAGTTATCGGCTACCGTAAGCGGAACAAATAATGACAAAGTTTCAATTGCTGCTACGTTAGCAAATACAGGCAGTGGCACAACAACCATTAAAGATATTTCTATAGCAAACCTAACAATGGATGGAGCTAACCCTTCTTCTTTTAAAACAGTGGCTACCGGCTCTAGTTCACTAACAGGTACAGGATTACTAAGTGAAGCAGCAACAGTTACCGATAGTAGTGGAGTTTCTATCGGTAATAATTATGCCACCGTACAGTTAAATAATTTTAATACGCTAGAAGGTGAAACGGTTACAATTGGCTTGGCAGCTCTAGCTGGAGGAGACGTAAGTTTTACTTCCCTCGGCAGTGGCAAGCAGGCGGGTAATGCAGCATTAGTCCTTGCAGACTTACAGGCTGATTCTAATTTTGGCACAACATTTACAGCAGGACTGGATACAGCAGGTACAGGGGTTATTATAAGCGCAATGACCACAACAGCCGACCTGAGCGTTGATGCATTTACTGGTAATGGTACAGGAGTTACATCATTGGATGTAGCAACTAACAATGGTACAGGTACCACGGTTAGTGTGGGAACGCTTCAGGCCGACAATGTAACAGCTGCTACTATCACCGGCTCAACCGCCTCTTCTGGTGCTAAAGCTGGTATTGATTTATCTGCAATGAATTTCACTAAAGATGCTACCGTTAGCTTTGATCTTGCACTTAACCTTGACGATGGTGGTGCAGCTATCACTGAATCAATTTCTTTCACAGCAACTGGCGACAAGCAAGATGATGCCGCACTATTGGGGGCAGCAATCGATGCTGCTATTACTGCTGATACTGCAAATACAGCTGCAATTACAACAGCACTTGGTGCAGGACTATCCTCAGTATCAGCTGACACTGTAACTATTGAAGGTGCGGCTACACATAATAACAGTGGAGCAGGAAATGAGCTTATATCTGTAAATATTACCAATTTCGCTACAACAGCAACAAACCCAGCCTCAATGTCAAGTGCACTCTCTACAAATGGTACTAACGGTGGTTCAGCGACGCTAAATGCTGTAATGCTAACAGGTGGTAGCAACCTAACTCAAGCTACAAGCAGCACTATTGCTGGAACCAATGCAGACTCTGATACATTAGGTTTTGCAGGATTGGTTATTGATGAAATAGCAGGAGGAAGCAATGATTCAGCAATACAGGTTGGAACTTACTCAATCAACCTGGATCCTAATGTATCCATCCAGTCATCAGTGGGTTCAGCAAGTGTGCTAGATGCCGGAGCAAATACTGATGCAACCGTAACAGCTAATGTTGGTTCCGCAGATACTTCAGGTGGTAATTTTGTTGCAAAACAAACACTAACATTGACAGGAACCGGTTCAACAACCGTAAATGTTGCTGAAAATGATTCAGCCAAAGTTATTGCCGCTAACATTAATCAAGTATCTGATATTACTGGTATCAGTGCCGCTGTTAAAACAACGGCAACAGTCAGTGGTTTAAGTACCGACGGCGTTGTTTCTTTTAGTTTAAATGGCACAGATATTTCAGCCAGTGTAACAACTTCTGACTTAACCGCTCTTAATACTGCTATTAATGATCAAACAGGTAAAACAGGGGTTGTTGGTAAATTAAGTCTGGATCAAAAATCAATTGAATTAACCGATAGCACCGGTTCAGATTTAAAAATTCAAGATTTTAATAGCTCGGCAGCAGATACTGCTACCAATACAGAAGTCAGTATAAATGTTGCTGGTGGGGATAGTAGCTCCGCTGTTAAGTTAAGTGCTGGGATTACGGGTGTAAATGCTGACTCAACCGTGGTAGGTGGTAATATTGAGTTCAAATCTTCAGCCACTTCTTTTAATGTTAATTCTTCACTAAAAGGAGATGAGGGCGGATTATTTACAGGCAATGCAAACCAACTACAAGCCAGCGCACTTGAATCTGTCAATAACCTGGATATTTCTACTGTTTCAGGTGCCAATGCCGCCATTGATATTGTAGATGGTGCCTTAGCCAATATTGACAGCAATCGGGCTGACCTAGGTGCGATTCAAAACCGTTTTAGCTCAACCATCTCTAACTTATCTGTTAGTATTGAGAACATCAGTGCTTCAAGAGGCCGTATTCAGGATACTGACTTTGCTTCTGAAACAGCCATGTTGACTAAAAACCAAATCTTGCAACAAGCAGGTACTGCGATGTTAGCGCAAGCCAATCAATTATCACAAGGTGTACTATCATTATTGAGGTAAGATAGCCTTCCGGTGTAGAGACAAGACAAGGCATGCCTTGTCTCTACTAAGCCAGAAAATACATAGAGAGATGAGATTATGACTGCAAATATTAATATAGTAAATAAAACGGTAATGCCTGAACAGGCAAAACCTGTTTTAAAGGCTGTAGGTCATCCGTCTAAAGACATTAAGCAAGAACAAAAGACCGTTCGTTCAATTGCCCCCACTAAAACTGAAGATATTTCTGCCACTACCACAACAAAGAAAATGGGTGCAGCAAAAGACTCTTCGAAACTATCCCTAGATAGTGCAGTTAAGCAACTGAACTCTTATGTCCAGTCAGTTAATCGAAATTTAGAGTTTAAAATTGATAAAGATAGCGGTAGAATCGTTGTTAAAGTGATTGATGCGGAAACAGATGAACTAATTCGACAAATACCTAATGAAGAGGCACTAAATATTGCAAAACAGCTTGATCAAGGGCTAATGGGGAACAATGCAGACTCTGGCATTTTCTTAATTAAAGAACGCGCATAAAGATATAAATATTTTGGCATAGGATTTGCTTTTATAATTTAATAACAAAATAAGCGGCAATAGCCGCTATTTGTGTTTGTGATTGCTAAACTTTATAATTCAGCTTGTAGAGACAAGATATACCTTGCCTCTACCCTATACCTATTTGGAGGTAAAATATTATGGCTTCTGTTTCAACGGCGGGTATTGGCTCGGGTATAGATATTCCTGGCTTAGTAAGTAGCCTGATTAAATCTGAAGGTGATCCTGTTACCAAACGTCTTGATAAACAAGAAGTTGATTTACAAGCTAAAGTATCTGCTTATGGCTCATTAAAATCAGCTTTATCTTCTTTTCAAGGCTCGCTATCCCAGCTAAAATTTGCCAGTACTTTTAGTGATGTAACGACTGTGTCTGCTGATGAAAAGGTTGTGACGGTAAGCGGTTCTAGTATTGCCAAGCCAGGTGGTTACTCTCTTGAGGTCAGTAGCCTTGCCCAGGCACATTCTATTAGTTCATCAAGCTTTAGTGAGGCTAGTAACCCCGTAGGTACAGGGACTTTAACCTTTGAGTTTGGTCATTTTGATAGTACTTTTATCAGTAATAGCGAAAAACCAAGCAAAACTGTTTCTATTTCCAGTGATGATAATAGCTTACAGGGCATTAGAGATGCTGTTAATGCGGCAAAAATTGGTGTGACTGCAAGCTTGGTTAATGATGGTTCTGGGTTTAAATTACTCTTTACTTCTAATGATACCGGCAAAGAAAATGGTCTTAAAGTTTCAGTTGCTGATACTTCTGATGCCAGTAACATTGATGCCAATGGTTTATCCCAATTGGCCTTTGATCCAGATCCGGCTGCGGCAGCAAATAGCCATCTGACTGAAAACCTTGCCGCTAAAGATGCAGCATTAACCCTAAATGGCTTAAGTATTACCAGCGCTAGTAATAAAGTAAGCTCAGCTGTCTCAGGTGTTACTTTTACGCTTAAAGGTACAACAACCGTAGGCTCCCCTGTCAATGTCACGATTGCTAAAAATAACAGTAAAATTACTGAGGGTGTCACCGGCTTTGTTGAAAAATTTAATGAACTGGTTGATACCTTAAAACAATTAACAAGTTATAACGTTAGCACGGGTGACTCTGGGCCTTTATTGGGTGATTCGGCTATCCGTAGTGTTGAATCTCAATTAAGAAAGATGGTGGGTGCGTCCTCCCGTGGTGCGGATGGTAATATTTCATCAATGGCTACAGTTGGCATTACTACCGACAGGTCTGGAAAATTGTCTTTAGATAGCAGTAAATTACAAGCTGCAATTACTGATAATAGAGACCTTGTGGCACAAATTTTTAGTGCTAAAGGTTCTACAACCGATTCTCAAGTTAATTTTATTACTTCAAATAGAGACACTCAAACCGGTAACTACCCAATTAATTTAGAAGTGATGGCTAGCCGTGGCTCTTTAAGTGGTACGGCTATTACCAGCTTTCCTTTAACCGTAACGGATGCTAATAATGATTTTAGCTTTCTCGTAGACGGGGCTGGCTCTGGCAATATTTCCTTAACTAATAAATCTTATGCCTCTGGTGCTGAATTAGCCGCTGAAATACAGTCTAAAGTAAATGCCAGTGATTCTTTGAAGAAAAATGGTTCTAGCATTCTGGTTAGTTTTGCTAATGATAAGCTGCAAATTACTTCTGCTTTATATGGCGCTAAGTCTAAGGTTGGAATTACTGCCCTTGAAGATACCAGTATTTTTGGTCTAACCGTTGGTCAAGGAATTGACGGCTCAGATGTTAAAGGAACTATTGGCGGTCAACAGGGCTTAGGCTTAGGTACTTTATTAACAGGTCAAGGCAAAGCATCTGGCATGGTGTTGGAATTTTCGGGTGGTTCTGCTGGAAACCGTGGCTCGGTATTTTTTAACCGTGGCATTGCCGATCAGTTAGACAGCTTAATCAGTCAATTTTTAAAATCTGATAGCTTAATTGATACCCGTACATCCGGCTTAAATAAAAGCATTGCAAAAGTGACTGAACAGCGTACAAATTTAAGCAATAAATTAGGTGCGCTTGAAACCAGATTGTTTAAACAGTTTAATGCAATGGATGCCATTGTCGCACAATTACAAGCAACAGGAAGCTTTCTGGATCAACAATTACAGAATTTACCAGGGGTTGTCAGGAAGTAATAACTTGGGAAACTATTGAGTGTGCTGATAATCGAATCTCGTCATTCGGTAATTGATGCGCTTTCTATCGTCAGCCCTCCCTTAAATTGATCGCTATCCCTCTCCCCCCGCAATTTCATTTTTTTTCGCATTTTATCCCGAACCCAGAGACAAGGCATGCCTTGTCTCTACCCTTATTTTATTCTTGCTAACAAACTTTCTAAAACGGCAACTATTCGCCCTCTTCCTTATTCCTTAAAACAAATAAAAGATAAAGTACATAACATACTGTTATTTAATGTATTTATATGCATTGGCATTCAAGGTGCTTTACTCCCAGTGTAAGAATAATTTTCTATTGAGGAGTCAATAAAATGCCACAAGTAATCAATACCAACGTTGCCTCAATTAATGCGCAACGTAACCTAAATAGATCTCAAGCGGGTCTTTCCACTTCACTTCAGCGATTGTCTTCAGGTCTGCGTATTAATAGCGCTAAAGATGATGCGGCTGGGCTTGCTATTTCTGATAGGATGACTGCACAAATCAGAGGATCCACTCAAGCCAGTCGAAATGCTAATGATGGTATTTCTTTAGCACAAACAGCTGAAGGTGCATTAGGTGAAAGCACTAGTATTTTACAACGTGTTCGTGAACTGGCGATTCAATCAGCCAACTCAACTAATTCATCCTCTGATCGTTTAAGTCTGCAGGCTGAGGTTAATCAATTAGTTGCTGAGTTAGATAGAATTTCTAATGCGACTTCTTTTAATGGACTTAAATTATTAGACGGCTCTTTTCAGGCTCAATCTTTTCATATTGGTGCAGATGCAAATCAGTCATTGAGTGTTTCAATTGCAGAAGCTACTTCTACCAATTTAGGGGTCGAAAAGGTATCTACTAATAATGACATCTTGGGGATAGAGGTCGCAACTTTTGGTAACTCTGTTGATGTAACTGGGCCAAAATCACTTTCGGGTACCAGTGCTTTAAGTACAGATATACCTGCTGCACTTGGAACCTTGGTCGCAGATCAAATTGTTACCGTTTCAAACAGCACTACGGGTAGCTCTGCTTCCATAACAATAGATGCAGCAAGTGTTTCCCGTGATGCGTCAGCCATTGCCGGTGCTTTAAATAATTTACCTGGCGTTAGTGCTAGTGCTACAAATAGTGTTGCTTTTGACCTTGGGGGGACTAATTTTGCTAGTGCAAATGAAGGTGACTTAATTTCCTTTAACCTGGTGACTGGCGACCCAAACTCTACAGCTACAAACACCACTCCGGTGAGTTTTGTTTATAAAACAGCTACCTTTACCAATGATTTTAATTCAAATGTAAGTTCTGCCGTAACAGCACTTAATACTGCAAATAATAATACTGATTTATCTTTTGATGCGGCCACCCAAACAATAACAAGTACTACAGGCGTTAATTTGGGTATGGATACCTTCGCAGTAAAAGATAATGCTCTGATTACGATTAACAATTTTACCGCAACTGACAGCGAACAACTTACCTTTAAAATTGATGGAGGAAGTGCAATAAACTTTGTTGCAGGTGCGACAGACAGTACAACCTCAGCAAACCTTTTAACGGCTTTAAAAGCAAATACGGATTATAATACCAAATATACAGCAGAGCTTAACTCGACAGGGACTGGAGTTGTAATCACTGGCAAAGGCGGCAATAACCTAAATATTACCGCTTTTGGTAGTAACCATTCAGCTTCCCCTTCCGCCATGGATGTTACCGCTGGAAAAGGAACAACAAAATCAGCCGCTTTAACAGCAACAGATACAGTAACATTAACAGAGGTGGGTACAACAGGTGCACTATCAACAGTACTAAAAAATGGTGGGGCAAATGAAACCCTAAGCACAACGTTTAAAGATTTATCTTTTACTGCGGGTGAAACTATTTCATTTTTAGTTGATGCTAATACTCAAGATGGCACAACCAGCTCAGGAGCAACCGCTCTTAACCAGCTCAATATTAGTGTGGTGGCAACTGGAAATGCAAAAACTGATGCTAGTGCTATTGTTACAGCAATTAATGCTAAAGCAACTATTGCGGGAATTACCCAGTATAAAGCTGTCGATAATAAAGATGGAACTTTTAACATGACAGGTACTGCGCCATCTACTATTGCTGCAGGTGCTACGACTAGTACTAATGCAGCAGATACCTCTCTTGCCAATATTACAATCAGTAGTTTTGCAGGCTCTTCTTCAACAAGATCGGCAAGTATGTCAATTGTTGATGATAGTAATACCACAGGTACAAGTACTGCAACTGCGGGTAGTCTTTTTGAAGCTATTGCACTAAATGGTTCACAAGTATATTCCGCAACATCAGGCGAAGATACCATGGGGTTCGGCTCATTAACCGTAGATACAACTTCTGCCAGTAATATTGATTCTGCCATTCAAATAGGCACGTACAGTATTACCTTAGACCCTGGTTATAATATTCAGTCTAATGTCTCTCTTGATAGTGTTGTTGACCAGTCAGCAGGGCTTGCAGCAACTCTTACACCCAGCTTAGGTCGACAGGATGTTTCTGAGGGAAATAATATTGCCGCCCAAAACTTAACCATTACTGGAACCAATGCAACAAAAGTATTAGCTATTGCAAAAGATAGTAGTGCAAAAGATATTGCTGCTTTAGTTAATAAGGTTGAAGATAGTACTGGGGTTACTGCAACGGCAAGCACATCGGCTACTTTAAAAGGTTTAAGTGAAGATGGTGTTGTTTCGTTTAATTTAGTTGACCCACTAGGCAATAATATTCCTCTTTCAGCTAATGTTAAAACTGATGATTTAACCAGTTTAGCAAATGCCATTAATGACCAGTCAGGAAAAACAGGGGTTGTAGCCAAGCTTGATATTACTAAAAGCATTATTTCTCTAGTAAATGATACAGGTGAAGATATTAAGATTTTAGATTTTAATAGTTCTAAAGCAACAGATACCAACCCTGTCTCATTGCAAGTACTTGGTAGTGAAGGGACTACACCTATTAATTTAGTCGCAAATGCTTCGGCCTCTGCTACCGATTCAACTGTTATTGGCGGTAATGTTGAATTTAAGTCAACATCAATATCTTTTAGCATCAGCTCTGATGTAGATGGTGATGCTGGTGGTTTATTCAAAGGTAAAGCTGATACTTTGTTATCTAGCGAACTACAATCTGTCAGTACAATGGATATATCTTCAGTTGAGGGTTCTAACAGAGCTATTGATATTGTCGATGGTGCCTTACAACAAATTGATGCAACTCGTGCTGATTTAGGTGCTATTCAAAACCGTATGGAATCAACTATTTCTAACTTATCTGTACAAAATGAAAACCTAAGTGCATCTCGTTCGCGAATTCAAGATACTGATTTTGCGGCTGAAACCGCCGAATTAACGCGTAACCAGATTTTACAACAAGCGGGGACTGCAATGTTAGCTCAGGCAAATCAACTATCACAAGGCGTACTGTCTTTATTACAATAGTATTAAAGCAAAAGCTTCTATGGGAGCCGACTCCTCTTCTGTGGAAGCTTTTGTCTTGTAATTTATTTACAAGGTATTTTAATTTTCTTGGAGCCGTATTAATTATTAAGCTAAATTCTGTTTAATTAATCTTTGACTTTCCGCAATACACTTTTTGGCATCATCTTGCCGCCCCACTTTTATCAACGACTCTGCCTGCTCTGCTAACCAAATAGCTAATACACCTATTTGATTTCTGTCTGTTGCACCTTTAAGCTCTTCTATTGCCCTTTTTAATAAATCCTCCCTAACTTCTTGCTCGTCTATTTTATTGGCTAATTCAGACAATCCATATAAAGCAGGTGGACAATTAGCTTGTTGATTAAGCATATCATGATAAATTTCTTCTGCTTTTATTAACTCGCCTTGGTCGGTTAAGCGCTGGGCTTGTTTAATTTCTGTTAGCATTGTTGAAAATGCTTTTTGAATTAGCTCTCTACTCATTATTTATCTCTTTCTTGGTTTTTATTCAATATTAACTAATGATGATTGAATTAGTTTTTTAAATTCTTCTCTAATTGTAGACCAATCTACAATATCCACTTTAAAAGGTAAGTCAGATTCTTCAAATGCTTCTGTTAGCATTGCTCCTTGTTGTAAAGATAGTGGTTTGTCAGCCATTATTGCCAAGTCAAGATCCGAATAAGGTTTAGCCGTATTATTAGCTCTTGAGCCAAAAGCTTGAATCTTTATGCCTGGAATACATTCCTCTAGTATTTGATTAACCTTTATTAATTCTTCTGGTTTTAAATCTAGCACTTTATTCCTCCCTCTGCTTCAATTGATTAAGTAGTGTCATGGCACTACTTAAAAATTGGCTTGTTATTTCATATACTTGTTGAGCTTTATTATGATCATAAGTATGTGATGTTATATTTCTCATTTGCCGGTATTCAAACCAAGTATCAATATTTTGAATAAAGCCCTTTTCTAGTGCAATTCTCAACAAGCCCCTAAAACTAGTAAAATCAATTTCTTCAGGGCTTGCCGATTCTTTTTCTAATTGTCGCTTAAGCATTTTTATACTTAGCTCGTAGACAAATTCAAAATTTTGGATAACGCCTGCAATTAATGTATTTTGTACTGCTTTTCCTTGCTGATTAAACCATTGATCATTTGCAACCACATCAATTGATTCAGATAAAGAAATTATAGCTTGCTGCAGCGTACTAAAGTCTAACTTTTGATTTATATTCATTTTTTACCGAAATATTATTATCAATAGGGTTAAGTATCAGGAATCCACCACGAAAAAAGGCTTCTAGCAGAAAGTCGCTAGATTATCATAAACGAAAGCGGAAGGTTTGCTACTGATAAATTGAAACCCTATAAATCATTGGATTAAGGAAAAACAGGTTGATAGGTAGGCTGGGTAGAGCGAATAGCGAATAGCGAAACCCAGCATGATGTAAAAGCTGGGTTTCGTTGCTCACTCTACCCAGCCTACAAAATAATAATTTCTTAACTCAATGGCAGTGATGTGCTGCGTGGAAATGCAGTTTGTGACAATCTCCCTCGGCAATAACTCCATTCATTGCTGTACCTACACCCCATCCATGCAGTCGCCCCAACCTTCCCCAGCAAGGGAGGGCTATGAGCAACAGCTGTTCATTCTCATGCTTAACAGAAACTTATGAGTAATCAGTCAATCTTTTGGCATGAAAAAAGCTACCGAAGTAGCCTTTTTTATATTATTCAGTTTTGTAAACAAATCAACTGCGCTTTCTATTTCCTGTTATAAAAAAACCAGTTAATGCCGTTATAAATAGCCAAACAGCTGATGGGACGGGGACCGCGGTGATTTTTGCGTAAAGATCAACAGATGAACTTGTATCTTCTGCCTGGATAAAAGAGTTATTAAATCCTCCCGAACCATTGCTAAAACCTAACAATTCAAAAGAAAAGTTTTGACCCGAAAGGGTAAAAGTGGGATTAAAGTTGTTAGCAGGAATTAATGCCAACCTATCAGCTGAATCAGATAGACTATTAACTGTTTCATCATCTTGTAAATCATAATTAAAAGTATAATTAGCACTAGCAGGAACAGTAAAATCTAACCCTATATCAAAACTTTTATCTGTAAAGGTCAAGTTATAAGAAGAGTTACTGGCTATCCTAGTATTATTGTACGTTAAAGTACCTATTTTAAATGGCTGGCTATTATTTATAGAAAAAGCACCTATACCTTGATAATCTAAAGATGACTTAGCTCCACCAGGAAACTGAGAAACCCCCCAATTAATTACTGTATTACCTCCGAAGAAATTACCCTGAGTACTCCCTGTTAAAACAACCGCATTAACTTGAGAGGCATTTATAAGCAAAAATATAAAGACCATTTTATAATTAAACATTGTGTTTACTCCTTTCTACCTAAATTAATATGTTGCCAAAATTTATACAAAAACATCACCGGTGTTATTGTCACCAATAACCTGAGTAATCGTTAAATTCGCTGCGCTTAAATCACCGTCACCATCGACCAATTGATAAGCAAAACTATCAGTTACTTCTGTTTGACCTTGAAGGGTTGTATTGTTATACCAATATTGACCATCCTCACGAATATATAAGGTGCCATTATTGGTATCAAATTGAATAAAATCATCACTACCCAGTTGAACTAAATCTGCAGGATTAAGAAAATTTTTGGTATCTCCAGCAAATGAAACACTTTGTAGCTTTGCTCCATCAACACCTAACACATCATCTGGCGCAGTATCACCACCATTTCGAGCATTAGTTATTACATTATCAACTAACCATGCTTGGTTTTGAGATAGTTTCTCAGCATTATCAAATGCTTCAGGTACAGAGTCTTTAATTAAAATATCCAGTATATCAGGGCTGGACGTTACATTATTGACATCTGTTAAAGTAATCTCAAATTGGTCAACAATACTGTTATCTCCAGCCGAATGATCTTGTGCTCCACTTACAGGTAAATAACTATAGTTGACTGTGCCTAGTGATTCATTGTAACCATCAATACTTAATACACCCTTAACAGTTGAAATATCAACGGGAGAGGTTGCACTAGCTAGCAAATCTGCTTTAGAAATTTCGTTACCTGCAACTGATATTGAAAACACACCTGCCGAAGCATCTAAAACAAAGTTGCCTGTAATAGCAGTTGTTGAGCCTTCTAAAACTTCATTATCACCTACTGCTAAGCCATTATGGTCTGTTACTTGCACTGAGGGGACTGATGCTCCTATAAGAGGTGCTATTACAGGATTTAATATTAACTCTTCACCTGTAAAATCCAGGATGGATATATCATTATTATTAATACCTATGGTATCAAACCCATTATCGGGTGTTTGTTCTGGGTTCTGATATTCAACATCAATAACAGTATGTCCATTATTTCCTATTGCTTGCCCTGCTGGTGTGGGGCCCGCTGCAGGTGCTTCTAACTTAGTCGGGTCAAAAGTTTGATCATCGGCTAAAGCTTGTTGTATTGCAGCAACTTCATCTTCAGCACTCGCTTGAACCGGACTGTTTATTGGTTCATTTAAGTCCGGCTTAAATACATCATTATTCAATAATATATTTGCATTTTGTTGTAGGTCTAGTTCCGTTCCATTTGGAAATATTATAGCAACAGATCCTGCCTCTCCTGTTGTTATTTGTTCATTTAACAACACAGTATCGCCTACTCGTAAAAGTCTTTCTGTTCCATCTACTGCGATGGCCTTAACTTCACCAGCCACTGATTTGATTACTCCTGAGTTTGCCATAATACTTTCCTTTACTGATAAAATTATTTAACTATTTGCAAGCATTCTTGCATACTAAAATAAATATATATATTGTACCTTGGTACAGTTTTCTGATTTTTGTGATCTATCCATCAGAATCTTTCAACTATCTGCTGTTGTTATTTTTGAACTAACACATCCAATAACTTTGCAACCATCCGCCGAGTAACCCATGCTTCACCTGTATTAATTACTTTGACCATTTTTACGGCATACTTATTTAACTGCTTTAAATTTTGATAACCTCTTGCACCTGCAATAAGGAAAGCTAAAACGTCATTATCATTTAGATCATTCGCAATAACGATTATTTTGCTCTCACTACTCGCTTTTAAAAGTAATTTGATATAGCTAGCTGTTTCCACTTTACGCAGCTTATAGTCAAGCAATATTACTGCTGGTTTTTTTTGTTCTACTGTATTTAAAGCCTGCACTTCATCTTCAAGAAAACATACCTGCATATCCTCTTTACCAAAAAGGGGTTTTAATTGCTCTATGTTGCCAATTATTTGTAGATTTATCATTGCAGGTAAAATTATTGGTCTCTAAGGAAGTTATCGTTCAAATACAATTATTAGATACTATTTAATTAGCAGTTTAACTGATTTTTTCTTTTTGCCTAGTGTACAAAGGTACTAAATGAAGTATTTAAAATCACATGGCTACTAGGAGGCTGTCCGAGAATAGAAACCGTCGCGAGGGAAAGCCCTTTTGAGTCAATTTTTTCGTTCATTTGAATATAATAGTTTACGCGTGTAACGAAA
>VAPK010932833.1_pt1 | contig 15569 bp, 21 predicted proteins | sample 3395031 | NCBI WGS metagenome assembly VAPK01 (sample SAMN08290443, study PRJNA428436) | hydrothermal vent metagenome | isolation source: Deep-sea hydrothermal vent chimney 1 | place: Pacific Ocean: Juan De Fuca Ridge
ACGGACCTTCCGACAACGTAGCCGCCCATTACGATTTTACGCACTGACCCGTATTCAGACTTATCGGAAAGGTACGGAATTGGTCCGAACGCGCCGATGGCTACGATGGCGGCGAATGTGAGCATCACAAGCGGGCGCCAGCTTCGTTGCAGCCAGTTTCCTTTTGCTTCTGCGAGAATAATGTCGCGTCGAGCATCCTGGAGTTTATTGAATACCGAAAAAACGATATTGCTGAGTTTGTTTTTTGCCGCTAATTTTTCGGCATCGGTTGTGGTTACATTGTCAATTACGGAGCCCAAGCTATCCACAAGCTCTTTGGCGCCACGGGTGAAGATTTTTGATAGAATTCCCATGATTTTTGTTTTTAGTTACGATTTATCCAGCCATACATATATTTTTCCATTTTTTTATTTTCCCTTACGACAGAAACATATCGGAATAATTGAAGTCCATTCATTAATTTCAAAATGGTGGTGATATTTCGTTGTCTGTTCCGGCCTGGGATTTTTGCGGTTCGCATATAGCCCGTGAAGCTTTTCAGGGTCTGTTTTCCGAGTTGGCCATCTTCGATGATATCTGGATAATATTTTTGATCATAATTCAGCATATTTAACGATTTTTGGAAAAAGCGAACTGATTTTATGAGAGCCTGATTAACGCCGGTATCAAAAATTTCATTGGCGATTAATTGTGGTAGGCCGGTAAGATTTGCTTTGTCCCAATAATTTTCCTTATAAAAATGTTGAACGAGAAGTTGAAGGCTCGGAATTTTCGCAAGCGCGGCATTAATTTCGCTTGGATTATTACTGAAAACACGGAAATAATTATCGATAATATCCCATCCATGCCAACCCGGCCAGTTTCGGCGTGAAATACCTTTGTAGGTTTCGCCACCCGGATCATCTTTGTCATTAGAATAATTTCCTTCGATTTTTTGCGTTTTTTTATACGCGATTATAAATTTAGCCATCTTTTTCAATTTTTGTTGAAATCAACTCCTGTTTCGTTTTCGATTTTATCGTGCATATATTTTTTAAGTATTTTGATAATTCGCCAATCGACAATTTCGCTTATGTTTTCCAAGATACTCCACATTTCAAATCCTGAAATAAGCCAGGCCACGGCCTTATAAAATTGAAAGAATTTTACCCCCATCTCTCTATCCATCGCGTAAAGCATTGCCACGATGGCGGTGGCAAAGAAAAGCTTGTAAATGGTTCGCCACATCTTAATGCTTTGCCAGCCTCTACCCATTTTTAAGGATGCCCACAGGCCTGAAAAAAGATCGAACATGATAATGGCCCACATCACGTAAATAGCGTTTTTTGCGCCTGTAAAATATCCGATAATCCCGATGATTAATCCGAAAAAAACATTAAGTAAATGCTGCATGAACCAATTCATAACAAAAAATATATAATTGTTCCAATTACGAAAATGCCTCTCAATATCCAATACCATTTTGCTGAAATGAATTTTAGAAAAAATGCATTCCAGCCTTTATTATCGACATACCAGAGTGGTGGGGCGCCGTTATATCGAAATCTGATAAAATTTATGATAAAATCATACAGGACGCCTCCGACGGCGACGAATATCAATGTCCATTTCAATATCTCTATCCAATTTTGAAGGAAAAAGAATGGTAAGGCGAATATCATTATTCTTAATGCTAGCCCGATGCCGTGCCAGATTTTGGAATAGAGGCGTTTTTTTATGCTTTCGCTTTCTGTTCCCCACAAAATTACGAACGCATTCCAAAAAGCTATTGTGAATAAAATTAAGATAAGTAAATATTTCATTTTTTTGACATTAAATGTTCGTAATACTTCAATGTTCCGGCGGTATTGGTGCCGTGCAATATTTTAATTTTAAAATACATTTCAAAGACTCCTGTGGAAATATCTCTTAAAACCGCCGTGCCAGCGGACGTGTTCAACGAAATTGCCGATAGTCCTGGATAGGCTACATAATTAACCCCATCCATCGAAATTTCGACAGAAATAGAGGCGTTGAGCGAATCAGCACCCGACCACACAAATTGCGATGTCCAGATGTAGCCATTTGTCAACGCTGCATCTGAAAATCTGGATATAATAACATTAGTATCCTTCGAAAGCGTAAAGACAGGATTGTCTCTTACTTTTGTGTAGTTAACATAATAGGCTTGTGAAAAAGCGCTTGCTGAAATTAGCATTAACGCTATGATAATTAATTTTTTCATGATTTTAATTTTAGAGATTAATTTTTATTTTAATAAGTCTAAATAATCGATTGTAAGCTCATAACCTTTCGATTTTACGATATCGGCCATATTGGCCGTGGCGGGATCGAACCAAAATTCGTCATATTCAAAAACGGTTGTTTTTGTATTATTTTCATCGGTTCGGGTAACCGCTTTAATTCCGAAACGGAGTAAAATGCCGCCCTGTAACCGTTCCACCAATTTTGGCGAAATGTTACTTTCTGATTTTCTGAATTTGTAATTTTTCATGATTTTTATGTTAATGAATAATATTTGTTAATTTTTCTAATCGTTGTTAGAAAAGGAATTTCGGCTTTATATCGCTTAATCTGATCGAGCAAAACCGAACTTCCTGTAAAAACAACAAATTTTTTATCTTTAAATATTATCTGAATTGTCAAATATTCTTTATCTTTATATTTACTCTCTTTAATTCGATATCCTTGAATTGTTATTTCTTCATTAACAATATCTTCAATCTTCATTTTATCCCCATCAAGGATATTTTCTTCTGTAAACTCACTAAATTGTTTCATGCTATTTTTCTAAAGGGATTTTTAATGTTCATTTCGACAGATGTATGTTTCACTATCCAGGCAATTTCATCATCAAAATATTTGTTTTGTAAATTCTTGGAATTACAATATTTCAGCCATCCGTAATAGCTCATTATACTATTTATTATCTCTGAATTATTTAGATTTTCATGATTATTTTTTATTCTTTTTATTGTCCTTACAAATCGGATTTTGATTGACTTGCGAAGTAGAATGTAATCGTGGAAAAATCTAAAACCTAAGAAATCAATACCCCTTTTATCAACCGGAAAAACCTGCCAATTATTTTTTATTTGTAATTTCAAAACAGAGGACAAATAATTATCGATTTCTTTTTTAAATTCATGCAAAAAGTTCTTTTCTTTGTGCAAAATAACAATGTCATCAGCATATCTGAAATAATATTTTGTTCTCCTTTTACAAAAATGGTCAAGGCCGGATAAATAAAGATTTCCAAAATATTGACTTAAATAATTTCCTATCGGGATTCCTGATGTGCTGTCAATAATTTCATCAAGCAGCCATAATAAATTTGCATCTTTTATTTTCCGTTTTATTATTTTTTTTAAAATCTCATTATTTATAGACGGATAATATTTCTGTATGTCCATTTTAAAACAAAACACAGTATTTTCTTTGTCCGTCAAAGCTTTTTTGATCCTGTTAGCGCCATCATGAATTCCCCGCCCTTTAATACTCGCATAGGTATCACGAATAAGCGATTTAAACCAAATAGGTTCCATGATTTGAATTATCGCATGATGGATAATTCTATCGGGGAAATAAGGTAATTTATAAATGTCTCTTATTTTCCCATTATCTGTTTTTCTGGTCATTATAACATAAGGCGAATTTTTATATGTTTTTTCGAGTAACATTTTTTGTATTGCAATAAGATATTTTTGCGGATTTTCATCAATCATTTTCACTTCACTGTAATGGGTTTTTCCCTTGCGTGCATTCAAATGCGCCTGTTCTATATTTGTAAGTTCACAAATCTTTTCAAATAAAAATCCTGTTCGTTTCATGAGTTTGCTTATTTCACCTCCAATTTTTCGAGAAAAAACCTACTAAATTGAATGAGGCTTTGCTTTGTATTTTGCCAAGAGGCACGGTTTTTGTATTTTAATTTTTTGAAGCATAAGCATAGGTGGCTGGCAATGTTCACATTGGCATACGACCAAGTGTTATTCGCATTCAGTGCAAAAACGCCAGCTTTACCAGTGTTATTCGCATTGTTGCCAAACAAAACAACCCGCCAAAAAAATACAAAAACCAAAAACATAAATAAAAAGATTAAATATTAAAAGCAAAGGCGGCCGGCAATGCTCACAGAGGCATACGACCAAGCGGAATGCGCAGCCAGCGCAAAAACGCCAGCCGTACCAGCGTCAGCCGCAAGGTCGCCAAACAAAACAACCCGCCAAAAATCATTGTTTAAATTTGAGTATTGATAATAATAATCGCAAAATTTCGTTGTTGAGCTTCCTGCGGCAGCGGAAGGGATAAATCCGATTACATCCATCACGTTTGAAATATATCCCGCATCTGAGCCGATATATGGGGCATCTCCGAGATGAAGTAAATTCGTATTCCCCTGATCGATAAAATCGGCAGCATTATCCGTAACATAAACAGGTTGTGCAGCAGCAGCTCCAAGCCATCGCCCGTCCCAGGTGATGCCGTCTATCATTTTCCAAACGTTTCCGTAAAAATTCTCAATTCCCCGGTAGGTCATGTAGTCTGTCAGATAACCGAGTGTGCTTCCGAGGGCAACAGATTTTGTTCCGTTACCATCGGCTACACTGAGGCCCGTCATCCCGATATAGCTGTCAGCATCCCATGTGCCGCTGCTCAGGTTCGTTCTGCCGGCCCCAATCATGGTTTGTGAATTGAAATCGGCGAACTCGATTAAATACAGCAGCTGAACGGCGCTATTGAGATAATAATCTAACTGCCGATACCCCGTTCCTCTTTCTGCCGCCATAGCACGATATTCGGCCCTTGTTTCGTTTGTTTTTGCCCACTGGCCAGCGACACTACACATTTTATCGCCGGCGGCATAAAGATCTGTGGCGACGCTTGCCTTTGCCGTCATGGCGGCAGCGCTGGCATCGTACATGGAGCCTTCAAAAGCGGAATAATAACGAAAATCTACTTCGACACCATCTTTTACAAAAGCAGGATGTAAAGTAAATCCGGGTAAAGCAAATTTTGAGATATACCACGAAAATGTGGTTCCGGAAATGGCTTGTTTTATGTAGAATTTTGGAATTTCGACCATAACCTGTCCATCGACGCCGCCATAATTTGCGGTGCCAACTTCATAACTTTCACCGGTAACGAAAATATCACGTTCTAATGAAAGCTGTGTGGCGCTGTCAATTGCTGTGATGATTGAAAAAGTACCGTCAGTTATATTTTTGACGATCATACCGGCGACTACACCGCCGGCTATGAAATTTCCGGCTGATGCTACAAGTTTGTTCGCCGTGGTGCCGGTAGCCTGTCCCGAATTAACGACGGCATCTCCCTTCTTCATTACCGGATTATCGGGGTCGACATAATAGTTAACCTGACCATCGTCGAGAAGCATGCAGCGTTTCATTTCTGAATGTGTGGGCAAATAAGCATCTCCGGGGCTTTGGCTTACCGGAAGTCCCGATAATGATCCGATGCGTGCATATACATCGGTGGAGGAGTTCCAGCTTACACCAGGATAAAGACTTGGGTCAATGAAGGGTTCGCCTGAACCCTTAAATGAGAAGTCGAACTCTACGCCTTCTTCTGTGCCGGTAGCTTCACTGAGATTGTCGATAAGCACCTCGCCTGCCAGCTCGATATCGCCTGCCACATCGGTGGTATAGACAATGGTGAGTTTTGTTTTGTTCATCATCGCGTCAAGCAGCGTTTCATAGCCTGTGGTGGCGTCGTAACGCAAATGGGCTTTGCCTGCCACCGACCAGTCAACTTTGCCGTATTCGTACTTTGTGTAACTCCCGGTATCTTTGTTGAGATAGGGGATGAGTTCTCTCGAAAAATTGAAAGTCGCTTCAATTTGTTCTTCAATAGAGACATTAGAGATTGAGCTCGAGTCGAAAAATTTGATTTTCTTGATCGTTCCGTTTACATAACCTGTAGTTCCCATGATATTATTTTTTTAATTAATTTTCTTTTATTTCGTGCCAATCAGCTTTCCATTCGTTATTTGCTGCATCGAAAACACCCGACATCAGTGCAAATTTTACATTATTTATGATTACAGTTTGATATGCGAATAATTCGACGCCGGCAATTGTGCCGCTATAGCGCCGACGTGCCGTTGATTGTAGCGCTAAAATGTTTGTTGTTAATAATTGATTTATCCATGTTGGTGTTCCCACGCCGTTTACAGTCCAATATTCACGACTTTCTACCCAAGCCCCGGATGTATCAAGAATTTCTAATTTGCCTACCGCGTCTGAACTCGGACCATCTCCGGTGAGCAGGTCAACCAATTTTTTTTGGAAATGAGTTCCTGTGAGGGCGCTGGATGCTGAATAGCTCTGTTTTCCGTCTGTGCCGGTTTGTTTTAAACTGAAATTAGAATATGAAATCGCAATATTCAATGTGCTCGGCAACGGCACTATAATATTGCCAGCATCATCTTCGATTCCCAAAAAATTGAATGAAAATTCGCCTACTCCCATTTCCGGAATAGGCGAATTTTGGATTGAGAAATTAAGAGTGGTAACATAGTTATAATCTCCAAATGTTGCAGAATACAAATTTACGAGTGCCGCTGAATTTGTAGTCCAACTATAAACGCCACCAGGATTTTCAAGATAATAGTTTCCAATTTTCATTTGCATTCTAAAATGGAGTTTGTTATTCTGCACAGTAGAACCTGTATCTGTAAGTGTTATATTCACGATTCCTGAAATGTTCAGAATTTCGGCATTGGAAGCCGAAAACATTCCAACATTAATTATTGAATTATAAACATAATATAAAGCTAACCGATCTGTTATAAATATATTTAATCTGTAGTCATTCAGGAGATTAACGGTTTTTACGGGTCTTAGGAATGTGTATTGACCCATATTACGAAAACCGGAAACGGTGAGTTGAAATGCGGATGTGTCTGATATGAAGGTTCCTGATTTTGAATAAGAATGAATTGATATTGTATCGTTTATAAGTTGATTTATCTGAACAATAAAAAATTGTCCATTATTCAGATAAATTCGAGCATTCCACTGAAGTAATAACTGAATTAATACATCATAACAGTTATGATAAATTCGCTCCCCACTATCCAAATAAGTATATGAATTCTGGTTTACCCGCGTTAAAAGTAGCGGATCGAGCGATGATGCCGGCGCGCCTGAAAACATAGGCGATGCAAACCAATTAATAGCAGTTGACAGAAAAATATCTGTCACATTCCAAAATTGTGTTGTTTTTAATCTTGAGAAAATAGCAATAAAAATATCGATAAATCTATAGTTCAAAACTGGAACATAAGTGAAATCTTTCAGACGGCTTAGTCCGTCAATAGCATTGAAATTAAAAACAAATGGATAATTGCTATCATCGAAGGTACTAAGATCCGGAACAATAAATCCGATCCAGAAAAGCTTAAAAGTGCCCGTTTGCTTCATAATTCTTAAGAAAAAACGCTCTTCGACGGCATTGGCAATATCTGTTATAAATGTTTCAATAGAAGCATTTGAAATAATAATACCGACTGAACACGAAGATGGGAGGATTCCTTTTGTGATATCGGAAGTGTCGCCCTCGTACCGAATTGAAAAACCATTTTCGGCCATTTTGATTTCTTCGGCGACATCAGAAGCCAGGTTGTCATCCAGAATATCGATTCGATATCTGATGCCATCACGATTTTTGAAATATGCCTGATATCTGATTCCCATCTTTAGTATCCTCTCACTCTTTTTCGATTTGATTGTACCTGTTCAACAACAGCTACAAGGTCGGTACCGGATTTTTTAAAAGTCCCGCTTATTTTTACATCAATCGGCAGAGCCGATAGTTTCAACATTTTGTTAGAATTTGTGGCCACCGGCAATGTCATCAGGTTATTGGCCGGGTTCAATTTTTTCATCATATCCGCGAAAAATACTTCCAGTTTTTTGGGAGGCATTACGATTTCGTCGGATGATAAACGGGCCTGATAGGTATCATTATTGAAGCCTTTTGGAACGATGCCTCCCTCTTTCATGCCGGGGCCTTTTTTAAACGAAGCTGTTATTACCGTAGCAGCTATTATAAGAGCCAGCCCGGCGGCAATGGCAGCTATCGGGTTAAGTAACAATTTTTTGAAGGCAAGAGCGGCCACGGCAGCAGCGATTAATTGTTCGCCGAGTTGCCGCATAAAACTGGCTACCACCAACAAAATGGAATTGAAAAAATCGCCGATGGTGGCAGCTCCTGAAACGAGGCCGGCAAAACTGTCGGCAATACCCACGGCCATATTGGCCATGCCGGACTGAACTGCCGCGCTAACATCTATCGCAACGCTTTTGAAATCCTTAAGATTTGCGATAGTTTTGTTTAGATCAGATTCTAATTCATTTAAGCCAAATAAATTTGGTGTAGCACCTATTTTTGGAATAGAAGGCATTTTGTAATCCGGAATAACTGCAGTCGGCCCTGAAGTTTTAGGTGCCAATGCTTTCAGCTTTTTTATTTTAGCAGTAAGCCCTTTTATTTTTTTGTCGAGGGCGTTGATTTGGTCGATGGCGCTCTGGGGAACGGCATTGGGATTAACGAAAGCTTTTGCAGCGAGTTTGTCGCGTTCGGCCTGTAGTTTTGTTACCTGGTTTTCGAGAGATTTCAGGTTAACAAATTGTTTTTTGCCGGCATTGAGTTTGTCGAGCTCGGCCTGTTGCTCTTTTGTGAGGGCTTTGGAATAATCGAGACTGGATTTTGTGAGGCGGTTGTATTCGTCGATTTGATCACGCTGTGGTTTTGTCAGAATATCAGAGTTTTCGGCCAAACCAAAAATACGGCGATAAATATTTTCATAATCTTTGATTTGTGAATTAAGTTCATTCTGTAATTTTTTTTCTTTCGCCTGTGACTGAACAAGAGCCTGCATCGCATCTCCGACATGGCCGAAATACGCTCCCTTTGCCCCTTGTTTTCTGAATTTATTATCAATTTGTTGAATTTGTTGAAATTTGTCGGCAAGGGACGCGGTGGAAAAGAGGACATTATTTATTTGTTTTGCCTCTTCTTTATTAGATTTCCCAATATAATTTTTTATTCCAAGCATTTTCTTTTCCAGGGCGATTTCATTATTGATCCTATGGATAACTGCTTTCCCGAGATTTTTGCGGGCGCCAGAAACCTTATCTGCATTTTCCTGAATAGCTATTTTCTTAACAAATTCTTCATTATATTTTCTTAAATTTTCTTTTAGTGTTTTGATTGAAATATTTTCCGCTTTCAATCCTTTTATGATATCAGGAGAAATATCTTTTAATTTTCCGAGAATTTTGCGACGCTCATCTTCTTTCAGATTTGTATTCGTTAACTGGATTGCAAGCAGATTTGCTTCCGTTTGCTGGTCCTTCATTGTTTTTACAACGTTTCGAGAAGGCGTCAACAAATTTTTCAACTCAGTAATCATCGGCCTAATGCCTTTGAAAATAGCGCCTCCGATTTTTTCTTTTACGTCGCCCCAGACGTTGGCGAGTTGTTTGAGGCCTCCGGCGCCGGCGAGTGCCGCTGCCTGTGCCTGCCCCTTGAAGGCATCGGCCAGGCCTTTGGTAACGCTGGCGAGGCGCTCATTACTCCCGACTGCCCCGGTAACAGATATGCCGTAACGTGTAAGGGCGTTGGTTGTGCTGCCGAGGGTTTTGGAAACGAGGTCGGCGGCGGCGGCAAGGTTCATTTTTTTTGCGGTTGCAAAATCCTGAACGAGAGGAATAATTTGTTTTATCTGGTCTTTTTCCTTTACGAAAGCGGCTATGAGCGCCTGGGCGTGAATGGTTTCTTCGTCGCCGAAAAGGGTAATTTTCTGAAGCCGCTGAGCCTGGTTAATCAGATCGCGTTGGGCTATTTTACGGCCTTTGAGGGCTACAAGCAGTTCGGATTCTGCTTTGGCCTGAATATCATAAGCTTTTATGGTAGATGAAGCAAATTTGATGACGGCACCGGCGGCAAAGGCGCCGGCGATCATCCCCGCCATCGATTTTAGCTGCTTGCCAAAGGCATTGACTTTTTTGCGCGAGCGCGCAAGCTCGCGATTCAGCGCCTTGGAATTGCCGCCGATTTTAACCGTTAATGCCTGGATCGTCTTTGCCATTTTTATTCATCTTTTATTCCCATCAGCGAAAACAGAGCCGCTTTGCTCATCGTATTCGCTGTTTTGTTACTGTCTTTTTTGTTCAAACTTTCGTTAAAATCTTTAAACGATTTCGGTTTTGAATGTTTATCGATGTACGGATTGTTCAATATCATCCAATACATTATCATTTTTATGTTCATCTCATCATTTTCAAACCGGCGTTTTTCGACTTCGCTATATCCGAACAACCTGTTTAAGAACTCGCGCGGCGTGCTGTTCCAAAATTCCGCCGATGACATTTGCAAATGGCCAAAACCAATTTGCATCAGCCTGTCGAATGTCAGCTCTTCGGGTTCGCCTTCTGTTTCTTCGCCCCCCGCTGGAGGGCTTCCGGGTTTCCCACCGGCGGCGTGCTGTTTTGCTTTTGAAAAGTGCCGAGCAGGTCGCCAATGGCGCGCATATCGGACATGAGCAGGTCATCAACATCTTCCAACGTCATTTCAAATTTCTTTTTGGCGCGCCGGGCACCCTCTTGTAGCCCGATAAAAGCGAGCATCACAACGTCGTTAGGCATCATTTTGTCGATAACGAATATCTCATCAATCTCGGCGAACGAACATTCTTTCAGCTCACACAATTCCTGCAAGGCGTTGAAGCTGTACAGAACCGGGTAATCTTTTCCAGCGATTTTTACATATTTCATAATAGAATGTATTTTGGGGCGGCATCAAAACGCCGCCCCGGTTAAAACTAAGCTACGGTACCTTTTACGGGAGGCCCTGAACCCTTAAATGAATAATCGAATTCGACACCATCTTCTGTGCCGGTGCTTTCGCTCAGATTGTCTATCAAAACGGTGCCAGACATCTGAATGTCTCCTGTTACACTCGTCGTGAAAACGATGGAGAGTTTTGTTTTATCCATAAGCGCGGCGAGCAGAGTGGCATAGCCCGTGGTGGCGTCGTAACGCAAATGAGCTTTGCCCGACACTTCCCAGTCGGCTTTGCCGTACTCGTAAGCCGGATAACTCCCGCTATCCTTGTTTAGGAAAGGGATTAATTCGCGAGTGAAATTGAAAGTCGCTTCAATTTGTTCTTCGATGGCAACGGCGCCGATTAATATCTTCGTAATCGTTCCGTTAACGTAACCTGTGGTTGGCATGATTTCTAATTTTAAGTGTTAATATTTTATTTTAAGTAATTCTCAATTTTTTGCGCTGTGATTTTCCCGATGCCGGTAATGATTTGCGTGTCGCCGATTTTGATCAGCTTTTCGAGCGTGTCGATTCCGGCAAGTATCAAATACTTATGTCCCGGAATATCGGCAGGTAAAGGGTGTTCTGTTTTTTTGCGTGCAGTTTTTGATTTGATAAGCTCCCTCGCTACTTCTGCCAGCACGTCGGCTTCTCTACCGGCTTCGATTGTGTGTCCCGGAAAGTTTTCCCAGTCTTTTAGAAAAAATAGTTTCATGATTTTATCTTTTAATTCGTATTGAATAATCCTGTGCTGTATGGAAATAATCTGTATCGGGGTCGCGGAGTTCGTTTTCGTCAATGAAACGGATAGATTGAACTTCGACACCGCCCACGGGGCCGGAATACCTGTCGAGTGCTGTCCTCACTTTTCCGGCAAGGTCTTCGAGGGCATCATAATCGTTGTGAAAAATGCTGACCTGAACGCGGAGTGTGTCGAGCTTGGAAGGGCCGTCCTTGCTGTCCGCCGGATTTGTGGAGACTTTGAAATAAACAATGAACGGGCCAATATCAAATTGTTTGGCAATACCGGGATATATCCGGTCGCCGGTTAGCGCTGTAACCGGTGCCGAAGCGTTCAATATTCCGTATATTATTTTCGTGCTCATATTGCTTTTGCGTATTTCGCAACTACTTTTCTAACTTCCGCTTTAATAGTAAATTCTATTGTTTCTTCAATTCTCGCATGTGTTCGTTGCCATGCCGGGCGCATGAATGGCTGTGCCTTTTGTTTCACTGTCCCAAATTCTACGAAATTGGCATACCAACCATCATTCGCTTTAACGCCGCCACGGCGCGGGCCTACATAAACAGCTGCCACGGGGCCACGTCCGACTATTAATCCGATTGAACGTTTCAGTTCGCCAGCACGATGTTTTACCAATTTTGTTGATCTGATTCCTTTTTTAATATCGGCATGAGCGACAATGAAAGATTTCTTGTGAGAAACAGGCGTCAGCGCCTTGGCCTCGACAATAAGCGGCTTAGCTGCTTTTTTGAAAGCGCGTACCAATAAAGATTTGTTCACCTTTTTTGGCAGTTGACTAAGGATAGCCTTTAATTCTCTCTCGCCTATTAATTCAATGTTCATGCTTATTTTTTTATCAATTTTGCAATCAGTTTTATGTATCTTTTTCGACCAATCAGCTGAATACTCTGAATATTATAATTTTGGCCATCGAAAACAATCCGCATTGTTTCGATTATCCCGGCTTTGTAACGAATAGTGAAAGCCATATTCTGAACCACGATAGTTGTATCAGATTTTTCGGTTTCCGATCCCGATCCAAAATTTATTGCCGCGTTGCCGGTCCAAAAAGTTGTCCATGTTTTGGTTATAGCGCCGGAACTCGCACTTTTGGCGGTAACCAACGACTGGATTGTAATTTGTTGGTTCAGGCTTCCGATATGTGGATATGGCGATGGCATCAGATAAGTTCTATTCTGTAATCGTTTAACAAAATATTTATGGTTTTCGGCAGCGTTCTAAAGCCTTCATCACCGCGGTTGGCTTCCAAATGCGCGATAATCATCAACATAGCGGCCTGAATAGTTTTCGGAACATCGGTGGCAGCAGCTCCATAGCCGGATTTGAAAGCAATTTCGACGGCATTGGGGCGATCATAAGTGTCGGGCCAGCTCTTTCCATAAGCCGGCATAATACGCGCCGGCTCGCTGATAAGGTCGCTAACGAAATCAGTATCGGTTACAAGCTGTTTCTGAACATTGTCGATATCGTAATATTTCACGGAAGTGATGGCGCTTACCGGTAATTTGGATACTCCAATTTCCCAATCCGTGAAAGCATCGAGATAACCTGCCCAGCCCGCAGTTATGAGCGAACGGTTGGTGTAGCTCTCCACATATTCGCGAGCCGCTGAAATAAAAGGCACCAGCATGGTATCCATAGATGCATCGGCTTCGTCGAGGCCGATTTGCATCCGTGCCTGGGCGATGGATACGGGTTCTACAGAAATCGTGCTGGTGCGTTTATAAATCATGGCTCTATTTTTTCAGGTATTCGAGGATCTGTTCATTTGTGCTTTTGCCGATTCCTTTTATTTCGGTGAAATCGGGAATGGCTTTTACATCGGACATAAGAATAACGCCGTTGTCGATTAAGGCATCGCGGCCCGGTAAGTCTTCCGGAAGGTCGGTTGTGGGTTCGTCAGGTTCTTTTGCTTCAAAAAGTTTCACATGTTTCGATTTGAGAAGCTTTTTTACGTGTTTTTCGGGAAGCTCACAATTGTCTCCCGGAAAATATCCGTATAATGGGTGGCTTTTTAGCCATGTAATTTTTACTGTACTCATAATTTCTTGTTTTTAAGATGAAAAATTTGCGTTTTAAAAAATTTCCTCCCCCCGAAGAGGGAGGAAATAACCATCAATTATGAAAAAAACTACGCTGTTAAAGCATCTTTCATGGCGGCAAAGCTTTCGGCGCGACGCACTAAGACGTCCCACCAACTGTTTACAACGAGGCGCACCGTGGCTTTGGTGGCTTGTGTATAAGGATCTGCGAGGATGTCCATGCCGCCCCATTGACCGATTAACAGATCTTTGAAATTTCCGAAAATGATGGCTGAACAGATGGCTGTAGCCGTTCCTTTCGTAAGATTGCTCGGCACCTGAGTGGTGATGGCGGTATTGTAACCGTTCAGCGGATTTTTTCCTTCGCCGTAAACGAACAATCCGGAGCCGCTATCTTTCGCCGTCTGTTTCAACTTGCCGCGCACGGCGGGGTTGGTGAGATATCCGAGATTTCCAACATTGGCATTGGCGATGGAAATTTTCGTTTCCAAATCGATAATATGGGCGAGGGTTGGGGCAGCGCCATTTGTGCCCCCGACAACGGATTTTATCCCGGTTGTATTCAAAATACCTTCGGGGACATTGCCGGTTCCGGCGCCGTTGATAGCGGCTGCCTCTACGGCAAGGGCGATGGCATCAAGAATTTCGTTTTGTGCAAACGATTGGGCATCGGTAGATTCTTGAAAAAGCAATTGTTTGGCAAAATCGACAAAAGCACCAAGTCTGTTAGGGCCGAAAGATTTCTTGCTGAAAGTAGGGGATGTCTCAGCATTCACATCCGTTTCTCCTTCCCAGGTGGCTACAGCGGCGGTGCCGGTAGGCATATCGAAATTGCCGGAAAGGCCGGTGAGGAATTGGGCGCCGAGTTGGTGCAAAACCATTTTTGCTTTCAATGGGCCGATAAATCCGCCCAAAAGTGTGGGCACCAAAATTCCGCCCTGGTCACCAGCGGTGCCGCCGGTGGCAGTGAGAGCACGCTTTTCACCCGCGAGGATGATGGCGGGGATGCCAACGCCTTCAATTTCCTGTCCAAATGCGCGGGCTTCTTTTTTTGCCTCCTGATGCATTTCCAGTTCTTTGCCGTCGAGAACCTGGTTAGGCAGTTGTGAGCGGATGGCTTTCAAAAGGTTGTATCCTTTTTTGGCTTCGCGATTTTCTTTTGCTTTTTGCTCTTCTTTGTGATTTTGTCCAGCCATTTCGGCAAGGCGTTTTTCGTGTTTCTCGGCACGGGCTATGTCGGCATCAATCGCATCCATGCGTTTTTCGTTTTCGTCGAAGATTTTTTGTTCGTCTTCGGTAAATTTTTGACCTTCGCGTTTTTCGACGGTGGCCATGATTTTCTGAGAGGCTTCAAAAAGCGCCCTTTTTTCTACTTTTAATTCCTGAGATGTTTTCATGTGTGAAAAAGTTTTTGATTAATTAATTTATTTTGTTTCGTGTTAAAAAGTGTGTTTTCGCAAGCGTAATTTTGCGTTTAAGATTTCAAGCGAATTGCCGTTGTCATCAGTTTCTTCCTCTTCGGCTTCGCGATGTTCGGTGCAATAGACATCGTACTCGCGCTTGGCAACTACGGCATCGGGATAGGCGGCAAACGTTACCGGCGAAACATCAATGAGATTTTCGATTTCCATAATGGTACGATCTTCTTCGATATTGTTGTTATCGGTATTTTTTGCCCATTCGGCGCGTTTTGTAGTGAATGCAAAAGAGGATTTGACAATATTGCCAAGTCCTATATTTTCAAGCAAATCATTTCCGGCGGTGGTGTTCGGGGCTTCAAATCGATACTGTAGTCCGACATCATCGACAGATAAAACAAGTGTTTTGTTGTTTCGAGCCAAAACCAAATTACTGTCGTGGTTGAAAGGGCAAACGGTATCCTGATTTAGGACATTGTCGAACGCGCCG
>VAPK010171897.1_pt1 | contig 15559 bp, 13 predicted proteins | sample 3395031 | NCBI WGS metagenome assembly VAPK01 (sample SAMN08290443, study PRJNA428436) | hydrothermal vent metagenome | isolation source: Deep-sea hydrothermal vent chimney 1 | place: Pacific Ocean: Juan De Fuca Ridge
CTTATCCGGCTAACTGATAATAAATTAATACCAACAAAACCAGAACGGCATAAGGATACGCCACTGTGGGCTTGATTGAATTTAACAAATATTCTTTTACCAAACCGACAACCCCCTGGCGCTTATCCCCCCATTGAGAATAAAGCTGAAAAGCCATGTTATCTTCATCAGGTTTATTTTTTAATTTCTGCTCAATGAAAACAACTCTTGTTTCCAGCCGCTTCTGAAATGTTTTCCAAATGCCATCCTGTAACCACAACACAAAAATAACTGCTACAGCAATCCAGCCATTGGCAATAAAAGCCATGGAAAACACACTGGTCAGCACACTGACAAGCTTTATCACCAGTGAAAATCTCTCGTACTTTTCGATATCTCCGTGGAGAATCATCCATTCATTATGAAAATCGTTTTTCAAAACAAGTCACTCTGAGTTTTTACTATCCTGAAAGCTTCGTTCAATAAAATGATGCTGTCCTTAGGAATGGAAATTAAATAACTTATATACCCATAGCGATTGAGATTTAGGCCTAAATCCCAAACGCTATGGGTATAGTTGGTGTGTGCTGGTCGTTGGGGATGCAGTATTGACGCTGTATTTAATTTCCTCACCCTTATCTCGGCGAACCAGGTGATGCCAGCACTTTGCTTGTGCTGACCGGCCACACCAGTGGCAAGAAACCCCTGCGAAATGATTGCCTTCTCTTCCCTTTCAAAAACTGCACCGCTTTCGATACCGACAAATTCGGGGGAATACCAATTAAGCATATGCACATAATCCCAGATGGTATGAGCACCGTGCTTGTAATTCTGCATATCCAGAGAATACCACCCATTCCCGGCCGCCTAAAGGCGTGGGATTTACAAATCCCTTATCGGGGACTTTAAACATTTCAGGTAGATGCTAATATAAACCCGCGTGAGACCTCCAGCCAGACGGTGGATTGCCAGCTTAACTTCACCACCAGCAAGGGACTATTCTGGTGGCGAAAATGCATTTCACAATATGCTATCAACGCACTTGCATCCATCAATGTCTCTTCTGCCTGTTCACAACACACTGGCGACAGCCAACGGGATTTGGGCAGAATCATCCAGCACACATCAGCGACGGTGGTAGGCACGGACATTTTTCTCCAGTGCAACCACCATCCCTTGTGATGATCGGCAGAAAGCGCATAGGGCGCTAGATCAACAGTATCAGTCAGCTCAGGGAAAAACTCCCCGGCTTCGTCAAGCGGGTAAAACAAATAGCCTCTGATAAAGGCAGCAGGCTGAACTGACCCAACCCCCATATGCATTAAACACGCTTGCGCCTCAGAAGAATCTGCCAATTTAAGCTGATGCTGGAATAAACGATCCAGCTTTATATCCAGGCGATCCTGATCACCCGGCCCCAGCCAACGAGGCCTGCCTTCATTATCTGTTTTTTGTAAATAAAATTTTACCGCAACCTCCCAGTGTTGCGTGGGTTTTCTGTTGGTCATCCGAAACAAAAAATCGAACTCCCCCAGAGTGCGTTTACCACCCATCTTTTGTGGCTGAAAAACAGGAACATTGTGATGCAGTCCCTGCACACATAAAATGGTTTTCAGCCAATAGCGTAAAAGATGCTCAAAATAAATACCTAGACGATGGCTTTTGCATTTCGATAACTCATCCAATAAAGGCATGGGATTTTCATCCAGCTCACGGAGATGATTTTCATGTGTTGTGTAAATACATCGACACCAATCATCCGTCACCAGTGCCTGTCCCTCCGGAGCCTTTTGTAATAATCCCGGGGAAGCCATTACCCAGGCAAGATCACGCACCACAGGATGTCGATAAGGTAACACCACGGTATCAGTATTTTTTGTATTCATACCACTGGCCGTTTAAGCGCCAGAATCAAATCCATCACATTGGTGCCTGTAGGACCGGTGACAATCAAGTCACCACTGGCTTGCAAAAAATCGCCTGCATTTGCACTGGCCAACGTTTGCTGCACATCAAACCCAGCCTGTATCCCACGTTGCAAAGTATGCCCATCCACCAAAGCACCGGCAGCTTGTGTCGGCCCATCACTGCCATCCGTGCCTGCGGCCAAAAAATAATGCGCCTCCATACCAGCCAATTCTACCGCTGCCGCCAATGCCAATTGTTGATTGCGTCCACCTTGCCCGGGGTTATCCGGCAAACACACGGTGGTTTCTCCACCCCAGACATGCACACCAAATTCGCCATCACATAGCGCACGAACCAACTGCTGTCCCGCAAGTTGTGCATCACACGTTATGAGACCCTCATGTAAATAAACGTCATACCCTAAAGTCGTCGCCATTTTTTGTGCGGCTTGCATGGCATCTTCAAGTTTTGCAACAATGTGGATATCAATCGTATTAAAACAAGTATCGCCCAGCAAAGGCGCAGGTGGTGCTTTGGGCAGTTTTTTAATCCATTCCGGTATATTCTCAGATTGTGATTCATCGGTGATATTCGGGCTCAAAAAACCCGAACCAATCACCTGTGGTGAATTATCCGGCACATCAGAAATCATCAGGCAGTTTACATGACGCCCTGCAAGTCGTTGCGCCAGACGCCCTCCCTTGATACATGACAGTGATTTGCGCACACGATTCATCGCCGAGATACTCCAACCACTGCCCAGCAACCACTGGTTTACTTTTTGTAGATCCTCCAGGCGTAACCCATCCGGCAATACCTCCACTAGTGAAGAAGCACCACCGGAAATCAAAAATATAAAATCCTGTTGTACTGGCCGTACCGCCATAAATTCCAACAGTATCTGGCCCGCACACAAACTGCGTTGATCCGGCACAGGGTGCGCCGATTCCAGACATTGAATATTTTGCATGCCTTGCAGTTGTTTGTCACAATGTCCTTCCTTAGTAATCAACAAACCCTCATCAAAGATATTTCCCAAAGCCGTTATTGCGCCCAGCATCATGCTCGATGCTGCTTTACCAATGGCAATCACAGCAACCGGCCGAGCCGAATCATAGTCCGCCAATGTCTGTCGCGTGCAAATCTCCCCCTGCACGACCGCCAATGCAGCATGATAAATTTGTAAAAGATGCCGACGAGTTAAACTCATGTTTTGTCCTGCTTCACTGATGTTACGCAGGCCTCAAATGTTTTAAGAATCACCGGGTATTTAACGCACCACTTGTCAGTACCACGACAACATAACCCCCCAATACACTGGAACCATTGTCTGAGAGCTTCTGATATTGCGCAGGCTTCAGTCAGAATACGCGGTGTAGCGTCATGTAAAAACCGTCAATCATTCATTATTCGAATGCGAAACATCAGCTGCTTCATTTTTATCGTTCACCTTGCTGAACACAGAGAGGATCGGTATCCTCTCTTACTTGCACAAACAGAAAAATCAACAAGGATGATTCTGCCATGCTCTGCGAAAAATGTGGGTTCAAAAACCCGGAAAATATGCGATTTTGTGGCCAATGCGCCACACCACTGAATACCACTTGCCCCAGCTGCAACTTTAGCAATCCATTTGATTTTGAGTTCTGCGGACAGTGTGCCACCCGTTTGGATACAACACAAAACACCAAAAGTCGCTCCACTGCATCACCACATACACCCAAACAACAAAGCGCGGAACGCCGTCAGCTCACTGTGCTATTTTGTGACATCATCGGCTCCTCTTCTCTTTCCGAACGCATTGACCCCGAAGAACTGCGCGACATCATGCGTGACTACCGCGACATCTGCAATAAAATTGTCAGCGGCTATGGCGGTTATATCGCACAATACCTTGGCGATGGCATACTGGTTTATTTTGGTTATCCTCATGCACACGAAGATGATGCACAACGCGCCGCTTTCGCGGCACTGGAAATTATCAAACGTATCCCGGAAAATATTTACCCTTCACAACAAAGTGATGATGTACGGCTTGCTGTACGGATTGGCATTCATACTGGCCTGGTGGTTGTCGGTGAAATTGGTGGTGGCGACAAACGTTCGATGGCGCTGGGTGAAACTCCCAATATTGCTGCACGGGTCCAAGATTACGCCAGTAAAAATACCGTGGTAATCAGTGGCTATACACACCAGCTACTAAATCGACGTTTTGAATGCAAAACATTGGGCTCCCATACACTGAAGGGTTTTTCTCAGCCTTTCACTCTTTTTCAAGTACAGCAGGCTCTTGACAATAAAAACAGATTTACAGAAACCGGGCACCCTTCTCGCACCATGCTGGTCGGGCGAGACCAGATAACCGGTTTGTTGACGGAAAGGTTCAATCAAGCACGCAAAGGTGCTGGAAAAATTGTTTTACTCGGTGGCGATCCCGGGCTGGGAAAGACATGCATGGTGCGAATGATTTGTAAAAAAGTCGAAAAAGAAAATTGTCTTTTTCTGGGGTGTTATGGCGACCTCTACTACAAAAACAGCTTTCTTTACCCTGTTATGGATATGGTGCGCCACATTATTGGACTAACTGAAGGTGACAGCCCACAAAAACAGATTGCACATATTGAAAAAACCGTTGCCACGCTGGGCATGGAGCCAACAATAGTCACTCCTGTTTTGACGGAACTGTTATCGATTTCACTTCCTGGAGAAATTATTACCGACACTGCTAAAACAAATTCCACCCCTCAGCAAAAAAAGCAGCATACTTTCAACATTCTGATCAATATTTTGCAAGCCGTTGCGCAACAACGCTTTGTTGTATTCGTTGTGGAGGATTTACAATGGATAGATCCTTCCACTATTGAATTACTGTCACTACTCGTTGAACAACCTGGGCTAACCAATATTTTTGCCCTTTTTACCTTTCGCAGTGACTTCTCCCCTCTTTGGGAAAATCACGCCAACGTGACACACATTACACTCAACCGTCTCACTCAAAAACAATCCGGCAGTATGATCAGGCAACTATGTCGAGGGAAAACGCTACCCACAGAGGTATTTAGTGAGATTATCAATAAAACAGATGGCATTCCTTTTTTTGTCGAAGAACTTACCAACGCCGTGCTACGGTCTTCGTTGCTGGTGGAAAAAGAAGAGCATTTTGAACTCAGCCACAATATGTCTCAACTGGAAATTCCCAGCACACTGCAAGATTCGCTCATGTCACGTCTGGATGATCTTGGTGATGATAAAGAACTGGCACAACTGAGTGCCACACTGGGACGTGAATTTACTTACGAATTATTACATGCAGCCACTCTGCAAAGTGAACCCAGCTTACAATCCAGCATGAATCGACTCATTAATGCCGAGTTATTTGTCCAGAGCGGTAAACCGCCAAAAGCCCATTACCGCTTTCAACATGCCCTTGTGAGAGAAGCCGCTTATCAATCATTATTAAAACGCACGCGCCAAAAATACCACCAACGCATTTCCACACTTATTAAAGAAAAATTCCCTCAACTTATTGCCGACAACCCGGAGATTCTTGCCCACCATTGTACCGAGGCTGGAAACAACGAAGATGCTTTGCATTACTGGTTATCTGCGGGAAATTATGCCATTCAACATTCGGCCAATATCGAAGCCGTGGAACATCTTAACAAAGGCCTTTCTCTGATTAAGAAAATACCCGAATCTCCCCATTTGAATATGCATGAGCTTGCGTTACAAACCACATTGGGCCTGGCCATCATGATGAGCAAAGGTTATGCCGCACCCGAAGCAGAAAAAGCTTATGCCCGCGCCTACAGCCTGTGCCGTAACATAACAAATATTAATATCGTATTCCCCGTGTTATGTGGTTTATGGGAGTTCTACATTGTCCGTGCGGAACTGGAAAAAGCGCACAAACTCGCAAATGAATTACAACAATATGCGACACAATCCGATACCCCGAAATTTTTACTGGAAGCAAAACGCACGTTAGGCACTACACTATTCTGGAAAGGAAGATTTTCCGAAGCATTACAGAACCTTGAGCTTCACATCGAACCACAAGCTGAACAATCTCGCCCGCAAGCAACATTGGTTGCCTACAGTCAGGATGCGCAAGTCGCCTCGCTTGCCAATGCCGCATGTGTTTTATGGCTGCTTGGGAAAACGGACTTGGCATTAACACGCGGTCAAGCCGCACTGAGCCTAGCCAAACGTCTTGCACATCCATTCAGTCAGGCTTACGCTTTACATTTTATGGGAACGCTGTCCCAACTTTGTGGTGACCACAAAGCTACCTACTGTTATGCGGATGCACAAATTACGCTGAGTAAGACTTATGGGTTTTCCTTTTGGGCAGCCACTGGTCATATGCTAAAAGCATGGTCGGAATCGACAGAACAACCGGCAGACAGTATTTGTAAACGTTTCCAGCAGGCGCTGCACGATTATGAAAAATCTGGTAACCGACTCGCTCGTTCTTATTTTCAAGCCGTCCTGGCAGAGCTTTTACATAATGCAGGAGAAACCGACAAAGCCCGACAAACTGTTGAGTCCGCACTACGCGAAACCGCTTTTACCGGCGAAGGGTTTTTTACCGCAGAACTGCTACGCATCCGAGGTAATTTTACTATTGCAAATGATGCAGGTGCTCATAATCTTGCGGAACAATATTTGAATGAGTCATTGGCTATTGCCAGACAACAAAACGCCAATGCCCTCGTGCTACGCACAGAAACCAGCCTTGCCGAACTTCAAAAAAAACGCCGTGGTGGGAAAAAGACACTGAAAACACATTAATATACCCATAGCGATTGAGATTTAGGCCTAACGGCACGCCCTATTGATTCCATGGCGGCGTTAAAATGGCGTGCAATAGAATAACTATTCCGCGCCATTTTGCCTGGCCACGAAATAAATATGACGCGCATTGAGACCTAAATCCCAAACGCTATGGGTATATTTCCCGACTGATTATTGCCACCTGCTGAATAAACACCCTATCCTGTTGATAAACAGAGAAAATAATTTTTTACGTCAGACTTGACCGTATATAACTGGTCACACTCCCCTCTTCCACACCAGCAATACCCAACCATTTTCATGCTGTATTCCATCGCAAAAGCTTAAAGCGCTTCTTACGCTGGCCGATATGCAGTGACAAGCACTGCGTTTTTACAACATCGTACACACTCGACAAATCAATCATATAAAACACGCTATACCCGGGACATAAAGGCACGACAAAATGTATAACTATTGGAAAAAGTATGCGCATCTGATTCCCACTTATCTGTGGATGAAACAGTGTGTATTTTATTTTGGTCTTTTTTTACTAACACCAGGCATTGCCTTTTCTTCTGCCAACCCGGCACTCACACCAACGACAGAACAACAAACAAGCATTCGTTCTTTTCATGAAACAACAGAACTGGCTGAAATTACCTGGACCGACCTGACCAATCATTTTATTAAATACTATGAAAATGGTGATTATCAAAATGCCCTTTTTGTCGCACAGCGTGCCTATTATATCGCCGATAATAATTTTGATTCAAATAATGTTAATACTGCTGATGCATTATTAAAACTTGGCATCATCAGACAAACATTGGGCAACCTGAACGCAGCAGAAAATCACTTATTAAAAGCATTACTTATTCTTGAAGAACAACTCAGCCCAAACCATCCTGATCTTGCTGTTGTCATGACAAATCTTGGCAATGTTTATTTTGAATCACAACGCCCTGAGTTATCCGAGAAATATCATCAACAAGCCCTGAAAATCCGCGTAAAGTCCTTTAATGCAGATGACCCTGCAATTGCACAGTCAACTTACAATCTGGCTGTACTGTATGAAAGCCAACACAAATATGAAAAGGCAGTGATTTTTTATCAGCAAGCGATCAGCTCATGGTCAAAAAGCATGGACCCCATGCATCCTTATGTCGGTAATGCACTCAGTCATTTAAGTGTTGTTTACAACAAACAAGGGAAACATAAAAAATCCACCGACATCCTGCAACGCATGCTTGTTCTCAAAAAGTCTGTTTTTGGCACTCAGCATGAAGAGGTTGCACAAACACTTATTAATCTGGGTACAAGCTATCTCGAACAAGGCGAGTACAGCCCGGCCAGTCATGCCTACGAAGAAGCTCTAAACATTGCGCAACATGTGCTGGGTTCATCAGACCCGCAACTGGCATTACTGATGTATACTCTGGCCAATATTTATCACACCCAGGCCCGTATCGAAGAACAGAATCAAACATCTTTCGAAACCAGTATCATACCGGCCAATAACTCCACTGCCTTGGTGGACACGACACAGCGAAAAACGGCTCTTTTTGCACAAGCCTTGCCACTTTATGAAAAGGCCGCTGAAATACTCGATGATGGTAAAAATGAAACACAACCTGCATTGGATGTCATCTTGACTGAACTTGCCATACTGTACGACGAGATTGGCAATACCGATATGGCACAAGCCATCAAGTCGCGCATCACGACACACTGATTTATCCTCCAGCAGCTGGAACATACACGCTCTTTATTTCAGGCCGCGCTCCAGGTCGGTCTGAATATCCATAATTTCTTCCAGCCCTACCGCAACACGCACCAGGCCATCGCTAATACCTGCCTCTGCACGCCGTTCAGGATCGATACGGCCATGTGTTGTGGTAGCCGGATGAGTAATTGTACTTTTGGTATCACCCAGGTTTGCGGTAATCGATATCAAACGCGTGTTATCAATAACGCGCCATGCCGCTTTTTGGCCACCCTTCACTTCAAAGGATAATACGCCACCAAAACCATTTTGCTGTCGCGCTGCCAATGCGTGCTGGGGGTGCGATGTCAGGCCGGGATAATTCACACGGGCAACAGCCGGTTGTTGTGCCAGCCATTCTGCCAATATTTGTGCATGACGGCTGTGTGCTTCCATGCGAATGCGTAATGTTTCTAATCCTTTTAAAAATACCCAGGCATTAAACGGGCTCATACAGGTGCCGCCCGTGCGTACCACACCGGCGATATCCCCGCCAACACATTTTTCAGTGCCAACAATGGCTCCGCCAATACAACGCCCCTGACCATCCAGATATTTGGTGGCTGAATGGATAATAATGTCTGCCCCCAACGTCAATGGTTTTTGTAACGCGGGTGTGCAAAAACAATTGTCCACCACTAATTGGCAACCATGGGCATGGGCCAAGTCTGCCAGCGCCTGAATATCTGCAATTTCTGTGACCGGGTTTGATGGGGTTTCCAAAAACAGGATTTTGGTTTCGGGGCGTATGGCTGCTTCCCATGCCGATAAGTCGGTTAATGGCACATAGGAGGTTTCCACACCAAACCGTGTCAGAATATTATTAAACAACACCACCGTGGAGCCAAAAATAGCCCGTGATGAAACTATATGATCTCCCGTTTTCAACAACCCCAAACAGGTTGTCAGAATAGCTCCCATACCGGATGCCGTGGCGACGCAACGTTCTCCGCCTTCCAACGCAGCCAGGCGTTTTTCAAAGGTACGTACGGTAGGATTGGTAAAGCGAGAATAGATATTGCCCGGTTCATCACCCGAAAACCGTGCTGCAGCCTGAGCCGCACTGCTGTATACATAACTGGAAGTGGTGAAAATGGCTTCGCCCTGCTCACCTTCATTAGTGCGCTCATGCCCGGCCCGTACCGCCAGTGTATCGAACCCGTATTGTTCTTCATTATCGTGTGACATTGTTTGCCTCGCATTTTCTTTCATGATTTTTCAACCGGGCATTTGCCATCAATCTTTGGACACAAAAAAACCCGCTCAGCCATCGCCAAAGCAGGTTATCGCAACATCACCTCGCTTTAGCCGTATTTATTTCGCGCCCGCAAGCTGATCTCAAATCGGCGCGTTAGGTTGCAGACTAGTAAAACCAGCCAACTCCGTCAAGTTTTTAGCCTCCTCCAATATGAAATGGGGCTGAAAAAGGGGGGTATATTTCATCAATTTAATGGCTTACACTCCAAAGTTCTTGCAAAACTCGAAACGAAAACGAAGAATCAATAAGTGAAAAATCAATGGGTTATGATATATATTTTATTTTTGTCGTAAACCATTGATTTTTCGTTACTGTGAAATAGTTTTGCAAACGCCTCACTCAACTTAATGTTATTCAGGGCATAATTGGAACTGATGGCCTGACAATGTGGAACTGTCATTGAAAAACGTCGCTGCAATGGCCAGGTAAGGAAACACCTTGATGCAGTTAAATAACCGAACGCCCTTCTCTGTACAAAATACGTTATCACTGAATGAAGAAGGTATGGACACACTTTATATCATCGTCAAAGCTTCGTTTGACATTGAAAAACACTGGACGCTTGCGGATGTGCAAAACCTGCCGCAAGCAGTTGATGAATATTGGGGAGACCCGAGTGAATCCAGCTTGAAATACGCGACAGACTTTCACCCCGGAAAAACCGCAACAGATATTATCGTATCCGGTCATGCCTGTGTCCCTGATCTTAAACCCGTTCATGAGCTGGATGTCCGTGTAACGATTGGTGACCGACAAAAGACCTTGCATATTTTTGGTGATCGATATTGGCATAAAGGCGTGATAACTCCTCCTGAAACCTTTGAAACGCTGCCTTTGCTCTATGAAAAAGCGTTTGGTGGACAACATATTGTGGAGGGTAATCTCAAATCTCAGGAACCCAGAAATCCCGTTGGCAAAGGATATCAAGGAGAAAGATCTGATGCTGAAATGGAAGATCGGCCACTGCCCAACATCGAAGACCCTCAACAACTCATTCGTGCAATGTCCGATACGCCAACGCCTGCGGGATTTGGCTTTCAGGCTCCCCACTGGCAGCCGCGTGCGCGTTTTAGTGGCACCTACGATGAGCATTGGCAACAGAACAGAGCACCTTACCTCCCCGAAGACTATGACAAACGTTTTCAAAATGCAGCGCATCCTGATTTGATTTATCCTGGCTTTTTAAGCGGTGGTGAACCCGTTGAAATTACGCATATGCACCCTGCTGGAACCCTGCGTTTTTTATTGCCCGAGGTTAAACTGGTCGGGCGCGTTAAAGCAGCGCAGCAACACTCCCTGCATTTTGATATGGAAAGCGTGATCATAGAGCCCGGCATTTTGCAGTGTCATATGGTATGGAAAGCGGCACATGTGTGTTACAACGATGCTTTTCATATTCAGACTATCGATGTGGATCTGTCCCGCCCGACTCGAAGGTGAAAGTAATGCATAAACAGATCTTACCGGATAACACACTATAATCATGCCGACCAATAACCTGCAAAAAATAACACCTTTTCGTGACATTTTTGAAGAGCATGTGGACGAAGCAGCCTTTTTATGGATGTTACGTTCCTCTTCTGTCGCTCAATCACACACGACACAACAAAAGCTGGCAAAGCTGGAATCACGTCTACACAAACACTTGGCCGGTTTACGGATTTCGCCTGACGATGCGTGGTTTTTTTGCGGCGAGGCCATTGACCGGTTTGAGCAAATCGGTGAAGCCTTTGTGATGGCGGTGACAGCCTTTGAAAGTAAAACAATTTCTAAAATTCAAAGCGCCACCGAAAAGGGAATGAGCAACGCGGAAACATTCAAGGGGTTAACCGCCGCGTTAGGTTGGTTACCAGCGGACATCAGTCATCACTGGATAAAAAGGTTTTTGGCCAGCAACTCCTTGGATCATCAACATCTGGCGATAGCGGCATGCAGTATACGCAGAGACAATCCCGGTGAAGCTTTAGAAAAAATACTAACCCAATGCCAGGAGCACAAGCCACTCTATACACGCGCATTGCGCCTGGCCGGTGAGCTGAAACGACACGACCTGCTATCGACCCTGGAGCCCGTCGTCAATCAGGCATCGCAAGCTGATAATGCAGACGACATTTTCTGGGCTGGCTGGTCAAGTGTTTTACTGGGTCAACACGCCGCATTAACCCCGCTTAAAAATACAGTGATGACCAACGGCAAGTATCAATCGCGTGCCATCAAATTGGCGTTCAGCGCCTTGCCCATCACCCAGGCACAGCAATGGATCGAAGAACTGGCACAAGATACTCAGCAAATATGTCATGTAATTCAGGCTGTTGCCGCCCTGGGAGATTCTCATGCGATCGACTGGCTTATTGAGCAAATGGAAGACACCACATTATCCCGCCGGGCAGGAGAAGCCTTTACGACGATAACCGGTGTCAATCTTGAGCAACAACAGCTCACCCAAAAACTCATCCAAAATAAACCGGATGATGAAAACTCTGGCGAGGATGACAATGACCTTTTATTGCCAGACAGAGAAAAAATCGCTGCCTTTTGGCAACAGATCCGTACCCAGTTTAGCCCGGGACAGCGTTATTTTCTGGGCCACCCCCTCGAAACAGCACATTTAACAACCGTATTACAGCGAGGCACGCAAGGTCACCGGCAAGCGGCAGCGATGGCGCTTGCCTTACAAAATCCTGGGCATGCCTATGTGAATACCGACGCTATTGTGCCAAGGGCAGTGCAATGACAGCGGTACTTCTGGCGGGTATAGGTATGGTTACCCCGGTGGGAATCGGTGTCGAAATGGTCAATACCTCCGTGCAGGCAGGGATCAACCGTTATGCACACACCGATATTATCGGCCATGATGACGATCCTGTGCGCATGGCGCTGGTACCTCAATTAGCCCTGGCCGAGGCTATCGACACCCCACGGCTGACAGGATCACCTGGCGTCTGGCAAAAAAGACTGCTGCGTTTGGCGACCCTTGCCTTGACGGATCTGACGGAAATGAGTCCCTGCTTGCCCCAGCTCCCTATTCCCTTGTTTTTGGCCGGGCCGGAGCCGTATATCAGCTTACCCAATATTGATCGTGGATTTATCGAAAATTTAGCCGAACAATCGGGGGTTAATATTGATGTCAACAATTGCCGCATAACCAATACTGGTCGTGCAGGTGGGATTCAGTCCATTGATACCGCCTTTAAATATTTTGCCAGCACCGGGGGGCATTATGCGCTGGTCGGGGGTGTCGACAGCTTTTACGATATACAGATCATGGAATATCTGGATGAAACTTCCCGCTTGCTTAAAAACGATACTCTGGATGGCTTTGTTCCGGGAGAAGGGGCTGGTTTTTTATTGCTTGTTTCTCCCGATGCGCCTGAAGAAATTCGCCAACAAGCCACTGACTGCCTGTACAACCCAGGCATTACTCACGAAGCAGGCCACTTGCTTGGCAAGGAAGCCTCGCGAGGTGAGAGTTTAGCCTCGGCTTTTACCCAGACGAGCGCAGCAACACCTCAGCCTGTCAGTTGCCTGTACAGCTCGGAAAATGGCGAACGGTATTACGCCAAAGAACTCAGTGTTGCCTTAATTCGTCATCGGCAGGCCATGGATCAGCAATATGATATTTATCGTCCCGCCGAATCGTTTGGCGATCTGGGGGCGGCTTTTGGTCCCGTCGCGGTGGGGTTGGCTAGTGTGAATAGTGCCAGCGACAAAACAGCTACCCTAGTGTATTGTTCCTCTGATTCAAGCCCAAGGGCAGCGCTGTGTATGACATCATTCGTCAATGTGGAAAATAACAACACCTCTTCATCACATCAAAACGATACCGCGACGAATAACACACGGAAATTGTATGATACCGTTTAAAATAAACGGTAACGGTAAAGGATAGCAATCACCATGGCACGCACCGTATTTGCGAATAATCGAAATTTTAGTCACAAAGGCAGTAGCGACAAATCCATAAGCTCTGCTCCTGATGTGTGTAAAACCCCAGTAGGGAGCTCCACACCCCCTATTCCTTATCCGGTGATGAGCCAAGCAGGTGATGCTGCCGGTTATAGCACAACCGTCTTTATTGACGGCAATCCGACCGCTATTGCAAGCTCTACGCATACGAAATGTACCGGTGACCAACCCGGGGTTGCCAATGGTGTGGGATCAGGCACCGTGGGTGATAAAACACAATTTTCCACCTACTCTTTTGATGTCAAAGTAGAAGGTGAAGGTGTTGTGCGACATCTGGATATGACCACCATGAATAATGGTAATACCATCGGTAGTGTGCTCGGGGCTTCGACCGCCCCCGCCAATATTGCGCAAGACCAACAGGCACAATGCATGCAATCTGCTGCTGAAAATGGCACTCCCTTTGTGGCGAGTATTCTTTAACCGGTAAAACATCACCTAATGACATAATGGAACAAGCAAAGTTAAGTCACATTATCAATCACCTCTGGCCTGAAGGTACCACTTCTGATCAGCGTCGCGTCTACGCTGTGCTTGATGGTGCGCGTGACGCACAAATCGAGCCCATGGTGCGTGCCAGTCAATTGCCTCATGACTGTCTTTATTACGCACCGCTGTCGGATGATCTGCGTGCGGCCGCACCGCATATTGTGGAACTTGACGCCAATGCGGATTTTACCCGGCAACTGCTTCAGCAAGGATGGGGGCAAAGCTGGGGCATTTTTTTAGTCACCTGTCTGCCAACAAACCTGGCAACAGTACGTCACAACTGCCGTAAAATGAATTTTGTGTTGGGACCAACGGGCCAAAAAATGCTGTTTCGTTATTACGACCCACGTGTTTTACGCACCTATTTGCCGACCTGTACATTGGATGAAGTGCAAACCGTTTTTGGGCCGGTAAAAGAAATGATTATGGAAGGTGAAAAAGCAACACAGCTACATCGATTTCAACATAACGAACAGGGGAGTAAAGCGACGCTTTGCAGTGTTTGAGAGACAGGCTGAATTACGCCAATTCTCGTAAATTTTCAGGATAGGCTGAAGTGGTTGAGAACCAGATATGCTTAAAATTCGTCAAAATCAATATAAAACCTTTGAAGATGCCACATTTCAGCATTTTCAGAAACAAATGATTCATCATGTCGTTGAACATTTCCCTCATCATGCAGGTTATCTTGGTTATGAGGGTATGTTGCACGTCATAAAGTGCGCTTGTACCCGAGGTGAAGTACATGGTTTTGAAACCGAGCGTGAATTAACCCTGTTCACAGATTTAAGTATTATCCTTGGTGCCGGATTTGACTCCGACCCACAATTAAACTGGGCTAAAATCTGTCTTAATGATAAAACGATCACCGGAAAAGCACGCATTGATGTGCTGTGGGATAACGCGATGACCTATCTAAATCGCCTGCTGGGCCCAGAAAACCTGTTTCCTGCCGGGCCATTTCGCACCATGCAGAGCATACCACGAAACAATATATTCACTACCCGCCTATACGATCAACCAGAAACCATCAGTAAATATTTACGCACTATCTGGCCTGAAAAAACCGATCATATCGGCGAGTCCGCCTTAAATACGTTGCTCAAATATACCCGTCAATTAGCTCACCATTACCGGCTGCCAATAGCGCAAGGTTATTGCGAGCTGACATTACATGCTTTTTTGTTCGGACATCACTTCATCGTTGATCCTGTTTATCCCTGGGCAAGCCCAATACTCAATGCTGAATTACAGGGTAAGACCCGCATCGAAAAAATGGCCAATGAATTCAACAACCATTTTGAATAACGATAACTCTTTGAATCTCTTTGGGTTTTATTCCCCGCCCCTTGGGGCGAAAAAAACAGACAAGCAGAGTTCCGGTTGAATACCCCGCTTTCGAGAGAAACGAGAAAGTC
>VAPK010735328.1_pt1 | contig 15554 bp, 13 predicted proteins | sample 3395031 | NCBI WGS metagenome assembly VAPK01 (sample SAMN08290443, study PRJNA428436) | hydrothermal vent metagenome | isolation source: Deep-sea hydrothermal vent chimney 1 | place: Pacific Ocean: Juan De Fuca Ridge
AACAAGCAACTAACTAACTCAAACTATTTAAAAAGCCCGATTTTATCGGGCTTTTATATTGGACCACAAATGCCAAATAACCACACCAGCACTGACTGAAATATTCAAAGAATGTTTCGTGCCGAACTGAGGTATTTCTATACACCCCATGCAAAGATCCACCACTTCTTGCGCCACCCCTTTTACCTCGTGACCAAAGACCAAGACATACTTCGTAGAGCCATCGATCTTCAATTCGTTCAACATAATCGCATTTTCAACCTGTTCGACAGCTAAGGTGGTATAGCCATTTGAGTTCAGTTCATCAACTAAGACAACGGCACTTTCTCGATACTCCCAAGCCACACTTTCGGTCGCCCCAAGGGCTGTTTTTCGAATGTCTTTATGTGGAGGTCTAGCGGTTATACCGCAGAGATAGATCTTCTCGACCAAAAAAGCATCTGCCGTTCTGAAGACAGAACCGACATTGTTAAGGCTGCGTATATTGTCAAGAACGATTATAATCGAACTTTTTCCCGCTTTCTTGAACTGATCTATATTCAATCGGTTCAATTCCTCATTTTTCAATTTGCGCATTACCAACGTATTTAATTTTGTTCGACACTTTAGACTCATGATTACAAAATAATCGAAAGGCTGTAAAGTTATCCCCAAAATATCAACAATGGGAGAATCTTCAAGGCAAAAATACTACATTCGTTTGAGTTGAATAAACACGTATAAAAGCATTGGAATTGTCTGATAAGAAGAAAGTAAAGAAGGTTACGCCGCTTATGAAGCAGTACAACACCATCAAGACCAAGTATCCTGATGCCTTGCTACTATTTCGGGTAGGTGATTTTTATGAGACCTTTGGCGGAGATGCCGTAAAGGCCTCTAAGATTTTGGGTATTATTCTGACCCACCGCAACAATGGTGGTGACCGCACTGAATTGGCTGGTTTTCCGCACCATTCTTTGAACACCTATTTACCAAAATTGGTCAAAGCAGGGCAGCGTGTCGCGATATGCGATCAACTCGAAGACCCAAAAATGACCAAGACCATCGTAAAACGTGGGGTGACCGAATTGGTGACTCCTGGGGTGGCGATGAACGACGATATTCTCAATGCCAAGATCAATAATTTTTTGTGTGCCGTTCATTTTGGGCGAAAATTGCTTGGGGTTTCTTTTGTTGATATCTCAACCGGTGAATTTTTGACCGCTGAGGGCAACGAAGAACAAATCGACAAACTTCTACAGAACTTCGCTCCCAATGAAGTGTTGGTATCCAAAAGTCATAAAAAAGAATTTACCGAGCTTTTCGGTAATCGATTCCATACATTTTTCATGGAGGATTGGGTCTTTCAAGATGATTACGCCCTAGAGATCCTGACAGGCCATTTTAAGACCAAAACACTCAAAGGGTTTGGGGTGGGCCATTTGAGCCATGGCATTGTAGCTTCAGGTGTAGTACTCCACTATTTATCTGATACACAGCATAGGCAATTGCAACATATCAATACCCTAAAACGAATTGCAGAAGAGGAATATATATGGATGGATCGTTTCACCATCAGAAATCTAGAACTCTACCATTCGAACAATCTGAATGCCGTGACCCTGCTCGATGTTATTGACAAGACCATTTCGCCCATGGGAGGCAGGTTATTGAAAAGGTGGTTGGCACTACCTTTAAAAAACATCGAAAAAATTCGGAGGCGCCATCAAGTCATTTCGCATTTGATCAAACAAGAATCGCCACTTCAAAAATTACAGCACAACATCAAACAAATGGGCGACCTTGAACGCCTGATATCAAAGGTGGCCACTGGTAAGATCAACCCCAAAGAGGTTGTGCAGCTCAAAAATTCTTTAGAGGCGATCATACCGATCAAACAGTTGGCAACGCAAAGTAAGAACGATGCTTTGAAGCTGATCGGCGACCAATTGCATCCGTGCGATCTTCTAAGGGCGAAAGTCAAAGAGATGCTCAACGAAGAGGCTCCCGTACATATTCCGAAGGGTAAAACCATTGCCGATGGGTATTCCGAAGAACTCGACGAACTTCGTAAACTTGCTTTTTCCGGTAAAGACTATTTGAACAAAATGCTGGAAAGAGAGACTAAACGAACGGGCATCAGCTCATTAAAAATAGCCTCTAACAATGTTTTTGGGTATTATATAGAAGTACGAAACACCCATAAAGACAAGGTACCCGAAGAGTGGATCCGCAAACAGACCTTGGTCAATGCCGAACGTTATATCACCGAAGAACTCAAAGAATACGAGGGCAAGATACTTGGCGCCGAAGAACGTATTCTAAGTCTTGAACAGCAATTGTTCTCTCAATTAACGGTCTGGATGCAGGAGTATATTGCACCCGTACAGAACAATGCCCAACAAATCGCTCAACTTGATTGCCTTTGTGGGTTTACCCAATTGGCCAAGGAAAACAAGTATACCAAGCCCGTTATCGATGATTCTACAGAGATCGTGATCATTAACGGTCGCCACCCGGTTATAGAAAAGCAATTGCCTTTAGGCGAGGCCTATATTGCCAATGATGTTATCTTGAACAGGGACGACCAACAGATTATTATGATCACTGGCCCCAATATGAGCGGTAAATCGGCTATTTTAAGACAAACCGCCCTTATTGTACTATTGGCTCAAATGGGAAGTTTCGTGCCCGTAGATTCGGCAAAAATAGGTTATGTTGATAAAATATTCACTCGAGTAGGTGCTAGCGACAACATTTCAATGGGCGAGTCTACTTTTATGGTCGAGATGAACGAAACGGCATCTATTTTGAACAATCTTTCAGAACGCAGCCTAGTACTTTTAGATGAGATAGGAAGGGGCACCAGCACCTATGATGGTATTTCAATCGCTTGGGCGATTTCTGAGTACCTGCATGAGCACCCGGCACGTGCAAAGACCCTGTTCGCTACCCATTACCATGAGCTGAACGAAATGGAAGCAACCTTCAACCGTATTAAAAACTTTAATGTTTCTGTAAAAGAACTGAAAGACAATGTGCTTTTTCTTCGAAAATTGACCAAAGGCGGCAGTGGTCACAGTTTTGGTATTCATGTGGCAAAAATGGCCGGTATGCCTCAACATGTGATTCAAAAGGCCAATAGAATAATGAAGAAGTTAGAGAAATCACATTCTAACGAAGAGCTTACGGACAAACTGAATGCGGCACAAAACGAAATGCAGTTGAGTTTCTTCAATTTAGACGACCCCCTTTTAGAACAGATCAAAGAAGAAATCACCAACTTAGATATCGATACGCTAACCCCTGTAGAGGCCTTGATGAAGCTAAATGAAATCAAACGTTTGTTGACCAAAAACAAAAAAGCGTCCTCTTAGAGACTGTTTTGAACTTCTTCTAACCTCTTTTTGCGCATAACTTTGTTTATCTCGAGAATTCGGGATAAACCGTAGGCGATGCTATACTTAACCCCGAAGCGTCGGGGTTGCCTCGTTCTGCATCAAAAATAGGCCATAACCTACGAAGCCTCGAAGCTAACGACATATTTAAAAACAATCTCTTGGAAACAAGAGCCGTAAAATTGCTTTTTTCTTTTTAAGGAAATTGCTTTGCATTTTACAGAATTATACTAAATTTGCATCCGCGTTTGTTACGAACGTAAAGTTCTTGATAAACCTAAATTACTAAATGCGAAAGTAGCTCAGGGGTAGAGCATCACCTTGCCAAGGTGGGGGTCGAGGGTTCGAATCCCTTTTTTCGCTCGAAAAACGCTGCTCGTCAGCGTTTTTTTTTGCAAGGCGCATATCATTTGATATAATCACCATGCCTACGGCAGGCAAGCTCGAGTGGTGGAATTGGTAGACACGTTGGACTTAAAATCCAATGGCCATTGTGGCCGTACGGGTTCAAGTCCCGTCTCGAGTACAAGGGAGATAGCCGAGGTATTGCCTCGGCTTTTTTATACCAAAAAATATACTTAGTACAACAAATCATCTTTTTCCTTTGCTCTTTCGAAAACATATTCTTTTTACCATTACCTGCTTTTGGTTAAAGTTAGAAATCCGAAACATAGACAATCTCATCATTCTTTTTAAACTCAACTTTTTTTACCGAACCTGCCCCCTCAAAATGAATAGTTATTCCCTTGATTTTTAAAGCAGGCTTAGGCACATTCATTTGATATACCGATTTTCCACTTATAAGAATATCAAGATTTTGGTTTTTTGAAACACATCTTAAATCCACATAATCGCTGAAATCAACCCCAAAACCAGATAGGTCGTTTTTTTTACCGTCTACAAACTCTTCAAAGGTCATTAAGGTGAGGTCTGAAGAGCATCCTTTTTTGGCCAGCGGAATTCCGATTGCCCCTCCATCATAGAGAATAAAAACACGAACATTTTGACAAGCACTCATTCCTTCATCAAAATTATTTCTTATGGTTGTTGACATTTCAAAATCGTCAGTGTATAACGCTCCAAAGTCTCGCACTTGATAGAGACTTACCGTTACCGTTGAAGTCCTAGCATCCAAATTATATGAGGTCACAGTTTCATGATTAATGTTCAAAAGACCGTCGGTATAGATTTCCTCCTTCTTAAGATATAGGGGCACTGAATCACGTTCAATCATACCCAACCAATCATTAGTAGTGATAAAAACATCATCTTCACTAACGATAGTATCATCTACAACCAATTTTGATTTAAAGAATCCTGGATGGTAATAGATGCTAGTAGCAACACTATCGTGTTTGTCAATAACCAAGCGTTTGTTTCTGTCCCAATCTTGCTGTATTTCTATTTTCGCACCCTTTTCTGCCGCAGTGGCATCAAATTCAAACACCACAGAATTCGGAATTCCATCACTTACCGGCCGACTTGTAAAGGCAAAATCCCTGGGTTTGTGAATTATGACTTCCTTGTCATTGTTGGAATCAGTCTTCCAAAAGAATCCTAAAAAAGAACCCATTAGAATCAGGGATAGGACTAGAATCCAAATTTTAGATGGTTTGGACTTTTCAAAAACTTTCTGTTCAGGAGATTCTTGCTTGTTGGTTTGAGCGAATGCACGCCAATTTTCATATCCAACAAATTCAGATAGAATATCCAATGTGGTCATGCTTGGGTTGGCTACCCACTCGGCACGCCCCCAGATTCGCTTTAATGTGGTTACGCTTAATCTTTTGTTGGTCGTATTAAAAATACGTTCACTCAGTTCCTCAAAGTCTTTATTGCCCCATGCGCCGCCTTTCCCCCAACCAAGCTTGGTTTCGATGAGCACTACCAAATGGTCTTTCATATATAAAGTCGATTTGTCCATAAATGTAAAGAGGGTATATGAAGTTTTGGCCTTTGAACAAAATTAAACAAAATTGAACAAGGTCGCACATGATAAATCCCCTCGCTCATGAGTAATTTTATTGCTAATCAAATTTAATTTTTAAAATACAAATAGCATAAAAATCGAACATCATGATGAAAAAAGCATTTCTAGGGCTTACCCTATTGGTAGCGGTCAATGTGACCAACGGACAAAGAAAAGAACATAAAAAAAACAAGGTTATCGAATTCCCCATGAATGAAAAGCATTGGGCGGCCGTAACCGACAATGTAGAATTCCTGAACTATAAATCTCTTCCTGCAGTACGGAGCAATAGTGAAAATGGCTTCAATATCATGCTTAAGGATTTTGAATTTACGGATGGAACAATCGAGTTCGATGTGGAACTGAAAGGAAGGGGCTTTCCCGGTATCGATTTTAGAATAGACAAGGATACGCTGAATTCAGAGAAATTTTACATCCGTTATTTTGGTACACCAGATGATTTGAAAAGAACAACATTACAATATGCCGCTGTCTTAGATGGTGTAAATATGTGGGATGTTACCGATGACTATCAAGCAGCAGCAAGCATTTATGAGGGAAAATGGAACCACGTGAAACTAGTAATTAATGGAAAGCAAATGAAGGTATATGTGAATGATACACAACGTGCCGCTTTACATGTTCCTGCATTGGAAGGCATCACAAAATCTGGCAGAATTTCACTAACGGGAAATGTAATCTATGCTAATTTTATAGTTCGCCCTAATGTGACGGAGGACTTACCTTCGAGTGAGGGTTATGATCCAACTTATAACGATTCAAGATATCTGAGGAATTGGTCGGTAACTGATCCTATAGACTTTCCGTTTGGCAAAGGTGTTATGCGGGGTATAGCTCGAAATCCAGGTGTTGTCATCGACACGGCTTTATTAGATAGTACCGCCGTCTGGAAGCCTCTCAAAGCTGAACGTCGAGCTTTGGTCAACTTAACTCGATTGTTCGGCAGTGTTGAACAAGGGCAACGAAAATTGGTTTGGATAAAGACTGCTATTTCTTCAGAAGCGGATCAAGAAAAAAGAGTCGATCTAGGCTTTAGTGATGAAGTCTGGGTGTTTGTCAACGGACAACCCCTACTTATCGATAAAAACTATTTTGGCTCTCCCGGCATGAAGGAACCCCAGGGAAGATGCACTATTGAGAACACTTCATTTCAGCTTCCCTTGCAAAAAGGGGAAAATGAAATTCTCATTGGCGTAACGAATTACTTTTTTGGATGGGGAGTCATTGCCCGTGTGGCCAATACCGATGGTTTGAAATTCAACTGATATTAGTCCGTACGGGTTCAAGTCCCGTCTCGAGTACTTTTTTTGTTTCATTTATGAGAGCGAAAATCAAAAATCCTCACCTTGACAGTGAGGCTTTTTTGTTTAAAATGGCATAAGCATCTCAGAGCCTTTTCTTACAAGAACACATAAAGTATTCAAAAAGCAACCTCAAGGCCATAAGCACTACAAAAGACAAAGACCAATTTAGCCAAAGACCTTTTATCGCAATTATTACCCATTTCATCTTTATGCCAAAATTTGAAAAAAGTATTTTTACTCCCCATAAAAAAGCAGAATTCTGTATGAAAAACCATCAAATTAATGTGTCAACCCTGCTATTTATTGATGCTATCATTCTCAGTAGACAGCCATAGTGTTTTTTCGTGCATTCTTCTTTCACCAGAAATTCTATGTCAAGATTGCAAGTATTGTGCCTATAACATATATTTGACTCGGCGCACTAACCAGCTCCTTTCCCTGAACCCCCAGAATTCCTACAGTATCAATGTGTTTTCAATTGACCGCTATATAAAAGAAAAAGGCACGGTCATGAATTTGTTTTATAAAATCGATGAAAAGATTTAGAAGATCTGATTTGGTTATACCTATAGCGATTATAGTGCACTTATGTACTATTAATGGAATTTTGTGGTTGCTTACTCCAGAAACTTATAACTATGGTCTGAATATTATTTATTACAACACTTCATGGCTGATCATCACATATTTGTTAAATTACTACCCTACCGATAGAAAAGATACATTTTCGACCAAGTTTCATACAAGTATTCAATTATATTTCATTTATGGTCTTGCTTATTTTGCTTTGTTCGGTATAGTTGGAATAAGCTATGTTTCTTTAGAATATCAGTTTTTTGTCTTTTTATTGATTTGTACCTGTATAACATGGTATCGGGTACTATTCTTTTGGGTACGGGGCAAATACCGTAAAGTAGGTGGCAACTCTGTAAATGTAGTTGTTCTTGGGAGGGATACTACCTTGAAAAAAATCAGAAATGTCTTCGACGATCCCTTTCTAGGCTATCGTTATAAAGGTTATTTTGATGATTCACCCTCGCCAAGCCCCACTTATTTAGGTAAAATCATTGATTGTTTTCTTTACATATTGGAAAACGACATCGATGAAATTTACTGCGTGGCTTCGAGTTTCAATCGAAATGAACTTAGAAACCTCATCAATTTCGCTGATAATAATTTGATTCGTCTTAAGATCATACCTGACAACAAGGCGATTTTTTCAAGGGCTATGTCAATCGAGTCCTACGACAACGTTCCCGTTTTAAATCTTAGAAAAGTTCCTTTGGATACTGAATATGCACGTATTTTAAAACGCTCTTTCGACATTGTCTTTTCGTTATTGGTAATTGTAGGTGTTCTCTCATGGTTGACGCCCATTATATTCATTTTTATAAAATTAGAATCACCCGGAACCTTGTATTTCAAACAAAAACGCCATGGCCTGAAACGAAATGTTTTTTGGTGTTACAAATTTAGATCAATGACCACAACGGCCGATGCAGACGTAAAAATGGCGATCAAAAACGATGCCCGACTCACCAAGGTAGGCAAGTTTTTGCGCAAGACCAGCATTGATGAGCTACCACAATTTTTCAACGTTTTCATGGGTGATATGAGTGTCGTTGGCCCACGACCGCATATGGAACTTCACACTTTCGATTATGAAATCTCTGTAGATAAATATCTAGTACGGCATTTTGTAAAGCCAGGTATTACTGGCCTTGCCCAAATAAAGGGCTATAGAGGGGAAATCGTGAAAAAAGCCGATATTTTCAATAGAACGAGATTGGATATTTTTTATGTAGAAAAATGGACATTAGGACTGGACTTTTATATTATATTCAAAACCGTTATCGATGTTTTCAAAAATCAAGAAAAGGCCTATTAAATTGATGTTAATAGAAGCTTGTTCGCTGATTTTTTGATTCCGAACCAAATGCTGTAAAATAATTTTCATATAAATATAAATGTACATCATGTTACAAACATATAAAAAGATAGCGTTTATCGGATTTTTTTGCGCCAAAAGGGTAAATCGCCTATTTTGCCGACTCAATTTTTTTAACTCAGACACTCAACTTGAATTTGATGAATTTGTATAAAATTCTCTTTTTACAACTAACTATAAAAAATAACTATGAAACCATATATAATATATCTCCAACTCGCAAAAAAACTTTGCGCTATGATTGATACGATTACGCTTCTTTTCTTTGAAATGAAGTTAAAGAAACAATGGCACAAAAGACTATCGTATATTCTTCCCCTAATAATATTGTCGGTTTCTTTGTCTTCATGCGGAAATGCGAGAAATGCTACCTATTTCAATAAAACAACGAGCATTGCTTATAACAATAAAGTCGAAAGTCTTGAACCTGTTATTCAGTTGAACGATTTATTGAGCATAACGGTGAGCAGTATAAACCCCGAAGCTGCTGAAATGTTCAACATGACCAGCAACTCTGTAGCCCAATCATCGACCAACGCAGGTAACACCACTAGGGTTTCTGGCTATTTGGTAGGCCAAGATGGTATTTTACGATTTCCCATACTAGGCAATATAGAAGCCGTTGGCAAAACCAAAAAAGCCCTACGCGAAGAAATCACTACCTTGTTAATCGACCGAAAACTATTGATTGAGCCCATAGTCGATATCCGTTATTTGAATTACAAGATATCTGTATTGGGAGAAGTAAAGAACCCATCGGTACTGACCATACCAAGTGAAAAAATCTCATTGCTGGAAGCACTGGGTCTTGCGGGCGATATTACTATTTACGGCAGAAGAGATAATATAACCCTTATAAGAGAGGAAAATGGCATAAAAAGAATACGAAGAATCGATTTGACCACCAATGAAATCTTTAATTCTCCGTACTACTACCTTCAATCAAACGATATTATTTATGTGGAACCCAACAATGCGAAAATAGCAACCTCATCAGGTACCAGACAATGGATACCGGTAATCTTAAGTGCCATTTCATTGGCCATTATAGCGGTGATCAATTTTAAATAGAACAGCATGCACGAAATGAACAAATCAACATCTGACGAGAACATATTTCGTATGGTCATGTCTCTGTTTGTACCCTATTGGCCTCTTTTTGCAATACTAGTACCCCTATGTCTGTTCGGTTCTTGGATCTATCTTAAATCGACTACACCTATCTACCAAGCTGCTGCCACATTGATCATTAAAGATGAAAACAAGGGTGTTGATGATGCGAAGGTAATGGAAACCATGAATCCGTTCGATTCAAAGAAAATCGTTGAAAATGAGATCGAGGTAATTCAATCAAGAGCTTTAATGGCCGAAGTGGTCAAAGACCTTCAATTGTACGCCCCCGTATTTGAAGATAAGCTTGTAGGATCTAAGCCAGCATACAACACCTCGCCCATAATCATAGAACTAAAAAAACCCGAGAAAATACTTCAAGCCAATGGTTCAGAACCTCTAAAATTTTATTTCACTTACGATTCCATCAAAAAAACAGTTAAAGTAGACAACAAGTCATATCCCATTGATAAATGGGTGCAGGGCCCAGCTTTCGGCGAGACGAAATTCAAATTGAACGCCAATCAAAACTACGGCACTGATAAAGATCTGTTTTACACTTTCGTACATCTAAAAACACTGACCAGAAATCTTCTTGGTGGGTTAGAGGCGAATGCCGTTGCCAAGTTATCTACTGTTGTTAGATTGACATACAATGATCCCATTCCCCAAAGAGGAGAAGACATACTCAACCATTTGATCTTGGCCTATAACCAAAAGGCGGTATCAGATCGAAATGATCTCGCTGCCAATACCCTCACTTTTATCGAAGATAGAATGGCAACGGTTGAGAATGAACTCGATAAACTCGAAATATCCATTCAACAATTCAAATCTTCCAAGGGTGCTGTAGATCTTAGCGAACAAGGCAAGCTCTATTTACAAGATGTAGGGGCGTATGACCGCCAAATAGCAGATGACAATAGGCAATTAGCCGTACTGAACCGAGTAGAAGAATATGTGCTTTCAAAAAATAATCAAAGAGGTCTCGTACCTTCTACCGTAGGGGCAAGTGACCCAGTATTGAGTTCTTTATTGAAAAAATTATATGACTCGGAAATCAAATATGAACGACTTCGGAAAACTACGGCAGAGAACAATCCCATTCTGATTGCGGTATCAAATGAAATCGAAAAAATAAGACCGAGTATTCTAGAAAGTATCAGAAACCAAAAAAACAACCTTAGAGCTAGTCTGGGAAGCTTAAGCCATAATGCTGATAAATCAATTTCGGCCTTGAGCTCCATTCCTGAAAAAGAGCGGGCACTTTTGGAAATAACAAGAGAAAAAGCGATAAAGAGCGAACTGTTTGCTTTTCTACAACGAAAAAGAGAAGAAACGGCCTTATCCTACGCCCCTAACGGGGGTGATGGCAGAATAGTCGATATGGCCGAATCTTCAGCTGGGCCTATTTCGCCCAAATCGTCATTGGCCTATTTGATCGCCCTTGTTTTGGCATTTGGTATCGGGTTGGCATACATCATTATGAAAGAGATGATGAACAAGAACGTACTCTTTCGATCCGAAATTGAGAATTACACCAATATACCCATCGCTGTTGAACTACCCTTTGTTCCAAAAATCACCAGAAAGGAAAAAGATGGGATGATGGCAAAACCAGGTGAAGCTGTCTTATTAGATCACTTTCGACAGTTGGGAGCGACCTTGGGTCTGTACGATCGTAATTTTAGCAAAAAGAGCGTATTGGTAACCTCAAGTATTGCAGGTGAAGGCAAAAGTTTTGTGAGTACAAACTTGGCCTATTGTTTGGCCCAATCGGGCAAAAAAGTGGCCTTGATCGATATGGATTTTCTAAAACCACAGACCACACATTATTTCGAATTGATCAATAGCATAGGTGTGTTGGATTTTCTTAACAACAAGGCTCACTATAGCGAAATCTTAAAAAATTCTCCCGAGAACAAAAACCTTTTTATTGTTCCTGTCGGAAGAAAGGTCAAAGACCACACAGCGCTATTGTTGAACGGTAAATTTGACGTTCTCTTTGAAGAATTATCTCGTGACTTTGATTTCGTGATAATAGACTCGGCTCCTGTCAACCTAATCGCCGATGTGAAGTTATTGGCAGAATATAGCCATAAGACCCTATATGTGATCAGACATGCCACGACCCCGCTAAAAATTGTTAAGCATTTTCGCCAATCAGAAATTTTAAAATCGCTAAAAGATGTGACTATTGTCTTCAATGGGGTCAAACAACGTGGAGTCATCAAAGGTGATTACGATTATAGTTATGGCTACGATTATAACAGTTATGGAGAGGCGTACGGTGCTATGGTGGAAGAAAAAGTTTGACCGTATCATACTAGGCATAAGATAAAAACAGTCGGTCGAAAGACTTTATGCCAAATGGTCATTTTGATTTGTGGCTATTTTAATCACAAAATAAATATGGGTTTTAAAGAACAACTTAAGTCATTTGTAAAGAACCGGCCGTTCATTCTAAAGACCGCAAGAAACTTGCGTGATGGAAAATTATTCAAAAAATCGTTTTCAAAGGTCATCAAAGGAAAAAACAACGCCTTGAAAATTGATTCTTCGGCCAGACTGATGAATTGCAAAATTGAGATCACGGGTGATGCCAACCAAATATTGATTAAAGAAAACACCGTTTTGAACAATGTGAACATCTACGTTCTGGGAAACCGTAATAGAATCCTTTTATCCAACAATATCAGTTTTAATCAAGGAGGCATCCTTTGGATCGAAGACGATTATTGTGAACTTATCATTGGCGAACATACCTCATTTGAAGATACCCATATCGCAGTTACCGAACCAAATTCGAAAATAACAATCGGTAGCGATTGTATGTTCGCAAACGACATCGATATAAGAACCGGTGATTCGCATTCAATACTCGATGCCCAAACAAATGAAAGAATCAATTACGCCCAAAATGTAGCGATAGCAGACCATGTATGGGTCGGTTCGCATGTCTCTATACTAAAAGGCGCCAAAATTTTATCGAACTCAATTGTAGCCACAAGGTCGGTCGTAACCAAAATGTTCGATCAAGAAGGTGTTCTCTTAGCGGGTACACCTGCAAAAATCATCAAAGACACTATTACTTGGAAAAGGGAGCGCACCTATGAAAATGAAATGCAATTTGAAATAACGGCTCCTCCTATTGAACGCATTTAAACAATACTGTACAAACAACCCTAAGCGCCCCTTAATTTGATTCAAAAATTCATTCATAACAATATCGCATCATTATACGCCTCGATTAAGAAATCGATTAATGGTGGCCATGAGCGTAGCGCAAAGGCAAAAAAGAACATTCTATCTTCTTTCTTGGTCAAGATCGTTAGTATAGTCATTAGCTTGGTCGTAGTACCGTTAACATTAAACTACGTTAACCCATCGCGTTATGGTATTTGGTTGACGCTAAGCTCTATCGTTGCATGGTTCAGTTTTTTTGATATTGGCATCACCCATGGTCTTAGAAATAAATTTGCCGAGGCAAGGGCCAAAGGAGACGATTTAAGCGCGCAGATATTCGTAAGCACCACGTATGGCATCCTCGCCATTGTTTTTATTGCTATTTGGGCGATTTTTATGCTTGTCAATCCTTTTTTAGACTGGGCCTCATTATTAAATTTAGCACCTGAATACGGCTCAGATGTTTCAAAACTAGCACTTATCGTCTTTACTTATTTCTGTATGCAATTCGTACTGCGTACAATCGCTACCATCGTCTCTGCGGATCAAGAGCCTGCCCAAGCCGCCTTGATCGATGTAATTGGCCAATTGGTTTCGTTGATAATCATCGTAATACTGGTAAAGACCACCGAAGGTTCATTGGTTAAATTAGGCATTGCACTCTGCGCCTCGCCACTTTTGGCCTTGATCGGTGCCAATATATTCTTCTTTAGAGGAAAGTACAAAGCTTTTCGCCCAGCACTATCAAAGGTTAAATTCTCGTATGCTAAAAGCTTGTTCAATCTAGGGGTAGTATTTTTCATCATTCAAATTGCAGGCTTGGTTCAATTCGAATCTGCCAATATCATCATTTCGCGAAACTTTGGCCCAGCCGATGTAACAAACTATAATATCGTTTTCAAGTATTTTGGCATTTTGAATATGGGCTTTATGATCTTTCTAACTCCATTTTGGTCGGCCGCAACCGAAGCCTATGTGAAAAATGACATCAATTGGATCAAGGGCAGTATTAAAAAATACAATATTCTGAATATATTTTTCGTGGTGGCGGGCTGCGTGATGCTTTACTTTTCCGATACTGTTTACGATCTTTGGTTGGGCAAAGATACCGTTGAGATAGATTTTTGGCTCTCTGTATGGGGCCTTATATTTTTTATGGTGTCTATATTCGGTTCAAAATATGTGAGTTTCTTAAATGGCATAAGTGCTTTGCGGTTACAATTTTGGGCCAGCATCATTAGTCCTATTCTATATATAGCACTGACCCTACTTTTTATAAAGTACTTTAAAATGGGTGTTTATGCTCTTTTTGTCGCTTCTGTAATCGCGAATTTCAATGCTTTTATTTTGGCGCCGATTCAATACCATATGATCATCAACAAAAAGAAAAAAGGAATTTGGATACGATGAACGTAAATTTCACTGACATATCACTATGAAGTTTGAAAATTTTAAAACAAGGCTAACCAATAGAGTTTGGCGCATGTTCAAAGATCGTTTCTATGACCAACGCATAGCTGATAGCACCCTTGTTCAAAATATAAATTTCAGTACGGCACCCAAACAAAAAAAAGCGGTCATCAGTTATTTGACCACCAGTTATTTCTTTGATTGGGAGCATACCAATGTAGGTAGGACCCAACCCTTTGAAATACTAGCTATTGCAAAAGTATTGGCCGATCAAGGGTATTGTTTGGATGTTATAGGATGCAATGACACAAAAGCCCTCACCTATTTAAAATCAAAAAAGTACGATTTGGTTTTTGGTTTTGGCGAAGCGTTTTATCAACTCACTAAGCTGCACCCTGAGGCAACTTCGATCTTGTATATGACAGAACATCATCCTGACTTTGCGGATCGAGAAGAGAAAAAACGACTAGCTTATTTTTATGAGCGCCACAATAAAAAAGGACGCATAGTACGAAGCGGAAATTTTTATAAACCCCATCATTTTACACGATCCTATACACATGTGATAACAATGAGCGAGGTCGAACCTTTTAAAGAAGCGTATAAAACACCTTTCAATATCTACCCGACGGGTGTAACTAACCCGAACTTTGTTTTTCGACCAAAAGACCACAAATCGGCAAGAAGAAACTTTCTATGGTTGGGATCTTTTGGTGCCATTCACAAAGGGCTTGATCTATTGCTCGATGTTTTTGAAAATAGAGATGATATCACCTTGCACATAGCAGGTTTGTCTGAAGAAGACAAAAAACTCTTGAACCCAAAAGAAAGGAAGAATAGTATTGATCATACCTATATCGATATTAAATCGGACACCTTTTTAGAAGTAGTCGAAAAATGCTCGTATATCATACTACCTTCTTGTTCAGAAGGTTTCTCGACCGCAATTACCACTGGCATGTTGCACGGGTTAATACCTGTTGTGATGAAAGATACCGGGTTCAACCGTTTAGGTGACAATGTCATTCTTTTAGATGATTATAAGATACCTTATTTAGACAAGAAACTCACAGAGTTCTCAACGAAAGCCTCAAACGAATTAGCGATTTTAAGCAAGAAAGTTTTTGACTTTGCACATGAAAATTTTTCAATCGTCTCGTTTGAAAATAACTTTCGAGAAATAGTTCAAGATATCCTAAATAACAACAAAAATGACTAGAGTTGTACAT